>Ga0075522_10002942_pt1 | contig 12511 bp, 10 predicted proteins | sample NGEPerA_FD_74796 | JGI IMG/M metagenome (GOLD analysis project Ga0075522, IMG submission 74796) | Arctic peat soil microbial communities from the Barrow Environmental Observatory site, Barrow, Alaska, USA - NGEE PermafrostL2-A | ecosystem: Environmental > Terrestrial > Soil > Wetlands > Peat ... | reverse complement strand
CACAAGTACAAGCCATGGACGCCGGTCGACCTGCCCGACCGCACGTGGCCGTCGCGGGTGATCACGAAGGCGCCCCGGTGGCTGTCGACCGACCTTCGCGACGGCAACCAGGCGCTGATCGATCCGATGAGCCCGGGCCGCAAGCTGTCGATGTTCCAGCTTCTGGTGCGCATGGGCTACAAGGAAATCGAGGTCGGATTCCCCTCGGCGTCCCAGACAGATTTTGACTTCGTGCGCAGCATCATCGAGAACGGCGAAGTGCCGTCCGACGTCACGATCTCGGTTCTGACGCAGGCCCGCGAAGATCTCATCGAACGCACCGTCGAGAGTTTGGTCGGCGCTCCGAACGCGACCGTGCACCTGTACAACGCGACCGCTCCGCTGTTTCGGCGGGTGGTGTTCCGCAACAGCCGTGCCGAAACCGTGGCGCTCGCTGCCGACGGCACTCGCCATGTGATGAAGCACGCCGAGCGGCTGCTGGGTTCGACCGAGGTGTTCGGCTACGAGTACTCGCCGGAGATTTTCATCGACACCGAACTCGACTTCGCCGTCGAGGTGTGCGAGGCCGTGATGGACGTCTGGCAACCGGGGCCGGGGCGAGAGATCATCCTGAACCTCCCCGCCACCATCGAGCGCTCGACGCCGAACGTCTACGCCGACCAGATCGAGTGGATGGGCCGGCACCTGTCGCGCCGCGAGTTCATCTGCCTGTCGCTGCATCCGCACAATGACCGGGGCTGCGCTGTCGCCGCGACGGAGCTCGGCGTGATGGCCGGCGCCGACCGCGTCGAGGGCTGCCTGTTCGGGCACGGCGAGCGCACCGGCAACGTCGACCTCGTCACGCTCGGCTTGAACCTGTTCAGTCAAGGCATCGACCCGCAGATCGATTTCTCGCAGATCGACGAGATCCGGCGCACGGTCGAGTACTGCACGCAGCTGCCCGTGCATTTTCGGCACCCGTATGCCGGCGACCTCGTCTACACCGCCTTCTCCGGTTCGCACCAGGACGCCATCAAGAAGGGCTTCGAGGCGCTGGCCGCCGACGCTGCTGCTGCCGGCAAGACCGTCGACGAGATCGACTGGGCGGTCCCGTACCTGCCGATCGACCCGAAGGACGTCGGCCGCACGTACGAAGCGGTGATCCGGGTGAACAGCCAGTCCGGCAAGGGCGGCATCGCCTACGTGATGAAGGCGGAGCACTCCCTCGAACTGCCGCGCCGGCTGCAGATCGAGTTCTCCCGGGTGATTCAGGCGCGCACCGACGCGTCGGGCGGGGAAGTCTCGCCGTCGGAGATGTGGAAGATCTTCGAGGCCGAGTACCTGTCGCCGTCCTCGCCGCTCACGTTGCTGGCGCACCACACATCTGCGGCCGTCGATCAGAAGGACGCGCTCTCGGTCGAGGTCCGGTATCAGGGTGAGACGCGGATGCTCGAGGGCACCGGCAACGGGCCGATCGCGGCGTTCCTCGACGCACTGACCACGATCGGCGTCGACGTGCGGGTGCTCGACTACACCGAGCACGCGATCTCGGCCGGTGGCGACGCGCGCGCGGCTGCCTACCTCGAGTGCGTGGTCGATGACGAGGTCCTCTGGGGCGTGGGCGTCGACCCGAACATCGTGACGGCGTCGCTTCGCGCGGTGGTGAGCGCGGTCAACCGCGCCGCTGAGGCCGCCGAGGCCGCAGGGTCCGCCCACTAACCCCAACCCCTCGCCGTCCCGCCCGGTTGTCGCTCGGGTGGGACGCGCGGCGGGGACGGCGAATGGCGGCGGGTTCAGGGACAATGACGCGGTGACCCTCTACAGGGACGACGGGATCGTGCTGCGCGTCCAGAAGCTCGGCGAGGCCGACCGCATCGTCACCGTGCTCACGCGCCGGACCGGCCGAGTGCGCGCCGTTGCGAAGGGTGTTCGGCGGACGAAGTCCAAGTTCGGCGGCCGCCTTGAGCCGTTTTCCCACGTCGATGCGCAGTTCTACGTTGGCCGCTCGCTCGACATCGTGACCCAGGTCGAGACGTACACGGCCTTCGGCGACCGGTTGGCCGGCGACTACCCGCGCTACACGGCGGGGACGGCGATGCTCGAGACCGCCGAGCGGCTGACCGCCGAGGAGCGCGAGCCGGCGCTTCGGCTCTACCTCTTGCTGGTCGGCGGCCTGCGGGCGCTCACCGAAGAGACGCACGACGCGCGTCTTGTGCTCGACGCTTTCGCACTGCGCGCGCTTGCCGTCTCGGGCTACGCGCCGGCGTTGGGCGACTGCGCACGTTGTGGCGTCGAGGGCCCGCATCGGTGGTTCTCCGTGCAGGGCGGCGGCACGGTGTGCGCCGACTGCCGTCCGTCTGGCTCGGCCACCCCGTCGTCCGAGGCACTGTTGCTTCTCGAAGCTTTGCTGGACGGCGATTGGCTGGCCGCCGATGCCAGCGAATCGCGGCACCAACGCGAGGCGAGCGGCCTGACGGCGGCGTATCTGCAGTGGCATCTCGAGCACAGCATTCGCTCGCTGCGACTGGTCGAGCACGCCTGATGGCTGCGCGGCGCTCGGTCAGTCTTCCAGCACCTCATCCGTCGGGCGCGCGGCCTCCGCTGCTGCCGTCCGAGCTGGTGCCCAAGCACGTGGCCATCGTGATGGACGGCAATGGCCGATGGGCCAGGTCCCGCGGCTTGCCCCGGACAGCCGGCCACGAACGCGGCGAAGCGGCATTGCTCGACGTCGTGGAGGGCGCGATCGAGGTCGGCGTCGGCTGGATCTCGGCCTACGCGTTTTCCACTGAGAACTGGAAGCGCTCGCCCGACGAAGTGAAGTTTCTGATGGGGTTCAACCGCGACGTGATTCGCCGCCGTCGCGACTACATGCACTCGCTCGGGGTGCGCGTTCGCTGGGCGGGTCGCCGCCCGCGCTTGTGGGCGAGTGTCATTCGCGAGCTCGAGATCGCCGAGGACATGACCCGCGACAACGACGTGCTCACCCTGACCATGTGCGTCAACTACGGCGGTCGCGCGGAGATCGCGGATGCCGCGCGTGCATTGGCTGTCGACGTTGCAGCCGGCAAGGTCGATCCGAAACGGGTCGATGAGAAGGTCTTCGCGCGCTACCTCGACGAGCCTTCAATGCCGGACGTCGACTTGTTCCTCCGTTCGTCAGGCGAGCAGCGAACGTCGAACTTCCTGCCATGGCAATCGGCGTATGCCGAGATGGTTTTTCTCGACACGCTGTGGCCCGATTTCGACCGGCGCGATCTGTGGCGGGCGATCGAGATCTACGCCAGTCGTGATCGGCGGTACGGGACCGCACGACCGAACCTCTCGGCGTCCGGCGGAGATTGATACGCTGGCCGCTCACCGACCGCCAGCCGGATGGACATTTCATGGCCAGCTCCACCAAGAAGTCTGACGACCGACTCGACGCCGTCGTCAACCTGAGCAAGCGCCGCGGGTTGGTCTTCCCGAGTAGCGAGATCTACGGCGGCCTGCGGGCTGCGTGGGACTACGGACCGCTTGGCGTCGAGCTCAAGAACAACGTGAAGCGCCAGTGGTGGAGGTCGATGGTCCACGAGCGTGACGACATCGTCGGGCTCGACTCGTCGGTCATTCTCAATCCGATCGTGTGGGAAACCAGCGGTCACATCACCGCGTTCGTCGACCCGCTGACCGAGTGCCAGTCGTGTCACAAGCGCTTTCGCGCGGACCATCTCGAAGAGGCCTACACCGAGAAGCACGGTCGGCCGCCGGCGCATGGGTTGGCCGACATCAACTGCCCGAACTGCGGAACCAAGGGCGCGTTCACCGAGCCGAAGATGTTCAACGGGCTGCTGAAGACCTACCTCGGCCCGGTCGAGGACGAGTCCGGCTTGGCGTACCTGCGGCCGGAGACCGCGCAGGGCATTTTCATCAACTACCTCAACGTGCAGCAGTCGTCGCGCAAGAAGCCGCCTTTCGGAATTGCCCAACAGGGTAAAAGCTTCCGCAACGAGATCACGCCCGGAAACTTCATCTTCCGCACCCGCGAGTTCGAGCAGATGGAGATGGAGTTTTTCGTCAAGCCTGGCACCGACGAGGAGTGGCATCAGTACTGGATCGATACGCGGTTGGCCTGGTACGTGGGGTTGGGCCTGCGTCCGGACATGATGCGGCTGTTCGAGCACCCGAAGGAGAAGTTGTCGCACTACTCGAAGCGCACGGTTGACATCGAATATCGGTTCGGGTTCCAGGGATCTGAGTGGGGCGAGCTCGAAGGAATCGCGAACCGGACCGACTACGACCTCACGGTGCACTCGAAAGCGTCGGGCGTCGACTTGTCGTACTTCGATCAAGAGACCAACGAGCGCTGGACGCCGTACGTGATCGAGCCGGCAGCCGGTGTCGACCGGTGCGTGTTGACGTTCTTGATCGACGCCTACACCGAGGACGAAGCGCCGAACGCCAAGGGCGAGTTGGAGAAGCGCACAGTGCTGCGGCTCGACCCACGGCTCGCGCCGGTCAAAGTCGCGGTGTTGCCGTTGTCGCGCAACGCCGACCTGTCGCCGAAGGCGCGCGACCTGTCTGTGGAGTTGCGTCGACGGTGGAACGTCGACTTCGACGACGCATCAGCAATCGGACGCCGCTACCGCCGCCAGGACGAAATCGGAACGCCGTACTGCGTGACGGTCGACTTCGAGACGCTGGAAGACCAGGCGGTCACGATCCGAGAGCGCGACACGATGAAGCAAGAGCGAGTCGGGCTCGACGCAGTCGTCAGCTACCTGTCGGAGCGCCTCACCGACCTGTAGGTAGCGGCCGGAGCGGGTCAGCCCGGTGCGGCGCCCGCCACCCGCCGTCCAGCACGACAGCGTGGACGTTTACCTTCCTCTAGGGGCAGTAAACGTCCACGATTTCAGGCTGCCGGCTTCTCATAGGCGCCCACCCGCTGAGCAAACAACACCTGGCCACTAGTTCCGTCCGCGGGCATCAACTGGTCCTGACGACTCCATCGCCTCGTCGCGACCGGCTTCAAGTTCCGCAAGCAAGCCCTGTCGCACGAAAGCCAGTAATCTAGTCCGAGGAAGAAATCTTGGACGGCGAATTAACACGGAGTCATGCGTTCATCTGTTCGCGGATCGCATTCGCGTGCGCCACGCCCGGGATGCTCATAACCGGGCGACCATCGGCTTCCCACTCTGCTCGGTAGTCGGCGAAAGAGATCGGCTCGCAGGTCCCAGGGTTGTCGTCGTTGCCGAACTCGAAGCCGCACAACGGGCACACCTCGTACGACGGCTTACCCAGCCAATCTTCGTAAGGTGGAATGATCGGCAAGTCATCTGGCGGTGGCCACGTCTCGTACGGCTTCACTTCGAGCCCGACGAACTCGCATACGGGGCACTCATACATGTCGCCGTGTCCTTTGCCCAGTCAGAACCGTAACCAAATCGAACGATCCATCGTCTGTTGGCGAGATCCGGAGGCCCAGTCTAAAGCTCCCAGAGCCGTCTGCCTTCTCGAACGTCCCCATAATGTCTTGAAGTCCGCTCTCGAGCGTCTTGGTCACAGGCATACTCGCAAGCTCCCTCAGATGGGTTAGCCACTTGGCGACGCTGCCCGCTGGATCGATGCGCGATAGCGCGAACGGACCGCCGTCAAGAAAGTGTTTGTCCACGTGGATCGCAGTCATTCCCCACCTAGGGTCGACTTCGTGTGGTGTGCAATTGATTACCCGCAGCTCGCCGGTTGCGTCGAGCGGGTGCCCGAGGGTGGTTAAGGCGCGAAGCTTCGCGGCGTCGCCGTTGCTGGCGTGGACGACTGTCGTTGGCTTTAGAAGGCGACCCTCGCGGATTAGTGGGGCGGCTTTGGTGACCAGCTTGCCTAGTCCGGCGGGTGCGAAACTCAGGGCGTCGACGCCGACCGAGGTCCACGAACCCTTGCCGGTTGCCGCCAACGCAGTGTCGGCCATTCCTGCTGCGACCGCGCTGACGAGCGAGACCGTTTCAAGTGCCGCTGCCGCTGCTTCCAATGGTGGAAACGCGACGCCTGCGACAGCGAGAATCAGCGCAGCAGCGCCTGCTAGCGCCGAAACAATCGTCCCGATCTTCGAGACTTCGCGCAGGGTCGCAGTCCAGTGTGTCGACGCCCAATGACCGACGGAATGCGTGACGTAGTGGAACCACGACTGGTTGTGGATTCCGGCGTGTGATGCCTGTTGCAACGCGGCGGCCGCTATCCGTGCGGCAGACCGTTGTTGCTCATGCGCCTCGTCGTTCGATGCGACTGCCCGCTTCAGATGCGACCGGGCCTCATCGATCGAGGCCTCATAGCGCGGCGCAGTTGCGGGTGCGGGCAATACGCCAGCCGCGTGAGCGGACGCCGACGCGGCCGCATCGCGAGCAACTGCTGCCGCGTGCGCGGCAACTGCGGATGCGAGCTCAGCATCCGCGCGAGCAGCTGCAGCGATTGCAGAAGTCGATTGATCCTGCGCGTCGGCTAGCGTGCGTGCGTAAGATCCGAGCGCATTTCCTGCTGCCGCGTACGACACGTTGGCCTTGTCGAGAGTTGGCGGCAATGACGCGGTGCGGACGTGAGCGGATACAGCTGCTGCGCCTGTCCACGAGTCATCACCGGCCGCAAGTGCGCGCAGTCGACCGGCGATGTTCCCAACCTCTAGCGCGATCGACTCGAGCGTGCGACCCGCAGCTGAAACAGCCATTGGATCCCCGACAACAGGGTCGAGAACGTCAACAGGCACAGCGTGAAGCTAGCCGTTTCCGCAGAACCACGGCCGCCGTGTAGGCGCGACCTGTGGACAACTCATCTGACATGCAAGACAAGGCTGTCAGCCATCGTGTCGAAGAGTTCTGTTATCAGTTCTGTGTACGGCGGGCAGGGGCAGGTGAAGGTCAGGACCACGTCCGCAATCCCGCCGATCAGCGGCACGATGTACTGCAGGATCATGCCGTCGTCCTTGATGTGCAGTCGGACCGCGGGCCCGACAAGCGGCAGCGTGACAACGCCGGCACTAGCACCGGCCCACCAGGGGTCCGACCTGATGATGGCCACGAGATCTGCACATCGCTTGTCGACAGGGAGGCTGAGCGTGCCAGGTAGGGGCGCCGTCGCTGACTCGCAGACCTGCATCAAGACGGTCGCGACCAGTGCGCCGCGGACTGCGTCGTCCTCGATGATCAGTGACGCACAGTAGAAGGCACGAGCTTCGTCGGCGCGTCTGCAGATGTGATCAAGCAGAGCAATGAGCGGGACGGTGTCTGGCGCCAGGCCTCGCGAGCGCGTCACTGCACGACGAACGGCACGGCGAATCGACTTATGCCGGGTATCCGGGTCGAGATCTAGCTCGGTCCAATCGCTCGGCGTGACGATGCTCGCGCTTACCTGCGAGTACGAGGGCGGCAAGCGCAGGGCGAGGTCGCCGACCTCCGGAGCCAGCGCCTGCGGCGGGGGACGCGAACGTGAGCCCAGCCCGTCGTCGTCCGGGCTCGCTGTCATTGCATCGCTGCCGCGAGATCGCCATCGGTCTCGCCGTAGACAGCAGCCGCCTGCGTGAGCAGGTCGGACAGCTGCCCGACGTCCGCGCAGATCTGGGCTCGACCGTCGTGCCAGCCGGTGACGAAATGGTGCAACGCGCCCGCGACGACGTCGGAACCGAGCGCCGCCCCGACGTCCAGGCCGAGGTCGGCGGTAAGCGAAAGCTCGTCGCGGACCCGCCCTACGGCGGCAGCCAGCACAGCCAGTGAAGCGGGCGTGACCGCAAAACCCCGCGCAGCGTCCGGCACGCAATCCCCCTAGAAGTCACCGGCGAGGCTAGCCACCAACGCCTGGCGGGGGGGCGTGAACCGGCAGCCTGTGGACAACCAGGCGCTCGGTAGGATCGGAACCGCCGGTCACACGAAAATCAGCCGCGAGGAGCGTTCCCAGTGCCGAAGTATGTGTACGACTTCAGCGAAGGCAACCGAGACATGAAGGACCTTCTCGGCGGCAAGGGCGCCAACCTCGCCGAGATGACCAACATCGGCCTCCCGGTACCTCCCGGCTTCATCATCACGACGCAGGCCTGCCGCACCTATCTCGAGAGCGGCGACGCGCCGGCGGAGATGGAAGACGAGATCAGCGAGCACCTCGCGCGCCTCGAGAAGGCGATGGGCAAGACCCTCGGTGACGCTGATGACCCACTGCTCGTCTCGGTGCGATCAGGCGCGAAGTTCTCGATGCCGGGGATGATGGACACCGTCCTGAACATCGGCCTCAACGACCAGAGTGTGAACGGCCTCGCGAAGCAGGGCGGTAGCGACCGGTTCGCCTGGGATTCCTACCGGCGTTTGCTCTCGATGTTCGGCAAGACAGTGCTGGGAGCGGACGGCGAGTTGTTCGAGCACGCCCTCGACGAACTGAAGACGAGTCGTAACACGAAGAGCGACCTCGACCTCGACGCCGCCGACTTCCAGGCGCTGGTCGAGACCTACAAGGGCATCATCCGCGTCCACGCCGGCCGCGAGTTTCCGCAGGACTCCCGCGAGCAGCTCGACCTCGCCGTTCGCGCTGTTTTCGACTCGTGGAACGGCGATCGGGCCCGTCTGTACCGTCGCCAGGAGCGCATCCCCGCCGACCTCGGCACCGCCGTCAACATCGTCGCCATGGTGTTCGGCAACATCAGCGCGGAGTCGGGCACCGGCGTCGCGTTCACCCGCGACCCCGGGTCGGGCGACCAGGGCATCTACGGCGACTACCTCGAGAACGCGCAGGGTGAAGACGTCGTCGCCGGGATCCGCAATACCGTGCAACTGGCTGACCTCGAGACGATCGACAAGCCCGCGTACGACGAACTCGTCGGCATCATGAGCAAACTGGAGAACCACTACAAGGACCTGTGCGACATCGAGTTCACGATTGAGAACAACAAGCTTTGGATGCTGCAGACCCGCGTCGGTAAGCGCACCGCAGGCGCGGCGTTCCGCATCGCAACGCAACTCGTCGACGAGGGCCTCATCGATATGGACGAGGCGCTCCAGCGGGTCACCGGCGCGCAGCTCGCGCAGCTGATGTTCCCCAAGTTCGACGAAGAAGCGAAGAAGACGAAGATCACCAAGGCCGTCAACGCATCACCGGGTGCAGCGGTCGGCAAGGTCGTCTTCGACTCAGTCGTCGCGGCCGAGTGGGCTGCAAAAGGCGAGGACGTCATCCTGGTCCGTCGCGAGACTAACCCCGACGATCTGCCGGGCATGATTGCCGCCAAGGGCATTTTGACCGAGCGCGGTGGTAAGACGTCGCACGCGGCCGTTGTCGCTCGTGGCATGGGCAAGACCTGCGTCTCGGGCGCCGAGCAGATCAGTGTCGACCTCAAGACCCGGCAGTTCACCGGCCCGAACGGCGAGGTCGTCAAGGAAGGCGACGTCATCTCGATCGACGGCACGTCGGGCGTGGTCTACCTCGGTGAGGTCCCGGTCGTTCCCAGCCCGGTCGTGCAGTACTTCGAAGGCAGCATCAAGGCGGACGCCGACCCGCTGGTCGCCGCGGTTCACCGCATCCTCGTACACGCAGACTCAAAGCGGCGCCTCGGTGTGGAGGCGAACGCTGACACCCCCGAGGACGCCGAGCGTGCACGTCGTTTCGGCGGCGAGGGCATCGGCCTGTGCCGCACAGAGCACATGTTCCTGGGCGAGCGCCGCAAGAACGTCGAGCGACTGATCCTGGCCAACGGTGAGGAGGAGCAGAAGGCCGCGCTCGCTGAGCTGCTTCCGTTGCAGCGCACCGACTTCATCGGCATCTTCGACGCGATGGACGGCTTGCCTGTAACGGTCCGTCTCATCGACCCGCCGCTGCACGAGTTCTTGCCCGACATCACCGAGTTGACCGTCAAGATCGCCGTCGCCGAAGCGAAGGGCGAGAAGGTCGCCGAGAAGGATCGTGTCCTGCTCGAAGCGGTGCGTCGCTTGCATGAGCAGAACCCGATGCTCGGGCTTCGCGGCGTCCGCCTTGGGCTTGTTATTCCTGGGCTTTTTGCCTTGCAGGTAAGGGCAATTGCCGAGGCGGCGGCGCATCTGAAGAAGCTCGGCAAGAACCCAGTTCCGGAAATTATGGTTCCGCTCGTCGGCGCGGTTCAGGAGCTTGAGATCATTCGCGAGGAAGCGTTGGGCATCCTTGCTGACGTCGCGCAAGAGACCGGCGTCGAGGTGCACACGCTGATCGGCACGATGATCGAAGTGCCGCGTGCGGCGCTGACCGCCGGACAGATCGCCGAGGCGGCTGACTTCTTCAGCTTCGGCACGAACGACCTCACCCAGATGGGTTGGGGCTTCTCGCGCGACGACGTCGAAGGTGCATTCTTCGGTCGTTACATGGACCTCGGCATCTTCGGGGTCTCGCCGTTCGAGACCCTCGACCGCGACGGCATCGGCCGGTTGGTCCGCATCGCCGTCGAGGAGGGTCGCGCAAGCAACCCCAACCTGCGCATTGGCATCTGCGGCGAGCACGGCGGCGACCCCGACTCGATCCACTTCTGCAACGAGGCCGGTCTGGACTACGTCTCGTGCTCACCGTTCCGGATCCCGGTCGCCCGCCTCGAAGCTGGTCGCGCCGCTCTTGAGACGGCGGGTTCCGACACGCGCTGACCAGCACGGACGGCGATGGGTGGCCGCCCATACGGTCGGCGCGGGATACTGGCGAACTATGGGAGACGTTACGGATTTCCTTCCCAGCGTGCAGGGACTCCACTACGCCAACTCGTGGCCGTCCGCGCCGGTCGTCGAGGTTGCGACCCCGTTCGGCAACGTCAACATCGGCGACGCCAAGCATGGTCTGTGCGGTGGGATGGCATACGCCGTCCGCGATCTGTTCGAAGCACATGTTGATCCGCCGCCGCAGACCGCCAACCCGCTGCCGACATCGCCGGCATTTCACTTCATCACTACGCGACTGATCGACAGTTTCGATCTGCCCGAGGGTGTCGCGAAGTATTACGAGTGGATGAATCTGCCGGCGGGCGACGAGTTTTTCGTGCATGGGACATCGCGGCGCACCATAGAGGTCTCGATGCCGTTCATCCGAGCGACGATCGACGCCGGACACCCGTGCCCGCTCGGTGTTGTATGCGTGCACTCCGCCAACCCGCAGGACCTCGGCCAAAATCACCAGGTGCTCGCGTACGGCTATACCGACACCGCTACGACAACCACGTTGCGCCTCTATGACTGCAACCATCCCGACGACGACGGCGTGACGATCGCGTTCGATCACACGAGCCCGCACCACTCGACGAAGTTCGGTTACTCCTACGACGATCACACCGTGATTGGATTCTTCCCGAGCCAGTACACGCCAAAGGATCCGTCGCCGCTTTTCCAGCTGTGACGCACGCGGAACTGAACGGGGGACCTCATCGCACTCGTACTGGTCAATGACCACGCCACGACCACGGTGTTTCCTGTCGCTTCCGCGTCCCCGTCGCCGTCGGCGCCGGTATCGACGTCCGCGCCGGTTGGGCTTCCGTCACCGATCGGCAGTGCACCGGCGACCGCTGAACTCACGGTGTTTCCGACGGCATCGGCTCATCCGGATTTCGTGACCGGCGCGATCTTCGTGCTCATCTTTGTGGTGCTGCTCGCCTTCGCCTACGCACTGCGCGTGCTGCGGCGTCGGCGGCATCGATGGGACTGAAGCGGACGTCGGTGGGCCGGGGTAGCGTCGAGACGTGAACGACTCTGTAGCCAGATATGACGATGGCGCGCGCGCCCGCTGGGTGAACGAACCGCCGAAGCGACCTGGGCGCAGCGCGTTCGAACGCGATCGGGCTCGGGTGGTGCACAGTTCGGCGTTGCGACGGCTGGGCGCGAAGACTCAGGTCGTCGGGCCAGCAGAGGCCGAGAGCGATTTCCCACGCACCCGGCTGACGCATTCACTCGAGTGCGCGCAGGTCGGCCGCGAGCTCGGCGCGACGCTTGGTTGCGACCCTGACCTCGTCGAGACCGCCTGTTTGGCGCACGACCTTGGGCACCCGCCATTCGGGCACAACGGCGAAGCCGCGCTCGACCAGGCGGCCCAGGCGATCGGCGGGTTCGAAGGCAACGCGCAGTCGTTTCGGCTGCTTACCCGCCTCGAAGCCAAGACTGTTGCCGACGACGGGCGCAGTGCCGGCCTGAATCTGACACGGGCGAGTCTCGACGCGGCAACGAAATATCCATGGCCCAAGCGCGCAGGCAACAGCAAGTTCGGTGTCTACGACGACGACTTCGAGGTGTTCAGCTGGGTTCGCGAGTCGGCCCCGGCAGAGAGGCGCTGCATCGAGGCCCAGGTGATGGACTGGGCCGACGATGTTGCCTACTCGGTGCACGACTTGGAAGACGGCGTCGAAGCCGGGCTGGTGAAGCTCGACCACTTGAGTGAAGTCGACGGCTGGCGAGATGTCTTGCCGGTGGTCGTCGAGTTCTACTTGCTCGATGCCGAGCAGGCGGAATTGGAAGTGGGCATCCGCAGCTTGACCGGCCTACCGTGCTGGCCCGCTGCCCACGACGGCAGCCTGAATTCCTTGGCAGCGTTGAAG
>Ga0075522_10002940_pt1 | contig 12514 bp, 12 predicted proteins | sample NGEPerA_FD_74796 | JGI IMG/M metagenome (GOLD analysis project Ga0075522, IMG submission 74796) | Arctic peat soil microbial communities from the Barrow Environmental Observatory site, Barrow, Alaska, USA - NGEE PermafrostL2-A | ecosystem: Environmental > Terrestrial > Soil > Wetlands > Peat ... | reverse complement strand
CCTATGCATTCTTCCACGACAACAAGCGAAATCGAGCAATACCGCATCTTTCTGACTTTGGCGACCGACACATGTGAGCGCGCCGCGAGCGGCGACCTCGAAGCCCGGATGTTAAATTGCCATGCCACCCTCGAGATGGAACGCCTAGCCGATGCGATCAACCACATGCTGGACATGACCGATGCCTTCCTTCGCGAAGTCGGCGCGTCTCTCGAATACGCCAGTCGCGGCAAATTTTTCCGGAAAGTAATTCTGCGCGGAATGCGCGGATCGTTTCGCCAAGCCAGTGAGACGATCAATCAAGCCAATAGCGCCATGGCGCAGGATGCCAGCCTGAAAGAATCCGTGGAGCATCGACGACAACTCGCTGATCAGTTCGAGGGGACCGTTAAAAATGTATTTTCCGGACTAGCGACGTCCGCCACGCGCGTGGCCACTGCCGCGGAATCTCTGTCGATGGTCGCGGGCACGGACGCGGTAGCGGGGAACGGAGCTGCCGCAACGAAGACGGCCGCCCGCGCCAGTCAAAACCTTTCCGCCGAGCGCACGGATAAATCCGGTAAAACGCGCCAGCTGAACGAAGTCATTCTGCTGCTCACCGAAGCTTCACAACGCATCGGAGGCGTCGTCAAATTAATTTCGCAAATCGCGGGACAAACCAATTTGCTCGCGTTGAATGCCACCATCGAAGCTGCGCGCGCCGGAGAAATGGGCAAAGGTTTTGCCGTGGTTGCCGCGGAGGTAAAATCCCTGGCCAATCAAACCAAGGGCGCCACCGAACAAATCGGCAGTGAAATCGCCATGATGCGCTCGACGGTTGATCAGACTGCGTCGCTCGTCGGAGCCATGTCCCAAAGTATCGGTGAGATGAAGGAAATCAGCGCTGTGCTTTCCGAACAAACGGAACAGCTCTCCGGCTCCGTCGATTCATTTTTGCAAACCATCCGCTCCTGATGCAGGAACTTTTGATGTTCTGGAACCTGCAATTATTAGCCCGTTTCATTCGCGCGTTTCGATGTCGTATTGAACGCGATTCGCATCGTCCATCCAACACGATTACCGTCTTGTCGCGGTGCAGAGCGGGACGTTTCAGCTCGCGTGACTTCGGTCACAATCGCATGTGAGAATCATCACAGCCACAGGCAGCTCAGTAGTGCATATACCTGTATATTATTACTCGCATACTAGTGCATAGAGGAGACGCCTTGACCAGGAAATCTCGAGGAATGTTCGTTCAACCGGTCCCACCAAGACTTAAAGTTATCAAAATCACTCCGATCGAACGAATTTTTGCCAAACTCATGGGCAGAAAGATGAACAGTACGGAGCGCCGGTATTTCGGCTTGAAAACTTGATTGTGATACCCTTCCGCAATCAATTCGATGCAATATTCAGACTTCGAGCTCGATCCCGGCATACGCGCGACAAATTTCTTGAGTCCACAATTAAGGGATAGTACGATTCGCTAGGACCACAGCGGATTGGAAAGTTTCGGCTTGAAGGAGGGACAATGACGGAGAATTCTCGTGGCTTCCGCGGCGTCGCCATGATCGCCACCGCGATCGGCGCGGTAGCCGTCGGTTCGTTCGCCATCGGCGCTTTGGCGATTGGGCGAATTAAAATCCGCAATCTCACAATCGAAAACGCCAAGCTAAAATCGCTTGCGATTCAGGATCTGTCAGTAAAACGATTACAAACCGAGGAGTTGATCGTTAGCGATTCCCTCACCTTTCCAGATGGCGAAACGAACCACAAACTCCAATCCTGAAGTCCGCTCACTCAAATCAAATACATCCAATTCCACATTGAAGGAGAAGTTTATGTCACGAGAATCCAGAATGTCGGCGGGGATACTTCTCGCCGTTCTTCCCAGCGTGATGTATGGAGGAATATCCCTCCTGCAATTTCTCACAACAAATGTTTCGGGATACACCGATAACCCGCTGCGTCACGATCTTTGGCGCGCAGGTCATGCTCATGCCGGCGTCTACCTCGTCCTGTCACTGGTCATGCTCCGGTATGTCGACGAAGCGATCCTTCCTCCCTTCTGGAAATGGATTGCCCGAACCGGAGCGCCGATCGCCGCGATCCTGATCCCTACAGCATTTTTTCTCTCCGTTGCGTCCCCTTCCGCGACGGAGCCAAACGGGTTGATAAATTTGGCGTATGTGGGAGCCTTATTTCTGGCCGCCTCCGTTTTGAGCCTGGGAATTGGCCTAATTCGCGCGGCCCGGCTCATGGATCCCTGAACTGACAGAAATTAGAACAATCGTTGCAGCAGACGCCGGCAGTTTTTGAAGCACGGCAGAGAATCCGTAAGCGATCTCTTCGGAGGCAGGAGGCTCGAATGACAACCTCAGCACCAAACGGAATCGTATCGATTCCCAGCAAGCATTCTGTCGACCAGACGCTGGCAAAGCTTCAAAACATTTTGCATGCAAAGGACATCACCGTGTTTGCCGTCGTGGACCACAGTGGCGAAGCGGAAAAAGTGGGTCTGGCGATGCCGCCCACCAAACTTGTCCTGTTCGGCAGCCCAAAAGCAGGAACGCCCCTCATGCTGGCATCGCCTGGCGTGGCCATCGACCTCCCGCTCAAGATTCTTATCTCTGAGGATCGCGAGAAAAATGTTTGGGTATCGTATAACAGTCTGGCGTACCTGCAGGAACGGCACTCGCTGCCGCAACCGTTGATGCAAAATCTCGCCGCTGTTGAGGCCCTCGCCGCCGCAATCGCTCAGTAGAACTGAGCTTCGCTGCACTCGACGCTACTCTTCCCCATCAGCTTTTTTGCGCTCGGCCACGCGATATTGCGAGTCCACGGAAAATATTTTGAAGTCGGTGAAGGAGTGTTTTCTGTAAAACCGCCGCCCTTGAAAATCCATGTACAACTCCGTGCTTGAGGGTAACCACAGCTGCATTTTTCCCGAAGGCGATTTTACGGGGCGATACTCCACGCTTTGATGATTCAGGCGCAATCGAATCTTGGGGATAGGATGTACGAGGTCCGTTTCCAGCCGCGCCACCTGGTAGGAGTTCGCAAGAATCCAGGCCCGGCCGCGCAAGTTCACAGCATAGGTCGCCCGATCGACAGAAAACGAATAGGTGAGATTCGGGCGGTCCGTGCGCTGCTCAAAGCGCACTTGCCACGCAGGCTGTCCGCGCCACTGGCCCAAGCCCTCGCACTCCATCTTGAAGTTGCCGGCATATCGGGGGTGAAAAATCAAGACGAGGCTCGGCGTACCGACCGTTGCGATGTGATTCGGAAACGGATCGATGGACAGGCTCCCGTTGCGAAACTCGTCGACATGCAGTGGACCCGTTGGGTCTTCCGTATAGGAAACCAGATAGCTGAACTGAGTCGTGACGGCGGGGCCCAAATGCCCCAGATGGTCGACCGGTTGATGCATCAAAACTTCTGTCGCGGTGAATCGATCGACGTTGTGAACAAGTTCTATGATTCTTTTTCCCGCTCCATCGAGCACAGTGGGCAGCGAGCACGCCGATCCTGAAGCAACCGGTGGCACTGCATGGTCAATATCCTCCGGGATCCAGTTGTCATCCACTGTGCGAACACCAGACATGGAGGCAATGTCCTGGTCATCGGGAGTGAGTGAAATAGTAGCCGCAGGTCCGGTTGAGGCTAACGTTTTCTGGAAAATGGGGGTGGTATCCACCGCCTCAAGCTTGGCCAGATATCGCTTGGCCACGTCTTCCTGGGCAGGATCGTTGTGATTTTTCAGAGCCACCCGCAATTGCGCCGCAGCAGCAGCCCTGTCACCCTGCGCGGCATAAATCTGAGCCAGCAAGAAGTAAAGCGGCAAATAATTATGATCGAGATCGACCTCTGCCGCTTGCAAGGCATCTTTCTGCGCATCAGCAACATGGTTCAGATAGAAGTTGGCCATTGCACGGTAGTAATACGCGTAGCCGTCATTCTCGGAACTGATGCTGAGCGCAGTGTTCGCCAAATCGAGCAACTTGCCCCATTCCTGGTTCCGGGCTGAAAACTCAGCCAAGCACAGATAGGCAGGAAAATACTTCGCATCGACGATAGTGACATGGGCACACGCGTCGCGCGCGTCTTGTTCTTTATGGCGCTCGTCGAGCACTACGCCTAACATGACCCACGCGACTGAGTAATCCTTAAACTTATCAATGGAACGGCGCAGGTGCTGCTCGGATTCATCAAGCTTCTTCTTTTGAGATGCAAGACACGCCTTTTGAAACTCGGCCCGAGCCCCAGGCGGGACTTTAAGCGCAGCAGTACGCGAAGTTCCCGCTTGCGTCGCGGAAAGGCTCCAAGGTAGGCATTTTTCGTCGTTGATAACGACGGGCTTTTCTGGAATGTCCGGAATCAGCGGCTGGTTATAACAGGGACCCGAGTCGGTGCAGTTTCCGCCAACGCTTACACCCACTTGCGAGTTGGTTTTTAGTTGAACTTGAGCATGTAGCGGTAGCGCCGATTGAGTCGCTATCCAACCGAACAGCGCCAAGAGCGCCATAGTCGGAACCCGTAAGGGTCTTCGTCGACCGAGCTTCGCCGCATTGTATTTCCGCATGAACATGTCTTCACCTGAAGGGGTAGTCCAAGAGTTCCGACGGCGCATAATTTCCCTGTTGGGAATGCGTGGCCCTGCCAACAGCTTTTCTTAAAGCTTCCCTGCCCCGCGAAATCCAGGCTACCAGCCCCGATCTCGAATTGTGTGGGGCGATTCTCGCGCGGAAGTGCGCGCGTGTCAATCGAGGACGTTGCCGGAATCCTCAGTGCTTCATAGCGTGCGTGATTGTCCCGTCCGGTCCGATCCGGTCCCCGGTTGGGCGCCCGACGGGCACGCTCCCACATATTTCTGATCTTGAATCATGTTCGTCTCGCTGATGCCGGCCATCGGCGGAGTATAGGTGGCGTGGATTTCCGAATGAGCAGCGCTATCTCCATCGAAGGTCGTGACCGCCTTTGTGTCGACCACTGTGATTGCGATCGTGCAATGCAACACGACGGAACGCTTGCCGCCCTCGAAACTTTCGCTGACTGTGGTGCAGCCTCGTTTCGTTTTTGCGGCGGCTTCCACCGATTCATCATACGCATGGCTCCGGCAGATCGAAATCGTACCCTCGCTCTTTGCGTTCCCCGGATTGATCGTGGTCACGGTGTGAACCGTCCAAAGGCCTTCTTTCATTGCCGGTCCATTCGCCGCTACGGCGATTCCCATCGGCAACAAAAATGACGCTGCGTAAACCAATATATTGTTCCTCTTCATGGCTTTCCCCCGTTCCACTTCGTTTTATTCAATCTTATAAGATGACCTCCTGCGTTTTTGCAGTCCCTGTTAACATTACCTTGGAACGAAATGATTGTCGTGTCTCATGATTCTGTTGGGAGTTGCCTGCGTCCTGAAGCTGTAATTAACGAAGGTCATAACGAGATCTGACCGGGTGAGTGACCTGTCAGTCATAGCCGGGCCGTAGAAACATGCCGGAACGCCAGACCCAAGCCGATATTCAAGCGAGTCTCACCGTGCAGGACTTTGACGCGGTGGACGGGGTGGTGAGAATTCTGCGGAGTGCAGCGGAAATCGAAACCGTGCACCGGTTCTGGTCTTCTACTCCTGGCACTCGCGATTCGGACATCGACATCTTCTTCCCGGAGGACCAACGGAGAGACCCTGCTGTCCTCCAACCGCGTGTTCTGGTCCTCCTTCGGAACGGCAATCCTGTAGCTTTGCTAATTGGAAAAATTGTCCGGCGCGAATTCGTGTTTCGCGTCGGATATTTTCGGCTTGGCAAAGTCATGGCCAACGTTCTAACCATTCCCTATGGCGGCCTGCGCGGGGAAGAATCCCCGGAAAATTGCAAACGATTCCTGCGCGAGATCCAGGCATGTTTAAAGCTGGGAGAAGCGGACGTCGCGCTTTTTCAATACGTGAATGCGGATTCGGCCCTGTTCCGCTGCGCCAAGCGGGAGCCGAACTTTCTATCTCGCGATTATTTTACGCCGCTCAGACCGCACCGGAAAAGACAGCTTCCGCCGAGCATAGACAAGCTCTACGTCGGGGTTGCTCAAGGAGGCAAGCAATTTCGGCGGGTGGCCAATAAGCTGGCTAGTGAATTTTCCGGAGAGGTCCGCGTGGATAGGTTTGAGAATGTCGCCGATCTGGATCGCACCCTGGCTGTGGTCGAGGAAATAGCGCACAAGACATGGCAGCGAAAAATAAGTAACATCGGATTTAACCCCCGGGATAACTCCCTGATGGACGTCCTAAAGACGGAGGCACGAGGGGGCCATCTTCGTGTGTACACACTGTACCTGCGGGGGACGCCGTGCGCGTTCTGGATCGGCGCGGTGTACCAGAACACCTTTATCAGCGATTTCCTCGGGTACGATCCCGATTTTGCCAACTATTCGCCGGGCACTTTCCTACTTTCGCAAATGATGGAGGACTTTTGCTCCCAGGGCGTTCAGGAAATTGACTTCGGTTTCAGCGATGAGGAGTACAAAAGGCGCTTCGGAAACGTGATGTGGCAGGACGCCAACGTGCATGTGTTCGCGCCCACTTGGCGAGGGCTCACCCTAAGCGTTATGAGAATGATTACGGTTATTCCCCATGAGGCTGCGAGGACGTTCCTGAAATGGACTGATCTTTATCAAAAAGCCAAAAGAATATGGCGAAAATTGGCTAAAAGAAACCATTAGAGACGCTCAATGTCGGCGCGGGAAACGTTCGGCACGAGCTCAAATTCCGGAATTCGCAGATTTCCCTGTGGAAAACTCAATCCAACTCGCCATAAATGCGGCTTCTGTGCACAGATCCACCCGTAAACTCAATTTTTGGGGGGTTTATAACACATTGACCATTGTCGTGGTGTCTCCTCTGCACTAAACTGACGGCGTTTCAATAAAAGCTATTGAAACGTTGGAAGGGTTGGTAAATGATCTGCCCGGGAAATGATCGCCTGACGCTTCGAGTTGCAAGGAGCGTCTCCGAAGTCGAAGAGATTCGCGAAACTTGGACCAAGTGGCAATCCAATCCTACTTCTGACATCGACAACTTCCTTTCGATCGTCCGCTACAGGCCCGAGATACAGCGCCCGCACGTCCTGGTGGTTTGTCGAGACGGCCGCGCTGAGAGTCTTCTAGTAGGACGATTGGAACACACTAAAATAAGCTTCACGCTTGGCTACCACAAACTGTTTCAACCGGATGTGAGAGTCCTGTGCTTTACACACGGGGCATTCCTGGGCGATCAATCCGCAGAAAACAGTGAGTTCGTGACCCGCGAACTGGCGCATTGCCTAAGCCGCGGCGAAGCCGACGTTGCACGGTTTGAATATGTCGAAAAAGATTCCACTTTGTTCGGAGCCATCAAGTCGATCCCGGCGTTTTTATGCCGCGATCATTTCGCCCCCACTCAACCGCATGGATGCCTTCGTCTTCCAGGAAGCTTTAAAGAATTTATGGGCACTCTTTCCCGGAAGGAACGCCACAACCTGAGGCGGTATGCGGGACGAGTAGAAAACGATTTCCCACATAAGGTGCGGATCCAATGTTTTCGCGGAGAGGGCCAACTCGATGTCCTCATGCGCGATACCGAGGAGGTCGCAAAAAAAACGTATCAGCGCGCACTGGGCGTCGGATTTCGGGATAATTTCGAGACACGCAAACTGCTGAAGACTGCCGCTCAAAAGGGCACTCTGCGTGCCTGCGTTTTGTATCTGGAAGATCATCCCGCGGCGTTCATGATTGGAGTGCAGTACCGCCAGGCTTTGCACGGCACTGCCATGGGATACGACCCTCGCTTCACGGAATATTCGCCGGGGTCTTTGCTTCTTATGCATTGGATTGAAGACGCGTTTACCCCGGTTGGTCCGCAGCGGGTTGCCGAAATCGATTTGGGGCCGGGAGAAGGACGATTCAAACGATCTCTGCACAATCACGTGCGAAACGAAAGCGTTGTGTATATTTGCGCTCCAACGGTCAAAGGAATTGCGTTTAATTTCCAACGAACACTGACCTATCTGATCGACCAGTCTGCCAGGAAGATGTTTCCTAATTCCGTCGTTCTCGAGAAGATCAAAAAAATATGGCGCTCACGCGCGCGAAGCACTTCGCAAATTTCCGATTCACAGTCAATTCGGGACGTCCAGTATTCCGACTCCGTTGAATCGCCTAATTGAGTCGCGCAACAAACACACCCGGTCACGCGCAACACTTTTTTTCATTTCTAAATTCCAAGTACTCCTCGAGCAGCAAGCAAATATTTTCTTAACAGATACGATAAAGCGCAAACTCAATTGCCTATAAAAGCATAGAATCATCGACACGGAATGGAATGAAAGAATTATGCTAGAAACGCGGTAACTCGACCGTAAACCGGGCTCGGAGGCGCGGTAGCCAAGTGGTAAGGCACAGGTCTGCAAAACCTCAATCGGTGGTTCGATTCCGCCCCGCGCCTCCATTTTTTCGCCCTTGGTTATGTTGCGGAAAACCTATTCGCGCCGTGCGTAAATCGCAGCCTACGGCTTAACTCACCACATGCCGGTACTCGAATCGTAAATCGTAATCCCCCGCACCGAAAGTTCCTTCAATAATTGCCGCACAGCTGCGGAAATCGCACCATCACCCGGCACGTTTACTGCCCATTCGAGGTTCTCCCGGTATTCACGCGTGCTAATGGACCATTTCTGCAAATGGATTGGCGTGGTCCGGCCGATTTGGATCAGGGACCAATGTTGTGCCAGGGCCAGCGCCGTCTCGCGATCCGGTAACGGGCCTCGCACGATCAAGTGGTTGTCACCCATCACCAGAATGCCGATCATGTAGTTTTAGTCCTCGATTCGCGGATCGGAAATGGCGCGACCCACAGCAAAGTGATAGATCACTTGTTTAGGCAGTTTGCCGGAGTCTGTGGGCAGGGCCGCCTTCCTTTCGTCGCCTCGGGAATGCCGCTCAGTAGAAGGCTTGGAGGCATCTGCTCCCGCGATCGCCGAAACATTTTCCGTGGACTTGTGTTGTTGTTCGGCAGCATGGCGGCTCGCCGGAGAATCCAGCATCACCAGCGTCGATTGCTCCGCTTCATTTACCGAACGACTCACCGACCCGTCAATTTCTTCCAGAAATCCCAAGTAGCGGTGCACATCGTCATCATAAAATGCGCCAATTCCCGTGGCGTTCCAGCCCAGCGCTTCTGCCCCGAGGTAAAGCCGCTGCCCAATAGCCCCGGCCTCAAAATACACGTAACGGTAACCTCGATTGCCGAAGACTTGCGCCGCCCCAGCCAAATCCGCCACTATCGAAACGGTGAAACAGGAATTCCCTGCCAGCGTTTGTTCCAGGCTGAGAAAAGCCGCCACGCGCTGCACATTCCCTTGATGGAGTTGCTGCAAGCTGCGGCGCCTTCCGTCCCAGCGGTAAACACCCGGCTCGCAACCTTGCACGCGATGAACGAAAAGGTATAGCGTCACGAAATCCGCGCTCTTCGCAGCCGACGAAAACTCTGCTCCGTCAAAATTTCCGCGCCAATCTGCCGGCCAATCTCGTGTCGCAAAATCCAGAAGCTGCTTCAGGTCGGCTCGCGGCATCGGAGAAGTTCGAGGATCGAAATCGAGCGCGGAACGTCGCCGCCGCGCGACCATTCCGAGATGGTTATCGCGCGCCGGTTCGCGCGAATTTTCAAACGGTCCCTGATGACTTTCAGCTGCGCTCACGTTTGATAACGCAAAGTGAGGCAGCGCCCCCGCAGCCTCCGGCAAAATCGTCGACGCATGCATGCCGAGCAACAATTTATACGGCACCTCGTCCGCGGACAGCTCGTTCGGCTCTCCTGCGAATTTTTGCGCGGGCGTGAATGCGGCTGGCTCGGAACGCGTCGAATTTCCCCTAGTTGGAAACACGAGGAAAGTCATCGGCGCCTCGTCGCTGCCGGTCAAGCCAAGCACGCTCGTCATCCGCGAATCGCTGAAATGGCCGATCGCGCCGCCGGGCATTTCCAGCGCGCGCGCCGAAAGCAGAATGCTCATCATCGCGTGCCCTAAATCGTGGCAACAGTAGCGATACGCGCGCTCGCGATACTTCCACGCCTCGCGCCAAAAAATCGAAGTCAGGCCCACAATCAAAGATGCATCGGCGGGATGCGGAACTTGAAGCGCTTCGGCAAACTGCTGCGTCAAGGCGCCTTCGCTGCGAAATTCCAGCGCGTGCACGTCGGCGCGATAGTGATATAGACCGTCGCGCAGGCCCTCGAACCCACGCAGCGCCAGATAAGTCTCCGTTGGGTGCAAATTCCCGGACGAGGGATTCACGCGCAAACTGTATCGGCTGCCCGATCCCGGCACTTTCTTCCAAGCACTGACGGCCATGGAATGCCACAACAATCGGCTGAGCCATGTCGCATCCAGCCGGATGGATTCGCGCGCAGCAAAATCGCTTTCGTCGACAGCTATAGCTGCCCTATCCACCGCTCCCATCGCCGCGAATGCCCCCATGTCCGGAAAGCCAGGATTCGGTGGTAGCGCAATCAGTTGCGCGCCCTCATACGTGCGAAACGGGTCGGGCTGGTTGTGCCAGTCCAGGAAGTGGGCACTCGCGCGAACGGATTGATAGGTGTGTTTGGTAGCCTGATGGTAGTCAAACAAACGCTGCGTTTCCTGGTTGAGCCCTGCAAATTGGAGATCTTTTACTGCGCGGTGAAGAAACCGGGTCATTCTGCCATCCGTCGAAACTTTTTATTGCGCTTCAATTCGCGTCTCGTTTCATTCCGGTGAAGGTACATCTGACCACAAATCAATTGCTTCCAGTTTCCGATGATAGCATCCTGCTTCCCCGGTTAATAAAATTGGAGAAATTGGGTAACGCCTCAGCCTACGGGACAGCGCTCTCTACGTCCCAAAAGCATGGGACGGAGAGAGCGCTACATCCTTCGGAGCAAAGATTGAGTTGTGTGACTCCGCCTACTCGAAGTAGTCTTATGGCCGCGGACAAGGCTAAGAATGGCGCGATGTATTTTGAGAGCCTGCCGACTTTCTGGGTGAGAAAACATCGATGATCAAAACTTCAATAAAAGGTTTTACCGTGTTAATTGCCTTCTCGGCAATTTCCAGCCTTGTAGTTCTGCGCGCCGCTCCTGCTCCGCAGCAACCGACTGTCTCGCGCAAAATTTTGCTGAAACAGGACGCCCCGGTCCCCGGCTATGAACAAGCCATGGTCGCAGTGGAAATTCCAGTTGGCGGGCGCGAAGGCCGGCACACGCATCCCGGTTCGATCCTGATTTATGTGCTGGAGGGAACTCTCACTTTCGATTACGAAGGAAAGTCAACGGCCACGTACAATCCCGGAGATACTTTGTACGTCGAGCCTGACAAAATTCACGAAGGCATCAACAACGGAAAGACTCCCGTAAAAGTCATCGCCAGTTTCCTGCTCAGAAAAGGCGAACCGATGACGACCCCGGCGAAGTAAATCAGCGTTGAAGTTAAGCGCATGTCCTTGAAAGCAAGGTGACCCAACGGGTATGGCTTACAAATCTCAAAGCATACTTGGCGCGAATCGCAATGTGGGAAACCTGGGAACGCCAATCTCCCGATTGGCGTCGTGATCGGCGTTTTTGCACGCGCCAATCGGGAGATTGGCGTTCGCAGGAAGCACGCAATTCCGTGAGAAATACGGCGAGCGGCGAGCGGCGAGCGCTAGCTTTTGGCCGACTGTTTGTAAAACGCGAGAACATTTTCAACGCATTCGTGGGCATTCGCAACGGCTACATGGTAAGCGTCGCTGCTCAAAACCAATAATCTTGAATTTGCAATTTTCGATTTGTAGCGCAGAACTGTGTCCACGGTTTGTAATGCGCTTTGATCCGAGGTGATGATCAGCGTGGGCGCGGTGATGCGCGCAAGAGTGTCGTCCACGTTGAGTTTTCCGAGCAAGACTTCCATCTGCTTTTTTGTTTCAGGGCGCATGTCGTCGCGCATCTTATCGAAGTACGCCACTTCTTCAGGAGTCGCAGCCGAACCCAATCTTAGTTGCTGGGAGTTCTGTTCGACCTTAGGGCCAAGCGCGACAAACGGGCCGCTCGCTACAACCACCGAGCGCGTCCGCTGGGGATACGTCGCCGCAAATTGCATCGCGATCCCGCCACCTGTCTTCGCGCCCACAATGTGCGCGGACTGGATTCCCAGCGCGTCAAGAAAGTCAGCCACAAATTTCGCGAAGCCCGCGAGCGTAAATTCAAAATTAGGGAGCGCTGTCGAGCCGCCGAATCCAGGAAGGTCAGGCCGAAACAGCCGGTAATGCTGCGCCATTTGTGGCACCCAGCCGTACCAAATTTCATTGGTTTCCAGATTGCCATGCAGGAGCACGACAGGGTCGGAATCCAGCCACGGCGCACCGAGCCACTCTTCCTTGTAATAGACGGAAACTCCTGAGCCGAGCGAGAGCGTTTGCCCGCCATGTCGATTGGCGTTCTCAGGTTTTGCGCTTCCCTGCGGCGTCGCTCCGAGTGCTTGCGCAATTAGCGGAAGTC
>Ga0075522_10002938_pt1 | contig 12523 bp, 9 predicted proteins | sample NGEPerA_FD_74796 | JGI IMG/M metagenome (GOLD analysis project Ga0075522, IMG submission 74796) | Arctic peat soil microbial communities from the Barrow Environmental Observatory site, Barrow, Alaska, USA - NGEE PermafrostL2-A | ecosystem: Environmental > Terrestrial > Soil > Wetlands > Peat ... | reverse complement strand
CCGGCACCGGGCCCGGTGCCGGTGCAGATAGCTTCGGAGTCGGAGTCGGCCCCGAACGGCCTCGTGGCGCTGGGCGGCCGGCTGCTGCCGGAGACCTTGCTGGCCGCCTACCGCGCGGGAATCTTTCCCTGGTCTTCCGATCCGGTGCTCACCTGGTGGTCGCCCGATCCCCGCGCGATCTTCGACCTGGCGTCCTGGCGCCCCCACCGCAGCGTGGTAAGGGCGGCCCGGCGCGCGGAGTGGACGTTCAGCGTCAATAGGGCTTTCGAAGGGGTGATGCGCGCCTGCGCCGAAGCAGGCGCCGATCGTCCCTCGACCTGGATCACCGACGAGTTCGTCGAGTCATACGGACAACTCCACGCCCGCGGGCTGGCCCACAGCGTGGAGGTCTGGGAAGGCGACGCGCTGGTGGGGGGCCTGTACGGCGTGGCGCTGGGGGGATTCTTCGGTGGCGAATCGATGTTCCACCGACGCACGGATGCCTCGAAGGCCGCCGTCGGCCATCTGATCGAGCGGCTGCGGGCGGGTGGCTTCACGCTGCTCGATGCGCAGGTCCCGACGCCGCACCTCACGCACCTGGGCGCCGTGTCCGTCTCGCGGGCGGACTACCTGGCGCGGCTGCGGCGGGCGCTGACGGTCGCCGCCAACTTCACTTGATGGCGGTCTGGTCGCCGGCGACGCAGACCCGATTGCGACCGCTGCGCTTGGCGGCGTACATCGTCTCGTCGGCGCGCGCGACCAGCTCGGCGGCCGAGGCAATGCCGGCGGCTGGCGCGGCAGCTACCCCGACGCTGACCGTCACCGGGATAGCGGCGCCGTCGTGGCCGAACGAATGGCCCGCCACCGCGGCGCGGATTTTCTCCGAGAGCGCGGCCCCCACCTCCAGCGTCGAGCCGCGCGCGACGATCGCGAACTCCTCGCCGCCGTAGCGGGCGAACACCTCTTCTTCGCTCAGCATGCTCATGAGCAGGGTCGCCAGCTGCGTGAGCACGGCGTCGCCCGCCTGGTGGCCATGCACGTCGTTGATCCGCTTGAAGTGATCGATGTCGATGAAAACCAGCGAAAGCGGCGTGCGGTGCCGGTTGGCGTACTGAAACTCGCTGTCGATCCGCTCGTTGAAGTAGCGCTTGTTGAAGGCGTGCGTGAGGCCGTCGCGCAGCGCCGACTCGGACATCTGTCGCTGGAACATCTCGTCGAGGCGGTCTTGGTAGCTGAACTTGAGGATGGTCGTCGAGCCGACCAGAATCTTGTCCCCCTCGGCGAGCGCCTCGCGCTTGACCCGCTCGCCGTTGCGGTAGGTGCCGTTGGTGGAGCCGAGATCCTCGAGGAACATCTGGCCGCCGTCGCGGACGATCTGCGCGTGCTCGCGCGAGATTCCGTCGTCGATGAGCCGCAGGTCGGCCTTGTCGCCACGCCCAATCAGCACCCGCTCCTGGTCGAGCCGGTACATTTCTCCGACGCTCGATCCCGACAGCACGACCAGATACGCGGCTGCGCTCCGGCCTTCCGCCACGATCGGCGCCTCGGGGGTCGGCGCCATCCGCGTCGTGTCGTCGAGCGGATTGGCGACGCGGTCGCGCGTCATCCTGGTAGTTTACCGACGGGGACGGTGGTTAAGCAAACTCCTCGACGCTCAAAAAGGTAAAGCGACCCAAGGCAAAGCGACCCAAAGGCAAAAAGAATGGAACGGACGCAGGTCTTGATCGGAACCAGCGGCTTCAGTTATCCCGCCTGGCGCGGCGGCTTCTACCCGCAGAAGATGCCGCCCGCCAGGATGCTGGCCTACTACGCCGAGCGGCTTGCGGCGGTCGAGATCAACAATACCTTCTACCGTATGCCCACCACCGAGGTGCTGCAGCGCTGGGCGGCCGAGACGCCGCCGGGGTTCCGTTTCTCGCTCAAGAGCCCCCGGCAGATTACCCACGACAAGCGCCTGGTCGAGGTGGGATCGGCGGTCGAGCGACTGGCCGAGGTGGCGCGCGCGCTGGGCGAAAAGCTGGGACCGGTGCTGTTTCAGCTGCCGCCCAACCAGCGTAAGGATCTGCCGCGCCTCGACGCCTTCTTGGCCGGGTTGCCGACCGGCCTCCACGCCGCGCTGGAGTTCCGCCACGCCTCCTGGTTCTCCGACGACGTCTACGATTGCCTGCGCGCCCGGCGGGCGGCGCTCTGCCTGGCGGAAGCCGACGAATTCGAGACCCCGCTCGAGGCGACCGCCGATTGGGGCTACCTGCGCCTGCGGCGGCTCGACTACGACGGAGCGGCCATCGCGCGCTGGGCCGCGTATCTCCAGGCCCGGAGCTGGTCCACGGCCTACGTCTTTTTCAAGCACGAGGACGCCGGCAAAGGGCCCGACGCGGCCAACCGACTGCGGCTCGCGCTGGGAGAGATGGTGGCATGAGGCTTTTTTGCCCGTCATCCTACACTCGGCTACACTGGCGTATAAATCATGGCTAGAGCAATCGCGGGCGCCACCATCTCCTTCGGTCTGGTCTCGATCCCGGTCCGGCTGTTCCCGGCGACCCAGAGCTCGGCAGCCATTTCGTTCAACCTGCTGCACCAGAAGTGCGGCTCGCGCCTCAAGCAACAGTACGTCTGCCCGCGCGACGGCGACATCGTGAGCCGCGACGAGATGGTCAAAGGCTACGAGTTCGCCAAGGACCAGTACGTCACCTTCACGACCGAAGAGCTGAAGTCGCTGGAAGAGAAGGCCACCCAGAGCATCGACATCGCCTCCTTCGTCCCGCTGGCGGCCATCGATCCGATCTACTTCGAGCGGCCCTATTACCTCGGCCCCGAAAAAGGCGGCGACAAGGCCTACTTGCTGCTGGCGGAGGCCATGCGCGAGACCGGCCGCGCCGCGCTGGCCCGCTACGCCGCCCGCGGCAAGCAGTACCTGGTGCTCCTGCGCCCCACCGCCGACGGTCGCGCGCTGATCCTGCAGGAGCTGCTCTACGCCGATGAGGTCCGGCCGATGGCCGATGTGCCGCTGCCGGAAGGCGAGGTGCGCGAGCCCGAGCTCAAGCTGGCCAAGCAGCTCATCGATCAGATCGCCAAAGAAACCTTCGAGCCGACGCTCTTCCACGACGAGGTCCGGGAGCGAATCCAGGCCGACATCGAGCGCAAGGTGCAGGGACAGGACATCTCGGAGGCCGCGCCGGCGCCCGAGCCGGCGCGGATCATCGATCTGATGGCGGCGCTCAAAGCCAGCCTGGGCAAGGCGGGCGCACCGGCCAAGCCGGCGGCGGAAGCGGCCGAGACCGACGACGACGGGGCTGCGCGCCGCGGCGCCCACCGCTCGGAAGAAGCGCCGGCCGAACGCAAGCGCGCCCGCAAGCGCTAGACGGTTTACCGTGAAGATCGGGCGCTGCTATATTCGCCGCGCTTGAGCGGCTACACCACCCAGGACGTCTCGCGGATGATCGGCGTCTCGGCCGGTCGCCTGCGGGCCTATCTGCGCGCGGGGGTGCTGTCGCCGGAGCACGGCCAGCGCGGCGAGCTGCGGTTTTCGTTCCAGGATCTCCTGCTGCTGCGCAAAGCCGAGGAGCTGGTCAGACAGCGCATCCCGCCCCACCGCGTGCGCATGGCGCTCAAGAAGCTGCGGGCGCAGCTGCCGGAGAGCCACCCGCTCACCGGCGTCCAGCTGGGTGCCGAGGGGACGTCGGTGGTCGTTCACGAAGGGAATGCCCGCTGGCAAGTCGAGTCGGGGCAGGTGCTGCTGGCCTTCGGCGGACCATTGGCCGAGAGCGCGCCGATGTCGATGCTGCCGTCACGGCAGACGGTGCCAGCGGGAGCCGATGTCGTTCCCCCTTCGACCGACGAGATCTACGAGATCGGATGCGACGTCGACGAGACCGATCCCGAGCAGGCCGAGACCAGCTACCGGCAGGTCCTGATGCAGGCCCCCGAGCACGCCGACGCCCACATCAATCTCGGCCGCATCCTGCACGAACGGGGCGACCTGCTTGCCGCCGAGACACACTATCGGCAAGCGCTGAAGATCCGCGCCAACGACCCCACCGCGCTGTTCAACCTGGGTGTGGTGCTGGAGGATCAGGGCCGCAACGCCGCGGCCCTGGAAGCCTACGGCGACGCGATCAACATCGACGGCCGCAACGCCGACGCACACTACAACGCCGCCCGCCTCTACGACCTGGCCGGTGACTACGGCGCCGCGCTCCGCCACCTCCGCATCTGCCGCGACCTCACCCGCAAGTGAGTGTGCTCCGCTACGCCCAGCTCTTCGGTCGCGTCGGGTATGGGCCGGCGGGAGAGGTGAAGCCCCTCCCGCGCGGCGCTCAGGCCAGCTTGGCGTCGAGGGTGATCTTGGCGGCGGCGATCAACTTGGAGATCGGGCAGCCGGTCTTGGCAGCTTGGGCGGCGGCCTCGAACTTCTGCTGATCGGGGTTGGTCAGCTTGACGGTGACTTCCAGGTGCGACGAGGTCACGGCGAAGCCGCCTTCCACCTTCTCGAGCGTCACGGTGGCGCGGGAGTCGACGTTTTCGGGCGTCAGGCCCGCACCTTCGAGCTGCGCCGACAGCGCCATCGCGAAGCAGCTGGCGTGCGCCGCCGCGATCAGCTCCTCGGGGCTGGTGCCCGTCGGGTTCTCGAAGCGCTGCACGAAGTTGTAGGGGACGTCTTTGAACGTGCCGCTCGCGGCGGAGAACGTCCCCTTGCCCCCCTTGAGCCCACCCTTCCAATTCGCAGTTGCCGACCTTTTCATGTCTCTCTCCTCGGTTGACGAACGCCGAGGTTAACCACGAACCGTCCCCGGTGCCAGGACGACCGACGGGCGATCGGTTTCTCCGGAGCCACGGTCGCGGCTAGAATCGCGCGCGATGCGAAAGCACGCCAGGACCGGCTTCGTCCTGGTGGCACTTTTTGCGCTGGCGCGCGTCGCCCACGCCGACACGCCGGAGGCGCCGGGCGAGGCGCTGGCGACGCCCCCCCTGCCCCGCGCGTTCTGGTACACGCTCGAGACGCCGCACTTCGACATCCATTTCTATCCGGCCGAGCAGAAGTTCGCCGAGCGGACCGCCCACATCGCCGAGCGCGCCTACCGCCTCATCACCCGCTACCTCAACTGGCGTCCGAGCGGCAAGGTCAACGTCACGCTCAACGACAACACCGACGAGGCCAACGGGTTCGCCAGCTCGATTCCCTATACCTTCATCTACGCCTACGGCGTGCCCCCCGATTCGCTCGACGAGCTGAACGACTTCGACGACTACGTGAAGCTGCTCATCACGCACGAGTTCACCCATGTGGTCCACCTCGACACGATGTTGAGCTGGTGCCCGCTGTTCGTGAACACCGTCATGGGCAGGACGTGGGCGCCGAACCTGTCGCAGCCCACCTGGTTCATCGAAGGGATGGCGGTGCTGATGGAGTCACGCCAGACCACGGCGGGCCGCCTGCGCAGCAGCTTCTTCGACATGCACCTGCGGGTCCCGTTTCTCGAAGGGCGCCTGTTCGGCATCGATCAGGTGTCGGCCATCCCGCTGGCCTACCCGGGCGGCACCGCGGCCTACGACTACGGTTCGCACCTGCTCAAGTACATCGAGGATCGCTACGGCCCCGCCAAGATTCAGGAGATCTCGCACCGCTACGCGGACACCTGCCTCCCGGGCTCCCTCAACCGTACGGTGGCCGAGACCGTGGGGCACGGTTACGTCGGCATCTTCGGGCCCGGCCTGTGGGAGGACTGGAGGCGATCGATCTCGCACCGCTATACGCTGCAGGTCGAGGAGGCCAGCCATCGGCCGCTGACCGTCGCCACGCGGCTGACCTGGACGGCGCCCTCGCCGCGCAGCGAAGGCCCCGGACCGAGGTTCTTTCGCGACGGCACGCTGGTCTATCACCGAGCCAACGACGATCAGTCCCCCGCTTACGTCCGCCTCGATCCGGCCACGGGCGCCCAGCGGACGCTGGCCGACATGCAGGGGGGCGGACCGGCCGTGCCCACGCCCGACGGACAGGCCCTGATCTTTCCGCGCGTGAACTACCTGCAGCTCCCGCTGCGCATCTCGGGCAGCCCGGAGCTCGGCTGGAACGATCTCTATCGCCTCGATCTGGCCGACGGCACGATCCGGGCGCTCACGCGCGGCGCCCGCGCGCACGAGCCCGACGTGTCGCCGGACGGCCAGCAGATCGCCTTCGTGATGGCCGGAACCGGAACCCGCCGGCTGGCGTTGGTGCCGATCGGCGGCGGTACGCCACGCATCCTCATGCCGGGCGCGCCCGGGCTGGCGTTCACCCCGGCCTGGTCGCCGGACGGCCGCCTCATCGCCTACTCGCGCTGGAAGCCGGGCGGCTTTCGCGACATCCACATCTACGATCTCGCGACCGCCACCGACCGCGCGATCTCGGTCGATCGCGCCTTGGACGTCGACCCGCGCTTTACGCCCGACGGCCGCTTCGTCCTCTTTTCGTCGGACCGCAGCGCCATCAACGACATCTATGCGTACGAGCTTCGGACCGGGCGCCTGTTTCAGGTCACCAACGTCCTTTCGGGCGCCTTTCAGCCGACGGTCTCGCCCGACGGCCGGCGGCTGATCTTCACCGGCTTCACCTCGGACGGTTTCGACGTTTGGACCACCGACTACGATCCCAGCCGATTCCGGCCCGCGCAGCCGTTCGCCAACGCGCGCCTGGATGCTTCGTCCGATCCCGACGCCGAGACCGACTCGCCGGACGCCAGGCCGGAGGACGCCGCCGCGATCCCCTTCCCCGAGCGGATCGTCGGTTACGCGCCCTGGAAGTACATGTACCCGCGCCAATGGAACATCCAGGTGCAGTCCGATGCGCTGGGGTTCGGCAATACCCTCCAGGTCAACACCAGCGTCGGCGATCCGGTCGGCAACCACTCGCTGGGCGTCGAGCTCCTGGTCCCTTCGAACGGCGACGCCTCGGGCTTTCTGTCCTACAGCTACAACCGCCTTTGGCCCGGGCTTTCGATCAGCCTCTCGCGCACCGATCAGATCACGCCCGGACTGGTCATCGACGGCCTGAACACCACGTACCGCCAGCGCTCCGAGAACCTGACCGCCGCGACCGATCTGCCGATCCTGCACAACGCCGACGCGCAGGGCGATCTATCGATCGCCTACGACTACGCGGCCTACGGCCCCACCGACCCGATCCCGGTCGGCGAGCCGACCGGGGGCATCACGGTCAGGCCCAGCATTGGGCCGTATGCCGATCTGAAATTCGGCTGGTCGTTTTCGGACGCGCACAGCTGGCCGTATTCGGTGAGCTCTCAGGAAGGTCGAAACCTGCACCTCAACCTGCGCCTGTCCGATCCGGTGCTGGGCGGCCGATTTCGCACCACCGAGGTGAGCTGGTCCTGGACCGAATACCTGACGCCACCCTGGGCGCGCCTCCACGCGCTGGCGCTCTACACCGCCGGCGGCTTCGGCTTCGGCGACACGCGCGACTTCTTCAACCTCGGGGGCTACGGACCGCAAGATGTCTTGCGCGGCGTGCTGCTCAACCAATATCAATACGCCTCGCTGCGCGGCTATCCGGTCAGCTACGTGCAAGGCGACAGCTATCTGCTTCTGTCGGCCGAGTACCGCGCGCCACTGATCTGGATCGAGCACGGCTACGACACCTTCCCGCTTTATCTGCGGCGGATCTGGGGCGTCCTCTTCGCCGACGCCGGCAATGCCTTCCAAGGCCGGTTTCATGCGCTCTCGCTCAAGACCGACGTTGGGGCCGAGGCGCACTTCCAGTTCAACCTCGGCTACTTCCTCAACACCCAGGCGCAAATCGGCGTGGCGCACGGATTCTCGGCCGGTGGCGGCAACAGCATCTACTGGGTCGCGGCGGTGAGCTATTGAAGGACCGTGTCTAGAACGGTCTCGAGCCCCGGTGTCCGCTGAAAGACCGGGCGCTGACGGAGGTCGGCCCAGATTTCGTGCGGTCTCGAACGTCGAGGCCTGCACCACCGCCGACGCCCGCTCGATGGCGCTCGCCGGACGCGCGGATACGGCCTCACCTCATGCACCACGACCACTTCAACCCGAAGTCGACGCCTAGCGACCGACCACGGCGTCGAGGCTGTCGGCGAGGATGGCCGCCATCTGATCGATCTCAGCGGGGCTGGCGGTGAGCGGCGGGCAGAGGTACATCGTGTCGCCGAGCGGCCGGAGCAGCGCGCCGCGCCGGACAGCCTCTCGGTAGATCGCATAGCCGGTTCGTCGCCGGGGATCGAGGGCAGCGCCGTCGGGGGCCCGAACATCGACGGCGGCGATCAGTCCGCAGGCGCGCACGTCGCGGAGTGTGCGTCTGCCGGCAGCCAGTGACTCCAGGGATTCTCGCAGCGCGGGCGCCAGCCCCGAGACGCGGCCCAGGATGTCGTCGCCCGCGAAGACGTCGAGCACCGCGTTGGCCACCGCCACCGCCAGCGCGTTGCCGGTGAAGGTGTTCGAGTGCAGGAACGCGCGCCCCTCGCCGTAGTCGGCGTCGAAGAGCGCGTAGACCGCGTCGGTGGTCAGCACCGCCGACAGCGGCAGGGTCCCAGCCGTCAGCCCCTTGGACAGCACGGCGAAGTCGGGAAGCGCCGCCAAAGACAGGCGGCCGGGGCCGTCGGCCAGGTGACTGGCCAGGATCGCGCCCAGGCGTCCCATCCCGGCCGCAATCTCGTCGGCGATCAAATACACCCCGTGGGCGTCGGCCCAGTCGCGCAAGCGCCGCAGCAGATCGGGGCTGAAAAATCGCATCCCGCCTGCGGCCTGCCAGACCGGCTCGTACACGATGGCGCAGAGCGTGTCGGCCTGCGGCGACAGCGCCGCTTCGATGGCCGGCCAGGCGTCGCCCGCGTCGAGCCAAGCCGGATCGTGCGGACCGGACCGATACGGCAAGCCGACGATCCGCTCCACCGGAAAACAGAGCGGCCGATATGGCCCCCCATAAAGATCCAGATCGCCGACCGACAGCGTCGCCGCCGTCTCGCCGTGGTACCCATTTTCGAAGGCGGCGAAGCGGGTACGCCCCGGTGCGCCGCGCTGGGCCTGGGCCTGTAGCGCCATCTTCATCGCGATCTCGACCGCGGTCGATCCATTGTCGGCCAGGAACACCTTGCCGAAGTGACCGGGCCGTCGCCCGGCCGGTGCCGAGGCTCCCCAGCTTGCGGGCGGATGGCCATTGACCGCCGCCAACAGGCGCTCGCACAGCCGCACCAGAGGCGCGCTGGTGGTGTTGGCCGTGATGACGTGCTCGAAGGACTCCAGTTGGCGCCGCAATGCCGCCGCCAGATGGGGATGGCCGTGGCCGAGCGCCTTGCACCACCAGCTGGAGATAGCGTCGAACACCGTGCGCCCGTCGGCGAGCTGCAGCCGGGTGCCGCGCGCCCCGACCACCTCCAGCGGGGGGAAATCGACATAGTCCCGCATCTGGCTGCAGGGATGCCAGTAAACGGCCAGATCACGCGCGACGAGATCGCTGGCCACGGCATCGACTGAACGCGGGGGCAACATCTCTAACGACTAGCACGGACGGGCGCCCCGTGACGCACGGGCAGCCGACCCAACCCGCGCGCGTGTCAGTCCGACCCGCGCCCACCCAGGCCGTGCTCATCCATCTTGGCGTACAGCAACGGACGGCCGATGCCGAGCAGGCGCGCCGCCGCGGACCGATTCCCCTTGGCGCGCTCGAGCGCCCGCACGATGAGGCGTTTCTCGAGCGCCGCCACCGCGTCGTGGAGCGGCAGGTCTTCGGCCCCCGCGGCCTCGCGCTCGACCGCCGGCGCCCCCTGGACCGCTTCCGGAAGATCGCCCACGTCGATGACCTCGCTGGCGCACATCACGGCGGCGCGTTCGAGGACATGAAAGAGCTCGCGCACGTTGCCCGGCCAGGGGCTGCCGAGCAGCCGCTGCATGGCCTCTTCGGAAACGGCGCGCGCGCGCGTGCCGCGCAACGCGTGCGCCACCAGCAACGGGATGTCGCTCCGCCGCGCGCGCAGCGGCGGCAACTCGATCTCGATCACCGCCAGGCGGTAGTAGAGATCCTCGCGCAGCGCAGCCCCCGGCGTGCCCGGGCGTACCGGCCGACTGGTGGCCGCGATGAGGCGCGCATCGGTCGTGAGCGGATCGTTGCCCCCGACCCGTTCGAAGGTCCCCTCTTGAACCACCCGCAGCAGCTTGGTCTGCAGCGCGGGGTCGAGGTCGCCGATCTCGTCGAGGAACAGCGTCCCGCCGGCCGCCGCTTCGAACCGGCCACTGCGCCGACCCGCTGCGCCGGTGAAGGCGCCGCGCTCGTGGCCGAACAGCTCGCTCTCGATGAGCGTGGGGGGCAGCGCCGCCAGGTTGCAGGCGACGAAGGGCTGGCGCGCGCGCGGCGCGTAGGCGTGGATGGCGCGCGCCACCAGCTCCTTGCCGGTGCCGGTCTCGCCGGTGATCAGCACCGGCGCCGTTGAACCCGCGGCGCGGCCGATCAGCTTCCAGATCGCCAGCATCGCGGCGCTGGTCCCGACCAGGTCCGCCCGGGTCTCCGGCGGATCGGAAGCCGGGGCCGCCGCGCGGGCCAGCACACGCTGCTTGAGCGCACGTTCGATGGTGGCCCGCAACGCCTCGAGGTCGAAGGGCTTGGTGAGGTAGTCGAAGGCGCCGTCGCGCATGGCGCGAATCGTCCGCTCGCTGTCCCCATAGGCGGTCGCGACGATGACCGGCACCCCGTGCGCCGTGGCGCGCAGCTCGCCCAGATAGTCGAGCCCGTCGCCGTCGCGCAGCCGGATGTCGAGCAATACGCAGTCGATCGGGCGGGCGGCGACGATGCCCCGCGCCTCGCCCAACCCGGCGGCCGTCACCGCTTCGGCGCCCATCGCCGTCACCACGTCGCGGAGCCCTTGGCGCAACCCCGGCTCGTCTTCGACGATGAGCACGAGGCCGCTCATGATGGTCCGGCTGCCGTGCGCAGATGGGCGGAAGCGGCCGCGATCGGCTCGGCGGCCGCGCCGGCCGGCAGCGTGAGCTCGAGGTAGGTGACTTCTCCCTCTCGCCGGTACACCAGCTCCCCGCCGTGGGCGCGCGCGATGGCCCGCGAGATCGCCAGTCCCAGGCCGGTGCCGTCCGGTTTGGTCGTGAAAAACGGCTCGAAGATCTCGCCCGCGCGGCCGGGCGTCACCCCTTCGCCCCGATCGGCGATCCGGACCCGCAGGCCATCCCCGTCCTCTTCGACAGACGCCTCGACCACCGCGCCGTCAGGCGAGGCCTCGATGGCATTCCGCAGGACGTTGTCGATGGCGCGCGCCAAAGCGTCGGCGTCGCCCACGGCTGTCCCCTGGCCATGCACGTCGATCGCGATCCGACGCAACGCCGCCCAGGGCCTGAGCGCCTCGGATCGCGCGCGCAGCAGTGCGGCCAGATCGAGCGGCGCGCGCGTTCCGACGGCGCGGCCGGCGACGATCAGCAGATCGGCCACCAGGCGATCGAGCCGCATGATCTCCGAGGAGGCGTGATCGATCGCGGCGCGCGTGACCTCGGGCAGCGTGGTGTCGCGGCGGGCCGCCAGATCGAGGCGCAGCTTGATCGAGGCCAGCGGATTCCGCACCTCGTGCGCGACGCCGGCCACCACCCGACCGAGGGCCGCCAGCCGCTCCTGTCGGGCGAGATCCCGCACCATCCCCTCTTGAATCCGCCGAGACTCCTCGAGGCGCCGCGCCAGCGTGTCGATGCCGATCGCGATGTCGTCCAGCTCGCGCACGCTGGAGCGTGGCACCGGCGCCGTCAGATCGTCGGCCAGCGCCGCCAGCGCGCTGCGGAGGCCGCCCGCCGCGCGTTTAACCGTTACCAGCGAATACGATGCGCTCGCCACCAGAAGGAGGGCCGAGAACGCCAGCGCCACCACCAGCAGCCGCCAGCTCTGCAACGTTGGCGAAGGTCGAACCAGGACCGCGGCCCAGAGCAGGCGATCCGGCGCGCGGGGGGCCATGCGCGCCACCAGCTGACCGCCGTCGATCTCGGCCTCGATCTCGACCGGCGATGCCGTCCGGCCAGCCCGCCCCGCCAACGCCCGCAGCACCATCCGCCATTGCGGCGGCACCGACGATCCGATCGCTTCGATCCGCTTTGGCCCCGCCGCCAAGCCGCCGCGCATCCCGATGATGGGCGAGAGGCCGGCCGGCGTCCCGGCGCCCTCCACCACCATCCGATCGATCTCGTCGCGCACCGCTTCCCGCCCGCGTTCCAGCCGTTGCGCGCGCGTCACCGAGATCGCACGGTAGAGCGCGTCGGCCGAGAGCCCCGCGGTCACCAGGCCGAGCACCGCCACGGTCAGCAGGCGGTGACGGATCGGTCGGCCCAGACGCACGCCACGCGAATCAAGCAAGCGCGATACCGTTCAATTGTCGCGGACCCACCGGCTCGGCGCGGGTGCGGTTTGCTGGGACGGCTGACAGGTGTTCGGAATCAATACAGGTTAGCGCCCCCGGATGCGCTCGGCCAGCCATCGCCTGTCGTGCCCAAGCTGGCCCGCTTGTTGCGATGGCGCGATGGCGCTATCGCCGACCCGTGCTCGACCTTACAG
>Ga0075522_10002937_pt1 | contig 12525 bp, 9 predicted proteins | sample NGEPerA_FD_74796 | JGI IMG/M metagenome (GOLD analysis project Ga0075522, IMG submission 74796) | Arctic peat soil microbial communities from the Barrow Environmental Observatory site, Barrow, Alaska, USA - NGEE PermafrostL2-A | ecosystem: Environmental > Terrestrial > Soil > Wetlands > Peat ... | reverse complement strand
CATCTGATCGTCGCGCCCAAATCGCTTTCCGACAACGTGGTCGGCGCGTTCGTCCGGCAACTGTTCTCGGTCCGCCCCTCGCTGGCGCGCGAGACGCCGCTTGCCGCCAAGATCGAGAAGCCGGACACCGACAAGGATGCTGCGTTACCCGCGCATCCCGGGGCCGCGGCCTATATCGACGGCAACGAGCGGACGTTCCTCGACCAGTACAGCGACTACATATGGGGCGGCATCCTGCTGCTGTCCCTAGTAGGATCGGGCAGCGCCGCGGTGCGCCATTATCTGAAACGGGACGAGCGGCGGCTGAACACGATGCACCGTGAAAAACTGCTCACCGCGATTTCGCTGGTACGGAAAAGCAATTCGATCCAGGAGCTCGACGCCTTGCAATGCGAGGCGGACGATCTTCTGCGCGAAACACTCGACTGCTATGACGACGGCGCGATCGAGGACGGCGACCTGTCGGCCTATGCGCTGGTGCTCGAGCAGTTCCACCACGCCGCTGTCGAACGGCGCTCGGCGATCGTCGAATTGCCGTCGATCTATCCCGCCGGCGAACCCGACGGCTTGAAGCATTAGACAACGGCGTGGGACCATAAATCCGGGAAGGCGCAGACGCGTGCTTGGTTCCAAAACAGAACCAAAGGCAACGCTTCTCGCGGGGGCGGTCGCAAAAGTCGCTGGACGGCGTCGCGCTACGGTGCGGTGCTTCCGTTCGCGCGCCAACAAACTTCAGTACATCTTCCGGTGCAAGGGCGTGCTCTGCACCGATGCCGGCAAGTTGACGCGATCCGTTCGCAAGCATTCCGACGATGGCGCGCGCGACATCGTTATCGTATCGCATGGCCGGCAGGCGTCTTGCTAGCGTACTCGACCTTATTCGCGGGACGGTGAGCGCAAATGACGCGGCCAGCAGCCGGGAACGCCGCTCGCCCTCATGGCTTCCTCCCTTGCGGTTTTCGCGGGCGACTGCTTCGATCAGTCGACCGTCCGGTACATCCGTGACCGTTTGCGAACCGGATCGAGCAGCGACCAGTCGCCCTGCTCGACCACGTGCCCCCTGGGGAATGGCGGCCGCGGTTCCTGGCCGAGCGAGCGCATGACGCGGTCGTCGCGATAATAGCAAAGCAGCACCACGCGGACGAGGGCCGTGAGCGGCGGCCCGCCGGCTTCGCGAAACACCGCCGCCACTTCCATGCGGCGCGCCGGTTCGAGTTCAGCGAACGAGCCGCCCGACAGCGTGGCGAGATGCGCCAGCGCGCGGCGGACAGCGTCATGGTCGCGCTCGAGGCTGCGCAGGATGTCGGCAAATATCTTCTCGTCATCGGCGCCGGGCACGCCATAGGCCTCACTTGCCGGGATAATCATGCCGGCCAGCATGCGAAAGTCGCGGATTTGCCGGTCGTCGAGGTCGGAATTTGGCATTTCGATCCCTCAGTCGAACAAGTTGGCGAGGCGCTGTTTGATGCTGTCGGCGATATAAAGCGCCAGCGCCTGGATGGTCGAGGTCGGATTGACGCCGCCGGAGGTCACCCAGATGCTGCCGTCGACGATGAACATGTTCTTCACGTCGTGGCAGCGGCCCCATTCGTTCACCACCGAACGCTCGGGATCGGTGCCCATCCGCGCGGTGCCGAGCAGGTGCCAGCCGCCGTTGAGGATCGGGCTCTCGACGCAAATGTTGCTGGCGCCGGCGGCCTCCAGCACTTGCCTCGCCCGCGCGATGCCGTGCTGCATCATTCTGTGGCTGTTGTCGCCGATGGTGTAATCGATCTTCGGCGCCGGGATGCCGCTGGAATCCTTCAGCACGGGATCGAGCGTGACGCGGTTATGCTCCTCCGGCAGATCCTCGCAGATCGCCGAAAGCCCGATGCGGCGGTTGACGAGCTTGCGGTAGGTGGAGTGATGCTCCTCGCCCCAGGGCAGCCTTCCCGCCGCCGAACTGACGATCGCCTCGATGATCGAACCGACGCCGCGGCCGAACTGGAACGTGTAGCCGCGGACGAAATCGCGGCTGGGATCGGTCTCGTAGAATTCCTTGCTCCAGAGGCAGAGCGGCGGCCCGTGATTGCCGTCCAGCGGCTCGTCGACATAGCCGTAGTTCAGCGCGTAAGGGTGGAACATCAGGTTCTTGCCGACCAGCCCGCTCGAATTGGCGATGCCGTTGGGGAATTTCCCCGACACCGAATTCAGCATCAGCCGGGGCGTGCCGACGCCGTTGCAGGCGAGGATCACGACTTCGGCCGGCTGGAACTGCTCCTTGCCCTCGGCATCGTAATAGATCGCGCCGGACGCCATGCCCTGCTCGTCCACGGTGACCTCGCGCACCCGGCACATCGTGCGCAACTCCACGCCGGCGCGGATCGCCAGCGGCCAATAGGTGATGTCGGTCGAGGCTTTCGCGCCTTGCGCGCAGCCCGGCGTGCAATGGCCGAGATTGATACAGCGGCCGCGTCCCTCATAATCCGTGGTGGCGATGGTGGAGTCGGACGGCCACCAGTGCCAGCCGAGCTGATTCATGGCGTTGCCGAGCCGGGCGCCCGACTTTCCCAAAGGCAATGGCGGCATCGGCGGCTGTTTTGGTGGATAGCTGGGATCGCCGGCCAAGCCGGAGACCCCCATCATGCGGTCGTTTTCGGCAAAATACGGCTCCAGCGTCGCATAGTCGATCGGCCAGTCGTCGGCGACACCGTCGAGCGTACGCACCTTGAAGTCCGAGGGATGCAGGCGCGGGAAATGCGCGGTGTACATGATGGTAGAGCCGCCGACGCCGTTGAAGTTCACCACCTTGATCGGCGAATTGGCGTCGTTGATGGGATAGTCGGTCGGCCGCGCGCGGCGGTTGGGGTTGACGGCGAAGTCGGAAAACAGCCGCGCCTCCCAGTCGCGCCCGTTGCTCGGATAATCCGTCGGCTTGACCCAATCGCCCTGCTCCAGGCACAGGATGCGCATCCGGGTGTCGGCAAGGCTCCAGGCGACCGCGGCGCCCGAAGCCCCGGAGCCGATGACCAGAACATCGACTTTATCAAGCATCGCATTTTCTCCCCTGACGCCCCCGACTCGCCCGTCTATTGCTCGCCGTCGCGCACCCGCCGGTAGACCGCGCCCAATACGTTGGAATAGTCGTCGGTCCAGACCCGCTGCTTGGCGTCGGCCTCCGTCAGTTCCCACACATCCGACGACGCCAGCTTGCCGACGTCCGCCTCCTCGCGCGCGCAGACGACCACCGAGGTCGAGAAGATGTACTCGCTGTCGCGGTTGGAATCCTCACTATAGACCCAACTCTGGAGATCGTTGGCCTCAGCGATGCCGACGATGACGCTCGCCAATTCCAGATGCCGGTTGGAGACGTGCATCACCACCACGCCCTGCGGCGTCAGCTTCTGCTTGTAGATCGCCATCGCCTCCTGGGTCGCAAGATGGATCGGTATCGCGTCCGACGAATAGGCGTCGACGATGATCAGGTCGTAGACGCCATCGGGCTCCCGGGCAAAAGTCAGCCGCGCGTCGCCGATCACCGGCTTCAGATCCGGTTCGCAGCTCTGGATATAGGTGAAGTATTTTGGATCGCGCGCGGTATCGACCATCGATTGATCGATCTCGAAGAACTTCCAGTTCTCACCCGGCCTGGAGGCGCAAGTCAGTGTGCCCGAACCGAGCCCGATCACGGCGACCCGTAGCGGTGCGCCCTTGCGCTCGCGCACGGCGGTGATCGCCTGCCCGATGCCGCCATCCCGGTGATAATAGGTGATCGGCTCGGGCCGGCCGGCGACCGGCGTGCCGTCGTCGTTCTGGAACCTCTGCGCGCCGTGAATGGTCGTGCCGTGCATCAGCACGTGGTACTGGCCGTGCGGCGTCACCACGATCTTGTGGACGCCGAAGAAGCTGCGCACGGTTTCCACCCGCCCGTCATCGGACGGATAGGCCCGGATCAGCACCAGCGCCACGGCGACCGTTGCGAAAATCTTCCAGCGATCGACGTTCAACCCGAGCGCCAGCAAGGCCGAGAGCACGCCGACCGCGCCGATCACCCAGACCCTGTGATCATCGAGCCAATGCATGATCCCGCCATCCGACCAGGACGGCGCGATCAGGGCCACCGCGAGCACGGCGATAAACGGCCAGTACCACGCGCTCCAGCGCGGCAGGCGCTCCGCGCCGGGCGGACGGCACAACGCCGCCAGCGCCAGCAGGATCGGGTATTCAGCGACCCATGAAAACGCGAACGGCGCGATCAAGCCTGCGAACAGGCCGCCCACCATGCCGCCGAACGATAGCGCGACATAGAAGCCGGTGAGATATTTCGCGGCCGGGCGGGTGCGCGCCAACTCGCCATGGCAAGCCATCGCGATGACGAAGAAGCAAAGCAGGTGGCCGCCGAGCGTCAGCAGCAGATTCTGCTCACCGCCGATCGCGAGCAGCACGATCACGCCGGCGATCGCCAAAGGCTGCGCCAGCAGCATCCATTTATGCGGCAGCAGCGGGCGCGACTGAAACACCAGCACCCAGGTCAAGAGATACAGTGACAGCGGCAGCACCCACAATAACGGCGCGGCGGCGACGTCGGTGGAGATATGCGCGGTGACCGCGATCAACAGTCCCGACGGCACCGCGGCCAGGAAAATCCAGCGCAGGCGCAGAATCCAGGGCGGCGGCGGCGCGTCGGTTTCGGTCGCCAGGATATCGACAGCCGCGGTTGCCGGCGAGCGCAACAGAAGCACGCCGCAGGCCGCGATCAGTACGATGAGTAGGGCATAGCCGCCGGTCCAGATCAGGTTCTGGGTGCGCAGCGTGAACATCGGCTCCAGCAGCACCGGATAGGACAACAGCGCGAGGAAGCTGCCGATGTTCGAGGAAGCATAGAGGAAATAGGGATCGGGACCGCTGGGGTGGCCGGTGCGGACAAACCAGGCCTGCAGCAGCGGATTGTTGGCGGCGAGTGCGAAAAACGGCAGCCCGATCGAGACCGCGAACAGGCCAAGCAGCCAGAACGCATAGCCCGAGGTCGGCGGCTCGCCCCAGCCGCCGGCGATCGACAGCGGCAGCGAGAGAAGCGCAATCACCAGCAGCACGAGGTGGATCGCGACCGGCAGCATGCGGTTGCGATGCTGCATCAGATAATGCGCATAGGCGTAGCCGGCGAGCAGCAGCGACTGGAAGAACACCATCGCCACGGACCACACCGCCGGCGAACCGCCGAGCCGCGGCAGCACCATCCTGGTGAACAGCGGCTGCACCGAGAACAGCAGCAGAGCGCTGACGAAGATCGCGGCGGTGTAGACCACCAGCACCAGCCGGTTTCGGCTCGCGGAGGGCTGGTCCGTAACGGCGGACGGATAACTCATGAACACTCCGGCGTGGATCCGGCGGGGGCCGGAGCCGGCAATGGAGCATAGGGCGACGCGGCGGGCAATGCGGGGCGCGATGCACGAAGACTTGACGCTGGATCGATACCGGCGTCTTCCATAGGCCGTCATTCCGGTGCGCGCGAAGCGCGAACCCGGAATCTCGAGATTCCGGGTTCGATGTTCCGCATCGCCCCGGAATGACGGAGTCAACAATATTTTGAAGCAACCATGACAGAGACCGACGTTGTCATCATCGGTGCCGGCCATAACGGCCTCACCTGCGCGGCCTATCTGGCGATGGCGGGTTTGCGCGTGAAGGTGGTCGAGCGCCGCACGGTGGTCGGCGGCGCGGCGGTGACGGAGGAATTCCATCCAGGTTTCAGCAACTCGGTCGCGGCCTATACCGTCAGCCTGCTCAATCCGAAGGTCATCTCGGATCTCAAACTGAGCGAGCACGGCCTGCGGATCGTCGAACGCCGTGCGCAGAACTTTTTACCTTCTCCCGACGGCAAATTCCTGCTCACCGGCGAAGGGCGTACCCAGGCTTCTCTTGCCAAGCTCAGCGAACGCGACGCGGCCAGGATCGATGGGTTCAACCGCGAGCTAGAGGCGATCGCGGACGTGCTGCGCCAGTTCGTGCTGCGGTCACCGCCCAATATCGTCGAAGGCTTTGGCCGCGACGCCGTCCGCGAGACCTTCAACGCGCTGGGCACGGCCAACATCCTGCGAAAACTTTCGCTGGAGCAGCGCCGCTCGCTGCTCGATCTGTTCACTCGCTCGGCCGGCGAGATGCTGGACGACGCCTTCGAGAGCGACCTGGTCAAGGCGCTCTACGGGTTCGACGCCATCGTCGGTAATTACGCGAGCCCCTACGCCGCGGGCTCGGCCTATGTGATGCTGCACCATGCCTTCGGCGAGGTGAATGGCAGGAAGGGCGTCTGGGGCCACGCCATCGGCGGCATGGGCGCGATCACGCAGGCAATGGCGCGCGCCGCCAGCGGCCACGGCGTCGAGATCGAAACCAATGCTGGCGTGCGCGAGGTGATCATCGAGCGCGGCCGCGCTGCCGGAATCGTGCTCGACAATGGCGAGACCATCCGCGCCAAATACACGGCCTCCAGCGTCAATCCGAAATTACTGTATACGCGGCTCGTGCCGGCCGGCGCGCTGCCGCCGGAATTCCTCGATCGCATCCGGAACTGGCGCAACGGCTCCGGCACTTTCCGGATGAACGTGGCGTTGAGCGCCCTGCCCTCCTTCACCGCGCTGCCGGGCGACGGCGATCATCTCACCGCCGGCATCATCCTCGCGCCCAGCCTGCCCTACATGGATCGCGCCTGGCAGGACGCGCGCGCACAAGGCTGGAGCCGCGAGCCCGTGGTCGAAGTGCTGATCCCCTCGACGTTGGACGACACGCTGGCGCCGCCGGGCCAGCATGTCGCGAGCCTGTTCTGCCAACACGTCGCGCCGCAATTACCCGACGGCAGATCGTGGGACGACCATCGCGAGGAGGTCGCCGATCTCATGATCGCGACCGTCGACCGATACGCGCCGGGATTTGCGGCAAGCGTGATCGGCCGCCAGGTTCTGTCGCCGCTCGACCTGGAGCGGCAGTTCGGCTTGCTCGGCGGCGACATCTTCCATGGCGCGCTGACGCTAAACCAGTTGTTCTCGGCGCGGCCGATGCTCGGCCATGCCGATTATCGCGGGCCGTTGAGGGGCCTCTACCATTGCGGCAGCGGCGCCCATCCCGGCGGTGGCGTCACCGGCGCCCCCGGCCATAACGCCGCGCAGGCGATCCTGCGCGATCATCGTGCGCTATTTCGGTGAGTGGACAGGCCGTTGAAAAGCCTGTGGACAGGCTGTGGAAAACCGGTTGATAACGTGATGACGAGCAGACCGGTTCACCCGCGGCGGCGGATGAAGGTCTGCCGTAGAATCGGACCTGATTTTCTGCTGCACGCTACTTCGCCGAGCCGTCGCACCAGAGATCCCGCGGTCCGATCACGCATTTGTCCCGGCGGGTCGGGCCGGCGGTATCGCGGCAGTTGGACAGGGCCTGCTCCTTGGCCATCCGGGAATTGCGGCCCATCGCCCAGCCGAAGCCAGGCGTGCCGTTTTCGGGATCGAGCGATTGCGCCACGCACTGGTTCTCGAAGGTGGCGACGACTTTGCAGAGCGCTTTTGAGGTGTCGGAGGCGTGCTCCAGGCCCTTGCAGCCGGCCAGCGCTTTCTCCTTCGCGGCGGCGGCATTGTTGGCATTGACATAGGTGAAGATCGCGACACCGTGCTTGGAGATGTCAGCGGGCTCGCCGACCGCCACCGCGCCTGCGGCCATGCCATGGCCGCTCATGATCAGCGATATTGTCAGCGCGGCTACGCCGGCGAGCGTTCGATAAAGCATTTGAGCCCCTGCTTCAGCCTGAATAAATCCCACGATACCGATGGGCTCGGATCGAACGCAAGAGGCTTGCGGCCGAAGCCGCGGAGCGGATCGGCCATCCACCGGCCGCTTCCGCGTCGCGCGAAACCTCAGGCTCCTCGACCTGATCGGGCTGCAAACGCCATCGGCCTGTGGATATGCAGGGTATGTCTACCTGGATAAGGCTGTGAACAACGGGTAGTGAAGCGGTGAGCCACCCGGTGCGCTGCAGGCGGCCGAAATGACGGAGATGGCAATGTTGGATCACGTCACGCTTGGCGTCAGCGATATCGAACGGTCGAAGAGTTTTTATGACGCGGCGCTGCGTCCGCTCGGCATTATCAGACTCTACGCCGATGGCGATTCCGCCGCGGGCTATGGGGCGAACAACAGGGCTTTTTTCTGGATCGGCCGCAAAGGCGCAACGCAATCCGGCGCGCATGTCGCGTTCGCCGCCGGGGACCGGGAGACCGTCAACCGATTTCACGGCGCAGCTCTTGCCGCCGGGGGACGGGACAACGGACAACCCGGGCTGCGGCCGCACTATCATCCAGACTATTACGGCGCGTTCGTGTTTGATCCGGACGGCCACAACATCGAGGCCGTTTGCCGCCGTAAGATCGGGTAACTGGTAGCACCTCGGCTCGCGCTTTTCTCTGGACGATGAATGACCTCCATCCTCACCCCGGCCACCCACCGCGCGAACTTTGCGATCGGCAATGAACAGACCGCCAGGCGCGTGATCGACCTCTTGACCGAGAGCTTTTTCGAGGGCCACGCCGCGATCGCTGCCTTCGAGGGCGCCGGCGAACGCTGGGACATCACCGTGCATTTTGCCGAAGCGCCCGATCAGGCTTCGATCCGCGAACTGATCGGCATCGCCGCCGGCGGCGAGATCGCGCAGGCCATCGCCTTCGACACCGTCGAAGCCAGGGATTGGGTCAAGGCAACGCTTGAGGACCTCGTGCCCGTGCGCGCAGGCCGTTTTGTCGTGCATGGCCGACACGACCGGTCGAGTGTGCCGCCCAACAAGCTCGGCATCGAGATCGAGGCGGCGCTGGCGTTCGGCACCGGCCATCATGGCACCACCCGCGGCTGCCTGTTGCTGCTCGATGATGTGCTGAAGGCATACCGTCCCCGGCGCGTGCTAGACCTCGGCACCGGTACCGGGGTTCTGGCCATCGCCGCGGCAAAAGCGCTTCGGATCGAGTTGCTGGCAAGCGACATCGATGCGCTCTCGGTCCGGGTGGCCCGCGACAATGCACGCCTCAACGGCGTCCGAAACCTCGTCAAGACCATCCGCGCCACCGGGTTCTCCGCGCCGCAATTTGCCGAACATGCGCCGTTCGATCTGGTGCTCGCGAACATCCTCGCCAATCCGTTGCGGCAAATGGCGATGCCGATGGCGAGACATCTGGCGCCATCGGCGCTGGTGATCCTGTCGGGGCTGTTGCCGCCGCAGGCGCAAGGCGTGATCGCCGCCTATCGCGCGCGCGGCCTCGTCGTGAGGCGGCATATTCAAATCGAAGGCTGGAGCAGCCTGCTGCTCGGTTACTGATCCCAGGCAAACGTCAGCCGGATGAATCCTGTTTCGAAGGCTTCGGCTCAGGCGAGTCGATGACGTTGTCTTCCTCGTGCGACGCGCCCTTGGCGCGTGGATCGATGAAACGGTCCAGGATTTGAACGATCACACCGCGTTGCTTCTTTACGGCCGGAGAAGGCGAGTCGCGGCGCGCCGCCGGCGAGATCTTCTCAAACGTAAACGCAGGCATCGTGTATCCCCTCGTTACTGAGTTGAAACACCCCGGGATTTCCTCCGGCCATCCAGGAACGATCTGTAACTGCAAATCGTTCCAGCCCGTCTAACGCAGGTGCAGCAATTCAAGCATAACTCATCCCAAATTCAAAGGATTTATGTCGCAGTGCACAGTTTCCCGGGAATCCGCGGATAAATCCGAAAACCCGACCGATCGCTCGCCCGGCGGACGGCTGTCCGGCCCGTCCGACCGCTGCCAAAAAGGCCCCGGATTGCGCATGTCGGCACGCAAACCTAGGATGGATGTCACGATGTTCGAAGCCCATTTCCAGACATTCGAGGAGCCCGAAACCGGCGTGGCGCTGGGGGCGCGGCTGTCGGCGTTTCGCGCGGAATTGGCGCGGCGCAATTTGGCGGGATTCGTGGTTCCGCGCGCCGATCAACAGCAGAATGAATATGTCCCGCCATCCGACGAGCGGCTGGCGTGGCTGACCGGATTCACCGGCTCGGCCGGACAGGCGATCGTGCTGACCCAGGCGGCCGCGCTGTTCGTCGACGGCCGCTACACGCTGCAGGCGGCGCAGCAGGCCGACACCAAGGCCTGGAGCATCGAGCCGCTGGTGGACCCGCCGCCGGAAGACTGGCTGGCGAAGCATCTGAAGGCCGGCGACCGATTCGGCTTCGATCCGTGGCTGCATACCTCGGCGGCGGCCGAACGGCTGGCGACGGCTTGCGCCAGGGCCGGCGCGGAACTGATCGCAGCCGAGAGCAACCCGCTGGATTCGGTGTGGACCGAGCGGCCGCCGCCGCCGCTCGGCCCGGTATCGATCCATGGCCCGCAATTCTCGGGCGCAATGGAGGCCGACAAGCTCAAGCAGGTTCAGCTCGAAGTGACAAGACTCGGCGTCGAGGCGCTGGTGCTGTCGGATTCGCACGCGGTGGCGTGGACCTTCAACATCCGTGGCGCCGATGTCGCGCACACGCCCCTGCCGCTGGCCTATGCGCTGGTGCCGAAGGACGGCCGCCCCACCGTCTTCATCGACCATCGCAAGCTCTCGAACAGCGCCCGCGATCATCTCGAGCAATCGGCTGATGTCGCGGAGCCCGACGCGCTCGCGCCAAAGCTCACCGAACTCGCGCAACGCGGCGCAGCGATCGCGCTCGATACCGCGACCGCCGCCGACGCTCTGGGCCGGATGATATCGGCCGCCGGCGGCAAGCCGGTGCGCGGCAGCGATCCCGTCACCCTGCTCAAGGCCGTCAAGAACACAACCGAGATCGAGGGCGCGAGGGGTGCGCATCGGCGCGACGCGGTGGCGCTGGCGCGTTTTCTCGCCTGGATCGACCGCGAAGCCCCCTCGGGCACATTGACCGAGATCGACACCGTCGAGGCGCTGGAAACGTTTCGCCGCGACACCGGCGCGTTGAAGGATGTCTCGTTTCCGACCATCGCCGGCACCGGTCCGAACGGCGCCATCGTGCACTACCGCGTCACCCGCAAGAGCAACCGCCGTATCGCGGCCGGCGACCTCTTGCTGGTCGATTCCGGCGCGCAATATGAGGACGGCACCACCGACGTCACCCGCACCATCGCGATCGGCGCGCCGACGCCGGAGATGCAGGACCGCTTCACCCGCGTGCTGCGCGGCCACATCGCCATCGCCCGCGCGCTGTTTCCGGATGGCGCCACCGGCGCGCAGCTCGACACGCTGGCGCGACAATATCTGTGGCAGGCCGGCCTCGATTTCGAACACGGCACCGGTCACGGCGTCGGCAGCTACCTCTCGGTGCATGAGGGTCCGGCGCGGATCTCGAAACTCGGCACCACGCCGCTGAAGCGCGGCATGATCCTGTCCAACGAGCCCGGCTACTACAAGACCGGCGCGTTCGGTATCCGGATCGAGAATCTGGAACTGGTGATCCCCGCCGATGTGCCGGGCGCGGAAAAGCCGGTGAACGCCTTTGAGACGCTGACGCTCGCCCCGATCGACCGCCGCCTGGTCGACCTCAACATGTTGAGCGCAGATGAGCTCGGCTGGCTCAACGACTATCATGAACGCGTCCGCCACGCCGTCCGCCCCCATGTCGACGAGGCGGTCAAGGTGTGGCTCGATGCGGCGACCGCGGCGCTGTCGCTGTGAGAGTCTGACTTGTCGGTTCGGCACGTTTAGCTTCACCCCTCCCATTGGGAGAGGTCGGGCGCAGCGCCGGGTGAGGGGTTGTGCCTCAACGATAGACCGTACGCCCTCACCCCAACCCTCTCCGCACAGGAGAGGGAGCTCACCGGCTCTGTGGCGACACTGACGCATATGCCCGAAGCCACGTTGACCGCAATCGCCTCCGAAATCGGGATAGCCCCCACTCGTCATTGCGAGCGTAAGCGAAGCAATCCATCGCGCCGAAAGCCCAAAGATGGATTGCTTCGTCGCTTCGCTCCTCGCAATGACAACATAGGGTGGGCTAAACATAGCAAGCCCACCATCTTACATTTGCTCTTGGTGGGCACGGCGCGCATGGTGGGCACGGCGCGAGATGCGCCTTTGCCCACCCTGCGGATTCGAATTTCAAACAACGGCGGACGCAGCTTCGCGATCTCGCCGCATGCTTTTTGCGCGAGGTGTTCATTTCGTTCCGCCCTCTCCATCGAGGGCGCAGGGAATGCCGGGCGCTCGATGCACCCGCAGCCTCGCGTACGATAAAAAACAAAGTACACGAGCGTAGTCACCACAGGTCACGCCGGTTTCACCCGACATTCCCCACGCGATGGTGTTATCGGCTGCTTCGTGCTCTTCCCGGTGCGCCGGGCTTTTTGGCCACCGTCGCCTGCGCTTCCGTCAACGCAGACTTGACACCAGCGTCGGGGTGCCAGAACCACACGACTTTGCCGTCCACTTCAAGTGCCGTCGTCCACAGCACCCTCCGCGTCCACCGCATCCCGCCCCACGTTTCGTGACGTTGCGCAACGCCCCTCTTTCGGGACGGGACGGCTGCGGATATAG
>Ga0075522_10002936_pt1 | contig 12525 bp, 13 predicted proteins | sample NGEPerA_FD_74796 | JGI IMG/M metagenome (GOLD analysis project Ga0075522, IMG submission 74796) | Arctic peat soil microbial communities from the Barrow Environmental Observatory site, Barrow, Alaska, USA - NGEE PermafrostL2-A | ecosystem: Environmental > Terrestrial > Soil > Wetlands > Peat ... | reverse complement strand
ACACCACCCGCAATTCGATCTCCGGCGGCCTCTGGGCGCTGAACCAGTTTCCGGGCGAGTACGCCAAGCTCAAGGCCGATCGCTCGCTGATCCCGACCATGGTCCCCGAGATCATCCGCTGGCAAACGCCGCTGGCCCACATGCGGCGCAATGCCCTCGGCGACATCGAATTCGGCGGCAAGGCGATCGCCAAGGGCGACAAGGTGATCATGTGGTACGTCTCGGGCAACCGCGACGAGACGGTGATCGACGACCCCGACGATTTCATCATCGACCGCGGCCGCCCGCGCCACCACGTCTCGTTCGGCTTCGGCATCCATCGCTGCATGGGCAACCGGGTCGCCGAACTGCAGCTGCGCATCCTGTGGGAGGAGATCCTCGCCCGCTTCGATCATGTCGAGGTGGTCGGCGAACCGGTCCGGGTGATGTCCAATTTCGTCCAGGGCTACGAGGACCTGCCGGTTCGCATCCGGGCGTGACGTGGAACGCTCCCTCCGCGAAGGCGCCGCTCACGGCGCTTGGGAGGTTCGCGCGAATGCGATAGCTTGGCCGGAACAAAGCGCGAAATCCCAGCTTCCCGCCTCGCAACCCGCGCGGGCTCCGCGCGTTCCCGCCCTCTGAAGGGGAGGCATCGACCATGGCGCCATCGGACGACGCACCGGCCCTCGCGGCGGTAAGGCCGGCCGGGGACGCGCGCCTGCTGGCGAGGTATCGCGCCGTGCGCGCCGCCAGCCAGGCCCTCGCGGCGCCTCTGTCGCCGGAAGATCAGCTCGCCCAGTCGATGGCCGACGCCAGCCCGACCAAGTGGCATCTGGCCCACACCGCCTGGTTCTTCGAAACCTTCGTCCTGATCCCCAATCTGGAGGGCTATCAGGCGTTCGACCCGGCCTTTCGCTACCTCTTCAACTCCTATTACGAAGCCATCGGCGAGCGGCACCCGCGGCCGGCGCGGGGCCTGCTCACCCGTCCCTCGGCGGCCGAGGTCGCCGCCTATCGCGCCCATGTCGATGAGGCGATGGGCCGGCTCCTGGCCGGCCCCGTCGCCAGGGAGGTCGGCGACCTGGTCGTGCTCGGTCTGGCCCACGAGGAGCAGCATCAGGAACTGATCCTGATGGACATCCTGCACCTCTTCAGTCTGTCGCCGCTGCGGCCGGCCTATGCCTCGGACGCGCCGGTGGCCAAACCCTCGGCCCGCCCGGCCGAGTTCGTGGCCGTGGCCGGCGGCCGCGTGAAGCTCGGGGCCGGGGAGGGCGGTTTCGCCTTCGACAACGAACGGCCCCGCCACGATGCGCTGCTCGCGCCCTATCGACTCGCCAGCCGGCTGGTGACCAGCGGCGAATGGCTGGAGTTCATGGAGGACGGCGGTTACGGCCGGCACGAGTTCTGGCATGCCGACGGCTGGACGCGGGTAAAGGCGGAGGGTTGGCGGGCGCCGCTCTACTGGAGCTGGGACGAGGCCGCCGGCCGCTGGGAGACGCTCACCCTGCGCGGTCCCGCCCCCGTCGATCCCGACGCGCCGGTGGTCCATGTCAGCTTCTATGAAGCCGCCGCCTACGCCGCCTGGGCCGGGGCGCGCCTGCCCACCGAAGGCGAATGGGAACATGCCGTCGGCGCCGGGTCCGAGCGCTTCGAGCAGGTCCAAGACGCAGCCTGGCAATGGACCGCCAGCGCCTACTCGCCCCATCCCGGCTCCGCCGCCGCCGCCGGGGCGGTCGGCGAATACAACGCCAAGTTCATGGTCGGACAGATGGTGCTCAAGGGCGGCGCCTGCGTCACGCCGGCGGGACACAGCCGGGCGGCCTACCGCAACTTCTATTACCCCCATCAGCGCTGGATGTTCGCCGGCCTGCGCCTGGCCCGCGACGACGCCGGCCCGAGCGCCGGGGAATCGTTCGCCGCCGATGTCGTCGCCGGGCTCTCGGCGGCGCGCAAGAGCCTGCCGGCCAAGTGGTTCTACGATGCGCGGGGCTCGCGGCTCTTCGAGGAGATATGCGAGCTGGCGGAATACTACCCGACCCGGCAGGAGACGGCCCTGCTGAAGCGCATCGCGCCGGAGATCGCTGCCCACATCCCCGCCGGCGCGGCGTTGATCGAGCTGGGCAGCGGCGCCAGCCTGAAGACCCGGATCATGCTCGACGCCGCCCCGCAGATCGCCGCCTACATCCCCATCGACATCAGCGGCTCGGCCCTGACCGCCGCCGCCAAGGCTATCCGCCAGGACTATCCGAGCCTGGCGGTGACACCGCTGGAGCGGGACTTCACCGTCGTCCGCGAACTCGCCGACGCGGCCGAGGGCCGGCCCCGGGTCGGGTTCTTTCCCGGCTCGACAATCGGCAACTTCGCTCCCGACGAGGCGGTCGAGCTGCTCGGCCGCCTGCGCGGGCTGCTGGGTGAAGGCGGCGGCTTCATCGTCGGGGTCGATCTGGCCAAGGATCCGGCCACCCTCGTGGCCGCCTATGACGACGCCGCCGGAGTCACCGCCGCTTTCAACCGCAATCTGCTCGCCCGCATCAACCGCGAACTTTCCGGCGACTTCGACCCCGGCGCCTTCGCCCACAGGGCGCTTTGGAACGCCGCCGAAGGGCGGATGGAGATGCACCTCGAGGCGCTGACCGATCACACCGCCCGCGCCGCCGGCCGCGCCTTCGGCTTCGTCGCCGGCGAAACCATCCACACCGAGAATTCCTACAAGTTCACGCCCGCGCGCTTCGCCGATCTCGCCCGCAGGGCCGGGTGGCGGGTTGATGGCCAGTGGGTGAGCCCAGCCCCTGAGTTCGCCATCTTCCTGCTCGGCTCCGCCTGACCCCCTTTCGCGCGCCCCCGCCGACGCCGGCCGGGGTGTCTCAGACCGGCGTCGGCCGGCGCCCACCGCCGCGGGAGGCGGCGCCGCCCTTGCGGCCGGCGTTGGCGGCCAGGTCGCGGTTCTGGGCGAAGCTGCGCTTTTCGCTCGGCACGCTGGCGCCGCCGCGGCGGGCGATTTCACGCCGGCGCTCGGGGTCCATGGCGGCGAAACCGCGGCGGCTCGGGCGGAAGGTTTCGTCGGTGGGGCTCTGCATGTCGCTTTCCTCGCGAATGAATGAGAACATGTCCGACCTAAACCGCCCAAGAGGGCTTGGGGTTGCGCGCCGTGGAGAATTCCCGATGATGATCCATTGGCGCCTGGCCCTGGGCCTCGTCGTCGGGCTGGCCGCCTGGTTCGCCGCCTCTCAGTTCGGGGCGCCGCTTTCGACGCGCGCCCTGATTGGCTGGAACGCCGGCGCGGTGGTCTACATCGCCGCCGTGTGGACCCTGTTTATCCGCGCTCCCGAGGCCGAGGTTCGCCTCCGCGCGGCACGCCAGGACGAGGCGCGCGGGGTGATCACCCTGATGGCGATCGCCGCCATCGCGGCCTCTCTGGGCGGCATCGTCTCGGCCCTGATCCAGACCAAGGGCGAGAGCGCCGTGACCCACGGGCTGGTCGATTCCCTGGCCGCCCTGACCTTGGTCACCTCATGGGTGTTGCTACAGTCGATCTTCGTCAGCCACTACGCCCACCGGCATTACCAGGCCATCGAGGCGGGCGGCCAGGGCGCCGGCTTCATGTTCCCCGGCAATGCGCCACGCACCTACATGGACTTCGCCTACCTCGCCATCTGCGTGGGCGCCACGGCCCAGATATCCGATCCCTCCGTCCCCACCACCCCCCTTCGCAACCTGATCACCACCCACGCGGTGACCTCCTTCGCCTACAACACCGCCGTCCTGGCGCTGGGCATCAACATCCTCTCGGGGCTGATCGGGCACTGAGCGTCCTACCGTTTGACCACCACCGAGAGGCCGTCCCCGATCGTCGCCAGGGTCATCACCACGCGCTCGTCGTCATGGATCTTCCGGGCCAGGGCGCGCAGGGCGACGGTGTCGGCGGACTGATCGGACTCATCGGCCACGGCGCCGTTCCACAGCATGTTGTCGATCAGGATCGCGCCGCCCGGCCGCACCAGCCGCAGGCCCAGCTCGTAGTAGGAATCATAGCCGGTCTTGTCGGCGTCGATGAACATCATGTCGAAGCTCTCGGCTTGGCCCTCGTCGAGCAGGGCTTCGAGGCTCTGGGTGGCCGGCCCGATGCGGGTGGCCACGATCTGTTCGACCCCGGCCGCCCGCCAATAGACATGCGCCCGGTCGGCGTAGGACCGCGAGATGTCGCAGGCCACCAGTTCGGCGCGGTCGCCGTGCATGGCCTTCAGGGCCAGGGCCACGGCGGTGGAGGAATAGCCGGTGAACACCCCCACCTCCAGGGCGCGCCGCGCCCGGATGGCGGTGGCGAAGACCTGCATGAACGCCCCTTGCTCGGGCGATATCTGCATGATCCGGCGCGGATCGCCGGCGGTCTCGGCGCGGCATTCGGCCAGGGCGTCGTGCTCCCGCGCCCCTACCGTCTGGACATAGGTTTTGACGGCCTCGGAAATCCCCATCGAACTGGACATTCGTCGTCTCCCGATCAGGTTGAAGGGACCCCATCATTGCCCGATGGCGAACGAGCCGCTAGCGTCGCTTTGACTCGGCGATACGGTCGGGGGAGCGGGGCGAGGAATTGGACCAATGGCAAGTGTTCCACAGCCGGGCCTCCGCCTGGGGCGCATGTTCGGGCGCAAATCGGTCGCCCAGATCCAGTCGGAACTCGAACACGGCGAGCTGAAGCGCACGCTGGGCGCGCTCAACCTCATACTCCTGGGCATCGGCTGCATCATCGGCACCGGCATCTTCGTGCTCACCGGCCAGGCGGCCGCGCAGTACGCCGGCCCCGCGATCATGATCTCCTTCGTGATCACCGGCATCCTCTGCGCCCTGGTGGCGCTGTGCTACGCCGAACTGGCTTCGGCCCTGCCGGTCTCCGGGTCGGCCTATTCCTACACCTACGCCTCCATGGGCGAAGGCGCGGCCTGGATCATGGGGCTGTTGCTGCTGCTCGAATACGGCCTGGCGGCGTCGGTGGTCGCGGTCGGCTGGTCCGGCTATTTCGTCAGCCTGATGCAGAACATGCACATCATGATACCGCCGGCGCTCACCGCCGCGCCGGGGGTGCTGGTCAAGGACGCGGCCGGCGTGGTGATTGCCACCGGGGTCATCAACCTTCCGGCCATCTGCATCATCGCCGCCGCGATCGCCCTGCTGGTGGTCGGCGTTTCGGAGTCGGCGACGGCCAACAACATCATCGTGGCCATCAAGCTGACGGTGGTCGCCGCCTTCATCGCCATCGGCGCGCTCTATGTGAATCCCGCCCACTGGTCGCCGCTCATCCCGGCGCAGATCCCCGCCCCGCCGCCCGGCACGCCGATGGACATGGGCCACCAGATTACAAGGTCGCTGTGGGAGGTGATCACCGGCAACAGCCATTCGCGCTACGGGATCGGCGGCATCATCCACGGTTCGGCGGTGATCTTCTTCGCCTATCTCGGCTTCGAGGCGGTTTCCACCGCCGGGGCGGAATCCAGAAACCCTGGACGGGACATGCCGATCGGCATCCTGGGCGCCCTGGTGATCTGCACCGTGCTGTTCATCGCCACCTCGGCGGTGCTGGTCGGCATCGTGCCCTACAGCTCCCTCGACGACCCGGCCCCCATCGCCAAGGCCGTCGATGCGATCGGCCTTCCCTGGTTCGCGGTGGTGGTCAAGATCGGGGCCATCGCCGGGCTCAGCAGCGTCATGCTGGTGCTGCTCTACGGCCAGACCCGGATCTTCTACACCATGTCCCGCGACGGCCTGCTCCCCTCGCAGCTCGCCGTGGTCCACAAGCGGTTCAAGACGCCATGGATCAACACCATCATCGTCGGCATCGCGGCCTGCTGCGCGGCGGGGTTGATGTCCCTCGACGAGTTGGCCAATCTCACCAACGTCGGCTCGCTGGCCGCCTTCGCCCTGGTCTGCGTCACGGTGATCTATCTGCGGGTCTCCAGTCCCAATCTCGTGCGCCCGTTCAGGACGCCATTCTTCCCCGTGACGCCCATCCTGGGGGCGCTGATGTGTCTCGTGCTTCTGATGAGCCTGATGGCCGGCGCCGCCACGCGGCACTTCTTCCTGATCTATCTGGCGGCCGGCATCGTGGTCTATTTCCTCTACGGCATGTGGCACTCCAAGCTCGGCAAGGGGATCGTGGTCACCGGCCACGAGGCCACGCCGATGGAATATCCGGGCGAGGCGGAGTAGCGGCGGCTTGAAGACCGAGCGGATTCTCACTACTGTAGTGAGATGACCCAGGCCACCCTCACCGTCCCCGCCGCCCAGGCCAACCGCGACTTCTCCAAGCTCCTGCGCGCCGCCCGCGACGGCGCGAAGATCACCATCACCTCCCACGGCCAGCCGGTGGCGGAGTTGGGACCAGTGGGTGTCGAATCGATCAGTGAGGCGGTGGAGATGGATCGCAGGCGCAAGGCCCGCGAGGATCTGCTCGCTCATTTGCGCAGCGTGAAACCCACCGTCGTCGGACCCTGGACCCGGGACGAACTCTACGAGCGCGACTAGGCCCGGCGCGACATGCGCCTGGCGCTGGACACCAACATCCTGGTCTATGCCGAACGCCTGAACATCGGCCCTGGCGATCTGAGCAAAACGGCTTTCGCGGTCCACCTTGTTTCGCGCATCCGGCTCGGTTCGATGGTCCTCGCCCGACAGACCCTCGCGGAGTTGCACCGGGTGCTGGTGCGGAAAGGCCGCAAGACACCCGAGGAAGCGTCCGCCCGCGTCAGGCTGTGGGCGCGAGACGCGGAGCTGATCGACACGGATGCCGCGGTGTTCGATGGCGCCTTGGAACTCGCCTCCAATCACGGGTTTCAGATCTTCGACGCCATCATCCTCGCCGCCGCCGTCGAGGCGCGATGCGATCTGCTGCTCTCGGAAGACTTCCAGGACGGTTTCGCCTGGCGCGGCGTCGTGGTGACGAACCCGTTCGGCCCCGTCCCGGACCGGCGATTGGCCAGCCTGTTGGCGTGAACGCCCCTAAGCCGCGAATCCCGCCTCGGCGAAATCGACCATCCGCGCCAGCAGCGCCTCGACATCCCCCTCGCGCGTCAGGCCCTCGGAGAGGGTGTGCAGGCGGTCGAATTCGGCGAAGCGGTTGTTGTGGATCATGCCGAGCACGAAATGCAGGCGCCAGTAGATCTCCGCCGGCGCGAGATCCGGCCGGGCGGCGACCAGGGCGTCGGCGAAGCGGCGCAGGTGCGAGACGTCGGTGGCGATCACCTCGCGCACCGCCGCGTCGCCCTCGCTGCGGGCGCGGATGATGAACTGCAGCGACACCCGCCGGGCGCTTTCCGGCGCCGACCAGCGCAGCGGCGGCTCGATCAGGGCGGTGAGGATGGCCCGTACCGTCGGCTTGCCGCCATGCCGCGCCGCCGCCTCGTGCAGCATCCTCGCCCGCTCGCGGTTTAGCTCCGCCGTCCGCCGGCGGAAGATCTCGAACACCAGGGCGTCCTTGGAGCCGAAGTGATAGTTGACGCTGGCGAGGTTGACTCCCGCCGCCGCGGTGATGTCGCGCACCGAAACGCAGCGAAGGCCGTTCAGCGCGAATAGCCGCTCGGCCGCCGCCAGCACCGCCGCCTTGGTCGCCGCTTCGCGCTCGGGATCGGCGACGTCTTCATCCGCGGGGGCGAGCGACTGGGTCATCGGGCCTTTCAAACCTTTGTTCGATCCCCCACTGTCGGGCCACGGGCGATCGGGCGCAAGGGCGCGCCGCGTCCGGCCGTCGGGCGAACGCGGGGCGCGGGGCAGGGGGTGGGCATGCGACCGTTCGAATTCATCATCGTGTTCTTATCGTTCATCTACACCCTGGCCCTGACCCATCTGCTTCTCGCCGCCGCCCAGATGATCCGTCATCGCCGCGAACTTCGATTTTCCTGGCCTCACGCGCTGTGGATGCTGAGCGCCTTGCTCCTGCTGGCCGGCAACTGGCTCAGTCTGTGGGACTTCCACGGACTGTCGATGATGTCCCTGCCGACCATCGCGGCCGGTTTCCTGTTGGTCGTCACGCAGTATCTCATCTGCGTTCTGGTCACCCCGGCTCTCGATCGCGAGGCGGGGTATGATCTGCGGCGGTTCCATGAGCGCGAGAGCCGGACCTATCTCGGCGCCTTCCTGGCGATGATGTTTCTGGCGCTGGCGTTGAACGCGGCGGCCGGGTCGGAGTTGGGGGTGGCCAATTGGAGCCATCAGAATCTGCTCGTACTGGCGATGTTGGCGCCGATCGTCGCCGCCCTGACCGTGCGCCGGCCGTGGGTTCAGGTGGCCGCGCCCCTGGTCATGGTCGGGCTCCAACTGGCCTTTCCGATCCTCTACTACCCGGTCCTCCAGTAACCGGGCCGTTCAGGCGCTGCCGGGCGCCAGCCGTCCCCGGGCCACGGCCGCGAACCACCGCGCCCCATAGCCCAGCGACCGGTCGTCGAAGTCGAAGCCGGCGTTGTGCAGCGGCAAGGAACCCGCCCCGTTGCCGATGAACCCGAAGCACCCGGCTATGTTCAACAGGAATTGCGCGAAATCCTCCGAGGCGGTGATCGGCGCCCGGTCGCCCTTGACCCCGCCCGGCTCGAACACCGTCTCCGCCGCTTCGATCGCCGCCCTCACCGGCCCGGCATGGTTGACCAGGGGCACGAACGAGCGGGTGTAAGCCACCGTGACCGCACAGCCGTGAGCCATGGCCACGCCCTCGGCGATCCGCCGCATCTCCGCCTCGACGGCCTCGCTCACCGCTGGCGAAAAGCTGCGCACGTCGCCCGATATCCGCGCCTCGCCCGGCAGCACGTTCCGCGCTCCGTCGGTGGTCAGTTCGGTCACCGAGACCACCGCCGTCTCCAGCGGATCCACGCGACGCGCCACGATGGTCTGCAGCGCCGTCACGGCGGCGCAGGCGCCGACCATCACCTCGGCGATCTCGTGGGGCCGCGACGAATGCCCGCCCCGGCCGGTGAGGACGATCTCGAAATTGTCCTCCGCCGACATCAGCGGCCCGGCGCGGGTCTCGAAATGCCCGATCGCCATCCCCGGCATGTTGTGCAGGCCGTAGATCTCCTCGATCGGAAATCGCGCCAGCAGGCCGTCGCCCAGCATCGCCGCGGCGCCCTTGCCCCACTCCTCCGCCGGCTGAAAGATGAACCGGACCACGCCGTCGAACCCACCTTCCGCCGCCAGCAGCTTCGCCGCCCCCAGCAGCATGGCGGTATGCCCGTCGTGCCCGCAGGCGTGCATCACGCCCGCATTCGTCGAGACATGGGCGCGCCCCTCGCGCTCCTGGATCCGCAGGGCGTCCATGTCGGCCCGCAGCCCGATCGCCCGATCGCTCTTGCCCCCCCGCAGCGAGGCTACCACCCCCGTGCCGCCGACGCCCTCGACCACCTCGAGGTCGCCGAACGAGCGCAGCGTCCGCGCCACCAGGGCCGCGGTCCGCGTCTCCTCGAATCCAAACTCCGGATGGGCGTGCAGATCGCGCCGCCAGGTGGTCATCTCGCGGACGAGAGCTTGCGGGTCCACCTTCAGATCTCCGCTTCCCGAGCCGGCGTCACGCGAGATCGGAAGGGTCCGGCTGGGCGGCCGGTTTGCCGGCCTCGCGGCGCCGGCTCATGGCCGCCGAAACGCTGTCGGCGGCCCGGCGCACGCCGTCGAAGACGCGGTCGTCGAGTTCGGCCATGCGGCGGCTGAAGGCGGAATCCGGCCCGATGCTGTCGTTGATCCGACGGCCGAGGGAACTGAGTTCCTCCTGCAGCCGGCGGCTCGCCGCGTCGAAATCGGCCCCCCCGCGCGGCCTCTCGCCCAGGCTCATCCGCACCGACTGGGCGATGAACCCCGACCGGGTCATCCCCCGCGCCTCGGCGGCGGCGTCCAGGCGCTGCACCAGCCGCTCTCCCAGCGAGATGTTCACCCGCACCGGGGGGTCATCGACGGCGACATCGACCAGGATGGTGATCACTCCCGGCTCGGCGACGACGGCCTCGACCGGGGTAGGGGCCGGCCAGGTCTCGCCGGCGTCCGCCAGAGCCTGGAGACGCCCCGATAGGGCTTGCCGGGCATTGGCCAGCAGTTCAGCCAGATCCCGGCCCTCGGCCTGGCAATCGCGAAGGTCGGGAAACGTGGCGCGGTAGCCGGCGGCGTGATCGCCGGTCACCCGGGCGACGAAGACAAGGGTGCTCATTTCAATTCGAATCCTCGCGGGTTGAGACCCTTAGTATTGTGTAGTTATGCGCAAAAACAAGAGCGACTCACGATTCCGGTCGGATCGGCTCGCCCGTCCACTCCCAGTGCCAGGGTTCGAAGGCGTAGTTGACGAACCCGAACCGTCCCGCGTTGGCGACCATCCAGCGATAGGCCGCGCCCCGGGTGATGGCGAGCCGATTGGCGTCGTCGCTCGAATCCGGCCCGAAGCCGGGCGCGGCGCCCAGATCGAGGTCGATGGCCAGGCCCGTGCGATGGGCTGAACAGCTGGCCCGGGTGATGCCCTGGCAATCGTTGTCGCGGGCGCAGCGCGCCGCGTCGCTGGCCGGACTGCGATAGGCGGAAAACAGGGTCATCAGTCGGCGGTCGGCACGCACCTCGGGCGCCTCGGCCCTCGCCGCCGCCAGCATCCGCTGATAGGCCGCCAGACCGGGAGGACGCAGCCACAGGATCTTGCCGCCGTAAGACTGCGCGGCCGGCACGGGCGCCAGAGTGGCTTCGTCGGGCGGCGCCGGGCAGCCTTTGCGGTTGGCGGTGACGAACGGCCGGCGCGCCTGCCAGAGGTTCTTCATCGCCGCGAAGGTCGCTTCGTCGATGACCCCGCTGGCGCGCAGTCCGTGGGCCGACTGCCAGGCGGCGAGATCCCGGGCGAAGGCCGGCGAGCCCCCGGCGCAGCGGGCGCCGATCTCATGGGCGATCAGCGGCGCATAGATCTCCCAGCCGGTTTCGGCGCGGCCGAAGGGAGCGAAGGCAAGGGTCGCCATCCCCGCCTGGTTGCGCCGGCCGGCCTCGGCCAGGCCGATTGCGCAGGTTTCGCCGCCGAGGCGAGGGGCGGCGGCGGGCCAAGAGGCGGATCGGCCGGTTTCCGGGGGCGCCAAGGCGGCGGTCAGGGCGCCGAGCGCCGCCGCCGCCGGCGCCAGGCGATGGAACCGTCGCCCCGGCCACGCCTTGGCCTTGTGGAGAGCGCCCTCGGCGGGCGCGGTGGAGGTCGATATGGGATTGCGTGGCGTGCCGGTCGGTGGAGCGTTCATGGCCATCGGCCTATGGCTCATCGGTTGCGACGACTTCAAGTCCAATTCCAGACCCGCCCGGGCCGCCGCTGAGCCGCCGCCGCCGGCGACGTCGCCCGCCACCCCGGTCACTCCCGTCGCGCCGCTGACCGCCATGCCGCCGACCCCCGCCCAGCTTCGGCCGGCGCCGGCCGATCCGGTCCTTTCCCAGGCGCCGGCGCCGGCCTTCGGCTCCGCCTCGCCCCGGGGCAAGGCCATCGACGCCGCCGTCTTCGCCGCCGCCGCGCCCGCCGCCTCGATGCGCCGGGTGCTGATCAGGGCCGAGGTCATCCTCGATCGCGCCCACTTCTCCCCCGGCGCCGTGGACGGCCGCGACGGGAGCAATTTTCGCCGCGCTCTGGCCGCCTTCGAGACCGCCCGCGGTCTCGCCGCGCCCGCGCCGGCCGGCAAGGCGAGCCTCGGCGCCGCCGCCTGGCAAGCGCTGATCACCGCCGACGGCGGTCCGGTGACCCAGGACTATGTGATCACGCCGGCCGACGTGAAGGGGCCGTTCCTCGGGACGGTTCCGGCCACCATGGCCGCCCAGGCCAGGCTCCCGCGCCTGGGCTACACCGGTCCGGTCCAGGCCCTGGCCGAGAAGTTCCATATGGACCAGGCGCTCCTCCGCTCACTCAACCCCGGCGCCGATTTCGCCAAGGCCGGGACCAGCTTGGTGGTGATCCGGCCGGCCGAGGGTCCGCTTCCCGCCGTCGCCCGCCTTCAGGTCGACAAGTCGGCCGACCAGGTCCGCGCCTACGACGCCGCCGGCAAGGTCGTCGCCGAGTTCCCGGCCACCGTCGGCAGCACCGAGCGGCCCGCCCCCAGCGGCCAGTTCGCGGTCAGGTTCGTGGTCCACGATCCGACCTACACCTACGATCCCGCCCGCCTGACCTTCGGCAAGGCGTCGATGGGCAAGCTGACCATCCAGCCCGGCCCCAACAATCCGGTGGGCTCGACCTGGATCGATCTGACGGTGGAAACCTACGGCATCCACGGCGCCCCCGACCCCAGGGAGATCGGCAAGACCGCCTCGCACGGCTGCGTGCGCCTGACCAACTGGGACGCCGCCGCCCTGGGAAGGGCGGTGAAAAAGGGCGTCCCGGTGCTCTTCGTCGGCGCGGCGCGAAAGGCGTGAGCTGGAGCTCGCCGCGAAGACTCGCGCCTCAGGCCGGCTGGACCCGGGGGAGGAACAGCGTCGGCCGGGCGGACGCCTGGGGATCGTGCGTCCAGCCGTGGACGGCGCCGGTTTGCGCCCCCATCGCGGCCATGGCGGCGATGAAGCCGTGCGCGGGCACGGGGAGGA
>Ga0075522_10002933_pt1 | contig 12531 bp, 13 predicted proteins | sample NGEPerA_FD_74796 | JGI IMG/M metagenome (GOLD analysis project Ga0075522, IMG submission 74796) | Arctic peat soil microbial communities from the Barrow Environmental Observatory site, Barrow, Alaska, USA - NGEE PermafrostL2-A | ecosystem: Environmental > Terrestrial > Soil > Wetlands > Peat ... | reverse complement strand
GTCGGGCCTTCCATCTCGGGCTTGCGTTATTCGGAATACTTCTATCAGCGCTTGGCGGTGGGAAGGCCGTATTTCGTCAAAGGCGACTTTGAGGGCTTGCTGCGCTCCTGGGGCTATGCCTTCGCACCAGGGCATGATGCGGCCTTGAAACGGGCAGCCGCCTTGCTCAAGGCCAATCCGCAAGACCTCAAGCATAGCGACATGGCGCGGCCCGCGCCGACTGCCTTGCCGCTTCTCTCCACCATCAAGGTGCCGACACTGGTCCTGGTTGGCGAAGACGATGTCGCCGACAACCAGGGCGAGGCCGAGGTAGCCGCAGCGCTCATTCCGCACGCCTATCGGGTCGTGGTGCGCGACGCGGGCCATTTGATCTTCATGGAACATCCAGATGTCTTTGCCAGACTGATCGAGCAACTCGTTGTTGCGGAGCCGCATCCCGATCGGGAGGCGTCCATCCGGCGCTATGTTCAGTCGTTGGAAAAGGGCACGCCCAATTATGACGAGATGGCGGCTGCCGAGGCGAACGACGTGCGCCAGGAATTGCCGCAACTCCTTCAATTTATAGCGTCAATGGGGTCGCTCAAATCAATCAGCTATGAGCATGGAACCGAAGACGGCGCAGACGTCTATCTGGTGGCGTTCGAGCATGGTCAGGCTGAATGGACCATTGGGCCGTTGACCGCTGAGGGCAAAGTTCAAAAGCGCCAGGTTAATCCGCTCTAGCTCAAGACCTTGACGCAATGATCGACGAGTTAGACATCTGGCGCGCTGCCGAACAAATGCGGAAGCTCTATGGAGCCGATGCCGTCATTCATGCGGCAATGCGAGCAGACAAACTGATGGACCAAGGCGACGTTGAGGGCTTCGACATGTGGAAGCGCGTCGTCGCTGCCCTCAATGAATTGGAGCGTCCAGCGCCGAGGGATGGAGAAGCGAGGCATTAGCGACAGCCCAAGCCACTTGTGATAAGAATATGGGGCAGTCCAAGACGCGAAGGTGACGTTCATGGGGTCGCGCGCGTACCGGAACATTCTGATTTTTGGGTCGTTGTTTGTGTGTGCGGCGGCATCGGCGCAGCCTGACGTATCCGATCAGCGTGCAAGGCTGTTGGCTGAACAAGCCCGGCCCCGCCAGGAAATCCCCTTTCGTCCCGACCAGTTCGATAAATTTGCCGGATTTTATCAACTTGCACCCGGCGGAGTCGTGCGCGTCAGTCGTGAAGGCAAAGGCTATTTCATTCAAGGTGTGGGCCAGCCGCCCATCCAGGTTTATCCGGACAGCCCCACCGAGTTCTTTACCCGGGACGTCGTCCCGCCTGCGCAGTGGAGCTTTGACCTGGACCGCGCTAACCACGTGACCGGGGCGGTGATGCATTTTCATGGGCGGGAGGTGCCGGCCAAGCGTCTGGCGTCAACCGATCCCCTCGCGATCCAGACCGAACGCGCGCTTGAAACAGCGTCCGGTGCGCCAAGTCCGGAGACAGAGGCTGCTCTCAGACGTGAAATTCAGGCGTTTTCATCCGGGGAGCCCGATTACGGCATCATGACATCCAAGCTTGCTGACACGGTGCGGGAGAACGGGTCCTATTTCACTCCCTTGTTTGAAAAGCTCGGGCCTTTCAAAAGCCTCGCGTTCGAGAAGGCCCTTCCTGGCGGCTTGAATATCTATGAGGCGACCTATCAGAACGGCAAGCTGGAATGGGACATTGCACCCCTGCTGCCGGATTGCAAAATCGAGCATCTGATGATCAACCCGATCAACAAATAGGCTGAGGCGGGTCAATAATTGCACATGGAAGACATCGACATCTGGCGCGCAGCCGAACAGATGCGGAAGCTCTACGGAGCCGACGCCGCCATTACACCCGACGGACGAACCAGCGCATGACCGCGCCAGGGGCTGTCCGGAAAACGGTTGGTCGGACGCCCAGATCGCCGACAACAAACATGAATTGATCGCCTTCGATGGTGTAAATCGCTGGTAACACCTTGTCAGCATCTTGTCCCATCGAATCAAGCCAATCGACAACTTTCGGTGTGGTGTTGGGATCCAAACGAAACGTGCCCTCAAGAAGAAGTGTGCCTTCGGATGAGGAAACCGAGAAGTGCATTCCAGAAATCGTCATTACCGTTCCTGGTGCATCGTAGGCAGCCGGAGCAACGCCGCTCCCCAGATCGAACGCAATCTGTTCCCAGGTTCCTTGCAGCGCGTACGAATCATTCATGAGGGATTTGCGCGGGCGATTCAAAATACAGCGGTAGGGGAAAGCGCCTCCCGAACGCTTTGCGGAAACTCCATTTCACCCCGCGAGGCAGTCCTTGTTAATCCGCAGCGTGACGATCAAGCCCTCCTTGGACCAGTCGAAGACGATGGAGCCGCCGAGTTGGTCGGACATGCTCCGGTTGACCATCTTGCTCCCAAAGCCTCCGGGCGCCTTGGGAGCGACAACGGACGGTCCACCCCGCTCGGTCCAATTGATGACCACTTCTTTACCGGCATCGGCAGTGCACGACACATCGAGCGTTCCGCTTGGCGCCGACAGCGCGCCATATTTGAGCGAGTTGGTCGCCAACTCGTGGACGACCAGGGCCAGCGTCGTGGCCGCTTTTTCTCGGACGCCCATCTTCGGCACCGAGACGCGGACGCGTCCCTGGAAGTCACCCAGGTCGTCATATGGCGCCAGCAGGACGCCGAGCAGGTCGCCGAGAAGAGCATCCTTCTGCTCCTGGCCTGGCACGGGACGTACGAGGTCGTGAGCACGCCCCAGGGCGGTCAGTCGGTGCGTGAGGTCGCGTGCCATGTCCGCCGTCGTCGCCACCTTGCGCGATGTTTGTTGGGTGAGGGCGGATGCGATGTGTAACAGGTTTTTGACCCGGTGGCTCATCTCGCCCGAAAGCAACTCGTGGGCTTCCTCGGCTTGCTTACGTCCCGTCACGTCGAGGAAAATCCCAAACATCGTCCGGTCGCGCATGCCCGCATCGTCGCCTTTACCCCGAGCGGATATCCACCTGATCTCACCACCGAATATAGTGCGAAAATCAATCTCATAGGCGCCCAAAACGCCGCGTGTCGCCGCAAATGCCGCCCTCACCCTGTCGCGATCCTCGGGGTGGATATGGGCGGACAGGGCCTCGAAGGTGACCTGTTCGCTTCGGGGTACCCCCCACAGATCGCACGCGCTGTCGTCCATGGTGATCTTGTCGGTATCGACGTTCCACGACCATAAGGTGACCCCGGAAGCCTCGATCGCGACGCGAAGATGTTTCGCGTCCCATACCCGGGACTCCAATTGTTCAGATGCCATTGTTGGAAGCCTCCTTAATCGAAGACGGATCGTTGTTATGCCTATTGCGTGGCTGTAGGTCCAGGAGTTCAGCGTCTCCGTGTAACGAAATATGAACGCAAAAGACGCGAGGATTGTTCCGAGCGGTGCCAACGTCCAATCCCGCCTGGAGGCCGGCTCCAGTGTATAGCGTTGCCAAGCCTCCCGCGCCTTAGCGGAACGGACCCGGACAGGGATGGTCAAGGTTTCTTGCGATCATCGCCGTACTCGGATGCGAATATCGGCAATGGGTCAGAAGCGGAACTTCGCCCGCTGTAAGACTTCCAAAATTGTTTTACACGCCCTATGCATCCCTTTGATCGTATTGGCATGGATAGGCGCGAGTTTTACAGCTAAGATATTGCGCGCGTTGAAAACACGCCTGCTTCTCGGGCTGCGGGTATTGAGACGAATTCCATCGACGTTATTTCCTTACCCGCCCTGAATTATTTCCGTAGTTGGGCCGAAATTCTGGAAACGGTGCCGGTACCAATTTTTAGGGTGCGTGCCACTTTCAGGATACCCATACCATCACGCAGCAATTTTTGAGCCGCGACTTCCTGGTCTTTAGCTAGACGATCGCCGTCCTTTGCGACCGATATCAGGAATACTCAAAGGCTCGCGTGAAAGCCTCCACCTGGAAGATGGATCAGAGTCGCATTGACTGCCACATTAAGCCTCTACTCGGCACCAGAAAGACTGAATCCCTCAAGTTGGCTGATATTGAAAACCTTCAACGCGACGTGGCGACAGGAAAATCTGCCAAGGCGATAAAACGGCAAGGACGCGGCGGAACAACCCGTGGGGGAAGGGGCGTTGCCGCCCGCACCGTCAGCATGATGGGCACTATTCTCGAATACGCGCGCCGGCAAGGTCTGGTGACAAGTAACGTTGCCCGCGGTGTCCAGAAGTACGCCATCGGAAAGCGCACACGCTTCTTGTCGTACGAAGAAATTGTAGAACTCGGCAACGCGATGGGAGTGGCTGCGGAGCACGGCGAGAATAAAACCGCCTTGGCAGCGATAACGGCTTTGGCTCTGACTGGCTGCAGACGTCAAGAAATTCTCGATCTGCCCTGGGACTGGATTGACGGGCAGCGCAAGTGCATACGTTTTGCCGATACCAAAACGGGGGCGCAGTTGCGCCCTATTGGCGAATCCGCCGCGGCGCATCTGTTGGCTCAACCCAAGCTCGAAACCTGTGGCTGGGTTTTCCCTGCAAGCAATGGGGAAGGCAGTTTCGTTGGCGCGCCCCGTGTGTTTCAGCGAGTTTGCGCGGCGGCGAAAATCGAGGGTGTCTCGCTCCATACCCTTCGGCATACTTTTGCATCAGTTGCCGCTGATCTGGGATATTCCGAACTTACGATTGCGGGCCTGCTGGGCCATCGCGGCTCCAGCGTAACTGCGCGCTACGCCCATGTTCCTGATCGAGCGCTCGTATCAGCTGCTGATCAGGTAGCGGACGTTATTGCGCGAGCTTTGAGAGGCGAAACAACTGTCATATCTATGAAGGCTTCGGCTACGGCGTAGTTACGGCACTTTTGCCTCGCACCGCCCGCTCGTCACATTTGCCCCATATTGCGCGCATCCCTACGCGTTAAGCCGGTCCTTGATCGCCTTAGCCGGCGTAAAGCCGAGTTTCTTTGACGCAGCAATTTTGATCGTTGCACCCGTCGACGGATTACGGCCCTCCCGTTCCGGGCGGTCGTCCCAAGGTAGATCGCGAACTGCGCATTCTCATACGGCGCATGTGTGAAGAAAACCTGCTTTGGGGCGCGCCGCGCATCCATGGCGAACTTCTGAAACTTGGCTTCGCGGTCGCGCAATCGACCGTCTCAAAGTACATGCTCCGGAGCAGAAGATCTCCGTCGCAAGGTTGGAAGACTTTTTTGCACAATCATGCCGGTGGCATTGCAGCGGTAGATTTTCTGGTCGTTCCGACGTTGAGCTTTGAACATTTGTTTGTATTTGTCGTGCTTGGAATCGCTCGAAGAAGCATCTTACGGATTGGCGTCACAGCCAATCCGACAGCGCAATGGCTGGCCCGCCAGATTACCGAAGCCTTTCCGAGGGAAACCGCTCCCGCCTTTCTTATCCGTGGTAATGACGGCGCCTATGGCGAGGTCTTCCGGCGACGGCTTCGCGCAATGGGCATCCGCGATCGACCTATTGCTCCTCGGTCGCCTTGGCAGAACGGCCACGTGGAACGAGTGAGCGGCTCGATCCGGCGGGAGTGTCTCGACCATGTCATCGTGCGCAACGAGGCGCACCTTCGACCTGTCCTGCACGCATATTCGCAATATTATAATGTCACCCGGACCCATCTTGGCATCGCGAAAGGTGCTCCCAATCGCCGGCCGATCGAGCATCGTGGAATCATTGTTGCGAGCGATGTCCTTGGCGGACTTCATCATCGTTATAGCCGGATTTAGTTTTCGGAATGGACAACCCCCGTCTGTTGCGAAATTTTCAGCGGTATCAATGACATCTTCGAATATTGGGAGGGGTCTTGGTTGGACGCGATTTTGCAGCCAAACCGTTCATTGGCCTTCGGAAGTTCGTGACAAAGGTCCAGAAAGGACCCAACGATCCTGTTGGTCAGGAAGGGCAGTGGGACGCATCTATTTTGTGGTTGCGGTCTTCAGCTGGAGGGCTGGGCTACCAGCATCGGTGACGTCGAAATCAGTGAGGATGGCACGCGTTACCCGTTCGTCGATTTCCATCGCTCGGCGCAGCGTTACGGGGTAGCGCACCAGCGCCTCCAGTCCCGACGAAGTGAACTTGAGTTGCACGGTGGGGTGTAGGCCCGTCCCAGGACTGTCTTCGAAAGCATGTTCGATGGCCGAGTGTTGCTTGGCGATTTCGTCCTTGAAATCGGCGAGACTTGCTTCGACGGCCGTCATCAGCCGCTCGCGGGCGGTCGAGAAATTTATGCCGGTGGGCAGCGTCAAAGCAATCTCGTGCCACGCAAAACTCGTGCCGGGAATTTGTTTGAAGACGCCCGGTGTCGCCTGAAAGACGATAGAATTCGAGAACGCCACGACGCGGCCGGTAGGCGTGTCCGCGCCCGCGCCACCCATCTCCATCACGTGAATGCGCACCAGGCCCACATCGATGACCTTGCCCGAGACCCCGCCGATCATGACGCGATCACCCGTGCGAATCCCGTATTTTCCGATCAAGATAAAGTAGCCCACGATCGACTGAATCACGTTTTGCAGCGACACGGCCACGCCCGCGGTGATTAGGCCGGCGAACGTGGCCATCGAACCAATCTGGCTCACCAGAGAGAATGCGACGATCGTGGCGATCGCGCCCCAAACCACAAACTTGCGTATCCAGTGCAGCTGCCAGCGCCGGCGCGTGTCGCGCACGTATTTGCGAATCGCACGGCGCCAGAGCTCCGATGCGCCCAGCACTAGCGCTATAATCGCGCCGAGGAAGATCAGTCGGGCGGCAAAGCCCCGCGACTGCGTCCGAAACTCACTCACCACACTGGCGTGCCAACTCGCGAGGTTCTTCTGGTAAAGATCCAGCAGGAGACCCACCTGCGCCAACGGAGTCGCGGAACCGGTCAGCTGCTTGAATTGTCGTGTCACCGCATCGAGCTGCTGTTTTTCCTGCTCGAGCGTGGCAGCGTTGGCGATATCCGCCTGGTGCGCCAACTCGTCACCGCGCCGTGTGAGTTCTCGCAGATCAGCCACCAGGGGACTGCGAATATCCTGCGCGCTCCGCGCCAGATCTTGAGTCTGCTGCCGGGCGGTATTGATGCTTCGCAGCTTGCCCCAAGTGGAGAAGAGGCTGGTCGCGCGCTCCCATAGCCCGGACCCGGCGGCGACGTTTGCAATCGCCGCTGGCGGCGTGGCGGACGCGGCTTGCTGTTGAGAACTCGAGGCGCTCGTTCCGCCGCTGGAGCTTCCATTCGCGCTCCTGCTGCTGGTGGCCTCGCGAATGTCCGGCGGCAGTGTGCTCTCGAGCGCGTCGATCTGCGCGCTCAGCCCGGCGGCCCCAGTGCTAGTGCCGCTCAGGAACCGTGACATGTCGCGTATCGCGTCCACGCGAGCTTTCGCCAAATCTACTTCCGCTTGCGTCTCTGCCAGCTGGGCTTCCAGCGCTTGCTTCTGTTTCCGTGACGCTGTGGTAATCTTCTTCTGCAAGTAGTCGACTTCGCCGACAACTTGATTCTCGTCCTTCTGCGCCTGAGCCTCCTGCCGCATCAGCGTTTGATACGTAGACGGAGCGGAGCCCTGCCCAGAGGCCTGCAGAGCGGAAGCGGCTGCCGGTTGCGCACCTTCCGTCTGGGCCCGCGCGTATTGAAACGCCAGGCGGACTACTTCGCTGGCCATCTGACGATCGGCGCTGATATACACGTCGTCATTTGCGTCGGGGACGAGTCGCTGTTGCACACCGAACTGGTGATACCAGGCCACCGCCTGATTGAGGAATTGCACAACGCGCGCAGCGTCGACTGGCGCGGCTATCGCGGCGATTTGGGCCGCAGCAGCATTCTTGGCAGGTGCCTGCGCGGGGGTTTGTGCGGACGCCCGCGCCAAAGCGTCCGGGCCGGCCACGCACACCATCGCCGCCGACAAAAACACCATTATGCGAAGCCCAGACCGCAGGCGGGCAGCGAACCGGTTGGAGACGAACAGCAAGTCCCGGACAGGCGACCTCCCAAATTGGCGAACACGCCAGGGCGTAACCAAAGGGCTTGCGGTACGGTTAGCTCTTGCAGCGAAGTTCTCGGGCACGCCCCATCGTAACGTTGGACCGCATGGCGAAGCAAGCAATAGCGTTCGCCGCGGAGCACCTCACCGGACGTGTAGAGCGAACCGATGTCATTTCTCGGTCGCGGCATTCAATAGAGAAGCAGCCTTTTGTTACCACTTCGTAGCTCCGGCGCAGTTCGTTGGGATACATAAAGAACGCCCATTCAATGCGTGGGCTTCTGATATGTTAAGCAATGATCGGTGAAAGACGGTGCCGCTAGGCTGCGCTTCGAACCAATCGCGTCATTTCCGCCGGCATCGGAGCGAGATCCTTCGGCGCAAACAGACTGTATCGTGTTTTTAGATGGGGCACTCTGCGTATGTCCAGCTTTCGACTAAGCGCGCGCAAATAGAAAAACTCTTCCTTCGTATTGATCTCAAACTCGACGAATTCGCGCTTGCCATTTTCGAATTCCGCATCGGAGATGGACTCTTCAAACATCTGGCGCCACGCGGGCCTCTCCGAACCGTTACCAGCGCCTTCCGAGAATACGACCTTGTGCCGGTTGCGAATGATGGCTGGTAACTGCGCAGGATTTAGATCGTAGATTTCGCGCAGAGGTTGTTTCCCCTGCGGTAGACCATCTACCATTTTGATAAGCGCCTCTCGGCCTAAACCTCGCGAGTAAGCGATAACCGATTGGTCCAGAAACGGTTCGCGAATCTCTAGGCTTGAGCGCATGCCGCAGCGATCGAGCCGCTGAAGGTTCGAGCGGTGCATTTGGTCAATACATTGATCCTGGATATTGCGCCCCGCTTCGGGACTGTGCGTATATGTATGTTCAATTGTCGTGTAGCCGGCGAAGAGTTCGTCCGCGCCTTCGCCGCAGAGAGCCACCGGATAACCATCGTCGTGGATCCTGCGTGCCAATAAGTAGGTGTAGAGACCAGCATGGACGACGGATGGCTCAAATGACTCTGTGACTTCTACAGTCTTCTCGAGAAGCGGCAAATTCTCGGACTGTAGCGGGTCAAGTGTCACCTGCCGGATATCTGAGCCGGTAATGTCGGCATAAGCCTTTGCAAATCGAAAATCGGGGGCATTGTCGTTGCCGATAAAATATGCAGGCGTCTCAGGGCGGTATCGACGACTGTAGTGCAGTACCAACGTGCTATCGATCCCGCCGCTAAAAAGCACTGGCGCGGTGAGACCAGTTGGCAGGCGACTGGCGACTGCCTTGTCCAAAAGCTTGTCAAGGGTTGAAGCGGAATATTGGAGGGAAGTGCTGGGGCGCGGCGCATAGAAATTTCTGAACAAACCTTTCATGAGTAAGTGGCCTGGCGGCAAGAACAAAACGTCCCCAAGCGGGACCGCGTCGATTAATGGCTTTATCTCGGAACAAAAGAGAAAAGCCCCACCGAATCGAATGACGTAGAGGGGCTTGACGCCGAGCGGATCTCGCGCCGCGAGAAATTCATTGGTTTTCAGGTCGTATGCGACAAAGGCGTACATACCATTCAACCGAAGTAACGCCGTTACCCCCCACATCGCCAGGGCGTTCGCTAGCACTTCGGTATCGCTATCGCTCGAAAACTTAACACCAAGCGCTTCAAGCTCGCCTCGTAGCTCGTGATGGTTATATATTTCCCCGTTGAACGACACCAAGATGCGCCCGTCGGCTGAAGCTTTTGGCTGCACGCCGCCAGTTGGATCAACGATGCGCAATCGCCTGGTACACATCGCGGTACGTTTTGTTGGGCTTACTACAGGGTCTGTCACATCTCCGCGATGAAGCATGCCCTCTATCAGGCGGCGAACTGTGTCGGTGGCCCCCTCCCAGTTTATTGCCACTGCTATTCCACACATGCGGTCCCTCAATCGGCCCCATGTTGAAAATTTATGCTTAATTTTCCGTTATAAACTCAGGCTTGTACCACCGTTCACGCTGTCTGCGCGAATTCATGCGGGGACCTGCCATGCGGGATTAAGTTCAATTGCTTGCTGGCTTTCGACCGGACTCTGGACTGGCATTCCCAGACGCGCAAATCTTCTTTATTGATTTTTCGTATGCCTTGATCGCCGCATTCCTGCCGCCTCAGCACGATAGGTTGGCATGAGAAGGGAGAACATAACGAAGACCAATAGTACAACTATCGTCACGGCGATCTTCGCGTCGGCGTTGCTCGCGACCGGAGCGGCAGGTGCTTATACCGGCGAACAGTACGCTTCAAAGGCTCGAATCACGATGGGAGATGCGACTCGCATCGCCAAGCGCGCGCAATCAGGTCAAATCACGGATCAGGAACTGGAATATGAATCCGGCGGTAGTGGACTGCGCTATTCCTTCGACATAAAGTCTGGAAAAGTTACGCACGAGGTCGGTGTGGATGCTCAAACGGGGAAGGTTCTTGAAAACTCGGTCCAAGGCAAAAATCCCGATTGAATCTCAATGACCCAATGAGCCAATAACCGGTGTCAGTCTCTCAAACGATCGGTCCATGGCAAATTCGGGACTGATAGGAAGCGGGATGTGCCCGAACCGGATTGAAAGCTGTTCTCTAGCGATGCTTTGGCCGGCGCCTGTCAGGGCGGCTAGGTAAAGGGCCGCAGCTAGGCCGCTGCGGTCGGAGCCAGCCTGGCAATGTATAAGAATTGGCTTCCGGGCTGCTTTCATGAGTACGATTAGACGCCTTGCCTGTGGGACGGTCAGTTCTCGCCGCGCGGACATCGGAAAATCGAAATGCGCGATGCCCAGCCAATGGGCTTCAGCTAATTCGTCGTTGTACCATTCACCGCGATAGTCCCCACCACGCAGATTGATGATGGTCTTGATGCCATATTTCCTTGCGTACTGAGCGATCTGCGCGGGAGTGAGCTGTCCTGACCGATATAGTTGTCCCGAGACGACCGTGTGGAAGTTTCCGGTGAGCCGGAGCACCGCCGCATACCCGATGGCCAGCAACACCAACCCAAAAGCAATGGTTACGGTCCAACGGGCCAGAGACAACCGGCCCAGCTTTGGTGAGAGAAGCTTTTTCATCGTTTGTACGACACGGTAACGTTACAGGGACGTTCGCAGCCATTCTGCAAGGCGGCTAACGGTATTGTCTGGATAATAACATCGGGGATCAATGGGGCCGTGGATATCATCCGAACATTCAGGGCCTTTCTCGCGCACTCTATAGCCCCGCGCATGCAAGCTTCGACCAATTCTCCTATGTCGGCGGCGGTGAGACGATGGCCAGCGGTTTGGTTATTCGCCCTTCCTGGTTGCCTCTGGCGGCGCTATCCTTCCCTCACGGTGGCCGGATCGACCGGCCATATGGGGAATGTCGGATCGGATGATAATCAACGGTATCGAAAGAAAACACTTCTCCAACTTCAACTGGGCTATGTGCTTGCCAAGCCCGATGGAAGGATGCTGAATTGACAAAGAATTTCTCATCCTTTGGTAATTTGTCGCCCCTTCTCTTTTCCCTGGCGGCTTTGGCCTGTCTGTCGGTCAGTGGTTGCGCGGTGGGCCCCGACTTCAAGAAGCCCGCGGCCCCGAACGTCAGCGAATATACTGCCCAGCCACTCTCAACTACCGTTGTCAGCCCCGGTGTCGAGGGCGGACAGGCCCAGCGCTTTGCCAATGGAGCAGACATTTCGGGCGACTGGTGGACCCTATTTCACTCCAGGGCCCTGAACGATCTGGTCGAGCAATCACTCAAGAACAATTCCGACCTCAAGGCTGCGCAAGCAACGCTGCGGCAGGCGCATGAAAATGCATTGGCGCAGAGGGGTGCGTTTTACCCTCAGGTTTCGGCTGGCGCTTCAGCCAGTCATCAACAACTGCCGTACACGCTGGCGCCGGTGCCCAACGCCAACGTATTTCAATTCAGTCTTTTTACATCGCAGCTGAATGTCTCATATGTCCCCGATGTCTTCGGCCTCACCCGCCGCACTGTGGAAGCCTATGAAGCGCAGGCAGACAGCGTGCGATATCAAATGCTGGCCACCTATATTACCCTAGTCAACAATGTTGTAGCGGTGGCTGCACAGGAAGCTTCGACGTCCGCGGAGATCGACGCCACCCGCCGGCTGATAGAAGCGGAAACCAAGTCACTGCACATCCTCGAATATCAACAGGCAAAAGGCTATGCCAGTGGCGTGGCCCTGGCGGCACAGCAATCGCTTCTGGCTGCAGCCGAGGCCACGCTGCCACCGCTGATCAAGTTAGAGGCTCAGTTTCACGATCAGCTCGCTGTCTTGACCGGCCAATTTCCAGCGCAAGCGCAAAATAAAAAAGCGTTGGCACTGTCAGATCTCACTTTACCGACGGATTTGCCAGTCAGCCTTCCGTCGGACCTGGTCAATCAGCGCCCGGACGTGCTCCAGGCCGAAGCCAATCTGCACGCTGCCAGCGCCCAGATTGGCATCGCGGTGGCCAACCGTTTGCCCAATTTTCAGGTCACCGCTACTGCCGGCAGCACTGCGCTCGCCTTCAGTCAACTGTTC
>Ga0075522_10002926_pt1 | contig 12547 bp, 10 predicted proteins | sample NGEPerA_FD_74796 | JGI IMG/M metagenome (GOLD analysis project Ga0075522, IMG submission 74796) | Arctic peat soil microbial communities from the Barrow Environmental Observatory site, Barrow, Alaska, USA - NGEE PermafrostL2-A | ecosystem: Environmental > Terrestrial > Soil > Wetlands > Peat ... | reverse complement strand
GACCGGCGCGACCGGCATTGCGGGCACCACCGGAACCGGACAAGGGGGCAGCCTCGGTGGCGGTGGCACGGGGGTCACCGGTGTCGCGGGAACCGTGGGTCAGGCCGGCACTTCGGGCGCCGCCGGTAGAGGCGGCACGACCGGAAGCACGGGGGTCGCCGGGACGACCGGGACCACCGGCGTCGCCGGCACGACCGGCAACACGGGTGTGGCAGGAACCAATGGCACCGCGGGCACCATGGGTCGTGCTGGCACGACGGGGACCACTGGCGTGGCCGGCACCAACGGCGCGGCCGGGACGACCGGCCGGGCCGGTACCACCGGGACGACCGGCGTGGCGGGAACCAACGGGACCGCGGGCACCACCGGTAAAGCTGGCACCTCGGGCATGGCCGGCACGACCGGCAAGGCCGGAACCAGCGGGGCGGCCGGCACTTCGGGCGCGGCGGGGACCAACGGCGCCGCGGGCACCTCGGGCGCGACGGCGATCTGCAACTTCGCGAGCGGTCTGAACGTGGCGTGGGTCAACTTCGCCAACGACGTCCCCAACCCGAACATCAGCACCTTCAACACCATCTTCAAGAACACCTATGCCGCAGGCGGCCGGGTGGTGCGCTGGTGGTTCCACACCAACGGGACCGTCACGCCGGGCTACGACTCGAGCGGCAAGGCCAAGGCGCTACAGCAGTCTCACATCGACGGGGTCAAGGCCATCCTCAACGCGGCGCACTCAGCGGGCATCGCGGTCAACATCAGTCTCTGGTCGTTCGATATGCTCCAAGCCGACGCTGGCACGGCACACACCAACAACCAGGCCTTGCTGGAGAACGACACCAACCGGCAGGCCTACATCGACAACTATCTGACCCCGTTGGTCACCGCGCTCAAAGGGACGCCGGGCCTCTACTCGTACGAGATCTTCAACGAGCCGGAGGGGATGGGCCCGAACGGCTGGGCGACCTACCGCACCACCGAGGCGGCCATCCAGAAGTGCGTCAACTGGTTCGCGGCCGCCATCCACGCCGCCGATCCCAACGTGCTGGTCACCAACGGCGCGGTTACCTTCGACTACTGCTCGACGTTGAGCGGCAAGACCAACTACTACTCGGACAGCCAGCTTCGCAGCGTGGGTGGCAAGCAGGGCGGTATCCTCGACTTCTACGAGGTGCATTACTACACCTCGAACGGCACCTCCGACTCGTGCTTCATGCACCCCGCGTCGTACTGGGGCCTCGACAAGAAGCTGGTAATGGGCGAGTTCGCGGCCCAGACCACCCAGGGCATCAATCAGAACGATCTCTACACGTACCTGTACACGAACGGCTACAACGGCGCGTGGGCCTGGTCGTATGATGCGGACTACCCATGGCCCGACATGCAGACGGCGATGCAGAACGTCTACAACGCCCACACTTCGGACGTGAACAGCTGCCCCTGAGGAGGGCCGGTTGCAAAAGACGACGGCGCGGCGTCTAGCGGCCGCCTCCGGGTTGGTGCTGCTGGTGGCCTGCGTGGCGATGTGGCGCGCGAAATCCACCCCGCGCCCGGAGGCGTCCGAAAAACCCGGCCGCGAGCCGCCAACCGCTTCTGGCGCGGGCGGCGCCGATCTTCGGGCATCGCCCGCTGGAGGCCCGCCGATGCGCCCCGCGGTCGCGGCCACGCCCGAGCAGGTCTCACAGCTCGACGAGGCCCGCCTCATGGCGCGTCTGCGCGCGGTCTCCGGCTCAGACCTCTCGCTGGCGGTGAAGCTGGCGCGCGAGGGCAACCGGCGCTTTCCCGACAGCCCGGACGCGCCCGAGCGGACGTCGATCCTGATCCACGCGCTGGCCGGCCTCGATCAACCGATGGAGGCGCGCGGCGAGGCCGAGGGGATGGTCAACCACTACCCCGACTCCGAATGGGTGCGCGAGATCGAGCGCTTCACCGGCGCCCACCGCCACCGCAACGTGCGGATCAACGACGCCGGCGTCCTCGTGTACCAGTAGCCGCGGTCGCGTCCCGGACGCTCAGTTTGCGCGCGCGGGGCGGATCATCGCGATGTTGGGTGAGGCGGCCCTGCCGTTGCTGGCGGCCACTGCCTGCCGTCCATCGCGCGCCTCGACGTAATAGTGCAGGAGCTTGCCGGTGACCCGGGTGCCGGGAATCAGCGCCGTGTACCATCCCTTCTTTGACCGCTCCATGGTGGTGGCGTTGTAGACGACCGTGCCGCCCGCCCGGTAGTAGAGCGCGACCACCTTGGCGCCGACGTTCGGGTGGGGCAGGCAGTGAACGAAGAGATCGACGCCGGCCGGGATTTCATCGGGCACCGTGCAGTAGATCGGCTCCGCGAAATGGCTGGGCAGCGCGGGACCGTCTTCTAGCTTCTCGCGCTCGAGGCGGGCCTGCTCGTCGCGATTCCGTCGTTCCTTGTCGCGGGTCTGGTTGTCCTGCCAAACCTTCTCGAGCTTTTCGCGGCTGTCGCGCTCCTTCTTTTCGTCGTCGCGCGTGGCCGCCAGTTGCCGGTCGGTCCCCTGTTTTTCCTTGGTGAGCTGCTGCAGGCGCGCCTTGGCGTCGGCGAGCTGTCGGTCGCTCTCCAGCTTGGCCTTGTCCAGCCTGTCGTTGGCTTCTCGGTCCCGCTTGATGGTCTCTCGCGCCGCGGCCAGCTGCTGGTCGGTCTCCTGTTTCTCTTTGGCGAGCTGCTGCAGGCGCGCCTTGGCGTCGGCGAGCTGTCGATCGCTCTCCAGCTTTTCTTTTCGCAGCTTGTCATTGGTCTCGCTCTCTTTGCGCGCGGCGTCCTTGGTGGCGCCGACCTGGCGCTCTTGCTCCTGCTTCTCCTTTTCGAGCTGCGCGACGCGCCCCTTGGTCTCGCCGAGCTGCCGGTCCTTGTCGGGCTGCTCCCGATCCAGTTGCTGGAGGCGACCGCGGGCGTCGGCAAGCTGTTTGTCTTGGTCCTGCTTGTCCTTCTCGAGCTGGGCCAAACGGCCCTTCATCTCGGCGAGCTGTCGATCCTTTTCCTGCGACTCTCGCTGGGCCTTGGCCTTGTCCGACTGGGCCTGGCTCTCGTCAATCTTGGCCTGGGCCAGATTGTCGACCAGCTTGTCCCGTTCTGCGCGGTCGCGCCTGCTGTCGCGCTCGCGCGCCGCGGTGTCCGCACGCTGCTTCTCGACCGGGGCCGCCGAAGGCGTCTCCTTCTCCGACTCGGTGTCGGCGGTCGCCGCCTCCTGGCCGCTGCTTTCGTGCACCGTCGCGGCTTCGGCGGGGGGTGGGGGCTGGTTCTCCGCCCGCTCGAAGGCGGCCAGCACGTCCTTGGTCGCCATGCTGGGAGACACCTGGATGGCGGGACTCAGGTCGAGGGCCTTGCCGAAGTAGCGCACGCCGGTGTCGATGTCCTTGAACCCCGCCACCTCGAGCACGCCGAACAGCAGATAGCTCTGGGCGACGACCTTACCGGCCGATCCGCCGGCACCCTTGCCGAGCGAGATGGCTTCCTGCAGCTCGCTCTTGGTCTTCTCGAAGTCGCCGTCGTCGTAGGCGGCGGCCGCGGCCTGGTAGTGGGCCTTGATCTTCTCGACGGAAACCTTGGCTTCGGCCGCCGCGCTGCCGTGGCCGAGCGCCAGCAGCAGCGGCAACGCCCAAAGGCCTGAGACGATTGGGACCCTGAACGGGAGCCGGGTGGGGATCCGGACTCGGCGCATGAACAGCTCCTGGATTGAAAGGCGCACCCGCATGCTACGACCGGTCCGGCACCGGACGGGAAAGAAGTGCTTCGCCGCCCCCCAGAAAGCTCAGGGGGCTCAACCGACGCGGCAATCCGGCTGCCTGCGACCGACCTTGGTCAAAACCAGATGGTAAAGTTGCCCGTCGCGCGCCCGCGAAGCGCCGGCGGCCGCCAGCAGATAGAACTTCCACATCCGGTAGAAGCGCTGGTCGTATTTGTGTTTCAGCTCGGGGTAGGCGCGATCGAAGTTTTCCCACCAGGCCATCAGTGTCCGATCGTAGTCGGGCCCGATGTTCTGCAGATCCTCGAGCACGAAGAGCCCCTCGATGGCCTTGCCGAGCTGGGCCAGCGACGGCGCGACCGCGTTCGGGAAGATATACTTTTCGACGAAGGGCGTGCCGTGGCGGCGGCTCCGGTTGTTGGCGATGGTGTGAATGACCGCGATGCCGTCCTTGACCAGCCGGCGGTCGACCACCTCCATGACCTCGCGGTGGTTCTTGGGGCCGACGTGCTCCATCATGCCAATCGAGGCCACCCGATCGAAGGTGCCGGTCACGTCGCGGTAGTCGCACAGTCGCAGATCGACGTCGAGGTGCTTCCACATTTCGCGGCCCAGCGCATGCTGGTCCTTGGATAGCGTCACCCCGACCACCGAGCAGCCGTATTTCTCGGCGGCGTAGGCGGCGAATCCGCCCCAACCGCAGCCGAGATCGAGCACCCGCATCCCCTTCTCCAGGCCGAGCTTGCGGCAGACCAGATCGAGCTTGGCTTCTTGTGCCTCGGCCAGCGTGCTCGAGTTCTTCCAGTAGGCGCAGGTGTAGACCATGCGCGGATCGAGCATCTTGGTGTAGAGATCGTTGCCGATGTCGTAATGCGCTTCGACCGAGCGGCTCGAGCGCGCCTTCGATTGCAGGTTGAGGACGATCGCCTTGGCGGTCAGCAGCCTGAGCCGAAGGCTGCCGGTCACCTTTTGCCGCAGGCCGGCGCGCATGATCTTCTCCAGCAGCGTGTCGAGCGCGTCGGTGTCCCACCAGCCGTCCATGTACGATTCGCCGACGCCGATCGACGCGTCGTTCAGGAGGCGCTCGTAAAAGCGCGGGTCGTGGACCTGGATGTCGCCGGGGCCGGGGCCGCCGATCTGGATGCCGGCCAGATCGAAGAGCTCGCGGACCAAGGTCTCGGCGCTACCGCGTCGTCGCAGCGACGGAATTTCCTTCTGCGGCGGTAGGGCCGCCGGCGGCGGTGGTGACGGGGCGGCGGGACGCTCGGTCGATGAGGCGGTGTCCATGCGTTCGTGTCCCACAGACCCAGGCTGCGGGCAAGCCCTACGGGCAGGGTCCGGTCTCGCCGCGATTCCTGCGGTCGCGGCGCGAGATGCCCGTCACGGCGCCGAAGGCCCGCCAGGTTCCCAGACCCTCGGGGTACAGAAACGCTGCGACGCGCGGAATTCCTGATAATCATTGGTTAATTCAACCATCGAGGCGCAATTGACGTTGCCGGTCGACGCATCGGATCCTATAGTGTGGGTCAATGTAGTTGCCGACAGGAGTCTCGATGCGTCGCAGGTTGGTCTTCGGGGTGCTGGCTATGGTGGTGGTTTCGTCCTCGGTCGGCTGGGCCGCAGATGGGGATTCCGGTCCGTCGGATTCGGATCTGATGTTCGAGGCGCTCAAGCAGTGGCGGGGCGAACCGTCGAGCGATGGCGCGGCGGTCGAGCGCCTACTGGCAGCGGCCAAACGGGAGTCGCGCCAGCGTCGCGAGGCGATCCGCCATGGCGCGACCTCGAACTTTTTCCGCGATCCTTTCTCCGACAATCCGCACAAGCTGATCCCCGTACGCCGCGAAGATCGCGAGCTGCTCGACAACCTGCGGGAAGGATCTCGGGCCCGCGCGGAGATGTTGTTGGCGCGCGCCGAGGCGGCCCGCGCGCGGGCGGATGCCACGGCAGCCAAGGCCGAAGCCGATCGGGCCCAGCGGCTGGCCGCCCGGGCCGACGCGGTGGCCGCCGAACGGCAGGCGCTCGCGGATCAGGCCGGCTGTACCGAGGGGCGATCGCCAGAGGCGTCGCGCGAGAGCCGGTCGGGTGATTCGGAAGGCGAGCTGGCGTCGGCGGGACGAATGCGTCGGGTTCGGTCGCATCGCCACGCCGCCCGTGGCAACCAGACGGTCGCTCGGGCGGTCGCCAGCAACGAGCGCGCTTCGCAGCCCATACCTTCCGAGGAACCGACGCCTGTCTCCGCGACCGACTCGGCGGACCGTCCGCCGGCCGGCTGGACCAGCGCCGACTCGCGCGGGATCTTGGTGGTGCCGATCGAAGCCTCGATCTCGCAGGCGCGCAAGGCCGCCCGGCTTCACTAGAACGCCAAGTCGAGAACGCGACGCCGCCGCTCAGGTCGAGCGCATGAAGACCTGGTTGCCGGTGGCGGCGTAGGCCGCATCGCGGATTTTCTCCCGCACCGCGCGGGGGTCCGGCACCCCGAGCAGCTGTACCACTTGTCCCGGCCGCCGCAAGCCCGGCACCGCCGCCAACGCCGCTGAGGACGAGACCAGCGAGATCCGGCCGAGGCCCAGCAGGCGCTCCGCGAAGCTCTGGTGAAACGACACCTCTTCGATGGTGCGGATGTCGATCTCGGTCACGCTCTTCGAAAACACGCCGCTCTCGAGGACCAGGCGCTGATTCGAAAGGCGGTAGCTCTGGCCGCGCAGCGCGAAGCCGCGCCAGATGAGCGCCCCGACGCGCCGGCCGACCATCACCAGCACGAAGGCGATCGCGGCCAGCCGAAAGCCGGTCTCGTAGGTGGTCACCGCCTGGGCGGCCTGACGCGAGAGGCCGCGCAGAAAATGCAACACCGGCCCATACCCGAGATAAACCACCAGCGTCAGCACCACCGCATAGATGACCGTGACCACCGCGTCGAGCGCCAGCAGCTTGAGAGCGGGAGAGCCTTCCCAGAGCGTCTCTTCGGACGGCATCGGGTCAGCCTAACATGCGCATGGCCACCACCTGCGGCGCCGAATCGGCTAAAAATAGCGCCCTGTGAGAGGCAAGTCGCAGACCATTCGCCAGCCGGGCGCCGACTACGAGATCAAAATCGTCGGAGCGCGCAAGACGCCGCTGCGCGATTTCTACCACGCGCTTCTGCGGCTCCCCTGGTGGGTGACCATCGCGGCGATCAGCGGCAGCTTTCTGTTTGCCAACGCGCTCTTCGCGGTCGCTTACCTGGTGGTGGGCGGCGTCGGCCACGCCGAGCCGGGCTCGTTCCTGGACGCCTTTTTCTTCAGCGTGCAGACCATGGGGACCATCGGGTACGGCGCCATGTTCCCCGAGTCGATCGGGGCCAACTGGGTGGTGGTCATCGAATCGATCACCGGCCTGACGTTGACCGCGCTGGCGACCGGCCTGGTGTTCGCGAAGTTCTCGCGCTCGACGGCGCGGATGATGTTCACCAAGCAGGCCGTCATCGCGCCGATGGACGGCCTGCCCACGCTGATGTTCCGGCTCGGCAACCAGCGCGGCAACCAGATCGTCGACGCCCGAATTCGTGTGGTGTTGATGCGCAGCGAATTGCTGGCCGACGGCGGAAAATTCTACCGAATGCTGGATCTGCGCCTCACGAGGGAGCGATCGCTGTCGCTCTCGCGCTCCTGGAACGTCCTGCACCTCATCGATCGCGACAGCCCGCTTTACGGTGAGACGCCGACCTCGATGGTGGAGAAGGAGATCGAGCTGCAGGTGCAGGTGGTCGGTCTCGACGACGCTTCGATGCAGACCATCCACGCCGCGCACCACTACTTCACCCACGATATCCGGTGGGGGTGCCGCTTGGCCGACGTCCTCCACGAGGTCGACGGCCAGCATCTGGTGCTCGACCTGCGAAGGTTCCACGACCTGGTACCGACCGAGCCGACCCCAGACTTTCCGTACCCGTAGATGTGGGACGCCATCCTTTTCGACAACGACGGCGTGCTCGTCGACACCGAGGGGCTCTACTTTCGCGCCAACCGCGAGGTGCTGGCCGGCGTCGGCGTCGCGCTCGACGAGGCCGCCTACGTCGAGCTCTTCCTGCGCGAAGGGACGGGGGCCTGGCACCTGGCCGAGGCGCGCGGGCTGTCGGCCGAGTCAGTCGCGGATCTGCGGGCGGTGCGCGATCGCCGCTACGCCGAGCTGCTCGACGAAGCTCCGATCGCGATCCCCGGTGTCGCCGAGCTGCTGCCCGCGCTGGCGGCCCGCTATCGGCTGGCCATCGTGACCAGCTCGGAGCCCGACCCGTTCGCGCGCACCCACGTCCGCACCGGCCTGCTGCCGCATTTCGAGCTGGTCCTCACCCGCGCCGACTACCAACGCAGCAAGCCCGATCCCCAGCCGTACCTGTGCGCGGTGGGGCGCCTCGGTCTGCCGCCCGAGCGCTGCCTGGTGATCGAGGACTCCGAGCGCGGCCTGCGGGCCGCCAAGGCCGCGGGTCTGACCTGCTGGGTGGTGCCCTCCGGGCTGACGGCCGGCGGCCACTTCGAGGCCGCGGATGCGGTGCTCCCGGACCTGTTCGCGGTGGCCGCGCGCCTGCTGGCCGATTAGGCCAGCGGGGGTAGCAGGTCGATCCGTCGACCCGTCACAGGATTGTACCGAGCGACCAACCTTCGCCCGCCCGGCGCGGTATGCTTCGGCTCGGCCGTGGCAAACACCGCACCGGAAAGACCGGCGGGGGTCCCCGAGAGCGGCGTTTGGGACGCCGCGATCGGTAGGTGGGAGGTCTCCCGCAAGAGCGAGCTGGGTGCTCGCGAGGGCGAGTGTCTGTTCTATCGCGCCGATGGCAGCCTGTTTTCGCGCTTTCGTTTTGCCGCCGACCTGCAAGACGGGCCGTTCGCGATCTACCACCCCGACGGCGGCCTGGCGCGCGCGGGGAGCTTCTCGGCGGGCCGGCTCGCCGGCGTGGTCTCCGCCTATGCCTCGTCCGCGCCGGGCGCCGAGCCGCTGCGTGCCTGCTGCGTGCCGCCGGCGGCCGTTCGCCTGGACGGGCTTTATCAAGACGGACAGCTCGTGCAGGAGACTTTTTACGATGGCCAGGGGCACCCGATCCTCTCCGACGGTCGGTCCTGGCCAACGCGGCCGACGGACGTGCCCGCCGACGCCGAGTTCGATGAAGGGGGCGCCCGCTGGGTGCGACGGCGACCCGAGCTGGCGCAGTTTTGGACCGAGGGGGGCGGGCTGGCCGAGGAGATCGCCTATCGGGATGGCGTGAGGTCGGCGACCCGGCGTTTCGACGATGCCGGTCGGCTGCTCGAGAGCTGTGAGCTCGCGCCGGACGAGCGGCGGCACGGGGCGTTCTCGCGCCGATGGGCGCTCGACGAGATCGGCCCCTACGCGGACCGGCGAATCCGCGAAGAGCGCGGGCAATTCGATCTGGGCCAGGCCGTAGGTGACTGGAGTTTTTTGGATGATGCCGGCGGGGCGCCGCGAACATTCGCGCGCGGCCGCGCGTTTGTCGACGGCGACGACGCGACGTCGGTGGCGTTTGCCGCGGTCGCGCGCGGCTCCGACCCCGATTGGTGGTCCACGGCGCGCGCGCTCCGGGCCGAGGGCCGCGTGCGCGAAGGGCTGTGCGCCGCGGCGCGCGCCGCCGCCGCCGAAAGCGATCCCACCGCGCTCACGCAATTCCTCGCCGCCGATGTGATGCCGCTCGTCCCGGAGCTGGCGGCGCAGCGGGGCGAGGTGCTGGTGCAGTCGACCGACGTCACGGTTGCGTCCATTCTCGAGGCGCTGCTCGGCGGCGCCGACGCCGCGTCGGCCTTCCGCGCGCTCGCCGCCGCTCTCCCGGACGCGCATCCGGCGGCGCCCGATTTCGTGGCGGCCTCGCTGCTGCTCGCGCCCGATCGGCCGATGACCCACCTCACCCGGGCGCTGATCCGAATTCAGGTCGGCGATGAAGCCGGGGCCCTCGTGGACGCCGCGATCGTCGAGCAGGCGTCACCCGAGAGCGCCGATTCGCTGCGCGCCTACGTGCACACCGCGTTTCGAGCCTACGATTTTTGGCCAGGCCGCCAGGCCCTCGATCCCGATCCGACGCTGGCCGGTCTGCCGGCCGGGTTGATGCGGGACCTGAACGACGTGAAAGCTGCGATGGCCGTCTTCGCCACGCGGCTCACGCGGCTGCGGATCGCGCTGCGATCGACGATCGGCGCGGACGCGAACCCCGCCTGGTTGCCGCCCGACCTTTCGCCGCTGCTGCCGGACGGCCCGGTGCCCCTGCGGCGCGCGAGCTTACCGGTCGTCGATCTGGGCGATGAACAGGGTGGCGGCGGCGCCGGCACGGTGGAGATCGACGAGCAGATCGAGACCACCGCGCTGGGCGTCCCGGCGCTGCTGGGGCTCGCCCAGATCGACTGGGGGGCGCTGACCTGGCTGTGCTGGTCGGTCGGGCTCGATCGGGTGGCGTTGCCCGACGCGACCGTCGAGCCGCCGCTGTTCGCGGTTGCCATGAAAATGATCGTCACCCGGGCTTGGCGCGCCCAGGATCGCCTGGCCACCGGCGGCCTCTTGGCCCGAGCCAACGGCGTTCCGGGGTTCGAATGGCAGGGGATCGACATCGACGCGCTCCCTCAACACCTCGCCCGCGCGGCGGCCGAGGAGTACACCGCGGCGCGCTCGGTGTTCCTGTGGCTGGCCAGTCCCGAGGTGGTGTCCCCCTTCCAGTGCGATCTGAGGGACGCCTAGCCGTGATACGATAGGACCCTAGGCGTGCTCACCCGCTTCGCTTGAAGGATGTCATGAGGAAATTCCTCTTTGTCGGTCTCTTGGGTCTGTCGGCGGCGTTCTGGTCGGCGTCCTGTCAGGGCCCGGACGAGCTCTACCGCAACGGCGGCATCTCCGTGACCGGCGCTGGGGGAACGATCTCCCCGAGCGGAGGCGGCGGAACGACGGGTACCACGGGCATCGCCGGCACGACCGGCAGGGCCGGGACGACCGGGAGCAGCGGCGCCAGCGGGACGACGGGACGCGCGGGCACCAGCGGCAGCGCGGGTAGCAGCGGCAACGCTGGGACCAACGGGAGCGCCGGAACGAATGGTCGCGCTGGGACCAACGGGGCGGCGGGCACGTTTGGCGCGGCTGGGACCAACGGGGCCGCCGGCACCTTCGGCGCCGCGGGTACGAACGGGAACGCCGGTACGAACGGGAACGCGGGTACGAATGGTCGCGCCGGAACCAGCGGCGGGACCGCGGGAACGACTGGCGGCGCCGCCGGGACCACCGGAACAGGAAGCGGTGGCGCGGGGGGCGCCAAGAACTGCATCGACGCCATCAAGCTGAACGGATACGCGGCCACGGGTGCTCCACCATGCAGCGCGTGCAAAGACAACCAAACCGACGAATCCGCCAAGTGCGAGGCAATGATCGATTGCGAAGACGCGGCCGGCTGCCCGGGCACCGGTGGTTGCGTACTCACCTGTTCGAACTCGGCGGGAGCAAGCTCCGTGGAGCAGGCCTGCGTCAGCGCGCTCGTGTCTGCCTCCTGCGGGTCATGACCTCGAGAAGCGGCAACGGACTCCGCCGGCGCCTCGAAATTCGGCGACGCTAACGGTCCATGGCGGCCTGCGCGGCGGCCAAGCGCTTCCGCCACCGAGCGGCATCCGGATTGTGCGGATCTCGCCGCAGGAGCTCGCGGTAGGCGTTGGCGGCTTCCACCCAGCGGCCCGCCTCGAATAAATGATCCGCGCGTGCCACCGGTGCCGCGTCCCGACGGTCTTTCTCGCGCCTCGGCGCCGCGTCGCGGTCGTCGAGGGCCCGTTCATCTTCTTCGTTGACCGATTCCGCCTGTCTGGCCCGGGGGGCATTGGCCGGCGGGGGCGCCGAAGCCCGTGGGGATGGGGAATCCTTTTCGGATTGTTCGCGCGGCGCGGCCTTGGCCTGGGCATTCGACGCTGTTGTCGCAGCCGGCGCGCCACTGCCCGAGCCTCGGTCGTCGAGACCCTCCAGCGCCTCGTCGGCGACCGATTTCTTGGCCGGCGCGCCGTAGGCGGCCGACGCTGGCTGGGCGATCCGTGGTGGGGGCGGGGGCGCGAACGATCGACCAAGCTCGTCATCGTTGGCGGCTGGCTCGGCGCGCATCGCCGGATGCACCAGCCCATCCTCTCCATCTGACGCCTCCCGCTTGGCCGCCTGGTCCTGCGACCGGGCCGGGATCGCCCGTCGGTGTGGCGCGGGTGGCGCGCCCATCTGCAGATCGTCGGTGCCGATGCCGGCGCCTCTGAGCGAGCCGCTCTTGCCGCGCCCTCCCAGCGCAGACGGGGCGGGTGGTGCGGCAGGTTCAGTCGCCGCCGTCTCTCGCGCGACCGATGGCGCGGGCCGGTCGGCCGCCCGTGCCGGCGTCGGTGGTGCTTGGGCTGCCGGCGGCTCGGCCACCGGCGCTTGGGTCTCGGCCGGCGCCAGACCCTGGAGGCCGCGCTGGTAGGTCCTTTCCGGCTCGAGGAAGATCTTGTTGGCCAGTAGGAAGACCGCCACCGCGCCGATGGTCGCCAGCGTCGGGAACGTCCAGCGCGAGCGGAGGCGATCCCACCGAGATGCGCGCCGCGACGGCGTGGCGGTCGGAACCACCCGCGCGCGGGCGGTCGCCGCCTCGGCCGCCCGTAGGATGGCCGCGTGGGCGTGGGCCGGGGGCGCGTCGTCCAGACCCTGACGGGCGTGTACGCGTACGCGTTGCAGATCGGCCAGCTCGCTTCGGCAACGTTCGCAGCCGCCTGCGTCGCGGTCGAGGTGCGCCTGGATGGCCGCGCGCTCGCCTTCCGGAAGCTCCCCATAAAGAAGCTCCATCATCCGCGCGCCCACGTCGTCACAGCCCATTGCCATCTGTCTTTATC
>Ga0075522_10002925_pt1 | contig 12547 bp, 11 predicted proteins | sample NGEPerA_FD_74796 | JGI IMG/M metagenome (GOLD analysis project Ga0075522, IMG submission 74796) | Arctic peat soil microbial communities from the Barrow Environmental Observatory site, Barrow, Alaska, USA - NGEE PermafrostL2-A | ecosystem: Environmental > Terrestrial > Soil > Wetlands > Peat ... | reverse complement strand
CGCGTCGCATGTTCCCCCACTAAAGATGGCTATTTTGAGATACCTTTCTTACAAAGCTATTGCAACAAGAAATTTGGGCTAATATTCCGACCGGACCGCCGGGCAACGCCCGCTCCCCCAATTGCCCATGCCGGTTGACTGGCCGGAATATCGCCCCCTCACATATGCCCGAAGCTCGGAGCCAATTCTCGAGCGCCTGTACCGGACAGAGTGGTCCATTGCCGTTCGGGATTCCCACCTGCCGCCCCTTCCCTTCCTGATCGGTCTTGCTGCGCCTCAAGGTAATGATGACCCCTTCGGCTACGCGTTCGAAGTCATTGCAATTGATTGCAACGAGTTCTGATCTCCGGAACGCTCCGGCAAAACCGATCAGGAGCAACGCACGATCGCGCTGGTCGCGTAGAGACTCTCCGAGCTGCCCAACCATAGCTAGGAGGTCTTGACGCAGCACAGGAGTCACCTGCCGCTGCCTGCGCCCGTGTCTGTGGCGGATCCCGCGAAACGTTAGTCGCACCAGTTCGGAATTCACCGGCGACGCAAATCCTTGAGTGGTGTGCGCGTTGCCGATCGTGACGAGGTGTCGCGCTCACGTGGCCATCGACAAGCTCACGGCGTTGTCGGCGAGATATTTTGCAATCATTTGCACTAGCGCCGGGATGGAGCCGCCCCAGGCGATGAAGTGCTGGAGATCCGATCGGTAGGCCCGCCGCGTGTTGTTGGAGAGCGCCGCCTGGACGTATTCGCGTACTGCCGGGTCGAGGAGCTCTAGCTCCACAATCTCCGCCGGCAGCAACGCGTTCAGCATCTATCTGAGTTCCGATAAGAATGCATTATCAGAGGTTAGAACCGGCGGTGACCCGTAGCGGCACCTGGGCAGTGAAATCAATTTCACAAGGCTAGGCGTCAAGGCACGTCGCCAGGGCCAGGTCCCCCAGTCAGACGACTGTAGGGCGAATACCAGACCACCCTGAAGTTTTCCGGCCCGACACTGACGTGGAATGACCGGGCAGCCCCGTAGAAGTAGAGCCGGTCGTACCCGGTGTTCTCGATTACCCACTGGGCACCCACGAGAGAGCTCACCCCGGGCACCCTAATATCGACGGCAACGCCGAGGCGCGAGCAGTAGGGCTGTCCATAACGGTTGAGCTCACAACCCGCGTGCTGATCCAGGTGGCGCGTCGTGCGTGGATAGGGCTTCAACCGGACGAGCCTGTCCAAAGCCGGTGAGGCAAAGGCGTAGGTAAGCTCCACAGGCCCAAACCGGTCTACGACGGGATCGAGTACCCGCAGACACAGCTCCCGCATTGCTGCGTAGGTCTCTAGTCGCTGTGGCCGGTTGTCGATTTTATAGTGTCGCCAAGTCTCGCCGCACTCGATGAGATCTCGGTATCGGTGATGCCTGCCGCATCGGTCATTCAGCGAAGGATGGTTTGTTGAGTAACCATGGCCGAATGACATTACGAATCGTATCAGATTGATTCAGATGGTCCAGAAAAAACGTCCTCCGATATTGTCCGCACAGATTTTTTGCGGTATCTACTGCTGCTTCGTCAAGACACCTCACGCGGTAGGTGCGCATGAGCCGCTACGGGCCGGGCGCGTGCGACGACGCTCGTTAAGATAGAAACAGCCCGGTAAGTGGCGGTGGCCCGTGCGCCTGGCGGCTACGCCACGGTAGCGAGCCGGCTTCCGACGCGCTCCGGTGGGAAGTGGAGTGCGGCGCGTGTGCCGACGCCCACCGTGCTATCGATTTGCAACGTACCGCCGTGCAGCACAACGAGGCCCTGGACGATGGCGAGGCCGAGGCCGGCTCCCTCGAAGCGGCGTTGATGCGAGCTTTCGGCCTGGAAGAACGGCTGCGTCACCCGCGCCAGATCCGGCGGCGCGATGCCGATGCCGGTATCGGCGACGGCGATAATCAACGCGCCGTCGCGCTCGACGCGCGCCTCGACAGACACCCGGCCGCCGGTAGCGGTGAATTTCGCCGCATTGGAGAGTAGGTGCACAACCATCTGCTTTAGCATGCGCTCATCCGCCCAGAGCGGTGGCAGATCGCTCGGCAGCATACGATTGAGCTCGATATTCTTGTCGGAGAGCCGCGCGGCGACGAGGCGCACCGCGGAGTCCACTACAGGCAGGATCTCGAGCATGGTCTCGGCGAGCTGTACTTTCCCCAGTTCGATGCGTGACGCATCGAGTACGTCATTGACCATGATCTGGAGTCGCGTGCCCGCCTCGTGGATATCGTGTGCGTAATCGCGGTATTTCTCAGGCGCGAGTGGCGCAACTGTTTGCGCCCGCAAGATGTCCGAGAAGCCCATGATCGCGTTCAATGGCGTGCGTAGTTCGTGACTCATATTCGCGAGGAATTCGCTCTTGGCGCGGCTATTGAGCACCGCCTCTTCCCGCGCGTGCCGTTCGGCCAGAGCCGCCGCCACGTGGGCCGTAACGTCGCGGATCGTATAGATGTAAAGTGGTTGGCCCACCTTCTTTGGCTTACGTCCTACGCGAATGCCGGAGTGGACGGCACGGCAGACCGTGATCTCGACCGGCATGGGGTTAGAGCCCGGCGGCGATAGCACTGTCTCATATGGCACGTGACCATCCATACCGAGCGGATCACCGTCGGCGCTGCCCGGGTGGCTGCCGACGAGGGTTTGCAGCCTACGGCCGGCAGCGGTGTCAATTGCGCAACCAAGCATGCGCGCGGCGGTCGGGTTCACAATCCGGACCGTGCCGTCAGACTCGGTAATGACGATGCCGTCGGCACTGGACTGAACCACTGACTGCATTAAGGCGCGGCGCTCGGCCGCCTCCGCCTGAGAGGCGAAGAGGTGTAGCGCCTGGAGATCGAGCGCGCGGACGATGGCGACAAAATAGGCCGCGCCAATCCCGAGGATCGGGGTCCCCGCCTCGAGATCGATGCCGCGATAGACGCGGAGCGCCGTTGCCGCCGCAAATGTCGCAGCAGCGGCGGCGACCGCGATAAGGGCGCCAGCGCGCCAGCCCAACCGCCCAAAGAGCCACCCGGCAGGCACCGTCAGCAGCACCATCGCCGCCAACGTCCACGCCGGCGCTGCAGGATAGGCGGCCGTGCCCTGCGTCAGCGATTCAGAGGCCAATGCTTCGATCATGATCCCGGGCATCTCGGTGTGGAGCGGCACGGTGAAATGATCGCCGAGTTCGACCGCAGTGGCACCGATGAGCACCGTTTTGCCCGCGATCAGACGCGAATCGAATTTGCCTTCGATCAGATTGGCAAAGGAAAGCCGCGCGATGCTAGTCGGCCGGATACCATAGTCGATCAGGAAGGCATCACCGGGAAACCGCCGGCGCTGGCTAGCCGTGCCGGCGAGAAGGCCAGGCAGTGTCGGCAGACGCCAGCCGTTCCATAGATCCATGGTCTTAGCCCACCAGATGCGGCCATCGCTGGCTGGCTGGATCGTGACGGTGGCGAGCCGCGCATTGCGCTGGAATGCGTCGATCGGCGCCGTGAACACGAGGCGCCCGCCCGGCTCGGTGGCCGCCTGCTGGAAAACCGGCAGCACCACCCGGCCTCCGGCCCGCGCAATTGCATCAGCGAGCCGTGCATCGTCCGCGGGCGCGCTATGTGCACTGAAATCTACGTCGAGCGCGATGGTCCGCGCACCGGCTTCAGTCAGGCGCTCGATTGCAGCGGCGAAAAGCGCGCGCGGCCAGGGCCACGTGTCGAGCCGGCGCAGGCTCGTTTCGTCGATCTCGACAAGGGTAAGATCGCCACCCGCCGCGTGCGGCAGCATCTGATATTGCAACTCGAGTAGGGCGCGGTCGAATGGGGCGACAAAGCCGTTCATGTACCACCAGCCAAGGGTGGTCAAGGCCACGGCGCCGCACATGACGCCACGCCAACGCCCGTCTGCGAACAGGCGGGCGATCGCACTGCGCCCGGCGGCCGGGCCGGCGACTGGCGCGCCCGTCGCCGCTTCTGTCACGGGAGCGCGCGCCCCGACTCCTTCGGCACCGCCATGGCCTAGTTCTTTCCTTTGCCGTTGCCGTTGCCGTTGCCGTTGTCGTTGCCTTTGCTCTTGCCTAGAGCGGCTGCGGCTGCGGCATTGCTCGCTGCGGCGCTGGCGTTGCCGCCGACGGCGCTGGCGGCGATGGCGACGTTTTTCCCTATGCCGTTGCCGTTTCCGTAGCCGTTCTCGTTCTCATTGGCATTTGCGCCGGCATTTCCGTTCCCTTTGCCATTGTCGCCGGCGTTTCCGTTCCCGTTGCCGTTATTGCCAATGGCGCTGGCCTGATCATTGGCCGCGCTGCCACCGAAAGGACCCGGCATGGCAGCATTTGGAATCAAACCCTGGGTCAGCGCTGCGATGCCCTCGGCATGGGGCTCGATTTTGCCGCCAATCATGGGGGCGTGGCCGTCCATCGGCACGGATTTCAGCCCGTCGATGGCATTCTCCGCGCGCGTCCCTGACTTGTCGCCTGCTGGTTTCGCGCCGTTGCCAGGCGTCGCGCCGCGGCCGATAAGGTGAAGCTCGCCCTTCGGCCCGGCTGGCACCACCGCCGTCTGGCCGGGGAAGACCAGCGTCGCGTTCTGCCCGTCGATGCTGCGGCATTGCACGATGCCGCGCGCGACGTGCACCGCGGCGCCTTGATCACTCACGGTCACAGTGAAGATCGTGCCCTTTATCACGGCAGCAAGGTAGGGCGTCTTGACCTGGAAGCGGTCGATGCCCCGCGGCACCATGTTGTAGAGCACTGTGCCTACGGTCTGCTCGGCTGTGGGCATCGCAGTCTCAGCCACCGGCAGTTCGAGCTGGCTATTGGGCGAGATGACCAAACGATCGCCGTCATGCTCGACGGTGACGCGGCCATTATGGCCAGTCTTCAGCATGCTGCCGGGCTGTACGACATTCGAGGCGGAAACCGGCATCCAAGCGCCGCCCGGCCCTTCGATCTGGACCTCCCCTTCGGTGCCGACAATGAGCCAGCCGGCATCGGCCGCGCGGACGCTTCCCGTCGTCATGAGTAGCGCCAAGCCTAAAGCGGCCGCGATCGTGACGCGTCGCGGATTGAGCGCAAGGGTGATGCCGATGGGATTCATGGATTCCTCGCTTGGATGTTTAAAAACGTGCAGCTGCTTGTGGTATTCGGCACCCCAATGCTAGGGCGCGACGCATTAATTTCTCGTTTAGAGATTCGTTTTCGCCCTGTTAGCCGGGATTTACGGTAAACGCCGGTGCAGCCGACTGTTAACCATGCGCCGCCAGCTTTATCGCAAACCGCGCAAGACTTTGGCGCAATGCTCGGCACTTAAGATCGCCTTAGCAGTTCACCATGTAGCCTGGCCGCGAAGACCGATGATGGCGCGACGCGATCCGCGCGCGCACTAAAGGCGGGCATGGGCTTGGCAGCCGGCAAACTAGCAACCGCGTGGGGATCTCTTTCTCTTTCGGCTGCGATCGTCGCCGCGGTCGGAATCTCCTCCGCCTGGGCGCAGACCAACACTCGCGCAGCCGATCCCGGTCGCATCGAGCAGCGATTCATCCCCCAATTTCCGAAGGTCCTGCCGCCCGGGCCGGGGATTGAATCGCCGCCGCAAGTCGAGCCGACGCTCACCGGGGCAAGCGGGACCTTCACTCTTGCTGCGGTCGATATCGAAGGCGCGACGATCTATTCGCCGAACGAGCTCGCGCCGCTCTACGAACCCTACCTAGCGCAGACTGTGACCCTGGCTGACGTGCAGAAGATCCTGCAGGCGATCACCGACAAGTACCACGCCGATGGCTACTTTCTGTCGCGTGCCGTGGTCGAGCCGCAGGCACTCGTCCTCGGCATCCTCCGCGTGCGGATCATCGAAGGCTTTGTCTCTGCCGTCGAATTCCAGAACAAGCCCACCGACCGCGCCGACCTGTTCAACCGCTTCGCCGCGAAGATCGAGGCTGAGCGCCCGCTGCGTCTCACGACGCTGGAGCGCTACATTCTGCTGATGGGGGACCTGCCTGGCATATCGCTGACCCCCAGCCTCAAGGCGGTCGATAACGATGCAGGGACCTTCGAACTCGTAATCCGGCTCGATCAAAAGCCCGTCGAGGCATTGTCGCGGCTCGATAACCACGGCACGCACGCAGTCGGGCCACTTGAGGCAACGCTGAGCGGCGCGCTTAACTCGGCGCTGGGTCTAGGCGAGCAAACGCGATTGAGCTATGTCACCGTTCCCAACCACCTGCAGGAGCTGAAATACGTTGAGTTAGTGCACGGCGAGCCGATCGGCGCTGAGGGTACGCGGATCGCCCTCGACGGCATTTACAATGACGTGCATGCGATCGCTGATGCCGGCAGCCTGCCAGCGCTGAGCGAAAGCCATTTCCTCAAGTTGATCCTAGCGCATCCGCTGGTGCGCCAGCGGGCACAAGTGCTCAACCTGACGGCGCAATTCGACTATGAGAACGTCGCCTTGACCCGACAGGGGGGCACCAGCTTCGTCGACGATTTATCGGTCGCGCGGATCGGCGGCACCTATCAGCTCACGGACGGGTGGGCCGGTTTGAACGTTGTCGGCCTTCAGGCCAGTCAAGGGCTCGGCATTTTCGGCGCGACCAAGCCGGGCGCACCTAACCTATCGGAGCCGGGTGGCCGCAGCGAATTCACCAAGGCCAATTTCCAGCTGTCGCGACGGCAGCGCATTTCCAATGACTGGGCCGTGCTGGTCGAAGGGCTGGTGCAGCGTTCGGCGCAGCCCCTGCTACTGACCGAGCAATTCGGCCTGGGCGGCAGTCGCTTCGGCCGCGGCTTCGATCCCTCGGAAATCACCGGCGACGATGGCGAGGCCGGGTCGCTGGAATTACAAAACGGCCGCGATCCGGGATGGAATTGGCTGCAGAGCTACCAGCTCTTCGCCTTCTTCGACGTGGGCGAGGCTATCCAGCGTGCGCCCACCGGACCGATCCAGCAATCGTTGGCCTCGACTGGGCTTGGCGTGCGCGTCCGCCTGGCTCACAATCTTACCGGCGAGGTTCTCGGCGCCTTCCCAGTTACCCAGCACGTCGCCCCCGGCACCACACGCAAGGGCGACGGCGTGTTCTTCACGGTCACGCTGCAGAATTGAGCCGCGGTCAGCCCAATTGGCCTCGATTTATTGAACCAGTGAGGTCCCATCCGCCCCAGGTTCGGCTAAAGCCCGCTGCATGGCAGGAAAACCGCGTTCAATCATGCATAACTGACCAATCGAGCGCCTAACGGCCGCAAACAAGCGAGATGAAGGTCGATGATGTGGCTAGAGGGGTGAGCATGTGGAATCGGTGGCGAAAGGTCGAGACATAGGCTGAGCGGGCTAGTCTCGCGGCTTAGCGCCCTGGCGCACGCACTAGAACGATTTCCTTCGCGGCAGACGCGGCGGGACGAGCCACCACAGCAGCAGCGCATAAAGGCAGACCGCGATGTAAAGCACGGCGAAGGCCCAAAGTGGCAGCGGCCAGTAAATGAGCCGATTGACCCAGCCTGCGATGAGCGGCGCAGGCACGGCAGGCTCACTCGCCGGTTGCAGGAGATTGGCCTGCCAGATGGTGAGGAAGCAGACCCGTTGCAGCACGGCCTGAAACGCCACCACGGCGAGGACAGCGAGATGCAAGGCACGCCACCAGAAGACGCAGACGAAACGCCAGCCGCGCCATGCCCCTAAGGGGATCGCGATTAGGCCGAAGATGTTGAAGAGGATGATGCCGATATGGAGCAGCAACACGGCATCGGCGAGCGCGGATCGGTATTGCGGGTCCATCGGTGAAGGTCGCCCTTTGGGCGGCATCATACCGCAGCTAGATTTTCTCGGGCAAAAACCCAATTGAGGAGCTGCTAACAGACATAGCCTGGTAGCTCGTCGGGCTGATAACCTGCTAGTCAGTTCCACCATGTCGGACGAAAACCAACATTGGGTACCGAAGTTCCTGATCCGCCATTTCATTGACAGTGACGGCCGGCTGTTTTGCCTCGACATTCACACGGACAAAGTGACCAAGCCTCCGCCGAAGCAGGCGGCATCCGAGAAGGGCTTCAACGACTTCGCCCTCGACGGGGAAGCCATCACCTTCGAGGACAAGCTGGAGAAGATTGAGACGAAGGCCGCGCCCGTTCTCAAGCAAATCGTGGCTGCCAAGAGCCTCGTGGACATCGGCGCCGCCCAGCGCCAGCGGGTGGCCGAGTTTATGGCTGCGCAAAGCTTTAGGACGAAGGCGTTCTATGAGGGCTTCGCCGACAAGCCGGACCGGCAGAAGTTCGGCCGGATTTTCCGGAAGCTTTGGGATAGCGCGTTCATCACGACTAGCGAGATCGCGCGGCGTCATTGGGCGCTGATGGTGATTGAAGGCGCTGACATCTTCTATCTCGGCGACAACCCAGTTGTCTTGCAACGCACCGACAATCCCAAGGATGGCAGCAATCTCGGCTTTGATGTTAAGGGTGTCGAAGCGTTCCTGCCTCTGTCGCCAACATGCGCGCTATACATGCCGTGTAAAGCCACGAGCGATGATCGCATCGCACGCTACGACGCCGCGATGGAGCTGCATCGCGTGGTTCGCTCGGCCGCCTTGCGTGGCGTGCCCGGCGGTTCAACCGAATTGCAAAAGGCGCAACTAGCGATCTCCAGACTGCACACGTTGGTGCAGGCCTTCAGAACAGGCGCGCCGATCAGCGCCCCACAAGAGAACATCGACAACCTGAATTATCTGCAGTGCACCTGGTCGCACGGTGCGATCTACTCCAACCGTCGAGACTTCGCGTTTGCGCGGCGTGTGTTCCGCGAGAATCCTCAATATCGGACCGTGCCGAAGACGTCGCTTGTAGTTGGGGACTGGCCCTGGATCTGAGCGAAGTGAGTTTTGATACATCTGACCCCCTACAGGGGTGGGGGGTCGTGACTCGAAACTCACGCCCAATGCAAATATGTGCATTAACGGAGTGTCGGGATTTCTACTTAGAAGACCTATGGGTGGCGGCCTGGGTCAGCACCATAAATATCCACGGGGTCTGTCTTAGAATCGAACTCAGAGCGGTTCAGCAAGCCATTCGCAAAGTAGAAAGCGTCTGCGGCCTGCTTTTGTAGCAGTAACTGGGTGGGGTCTTTAGGCAGCATGGGATACACGCCCAGACATCATCTTGGCCACCAGCGCATCCAAAGCAGCCAAGTCGGCCTCGGTCGGCATGGCGCCTGCCACTTGCACTGGCAGCACGACCGGCTTGCAGACCGCTGTTGCAATCAATTTCACTGGCACAGCCTTTGGCTTGGTTTCCTGCTGGTACCAGTTCAGCAGCGCCTCGGTCTGCATCAGCATGAACCAGACCTCTGGTTGGGTAGGAGGCTTCTTCACAGAATGATTGTTCTTTGTGTACCAGGTAAAGTCTGCCCAATTGGCGATTGTGTAAGCCAGCACCAGCGGAATAGTCGGCCCCACTTTGTTGGCAAGGTTCTTCATCTGGCCGGTGCGCTTGGCCGTCCAGGTAACGTGGTAACCAGGCGAAGCCAGTGCCACCTGTTCACGCCACAGCTTCTCGAGCTGGCCGCCCATGACGTGCGCCTGGGCTGCTAAGGCTGTCGGGTTAGCCTTCTTCCCGGCCAGGACAGGGACCACGATGTCAGCAGCCTTAGTATCCCCTCGGATAACTTCCTTCACATTCGAGTCCATCTTCTGGCCTTCTTCCTTCCCCTGAATATCTCCGAACGCGCGAAGCGCGTAATGAGACTTCTTAGTCTCAGACTCGTGAAGATCTCCTGTTAGATCTCCTGTAGATGAGTGGAGCGCTGGGCCACCACTTGAGTGGGGTCCTGGCACACCATGGGCTTGGTGCCCTGGCACATCATTTGAGTGGAGTGTCTCCCCCAGCCGGATGTGCGTCATAGGTTGGCCAGCAAACCGCATTATCTTGGTCACCACCAGTCCTCTGGAAATGAGAATCTTGATGACCCGTTTGTACTGTTCGAGAGACATGCCTGTGTCGGCACACCAGAACACGCGTGTGTTCGCTACCCAGCGAAATCCGTGCCGCCGCACCTTGGCGATGCCAACATAGTGCTGGATGCGAAACAACAGTAGCCCTGCGAGAGGACCGCCAGCCTTCTGCGCGCATTGACTTAGCGGCAGATGTGCTTGTGCGACATGCTGAACGTCGGTGGCTGTATTATTCATGGGATGACCTGTTGGTTGACGGACGAGCGATGTCTGTTAGGAGATGACGATCGACCTAAGCGACACGAGACTTCGCGATGTGGGTCTGAACGTCTTCAAGGAGATATCGGACCGCTCGCGAACCGATCTTGATGAAAGGAACCAGAGGTGCTTGGCCGAAATGCTTTCCGGCCCACCTGTCGCGCGCCAGGAATGCCTTGCTAACGCTAAGTAGCTGTGCCGCCTGGGCACTCGTGAGAAGCTGCCGTAAGGTGTCTTCAGAATTTTTCGATTCAAGATTGGTCATGGGGAATCTCCATGGTTAAGGGGTATCGCCTATAGCCCTCCTGGAGACGACAGTGATTATTGTGCCAGAGAATCTAAACTGATTCAGAAGAAAGAAATTAAGGACCGAGCCGTGCAATCAATTTCACTTTAGGATCGTCGGTCTACGAACCATGGCGACCGTCAGAACTCATCAGGCGGGGCAGAGACCGTCGAGGTTCGCGGCATAAGCGACCTTCGCGACCTCCTTCGCCAAGAGTCCGGGCGTGAACTTCGAGCCATACTGGCTTGTGACGCTGTTGTCCGCATGGCCCAAGAGCGCCTTGATCTTGGTATCTTCGACGCCACCCTGAACAAGCGCGTCCTTGAAGCTGTGCCGAAACGAATGGAATGAGGTTCTCGACGTCTTCACACCTACCTGCTTGGTATAGCGGCTGAACCACTTACTGAAGTTGTGACTGTAATAGCCATCCTTGCCCTTCTCGATATCGGCAAAAACCCGACCATCAGGATTGCCCTTACGCTGCTCGCCGACGAAGTCCATGAAGCCAAGCTTCACCAGCATCGGATGGACGGGAACGGCGCGACGGCTGGATGCCGTCTTCAGGTGCTTGTCCTCGCCCTCACCTTTTTTCACATCGAAGAAGGCTACTCCCTGATCTTCACGAACGTCGGTCGCCAGGAGTTGGACGATCTCACCGAGCCGCATGCCTGTGAACAGCCCGACGAGTGGCACCCAGTAACACCCGTCCTTCACAATGAACTTGCCCGGTTTGCCACGCATGGTCGATGACCTGTGACCGACATACTGCGGTGAACTAAAGAGTTTCTGAAGCTGCTCAACCGAAAACGGGGACCGCGCGTCCTGGGCGTTGACCTTCGTGTTGATCTTGACCTTCAAACCCGGCGCCTTGGTCAGGTAGCCCTCATCCACGGCCCAGAGGAAGAAGGTGCGTAAATTCGCCAGGTACTTCTTGCGGGTCTTGGTGGCCAGCCCGGCATTCGTACCAGGCTGCTTCGAAACTTTTAGGATCTCGGCCAGACTCTTGCCGGCGAATTTGCCCAGCTTGGTGTAGTTAGGCGGGAGATGCAGAAGAGCATTCCGGTACTGGCGCACATCTTCGTCGGTGACGTGGCTGATGAGACGATCACCGCCAACCAAGGTGCAAAAGACTTCGAGGACCCGTTTGTTTTCGTTGAACGTCTTGCCTACCCACTCGTTGGACTGGCTCTTGATTTGGGTATACCGCTCCGTCACGGCAGTTAGCGTGTCAGCCTTTGTCTCCTCTTCACCCGGCAGCGGCGGCAGCGGCCCTGGTAGGATGTCGTGGAATAGCGGATCGGTTGGTATCGTCCCAGCCATCTGACCCCGCAACAAGGCCACTAGCACGCGTCTGCACTCGGCTTTAGCGCGCAGGACACCGTGACAGATGGCGTCGAATTGCTCGCTCGCTGTCGCAATGGGCTTGAAGCCGCTGTCTTGAAGTAACTTCTGCGCCTGCGCCACCGTGAAGCCGTCATATTGGTGTCGGCCTATACGCTGGAGAAGAGCCAGCTCATCGTTCTGGGCGCCGAGAATCTCCGCGTCGAAGTCAAATCGCGGGTCTTGCGGAGCGAGCAGCGCCACTTCGGCGGTATAGGTAAGCGCCTGCGCGTAGTAGCGCCGCGCGAGATCCGTGATCGCCTCGGGGGTAAGGTTGGGCATTGCTTCGACCTTGCAGAGCAGCGCGGTGAGTGAGGATGAGAGCAACCTACAGCGTTGTCTTGCGAGAGTCTGATCGCTGGTTTTAAGGGAAAGCTTGAATTCGCGTTTGCCAACGCGCGGCACCAGCGACCGTGGCACCGCCATGCGGAAATAAAGGGCGTCGCCCCGGCGACACAAATGCGCCAGCCTGTAATTCGCCACCTCGCCCGCCTCCTTGCTGTACCACGATGATGTACCAGCACTGGAAGCGAGACGGTCTTGGCGACGAAAACTCTAGGGTTTCTGCGGGCTGAGCGAGAAAGTGGCGGAGGGGATGGGATTCGAACCCACGATACGGTTTGACCCGTATAACGGTTTAGCAAACCGCCGCCTTCAGCCACTCGGCCACCCCTCCGCAATGAGTGGTGTCGTTTCACGG
>Ga0075522_10002924_pt1 | contig 12549 bp, 10 predicted proteins | sample NGEPerA_FD_74796 | JGI IMG/M metagenome (GOLD analysis project Ga0075522, IMG submission 74796) | Arctic peat soil microbial communities from the Barrow Environmental Observatory site, Barrow, Alaska, USA - NGEE PermafrostL2-A | ecosystem: Environmental > Terrestrial > Soil > Wetlands > Peat ... | reverse complement strand
AGCGGAAAACCGCCGGTGAGCGCTTTGCCGAGGCAAATCAAATCGGGAATGACGCTGCTGTGTTCGCACGCGAACCATTTTCCAGTGCGGCCAAATCCGGTGTAAATTTCGTCCAGAATCAAAAGTGCGCCATGTTCGTCGCACAGTTTTCGCAGCAACGGCAAAAATTCTTTCGGTGGAATGTTGCAGCCGCCGCGCGCTTGCACGGGTTCAACGAGAATTGCGCCAATGCGTTCGCGGCGGAAAAAATTTCGGATTTGAAATTCAACCGTGGCAAGGTCGGAAGTTTTTGTCGGGAACAAAACGAAATGTCCGAATTCGCGAAGCTGCGATTGGAACGGGTCGCGGAAAAAATCACGATGCGTGACATTGAGCGCCCCATAGCCGAGTCCATGATACGCGCCGGCAAAAGCAATAACGCCATTTTTTTTGGTCGCGAGCGCGGCGGTTTTCAGCGCGGCTTCGACGGCTTCAAAACCCGAATTGCTGAAAATCACCTTGCCAGATTTTTTGCCCCAGCGCTCGAAAGTAATTTGGCTCAATCTTTGTGCGAGTTCGGCCTTGAGCGCGTGCGGATGCACGTCGCCCATCGCGTGCAGGAGTTTTTCCATTTGCTTTTGCCCGGCTTTGACGACGCTTGCATTCGCGTGTCCAGCAGCCGCAACGCCGAACGCGGCGGTCAAATCCAAATACTTTTTTCCTTCGACATCCCAGACGTGAACGCCTTTCGCGCGCTCCCAAACAATCGGCCACGAGCCATCCGGCTCGGTGAATAAAATATTTCGCGACTCAAAGTCGCGGAGCGTTTGCAGAATTTTTTTGGTTTCGCTCATTTCAAACGCCGCGCTGCTCCGGCGGCCAGATGATTTTGTGGAGTTGCGTCTGGAAACGCACGGGCAAAGCATCGGCGATTATTTTTTCCGCCAGATCGCGGCGCGCAATCGGCGTCTGGCCGGATGGAACTGGTTTCAGCGATTTGTTTTGTTGTTCCGGTCGCAACGGATGAACCCATGACATGAGCAGCGGACAAATCGAATCCAATTTGTGCGCGGCGATTTGTTGCTTGGCCCATTCGTAATCTTCGACCGTGCCGAGGACGAATTTGATTTCGTCGGTGGATTTCAAATGCGCGATATTGTCAAAATGGTTGCGTTCGACTTCGCCGCTGGCCGGACATTTCAAATCCATGATGCGATGGACGCGCGCATCAATTTTCGAAATGTCGTGCGCGCCGCTGGTTTCAATCAAAACTGTGAAGCCGTCGTCGCAAAGCGATTTCATCAGCGGCAGGGAATTTTTTTGCAGCAACGGCTCGCCGCCGGTCAATTCGACCAAGGGAAGTGACGGGTGACGGGTGACGGGTGGCGAGATTCTGAATGGTGCAGCCTGTCGTTTTACTTCCGTCAAAATTTCGTCGAGCGATTTCTTTTTTCCTTCGGTGAAAGCATAGGCCGTGTCGCAATAAGAGCAGCGCAGGTCGCAGGCGGTGAGCCGGATGAAAATGCACGGCAGCCCGGCGAAGGTGCTTTCGCCTTGCAGGCTCAAATAAATTTCGTTGACGACGAGTGTTTCGGACACGCGGACAAGGTAACGGGAGAACGGCGAATGGAAAACTCAAAGGTCGTTCCCCGTTTTTGATTTTTTTGCGAAATGGTGTATTTTAGGCCGAATTCGAGCCATGAAAAATTTCTGGAAACCCGCGCTGCTACTGTTTTGCATTTTTTTGGCAACCATTGTCCGGGCCGCCAATCCCGACACCGTTGGTGTCACGCTGTTGCAAACACTGACGACAAATCTGAATGGCGCGGGCATTCGCGTGGCGCAGCCGGAAGCGGAAATAAGCACCAATCCGCCGGCGTTTGAGGTGAACCCGGCGAATGTCGGCCAGCCGGCGGGTCTTTTCACTTACGCCGCCAGCGGCGGTTCGGCGACGGTTTATCCAAACTCCCTTGGCACAAATTCCTGGCATGCGGAAGCCGTCGCCAACAATTTTTACGGAATGCCCGGCGGCGTCGCCACGAACGTCGCGCACGTGGACAATGACGACGCGGACTATTTTTACAATGCAATCGTCAATCCAACACCGTATTTTCCGTCCAGCCTCAACGACCCGGTCGTCAACCAAAGTTTCATTTATGACGGCAGCACCGTCAGCGACCAGCAGACGCTTGATTCGGCCTATGACAATTACGCCGTGAAATACGGAACGCTGTTCGTTTCCGGCGCGGGCAACGGCGCGGGCAGCGGCAACAACGGTTTCGTCAATCCGCCGGCGACGTGTTACAACGGCATCGGCGTCGGCGTTTCCGACGGCAGTTCGAGCGTTGGACCGACGATTGACAATGGCCGCGCCAAACCGGACCTGATCGCGCCCGGCGGCGCGACGAGTTTCTCCACGCCGTATGTGTCCGGCGCGGCAGCGCTGCTGATGCAGGCGGCCTTGCGCGGCGACGGCGGCGGCGACACCAATTCCGCGTTCGACCTGCGAACCATCAAAGCGTTGCTCCTCAACGGCGCGGTCAAGCCCGCCGATTGGACGAACGTTGCGCCGTCGCCGCTCGATCCGCGCTACGGCACCGGAGTTTTGAATGTGTTTAATTCCTACGAACAGCTCGCCGGCGGCAAACACGGTTTTATTGTTTCCACCAGCGTGACCAGCGGCAGCGCGCATCCGCCCACCGGTGCGACCGGAAACGAAAGCGCGTTGAGCGGCTGGGATTTCAACACGATTGCCAGCACCAGCGGCGGAATTTTCAGTTCCGCCACCGACGGCGTGAACCATTATTATTTCAACGCCACCAACGGCGCGAATGACGCGGCTTTCACCGCGACCATCACGCTCGCGTGGAACCGTCCGGCAAGCCAGACGCCGCAAATTCATTCGGGCATCAACAATCTGGACCTGTTTTTATACAATGCCGCCAACGGCAACCTCGTGGCGTCCAGCATCAGCGTGGTGGACAATGTCGAACATATTTTCGTGCCGCGTCTGCCGTCAGGCCGCTACGACCTGCAGGTTTTGAAAAATTCCGGAGGCGCCGTTGCCGACAGCGAAACTTACGCGCTCGCGTGGGGAATTGTTTCGCCGTCGCTTAACGTGTCGAAATCGGGGGCAAATGTGATTTTGACGTGGCCGGTTTATCCGGCGGGATTTCTGGTTGAGACGACGACAAATCTGCTTGCGCCCGCGTGGAGCGCCGACGGCCTCGCGTCTTCTGCCGTCACGAACCGCATGAACAGCCTGATTCTGAACGCGACGAATGCCCGGCAGTTTTTCCGCCTGCGCGCGCCGGATTTTTGAGCGTAGCCACAGCAATCTGGCCGAGCGCAAAGTGGTTTTCGATGCGGTAGCTGTTGACGATGGACGCCGCGATGAAATTTTTCCCGATCGCCACCGCGCGCGGCAAATCATGGCCGAGCGCGAGCGCGGCACAGATCGCGGCGGAATACGTGCAGCCGGTGCCGTGCGTGGAAATGCCTTTCACGAACGGTGCGGACAGCAGCAGTTCCGTTTTGCCGTCGAAGAAAATATCAATCGCCTCGCGGCAGTTTTTCAAGTGGCCGCCTTTCACCAAAACCGCACAACCGAAACGCGCATGAATTTTTCGCGCGGCGGAACGCAGGTCTTCCGGCGTGGAAATTTTCTGTTCCGCGAGGATTTCCGCCTCATCAAGGTTCGGCGTGACGAGCGCGGCGAGCGGCAGCAGTTTTTCGCGGAGGAATTTTTCCGCCGCCGGCTGCAGCAGCCGCGCGCCGCTGGTGGAAACCATCACCGGGTCAACAATCAGTTTCAAATTTTTGGTTTTGAGTTTTAAGTTCCGGAAAAAATCCGCGACGGTCAGAATGTTTTTGGCGGTGAACAGCATCCCGGTCTTCACCGCCGCCGGTTTCAATTCCTCAAACACGGCCTGGATTTGCTGCCGCAACATTTTTGACGAACACGGCTCGACGGCGAGAACGTGTTTGGGATTTTGCGCGGTGAGGCACGCAATCGCACTGGTGCCGTGGACGCCGAGCGCGGCGAAAGTTTTCAGGTCGGCCTGAATGCCCGCGCCGCCGCCGCTGTCGGAGCCGGCAATGGTCAGGGCGACAGGCAGTTTTTTTCTCGCAGTCATTTTTTCAATTTGGCGCGTGACCGTTGACGGTTGGCAAGCAGCGAGGCGGCGTCGCTCGGCGAAAAAATATTTCGCATTCAATCTTCCGCAATCCGGGCGCTTTGAAAGCTACCTTCTTCGTCCGCCGGGCGCGAAGTGGTAGCCGCCGTGGACGCGGCCGCCGCGCACTTTGCCGGGGAAACCGGCCGGCGTCTGGCCGGGCTTGGCTTCTTCAAACAGCGCGGTGTAAGTGTAGTTGAAATTTTCCAGCTTCACGCGCGGGATTTTCTGGCTGATGAAACGTTCGATGGCAAAAACGTGCGGCGCATCCTCGGCCACCATGATGGTGAATGCGTCGCCGGTGTGTTCCGCGCGGCCGGTGCGGCCGATGCGGTGGATGTAATCCTCCGGATGCTGCGGCACATCATAGTTGATGACATGGCTCACGTCCGCGATGTCGAGGCCGCGCGCGGCGATGTCCGTGGCGACGAGCACCTCATATTTGCCGTTGCGAAAACCGTCCAGCGCCTGCTCGCGTTCCTTTTGCGTGCGGTTGGAATGCAGCACGGCCACGGCATGGTTCGCGCGTTTGAGCAAACCCGCGACGCGGTCCGCGCCGTGTTTCGTCCGGCAGAAAACCAGCACGGAGTTGTAATTCACCCGCTTCAAAAGTTCGAGCACGAGATCCGTCTTTTGCATGTCGGACACGGGATAGATGACGTGCTTGACCGTCTCGGCGGGCGTGCGGCGCGCGCCGATCTCGATGGTTTCAGGATTGTGCATCGCCCATTGGATGAGCGTTTCAATCTGCGGCGGAATCGTCGCGGAAAACAGCGACGTGTGCCGTTTGCGCGGGCATTTTTCCACGAGGCGGCGCACGTCGGGCAGAAATCCCATGTCGAGCATCCGGTCAGCTTCGTCAAGGACGAGAAATTCCACCTTGTCCAGCCGCACCGTGCCTTGTTCGAGATGATCCAGCAGGCGTCCCGGCGTGGCGGCAACGACGTCCGCCCCGGCGCGCAGTTCGTCGTTTTGCTTGCCATAACCGACGCCGCCATACACGACGGTGACTTTCAAATCCGTGAAGCGCGCATAATCGCGGATGGCGGTTTCCACCTGCGAAGCGAGTTCGCGCGTCGGCTCCAGAACAAGTGCGCGCGGGCCGGCGGGATGATGTCTGCCCAGCGTGGAAAGAATCGGCAGGGCGAACGCGGCGGTCTTGCCGGTGCCGGTCTGCGCGCTGCCGATAACGTCCTTGCCGGACAAAATCAGCGGAATGGCACGAAGCTGGATGGGGGTCGGATCCACGTAACCCATCGCCTTGACGCCGTCCAACATGACTGACGAAAGGCCTAATTTACTGAAAGGCATGAAACAGGTTAGCAATTCGGCGGATTAAGGAAAGCAATGAATTGCAGCGGTCGCTGCTGGTTATTTTTTCAACCGATAAAACTGCGCGCCGCCGGAAACCGGATTGGTAACGGCGTTCTGCAAATTCACAATTGCCGGATTGTTCGTCAGCGTCGTCCAGGAATTCGGGTCGGCGAGATTGGTTGTCGTTTGCAGGGTGAAATTCTGCGCTGACAGCGGCCAGGTGATGATTAAATTTCCGCCGGAGAACTGCGCTTGCAAAGATGGCGCTTGCAGGCTGTAAAACCGAATGTTGTCAATTTGCAGGGTTGCATTCGTTGACGTGCCGCCCATGAAGCCGAAGAACAATTCGTTCGTCGTGCCCGACCACGCCGTCATGTCAATCAACCGGCTCGCGGAAATTTGGTTCGTAGGAATATATTTTGCTTCGAGCGAAAATAAATTGTTCGTCTCGATGCCGCACACCAGCCAGTCATCCATCGGATCGCCGCTGACGGTAAAATCAAACGCCATCGCCGAAGCGTTGGCGGGAATTTGAACCGGCAGCCAGATCATCGGCGGCGTGTTAGACGCGGTGTTGTCATGGGGAGTTCCCATCGGACGAACCAAACCATTCTGCACCTGCAAATTCGATGTGGTTGGCGGCGTAGTTGTCAGAGTCAGATGCAAAACGGATGTGTCGAAAAAATTCACAACCGCTTGACCATCCTGCGATGCAACTCCGCTCACATAATCAAATCCCTGCGCGACTAATTGCGCCGCATTTTGTGCCGTGCTTTCAATCGTTGTGGTGACATTCCCGACCGTTTGCGCTGCGGTCGTCACGCCTTGCACAACATCACTGGCCAGGCTGCCAATCGTTTGGCTGACGGTCGGCTGATAAGTCAATGCCAGTTGATCCGACGCCACGAGCGATTGAACATACAAAACACCCGCCGGAAAATCTGAAGCGGACGGCGGGAAATCAAATGCTGACAAATTTGCCGCGCGTGCTTCGTAACTCCGCTGAAAACCTAAAATGCAGTCGGCGGGATTCGTCACCGTCATTCCATACCACTGATACGAATAAGCGTGTTGCGCCGCCGCTCCGGAAATTAAAAAAGTCGCTTTGTCCAACTCGACATTCACCGCATCCGAATGATAAAAACCGAATTTCGAGATATAATTATCCGCCCAAGTGGAGTGAATCGGGATTGGAGATTTCCAACCTTGTGAAGCTCCGCTGGGAGGACTGGCGAGCGGCACGCCAGCGTTTATCAGGAAAACCGTCAGCCCGTCAAAGTATGCTTCAATCCCGCCCACCAAGCTCGCCGCCTCCGCCTCATCCAGCAACGTGACTTGGATCGGTATTGTTTTCCATGGAGTTGGCGATGCGCCTTGTTGCGCCGTTTGATCTCCATGCAAATAGTTCGCCGCTGACGCATTGACGATTGTGCCAAGACTGTGGCCGATGAAATGAATCGGTTGCGAATAATTCGCGCCGAGTTCCGTTTGTAACGATTGCCCCAAAAAAACGCCCTCCGCTGGCGTGTCTTCTTCCGGCGGATATGGCGATGCGGCGGCATACCGCCAGTCGAATGCCAGCAAGTTTGCGCTGACTCCTTCTACAATCATGTTTGAAGCCATGTTTTGCGCCCAGGCAGTCGGATCACTGTTCCATCCGTGTGTCATTAGTATCGTCATCAAATTTGGTGACGGCATGTGTGTTGGGTCAATGGCAACAAACTGACTTCCGTTAAAAATCTCCAACATTTCACCCAAAGAGCCGATGGGCGGAAACTGAAACGTCGCTGACCGGTTCACCTGTTGCATGGCCGGGGTTGGTGGCAGCAGGTCCAATTGAAAATCCTGCTCCACCGTGTTCGCATTCAACGTCAAACCACGCATCGAAGTCTGGTGCGTGGCGTCCCAAGCAGACAAATCATAAGCGCCCGCGCTCAAGGACGGCATTTGGTAGTTTCCGTTCGCATCCGTGGCTGCTTGTGCCACCGGGCTTAAATAAATCATTGCCGCAACCGTCGCGCCGGAAATTGGAGTTCCATTTGCGCCCGTCACACGACCATGAAGAACCAGCGGGCCGGATGAATTCCCGAACTGCCAGAAATAACTCACCGTCTTGCTGTATTGAAGATTCAGGATGCCGTTGCGTGGCCATTCGTAATACTGGTAGCTGATAATCGGCGACATGATGCCGCCGTTGGTCAAAGCTGCGGTGCTGAAATTCTCCAAATACTGATAGCTGACGAATGGTGAAATGACGCCGCCGTTCGTGAGTGATTCGCTGCTAAAATTATTCGGGTATTGGTAGCTTGCAATCGGCGACATGACGTTTGTGATTACGTCATCAGCAAAAGCAGCCGACGAAAAGAGCATCAAGCAAGCAAACGCGGCAACAATCCAGCCACCGCACGAACCGTCAAAAGACGGACGACTGTTCTCCTTCTCCTGGGGGAGAAGGCCGGGATGAGGGCGGTTGTTCATCTCAATTCATTCCTCGCTTCCGCGACAAGTTTCATCGGACGCGTATAGTCCGGCAGTGGATGCGGCGCGCGTTCCTGCAACACATTGAAAATCGTGTCACGAATGCTTTGTGCGTTGCGTCGCAAATGGGAATTCCAAAAACGCAGCACCTTGATTCCTTGTGAAGTCAGAAATGCCGCGCGCTTGGCATCGTGAAGTTGCTGGTCAGGAAACCCGTGGCCGGAACCGTCCAACTCGACGGCCAGACTTGCCTCCTCACAGAAGAAATCCAGAAAGTAAATGCCTTCTGGATGCTGGCGGCGAAACTTGTAATGGCTGAAACGCCGGTCGCGGAGCCAGCTCCACATCAGTTTTTCCGCCCAGGTTTCTTTTTTCCGCAACGCGCGGGCGCGGGAAACGGACAGATGGTGTTTTTGTCCGCCCTCATCCTGACCTTCTCCCCCAGGAGAAGGAACAGCATTGGCGCGTCTCGAAAATTCTTTCGTCACCCTTGCAACTGCCGCCTCTTTTTCTTTCGCAGATAAAACCGCACGACTACCCGCCGTATCCGCCTCGCCAAGACGCTGGGCGCATTTCTCCTTCTCCTGGGGGAGAAGGCCGGGATGAGGGCGAGCGTTCATCAAACTTTCATTTTCTTTCCCTCGTCCATCGGATGGGAGAGGGATCAAGGGTGAGGGTCAATTCCCCGTTGCTGCTATGGCGTAAATCAGCCCGCCGCCGCGCGGAATGACGATTGAAATTGTGGCGGTGCTTGACGACAGTGTGCCAGTATTGTTAAGACCTGTGGCGCTGACCGCAGAACCGTTCGCTGGCTTCACGCTCACGGTGATTTGCGTGTTCAACGGCAGGTTGGCGCAACTCACGACGATGGGAATGGGATTATTTTGCTGCGCGGACAGCACGGCATCCGGCGTGGACAACGCGCCCGTGGGCGACGCGGAAACGGCAACTCCGCCAACGCTCGTGACTGTCAATTGCGCTCCTTGTCCGGTCGTCGGAATGATGATGGGCTGGAAACCCTGACTAACAACTCCATAAATGAATCCTCCGAAACTATTGTCCAAAGCGTCAATTCTCAGGCGCCCCTTGCCACCCGTTTCGCTGATCGCGCCTCCACCACCAGACGTGTAGATGCCACCAGACCCGAGCAGTTGCGAGCTCACTAACCTTACAGCCCCGCCGCTTCCTCCACCACCGTAAGTGCAAGCACCGTAGCCACAAGAAATCGTGCCGCCGCTGCCTGCTGATGCTTGAATGATGCCGTTCAAGCTAATTGACTGAGATGCCGCAATTAGAATTGCACCGCCGCCGCCGCCGCCGCCTACCTGACTGTTTGTTGAACCTCCTCCACCAGAACCACCCACAAGGGGAAGGAGAAATTGGTTTCCGTAAATTGAGCTACCGTTGGAAATTGTTACATAGAAACTTCCGTTCCACAGAGTGGGCAGGGTGCCGAATGCCGCAGCTTGTCCACTACCGTCGGCCAATCCACCTCCAGGGCCTTGACCTCCATTGCCATCATTTCCACCATTTCCTCCACGAAATCCTCCCGGGCCGCCCAGACCGCCGGCCGCACCGTTTGCCGGGATTGTGGATTTTCCCGACACGTCAACTGTTCCGTCTATCACGCAATTACTTTGCACCAGCCAGATGACCGGCGTGTTGTTCGCGTTCGGAATGAACGTAACCGTCACGCCGTTGGAAATGTTGACAGAAGTGAATTGGTAAATGCCATTCGGATGGTCGGCCATGTTGATGACGATGTTCGTCGTGGGATTGAACGCGCCATCACTGCCATTGCTGCCGCTGTTCACTTGAGCGTTTGCGTTCGCAATCAAAAGCACCGCGAACATCGCTTGAAGAAGTTTCTGTTTCATAGATTTTCTTTCTTTCGAGTTGTTGCATTTAATCTTGTCAAAATACAGCGCACACGTCAAGCACGCTCTGTGGTCTATAGCCTACATCAGTCACCGGGGTTTCCGGCTAAAATCCGGCCAATGCGCCATGACATTGCGAAACAGTTCGGTCAACGGGTTCGGAAGCTGCGGCTGGAGCGGGAATTGTCCCAAGAAGCTCTCGCCGCCAAAGCCGACATTGACCGGGCTTTTTTGAGCGGCATTGAACGTGGCGTGGAAAATCCGACGCTGTTCACAATTCAGGCGGTTGCAGACGGTCTTAAAACGAACGTTGGAAATCTGATGAAGGGCATTTGAAGTTTTGCATCGGGCGGGTCGCCCGATGCGGCAGGCGAAACGTCCGCGCTACCACTTTTACGCGGCAACCAGGCGGGTTTCCATCCGAAAGCCAAGTTCGTGAAGCATCGCCTGATAACTTTCAATCTGGGACAAATAACCGGTTGTCCGACCAGCGGTCAAATCCGACAGCACGCCAAGAAGTTTGCGTCCGCCCTTTTCGGGAAAATCTTCCTCGACCAAGGCGGCGTCCGCCCACTTGAGCAATTCCTCGTGGGAAATTTCGCTGGCCAGATAAGCCGCAATCTTTTTCGCGCAATCCGCTTTGGTCGTCATAACTTTTGATGTCCGGTGTCCGCCGGATATTTTTGATGGCGCTCAACGAGTCTGCCATCGTTGTCGTATATTTCCTGCCACATCCGCGCGGTTTCTTCAAGCTGTGTTTTCGGATCAAAAATTACTTCCTTGAACAGAATTTGCCAGCCCCATTCGCGGCCTTGGCGGCGGAACCAATAATGGCGGCGGTTTCCCGGCAAATCTTCCCAGTCCGGCCAGTCGCGCTCGTTCCGCTGCCGACGCTTGCTCATTTATTTCGTTTGCGTGTTATCATTTATGACCGCGCTGAGACTTCTTCAGTTGGCGGAATCGTTTCCGGAGCAGGCGCAGGCTTGACTGCTGGAGAAATTGTTTCACCCGATACCGGAACTTCAGTCGCCGGCGCGGCGGCTTCGGCGGGAGCAGGCGGTTCCACAGGAGGTTCCGCAACCGTTTCGGCAGGCTCGGAAATTTCCGCTGCCGGCTCAACAGAAGCTGCCGCTGTTGGCACGGTTTCGGCGGCCACGTCAGTGACGCCTTCAGCGGCGGGGTTTTCCACAACCGGCTTCTTTTCCAGCTTCACCGGCCGGGGCGCGGGTTTCTTCGCCGTTTCCATGCGGCCATCGGCGAATTCCAGCACGGCACCCTGATGAATGAGCCAGTGCAAATCCACAATGATCGCCGTTTGTTCCGGCGTGGCTTCGGGCGCAGCAGGCGCGGCGGACTTGGCCGGTTGTGCTGGTGCCGGTGCGGACGAACCTTCGCCTTCGGCAACCGGGGCGGGCGTGATGGGAATTTCCGCAACCGGGGCCTTTGCAACCTTGGGCGTGGGCGCGAGCGCCTCGATCAATTTGCGCCGCGTGCATTTGGCGTTCGCGTTGACGAACTCCACAATGCGCCGGATGTTTTCCGAAACCGGCGTGGTTTCGAGATCAAGGTATTGCGGCCGCGCGACGCTGACGTGCGTGACGGTCTTGTTGACCTTGAAAAATTGCAGGCCGTAATGTGCGAACTGCTGGCTCAACTTCGTGGCGATGGGCAGCGGGAAAAATTTCTGATGCTCCCATTCCTGGCGGATGAGCTGCTGCAATCCGCCGCAACGCAGACTGCGGCTTGGCAGCCCGGCGACCGTGAGCGTCTCGACCGGCTTGATGATGGAATCCTTGTGCGTCGCGCGGAAATGTTTCTCGACTTCTTCCTTCGTCGCCAGCTTGAGCGGCTCCGGCACGTTGAGACAGACATATTCGGTCTTGAAACTTTGTTCCTCGATCCATTTTTTGACGACCGCCTCGTCCTTCACAATTTTCACGCGCGTCTTGAACACATCGAACGGCATCCGCGAAAACTTTTCCGCGTGCAGCTTGCGCAACTGGTTCTGGTAATCGTGATAATTCGGCGGCCCAAGAATTGCGCCGCTCAAACCGCATTGCGCGACGAACGTATAGACGCCCTTGGGCGGCTCCGTCGCCGTGCGCTCGGCCTGGTAAAACGTGGCGAAATGATTTTTGAGAACATGCGCGACGGCTTCGTCCTCGCTCGTCCACGGGGAATCGTCGAGCGCGCAGAGGAACAACGGCTGCGCCGCGCCGTCGGATTTTTTCTTGGTGAGGTGGACAGAATAGCGTTCCGCCTTCTGCAAAATCAGCAGCGCGATCTGGAACAGCGGATACGCGCGGCCCGTGACCTTGATCTGCCGCGAGAGCTGCTCGACGCCGCGTTCTTCCGGAATGAAAGCGACGTTCAACTCCGGCAACGGCGCGGGCGGTTCAGGACGCTCGCGGCGCTCATCACGCCGGTCGCCGCCACGGAAACTTCCGCCTTTGCGGTCGCCAAACTTGGAGCCGCCACGCGGCGGACCGCCGCGACGTTCACCGCCGCCGCCGGCACCATCGCGGCGCGGGGCGCGGCGTTCACCGGGCTTGTCGTTGAAACGGCGCTCGGGCTTGACGCCTTCGTTGCCGGTGAACTTTGCAAATTTGTTGGACTCGGTTTTCTCCTGCGCCCACGCGGGCTGGAAGAGATTTTCCAAGTTGAGGTCGAGATCAGAAACGTTGCTCATGTAAAAAATGCCCCGACACGCGGGGTTGAAAATGAAT
>Ga0075522_10002923_pt1 | contig 12553 bp, 11 predicted proteins | sample NGEPerA_FD_74796 | JGI IMG/M metagenome (GOLD analysis project Ga0075522, IMG submission 74796) | Arctic peat soil microbial communities from the Barrow Environmental Observatory site, Barrow, Alaska, USA - NGEE PermafrostL2-A | ecosystem: Environmental > Terrestrial > Soil > Wetlands > Peat ... | reverse complement strand
GTGCATTGACATGGCGGGACAACGGCAGCACTTTGCTCAGGGTTCCCGGTGCAGTGTCAGCGTCATGAAGCAGCGGCGGCAGATTCGTCTGAAGATCGTGCTGGATTTCGCTGATGTTCTGATTAGCTTCGTCTCGGATATTGCCTTTCTTCCATTTTTCCATCCGTAGCGCATCAAGGGTCCCATGCACTGTATCGAGCGAAGGCTGGAGCAGCCCGGATACAGGCACCGGCGCAGGCAGCGGCGCTCCATCGGCAGGCGCCTGTACCGCCCCAATAATGGATGGCGAAGAGAAGATCGCCAGGATGAAAACTGCAAGGGGAATGCGCATTGGTTGTGCCTTTCTTCCGATCTGAGGCCGATCAGTCGTGGGTCGATTATTGGCTCGGGAGCCCTCGTAAGCCCGGAATGATTCTCCACTCTGAATGTTGGATTCGTTTGCCGGGAAAATGGATGGGTTATAACGCACGCATTTGTTTTTTCCGAATTGATTCTGCTGAGTTTGTGCCGGGATCACGACCCTGATTTTCGAGCGCAACCAGAGCTCCCATACCTAAAAGGTAGAAGATCGGTTCACATTCCCCCATGAACGCGGGAAAAGCGATGGCCGGGCTATGCTGGATAGGCTCCAGTTATGTAGCCCTGCAGCTCCTGAATGGCTTGCGCCTGGCCGGAGATGACCCATTTCACCAGGTCGCCGATGGAGACCAGCCCCACGACAGTTTCGCCCTCAAGGACGGGGAGATGACGGAAGTGGCCCTGGGTCATCATGTTCATGCACTCATCCACAGTATGCTGCGGGCTGACGGATACGACCGGACTTGTCATGATCTCGCGGACAAGGGTGTCCCGGGAATGGTGACCCTCGAGGATTCCCTTGCGGGCAAAGTCACGCTCGGAGAAGATGCCGACCAGCCGTTGGTTGGAGAGGACGAGCAAGGCACCGATGTCGTATTCGGCCATCAACTCGATAGCTTCGTAAACTGATTGCTCGGGCGCGATCGCCAGGATCTTCGATTGGCCCTTGCCCTTCAGCACCAATCCAATCGTGTCTGTAATCTTCATTGGACCTCCTGGAATAGCTCTTCAATTCATTTCGGTCGGCGTGTGCCGCCGTGGCGCAACAGTAAATCCCGGTTTGGCAATGAGTCAATATATCCGGATTCTGCGAGAACAGTCCAGATGTGGGCGTGGACGTGTGGAGTCGGCAGCCCGGTGTGGCGGCCGGCCTGCCCCCGGTGAGTGCGCTTTCAGGAAGCTGTGGTGCGCCACTTCTTAACCTGGATGGGTTTTTGACCGGCCGGTTTTGGAATGAAAATGTCCTGCCACTTGAGGCCGCACTCCTTCACCATCTGGATGGGATATTCGAGCCGGCCCAACTCCGCCTCGGCGTTGTTGGTGCCGAAGGAGAACTTGGCGCCAGCGGCTTTCGCGGCCTTGATAAACGCTGGGCGGGGGATTTTGTAGCGGTTGTTGATCTCGATAGCGACGTCGTTCTCGATGGCGGCATCGATGACCACCTTCATGCGCTCGGGCGTCCAGAGAGCATCGTAGTTTGCGGCGATCTGCTTTGGCAGGAACGTGGGGTTCACATAAATGTCGATAGGCTCATGCATGACGCCAAGAATGCGCTTGACGTACATGTCCATGAAAGCCTGGGGGTCGGAGATGTTGGGGGTCTCCTCGGGAAGCCAGATGCGAACGCGGCGACCCTGGTCATCGCGGAAGGTCATGGCGTCGGTGAAGCAGTAGTCGAAGCGGGCGACGGAGTCGGGCGAAGTGAGTGTCATCCATTCGCGGCCCTCGCCCTGCAGGGCCACGTAGCAGGGCTGGCCCTTCATGGTCTCGAGATAGTCGTGGACACTGTCGTCGCTGTGTACCGGGAAACCAATACCGCAGTTGATGGCGATGCCGTAAAAGATCCCGAGGCGGCGGGAGTTGGCCAGAGCCTGATCGATAGTGAGCCCGCCTTTGAGGTGGACGTGATAGTCGACCACAGGGAAGTTCTCTTCGCCGAGGAGCATAGTCTCGCGGAAGAGGTCGTCGACCTGGGGCTGTTCGGCGGAGGAGGTCGCAAGAATGTCCGGGAGTGGGCGGACGCGGATGTTCTTGAAGTACGTGGTGCTGCCGGGGTCGTGGCCTTGCAGAGCGAAGGTGCCGTGGTTAAGGACACGCTGGAAATTCGGGTCGGCGCGGAAGGGCGTATCGGGCTCGACGTAGTCTACAACCAGTATGTTGTTGACGCGGATCTGGACCTGCTTGCCGCGCACCAGAATGTTCATGGTGAACCACTCGTTGTCATTGACGAGCTGCTTGTAAACATTGCGGACGGCGTAGAGCGAGCCGGTCTTTTTGTTTTCTGTGTAGCCGTTTGCGCCTCCGGCGGTATTGGCGACCTGCACTTCGAATCCGGCGGCAGGAAAGCCGGTGGCTTGAAATGCGGTGTGGAAGTAGATGCCTGAGTTGGCGCCGGGGCGGGTCATCACATCGGCGCTGAACTCGAAGTGCCTGAAATCGGCGCCGTGGGAAGGACCCGTGTAAAAGAGATGCGAGCGGCTGCCGTGAACCTGAATTTGACCATCGACGACGCTGAAGGTGTCTTCATGCTCGCTGGCCTTCCAACCGTTGAGCGACTTGCCATCGAATAGAGGGAGCCAGGGAACGGAGCTGTCTTGCGCGAAGGCGCGAGCACCGGCAGGTGCAGCAGGAAGCAGGGCAAGGACGTCGCGGCGCGTGAGTGCAGACATGAAGCCTCCAGAGCTGGATTGGGACTGAAGGAGCGAGTATACGCCGGTCAGTGATCAGTAGGCAGTGAACAGTGAACAGTGAACACGGAACAGGGAACAGGGACAATGGACCACGCGGGAACGTGGTGGTTCGCTGTGCGTGATTTACGGTGAATTTTCCGGAACACTGACCACTGTTCACTGTCCACTGTTCAATACTGCGCGCTGCGCGGCGAAGATCTCCTGGAGACCCGCTTCGGCCATATCGATCAACTGATTCAACTGGCTGCGGGAAAAGCTGCCCTTTTCCGCCGTTGCCTGGGTCTCGATGAGGCCGCCATCGGCGGTCATCACGACGTTCATATCTACATCGGCTGCCGAATCCTCCTCGTAGCAGAGGTCGAGCAGCGGCGTGCCGTCCACAATGCCCACCGACGTGGCGGCAACCAGTTGCTTGAGCGGGGACTGCTTCAGCGTTCCCGCCGCGACCAGGGCATTGAGGGCCAGCGCGAGAGCGACTGCGGCGCCGGTGATGGCGGCGGTGCGCGTGCCGCCGTCGGCCTGGATGACATCGCAGTCGAGGATGATTGTGCGCTCGCCAAGGGCGCGCATGTCGACGACCGAGCGCAGGCTACGGCCGATGAGGCGCTGAATCTCGTGCGTCCGTCCGCCGATCTTGCCGCGCTCACTTTCGCGCGGGGTGCGGGTGACTGTGGAGCGGGGCAACATGGCGTATTCGGCCGTAACCCAGCCGCGGCCGCTGTTGCGGAGCCAACCGGGGATGCCAGGCTCGATGGTCGCGTTGGTGAGCACACGGGTATTGCCGAGTGAGACCAGGACGGAGCCTTCCGCGGTCTGGACAAAGCCGGGAACCAGAGAAAGGGGGCGGAGCTGGACCGGGGTCCTGCCGCCGGGACGGAAGAAGGTGTCGGGAACGTGCATAGGGGGATTGTACGGGAATCGGACTTGAGAGCAGAGAGCAGGCCCTTGGGAATGAGGAACCGGGAACGCGGAAGATCGAGTTCCGGGATGGGAATTTGGGATTTTTGCAGACCGGAACGGGAATGGAAGATTAAGTGGAAGAAAATAAGTAAGTTAGTCATAATTCGCCGGATCGAAGTGTTCCATTTCGGGACGAAGGGCTGAGGTAGGGCCGGCAGCGCGATTCGGGGATTGAATAGCAAGCTCTTCCCTTATCAGGAACTTAGAGGAACTGTTCTGCTTTGGCACGCAACGTGTATTAGAAGAGGACAGAAAAGCAGCGACAGCGAAAAGTAAACAGGAACGGGGACAGGGATCAGTGGGCTAAAAGCCACTGACCACTCTCCTCCGATCACTGTCGACTGACTGGAACAGGGAGCAAGAGATGCAGCAGACAGAAGAGATGACGCGAATTGGCGGAGCCGAGCGGAAGCGGGTAGAAGCAGTGGTGGAGACGCTGGCAACTTTGGGCGGCCGGGGCGAGAGCGTAGCTGAGTTGGCGCACGACGCGAGAAACATGGTGACTGCGCTGGGACTTTACTGCGATCTGCTTGAGGAGCCGGGGGTGCTGGCGACCCCGTTCACTCATTACGGAAACGAGCTGCGTTTAGTGGCGGCGGCCAGCCGCCGGCTGGTCGAAAAGCTGGTGTCGCTGGATACGAACCAAAGTTCAAGCTTCAATGCGAATTTCGATGCGAATCCCGGTGCACGTCTGGATAGGCTGGCAACAGGCAAAGGGACTTCGCGCACCGCCTCTCTAGCGGCGCCAGGCAGAGTGCCGCCCGTGGCTGGGCTACGCAACCCGCTGGAACGTGGCTGGCAGGAAGACACACGGCATGAGTCACCGGGGCGCTGGGATCTGATGCCGGCTGCGCCCATCGAAAACCTGGCCGCGGAACTGCTTGCCAACCACAATCTTCTGGCTGCTCTAGCCGGGCCTGGAATTGCGCTCACCGTAGATGTGGAGGGAGGCGCGAAGCCGGTGCGGATGACCGGCGAGGATCTGACCAGGGTACTCGTGAACCTGGTAAAGAATGCGGCAGAGGCCATGCCGGCGGGCGGGCGCATCCAGATCGTGCTCGAGGAACGGCCCGCGGCTGCGGGGGCCACCGAAGCTCTGGCACTTACGATCGAAGACAGCGGCCCAGGCATACCCGAGAAGGCCCTTGAAGAGGTCTTCATGTCCGGCTACACGACCCGGGCAAAAGGCACGGAAGCCAGGGGAAGCTGGCCCTCAACACATCGCGGCCTGGGTCTGTCCATCACGCGTTCAATGGTGGAAGCGGCCGGTGGACGAATCTTCGTCACCCATCGCCCCCACTCTGGCGCGCGATTCGAGATCGAAATGCCGGTGCGGAAGCATTGACTGCGGAACCTCGTTGTAGCAATTCCGGGAGCTGATTGCAACCGGTCGCTACTCATCCAAAATTATCCGGGTATGCATAACTAGACGTGAGGCGAATACAATGCTTGAAACAGTCTTCAACACAAGGGCCATGGAGTTTATCCCTCAACTAGCGGAGCCGGCGGTGCGCTTGCACCTACTGGTAGTGGACGCTGACGCGGCGGTGCGTTCAGCTTGCGCCGAAATTGCCGCGAGCCTCGGCTATGCGGTAGAAAGCACCGGAGACCTGGGGCAGGCGCGCAGCCAGATGAGGGGCCATGCCGCCGATATCCTGCTGGTGAACCTGGCCGCCGGATCGAATCAGGGATTGGAACTCGTCTCTGAGGTCAAGCTGCTCTACCCCGACACTTCAGTGATCGCCATGACGGTTTCTGGCTCAGTGAACGCGGCGGTAGAGGCAATGCGTTGCGGTGCCTCCGACTACCTGACCAAGCCCTTCGCGATGGATGAGCTTTCGACAGTGCTGGACCGCGCCTCAGCCAGTCATCTCACAGACACAGCGACCCGCCAGTTGCGGGAGCGGCTGCGGCTCTCGCAGGGACTGGGCGCAATGATCGGCCGCTCCGGGGAGATGGAGAAGCTCTACCGCATCCTTTCCAAAGTCGCGCAGAGCTCTCACCCCGTCCTGATTCTGGGCGAGAGCGGCACGGGCAAGGAACTGGTGGCGCGGACCATTCACGCCTATGGACCGAATTCGCAGAAGCCATTTCTGCCCGTGGACTGCGGTTCGCTGGTGCCGACGCTGATCGAGAGTGAGCTGTTCGGCTACGTAAAGGGTGCCTTTACAGGGGCCAACCGCTCCAAGGATGGATTGCTGGTATCAGCCGAGGGTGGAACGGTGTTTCTGGACGAGATCGGCGAGCTCTCACTCGATCTGCAGGCCAAGCTGCTCAGGGCCTTGCAGGAAAAAGAAGTGCGGCCGGTCGGGGCCACGCACCGCATCCCCATCAAGGCGAGGATTGTGGCCGCAACCAATCGCGATCTGGCGGTGATGGTAGAGAAGGGAACCTTCCGGAAAGATCTGTTCTACCGGCTGAACGTGGTCAACCTGCGGCTGCCATCGCTGCGCGACCGGCGCGAAGACATACCGCTGCTTGCAGCACATTTTCTGGACCGCATCAGCCGCGAGCACGGCACCAAGTTCACGCTTAGCGACGAGGCTCTGCGCACCATGATGCGGCACGACTGGCCGGGCAACGTGCGCGAACTTGAGAATTCAGTGGAACGAGCCTGCGCGCTGTCTTCCGGCCCGGTGCTGCACCTGGGCGACCTGCCCACGCAGCTTCAGCAGCAGGGACTTGACGCCCGGCGAACTGCCGCGACCGCCGGCGAACACGACAGCGAAAAGGAAGGCGGCGGCGCACCCGCGTTGAAAACGCTCGCCGATTTGGAGCGCGAAGCCATTCTAAGCGCGATTCGAGCGCTCAACGGCGATAAGCTGCAGGCCGCGAAGCTGCTGGGCATCGGCAAGACGACGCTCTACCGAAAGCTGAAAGAGTACGGCATCGACGACCCGCTTCGGGGCCAGTAACTAGGAACACCTTCCAGCCTCTAGCCACTAGCCCCATTTTGCCGGCGCTTGCTGCGGTGATCTCGATTTGAGCGCCGATAAGTCGAAAGCCTAGAGCCAAGCCTAGAGCTGAAACCTGGAAGCGAGAAGCTAAAGAACCGTAAACATAAACAAGGAACGAGGAACTCGAAATGAGCATTCTGATGGTGACCGGAGTCGAAGGCGCACGAAACTGTGCTGCTGTTGTGGGTGCGCAACTGGGCATGGAAGTGGAAGTGGCGGAGGGCCGTAAGGCCTCACTGGGAGCGTTGCGGCGGCGGGAGTTTTCCGTGGTGGTGGTCGACGAGACCATGGCTGAATGCGACCCGGCGGCGGCCGAGAGAATCTGGGAGCACGCAGGCCTGGCCATACCGCTGCAGATCAACTTCGCGCTCGCCGGGGCGGCGCGGCTAATTCGCGAGATTCGTGCCGCGCTGCACCGCCGGGAGCGAGAACAGGGTCTCGCTCGCCGCGCGGCCGCGGCGGCCATCGAAACAGAATTGAAATCCACTGTGGCCGGGCTGTTGCTGCATTCGCAACTGGCGCTCAACGGCAGTGAGGTGCCTTCGCCCATCGCCGACAGGCTGCGCATGGTGGCTGACCTGGCCGGGAATCTCCGTCAGCAGTTGAGCGCCCCGCTCGACGTACGGGGTAACACAGCGGCCTGAGGCTTGATCGAAAGCCTGAGGGCTGCCTTCAAAATAAGGTTATTGCGTTGCACGCGCATCGCCGGGGTAGCAATTGTCCCGGCGTTTCTTTTTCCCCGATTGCAGGCGTTCGCCTCTTGACGCGAGTGCAGCGAATCCCGCAGTCTGCATTTCCTTCATGTCGTTTGACCAGGTCATACCGGACGCGAAAGTGAAGGTGTGAACAACGAGTTGTGGATTATTTTGCGCACATGGCTGCACCAGACCAAGGGCCACCGGGCCGGACCAGCCACAGAGAGGATTCTGCGCCGTTCTTACTTCCGCGTCGCCATTCGCTCAGGCGATATTGGGAAGCAATTCTCAGTTCTGATCTTTGAGAGGTGAACCGTTTGTTGCGGGTGCCGAAGCCGTGAATGACATGAGACGCAACGTCGTGAGTACTTCCTCCGGCAGTTCTTCAAAGTAAAGGACAGCGGACCTGGAATGATAGTGGTTGAGCGCCGAGAGGCCGGCGGCAACCACCGCGAGCCCGGCGACCATGCACGCGTATTGGAGAGGATGAGAGAGTGCGTGCAACTCGCGAATAGTGCCAAGCAGGGTGAGAGGCACAAAGACAAGAATGAACACCCAGAAGCTGAACTGGATAGTCGATTTTCCCGGCAGGTAGGAGCAGGTGAAGAGAACTTTGTAAGAGCCGATCAGGTTCAGGTCTGCAAGGATCAGTCCGAGAAGAGCAAGGATTACCAGGTGCGCAACAGCCTGGCTGAGCGGCCTGTACGAAAGCGCAAGCAGCGCCGAGATGAACCACACCGGCGCCGCGGCGAACAGCAGCAGCGATCGCCGGGTTGCGACAATGTACTTTTCCGACGAGCGAAGCTGCGTGGTGCGGAGAACCCAGTTGGCAGTGAGCGAGATGGGCAGCACGTAAACGCTGCGCAGGCCGATGACGGCGAAGCTCATCATGGCGAAGGTGGCGACCAGAACGCCAGCCGAGAGCGTGCGCGGATAGAGCAGCGCGCGAAGCATGACCTATTGAATTCAGTAACGGAGGCCGAGCTTCATCGGGAATTCCTCTTCACCATCCTCGAGGTCGGGCAGATCGCAATGTTGCCGCACAATCGCCTGATCGCGGAATCGCAGCGCCAGATGCGCAGCGGCGATTACCAGCACAGCAGCAATCATGTGCTGGCCACTCTGCTGAACCCACGATTCAACGGCAACCGGGAGCGCGGCCACTACTGGAAAGAATGTGAAGTATTTGAGCACTGTGAATGCCAGATTCGACTGACCGCGCGCGGGTTGGGGAGTTGGGCGAGCCAGTTCAAACTTCTTTACTCTGCTGGGTCTGCCGGTGCCGTTCCGTGAGACGGGTGCGACCGTGGGCGCCGATATGCCCAGCGTGATTCTGAGCGAGAGTTTATGGAAGAGGGAGTTCGGTGCCGATCCGCATGTTGCCGGGAACGTGGTGCAGGTGGGAATTCGCCGGGCCATAATTGTCGGCGTTGCGCCCGAAGGTCCGTCGGGCCTGCCAGGAAAGGTAGATGCGTGGCTGCTCGAGCCGGATTCGCAGATGGTTCCGGCCGGTGCGGGATACGTTGTGGCGCACCTATCGGATTCGGGACGCTCGAAGATGGATGCCCCGCAAATTCAGATCAAGTCGTATACGCCGCACCGCTCCCCTGACGATATGCTTGGGATCTCGCTCGGCAATGGAATGCCGCTTGAGTGGGATGTATTTCGGTTCGCTGTGCTGCTCGCGTTTCTGGCCTTGCCGGCCATTACGTCGGTGTCGATCGGCGACCTCAGCGTAAGCGTGCACAGAATTTCGTGGCCAAGGAGATTGCTGCGCTGGGGCTTTCTCGGCGCCAAGATTGCAATGTTACTGATGATTGCCTATTTTGCATCGCTCGATCTCGCCTTTGGATTCAAGGGGTTCAATACAAGCCAGGCTTTGTATGTGCAAACAGTATCTACATTTTTCATGTGTTTGTTCGGAATGCAATGGGCGCTTAGCGATCAACGGCAGCGCTGCCCGGTCTGCCTGCGGCGCGTTGACCATCCTGCGCGCATGGGCCAACTTTCCAGAACATTCCTGGCGTGGAACGGAACTGAACTGATGTGCATGGGCGGTCACACGCTGCTGCATGTTCCATCGCTTCCTACGAGTTGGTTCAGCAGCCAGCGATGGATGTTTCTGGACCCCGCGTGGGATTTCCTATTTACGGGCCCGGCGCGCAAGTAGGGTTGCGGGGTTTCGCGAAGATATGGATGAGCCGGAGCGACTACCGGCTCAGTGTGTAGACTTCGCCAGACGCCAACAGGAATGCGCCAGTGACGTATTCATGCGTGCTCGCGCGCTGTGCTGGGTTTGGGCGCGCGTCCACCTGTTGGCCCCACTGCACTTTTCCTTCGGGGCTTATAGCGGCGGCGAGTGCTGCGTAGGCGTTCTTCGTAGCGGGAAGATAAGTTCGCCGGTCGAGAATGTGGTGATTCATTCCCCATGCGAGGCCGAAACAGAAGAAGGCAGTCCCGCTGCTCTCCGGATTGGGAACGTCTTCCGGGTCGTCGAGGTTGGCGCGCCAGAATCCGTCGGGAGACTGCCGCTTGATCAACTCCGAAGCCATGCGCCGATAGATCGCGAGAAGCTTTGGACGCTCCGAATCGTTCCTGGGCAGGTACTCGAGAATGCGCGCGATGCCGGCAAAGGCCCATCCATTTCCGCGCGACCAGAAGACCTTGCGGCCATGTGCTGTGCGTTTCCCAATGTAAGTTGGGTCGCGGTAATACAGGCCCGACTCCTGGTCCCATAACTCTCCGCTGACATCGTCGAAGAAGGCGCGCATGGTGGTGAGATATTCCTGCTTGCCTGTGGCGCGGGCGAGCATGGCAAAAACAACAGCGCCGTAGAGTGAGTCGACGTAGGGTTTGCCGCCGTCAAGGTACCAGCGCCTGGCTCCAGCCGGGGAGTTGGGCGCGGGTGTTGTAAGCGAAGTTTCGATGGGGGCAATCATCGCCGGGTCGTGGGCCGCTTTGTGTCTGGCGAGGTAGAGTTCCGTCCAGGTCTCGGCGCAGAAGAGGCGATTGGCACCGAGATTTTCTGTGCCGACTTGCCACTCATTCTGCCTGCCCCAATTGAGGGCCTGTTTGAAGAAAGCCTCATCGTGCGTGGCTTTCCAGGCTTCCATTACGCCGGTGTACCATGTGCCGCGTTCCCAGTTGCGGTCGGTTGGTTTCATCACGGGATTTTCAATCTGGTATGCATCCGTGCGATGCATGAGGGTCAGGATCTCTCCACGCGGCGGGAAGGACGTTGCACTTTGCGCCGGCGCAATGAGCGAGACGCAGAGAACGATTGCAGTAATGAATATCGATCGATTCATGGAAAGGGTCATCATTAACTCACAAGCGCGATTCTTAGCCTGAGTTGCAGGCCGAAACAATCTTAGCCGGTCCCGCTGTAATCTTGAGAGACGATGAGAGATTCTGCTGTTTTGCTGATCGATTGTCCGGACCGGAAGGGGCTGGTTGCACGTGTTTCCGGCTTGCTCTACGAGCGGGGCGCGAATATTCTGCACGCCGACCAGCACCAGGACCACGACCTGAGGTTGTTCTTCATGCGCGTGGAGTGGGTCCTTGGCGCGGATGCATCCACCGCGGAACGATTCGACCTCGATGGTTTCAAAGCTGCGTTTGCGCCGCTGGCTGCGGAGTTGGGGATGCGGTGGAAGTTGAGTGCGAGTGAGCGGCGGCCGCGGATGGCGCTGTTCTGCTCGCAGTACCTGCACTGCATGGCGGACCTGCTGCACCGTTGGAGAACGGGGGAACTGGACTGCGAGATTCCGGTGATTGTGTCGAACCATCGAGACGTGGAGAGGCTGGCAGCGTTCTATGGAATCCCGTTTGAATACGTGGAGGTGACGGCGGCAACGCGAGTGGAGGCTGAAGCGCGGCAGCTTGAATTGCTGGCGCGGCATGAGGTTGACCTCGTAGTGCTGGCGCGATACATGCAGATACTTTCACCGGAGTTTGTCGGGCGGTATCCGGCGGCGATCATCAACGTACACCACTCGTTTCTACCCGCGTTTACAGGGGCTCGGCCGTATCATGCGGCGCATGCGCGGGGGGTAAAGCTGATTGGAGCGACCAGCCACTACGTGACCGAGTTGCTGGACGATGGGCCGATCATCGAGCAGGATGTGGCGCGCATCTCGCACCGCGATCAGGTGGAAGATTTGGTGGCGCGGGGAAGGGACCTGGAGCGGATGGTGCTGTCGCGCGCGGTGCGCTGGCATCTGGATCGAAGGATTCTCTGCTACGGGAACAAGACGGTGGTCTTCGATTAAGAACAGGGAACAGAGAACAGGGGGCAGGGATCAGGGTTCAGGCCGCAGGCTTGCCGGGCGTGGATCAGAAAAGCTCGTCGAAAGAGGGCTGCGACGTCCGGTGAAGTAGTTGTTTTGAAATGACTTGAATGTTTGCCGACGTGGTGCGTGCAGGGCGGCAAATGTTCGCTTATAGGGTTACGAAAATTGCCAAAGGTTGGCTTATAGGGTTGTACTTCTTCGAGCACTACACCTCTCAAACAGCCCATCCAGTGGAATTGGCTGCATAAAAGGTTCCGAAAAAGGGCCATGGGTTGTTTGTAATTACCCTAAAAGTGCGCTTTTGGCCGCTTTTCGCATGCATTTAAGGCGCTTTTCGGTGCATTTAGAGGGGTATTTTTGTGTTCTTGCTGTCAGGGGGGAGGCAGGGAACAGGCCGAAGGCTCGCCGTGGCGAGGAACGGAAAAGGCTCCTCGGTTGAGGGTTGTGGTATCCCACCCTTGCCGCAAAGTGCGCAGCAAGGATGGGGCACGGGACTTCCTGCTCAGGGCTAGGGATTTGGCGCGGCTTCGCCGCGCTGGTTGATTTTCTAAGAAACGAGTGGATGTGGCGGCGCGGTTGAAACCGCGCCCTTTCAAAGCGAGAAAGAAGAAATGCAAATGCAACCGCAAATGCAAAAGCAACCGCAGGTCCTTCGACTCCGCTCAGGATGACAAGCAGTTTTTGGCGCTCAGTGTGGCATCCTGCTGGCTTATGGATGCTGCTGGATGGTGATGGGAACGGTGGCGGTGTTGCCGGTGGCGGCGATGGCTTGAAGGCTCGTGGCTACGCCGGGGAGGGTTGCGGGGGAGAAGATGACCGTGCCGTCGAGGGCCGAAGTGGCAGCGGCGGTTTGGGTGGCGAGTAAAGCGCTGGGGGGACAG
>Ga0075522_10002921_pt1 | contig 12555 bp, 10 predicted proteins | sample NGEPerA_FD_74796 | JGI IMG/M metagenome (GOLD analysis project Ga0075522, IMG submission 74796) | Arctic peat soil microbial communities from the Barrow Environmental Observatory site, Barrow, Alaska, USA - NGEE PermafrostL2-A | ecosystem: Environmental > Terrestrial > Soil > Wetlands > Peat ... | reverse complement strand
GGGCGTTACAACGCGGTTTCCGGTCTCAACCCCATGGACAGCCCGGATGCGTTCTATCGTGATACGGTCGAGTCAGGCTGCAATATCAACAACCACGAACTGGCACGTATCCTCGCGGAAGAGGCGATGGACCGTGCCTACGACCTCGAGTCATACGGGTTGGCGTGGGACCGGAAGGTGCCCAGCGAATACGTGCTGTCGATGACCGGTGGTGGCAGCTTCGTGCGCACCATCGGCTCGGCCGACGAGGGCATCGGCATCACCGAGGTCATGTTGCACCAGCTGTACAAGCGCGGGGTACAAATCCGCGATTTCCACATGCTGATCGAGGTCATTCGCGACGATGACCACGTCCAAGGTGTCCTGGCGCTGGATCTTGCCCACGGCGTGTGGCGCTACATCGAATGTGGCGCGGTAATCATCGCTACCGGCGGAACTTCCCAGCTGTATGAAACCAGCTCCGGCCCCACCATCAACACGGGCGATGGAATAGCCATCGCGTTGCGCGCCGGGGCCGAGCTGGTAGACATCGAGTTCATGCAGTTCATCCCGATTTCGTTCGTCTATCCGCCCAGCGCACGGGGTTACACGCTTACCGAGCCCGCGCACTACGGCATGCGCCACTATGATCCCAAGGCCGAGGCTGCGCACCTGCATAACAAGCACGGTGAACGCTTCGTACTCAAGCACGACCCGGTGCGCAAGGAAGGCAGCACGCGCGATGTGCTGGCACGCGCCATCATGATCGAGATCCTCGAGGGTCGCGGCACGCCCGAGGGTGGTGTGCTGATGATCCCCGACCCACAGGTGTTTGAGGGTTTCCTGCGCGAACGACCAATCTACGTCAAGCGCCTGCTGGAGAACTATGGCGAGGGCCAGGCACGGCTGGAGGCGCCGATCCAGGTGATGCCCAGCGCGCTGTACACGCTTGGCGGCGTGCGTATCGATCCTTGGTGCGCCACGTCGGTGGCTGGTCTGTTCGTCGCTGGGGAAGCCGCCGGTGGAGTGCACGGCGCCAATCGGCTCGGTGGCAGCTCCATGCCCGACATACAGGTGTTCGGCCGCAGGGCCGGTATGGCGGCGGCACGTCATGTCGGTGCGACAGACCGCAGCCAGACCAGCGGTTTCGAAGCTGCGCGAGCACGCGCCAATGCGCTGGAAGCGCCGTTGCGCAGTACCGGCGGGCTGCGTCCGCCTGAGGTCAAGAAGCGCATTCAAAAGCTCATGTGGGACAACGTAGGACTGGTGCGTAGCGGAGACCGGCTGGAAGACACGCTGCGGCAGTTCCGCGAACTACGCGACAACGTCGTACCAACGCTCACCGTAATGGGCAAGACACGAATCCTGAATCGCGAGTGGATGGAAGCGATCGAAATCGAGAACTTGCTGGACATCGGCGAGGCGATGATCTCAGCCTCTTTGCAGCGCAAGGAAACGCGGGGCGCGCACTATCGCACCGACTTTCCGGCAATCGATCCGCGCTGGCAGGCTAACATTTGGGTGCAAAAGCTGGGCAAGGGAGCGTGGCGCGTCGAGAAGAAGGCAGTGGCTGCGCCAACGGCGCTCGCGGGCGCGCAACTTGCGACGGCGGGAGCCGCAGAATGACCGACGCCGTGACGATGGAAGTCAAGATCCTGCGTTCATCGCCGTCTGAGGGTGTGCCTTCGGCCTACCAGCACTTCACTGTGCAAGGCACCGACAACATGCGCGTGCTGGATGTCATTCGGTCGATCTATGAAAACCAGGCTGGCGACCTGGCGTATCAGTTTGCTTGCCGTATCGGTCGCTGCGGCACCTGTGCGATGCGCGTCAACGGAGTCCCGGTGCTGGCCTGCCAGGAGCGCTGCAAGCTCCAGATGCGCATCGACCCACTTTCGCCGTTTCCAGTGGTGCGCGACTTGGTGGTGGATCGCACCGAGGTCGAGACGCGTTACGCCCAGATGGCGCTGACGCCAGCTGGCCCGCAGTCCAATGCCCGCGTCCGCCCAATCGCGCCGGCGGTGGCCGAGGAGTTGTGCCATCTGGATTCGTGCCTCGCGTGCATGGTTTGTGTGTCGGGCTGTCCGGCGGTGGAAGAGCACGCGTTCGATGGACCGGCATTCATGCTCAAGCTACGGCACATGCAAGAGCATCCGGCTGACAACGGCGACCGGCTGGGGCAGGCATTGGATGGCGGGCTGCTGGAATGCTTTGCGTGCGACGCATGCACGCAACTGTGCCCCGCTGACCTCTCTCCCGCGCAAGCGATCCGGGACTTTCGCCGCGACATGATCATTGGGTCCAAGCCCAAGTGAGTGCAGTTCTGCCACTGCCGCGGAATACCACGCGTCAAGCTGACACGTACATTACGGGGTACGTTGCGCGCACACTCAACCGCGCGTGCGGCATGATTGTCGTGGCGTTCGTGCTGGTGCACGTCGTGGCCGAAGCAATATTGCGCGTACCAGCGCTGGCGCCGGTGAATGCGGGCTTACCGTGGCTGCCAGTTGTGCAAAACCAAGCGTGGGTCCACGCGATCCTCTATTTCTGCATCGCCTTCCACACGCTGTACGGCCTGAAGCTGCTGGCTGGTGACGTGGGGCTGCGCGTGCCTGCGCGCGCTTCGTTCTTGGTCATCGTTGGCATTGCGGGCCTTTTCGCCCTGCGGGAGTTGCTGCGCTATGTCGGCCTCTGAGCGCACCGTCTACGGCCGCACGTTCGCGGTCACACCGCGTTGGCTATGGATCATGCAGCGGCTTACGGCGCTGGCACTCGGGCCATTGGTGGCACTCCACGTCGCCATACCGCAATTGGCCGGCAATCAGTATGTGTTGCTCCTTCTGTTGCTGTCTATCGCTGCACATGGCTACAGTGGCCTGCGCCGCTATGGCGCACCGGTACAACGCGCAACCGCGTACACGCTACTCGCCGTAGCCTGGACGGCGGCGGTGCTTGTGCTGGGTGTACTGATCATCGTGGCACGCTGACGGCCGCGTGGTTTTGCGATGAAAGCCGCCATCGATCGCATTGACGTCTTCGTCACCGACCTGCCGGTACGCGTGGAACGCGTCTTCTCGTCGGGCCGTTATGATACCGGCCCCTCGCGCACGCAACTCGGGAAACCTGTACTGCTGCGTATTTCTGCTGATGGCGTGGTGGGACACGGGCACATTCGCCCCATTACGCCAGGCCATTTCGTGCCGGACACGACGTTTAGCATGGTGGCTGCGCTTACCGAGATCTACGCGCCAGTGCTACTCGGTCGATCCATTTTCGATATCGAGGCCATCCATCACGCACTGGACCTCCGGCTGCCTGGCAATCCGGCGACCCGCGCTGTGCTGGACCTGGCCCTCCACGACGCCGTGGGCCGCGCGCTGGATACGCCGGTGTACAACTTGCTTGGCGGCCTTTGCCAACCGTTGATCCCACTCGAATGGTCCGTGAGCCTGGCTGATGACGTAGGGGTGATCGTCGCCGAAGCGCAGCGGGCCGTGCTGGAATTCGGCATGCGCGTGTTGTGCATCAAGGCCGCCGATCGTCGCGGCTGGCGCCAGGATGTGCACAACTTCGCCGCGGTCCGACGCGCCGTGGGCCCGGAGATCCAGATCGGCATGGATCCCAACACCGGCTGGACGTTGCCCGATGCGATACAGGCGATGTACGCACTGCGCGATTACGATCTCGGGTACATCGAGCAGCCGGTGGCGCGCCGCGATCTCGCGGGTCTGGCCGAGATCCGCCGCATTGCACGGGGCGTGCCGGTGATGGCCGACGAGAGCATATTCACACTCGACGATGCGCGCGCATTGGTGCAGGCGCGCGCCGTCGATGCGTTCTGTATCAAGCTGTACAAGGTTGGCGGCCTCACAGCCGCCCGCAAGATTGCCGCGGTGGCAGAAGCCGGCAACGTGCTGCTCAACGGCGGTGGCCTGGCCGTGCAGTCACAACTGGAAGCAGCGGCGGCCGCGCACTTTTACGCCAGTGTGCCAGCGCACCGCATGATGGGCGCCGGCGAGTTTGTATTCGGTCTCAACACCACAGCACCCGATCCCATCGTGCCGCCAGGATCCTTCGTCGTGAAGGATGGCTGCGTCGAGGTTCCACATGGCCCTGGCTTGGGTATCGTACCCGACGAGGCCATGCTGGCGCGGCATACGCTGCGCCACGAAACCGTCAAGCGCGCTGCATGACGCGCAGCACGGCCCCACGCATCATTGTCTGGAGGACGCAACATGCTAGGAACACTGAAATCGCGCTTTGCCTTGTCGTTGGTCGCACTGACATTCACCTGCACGGCGACTGGCGCCACCGCCGCCGACGCGCCATACCCTTCGCGGCCCATCCATTTCGTGCTTCCAGTGCCCCCTGGCGGGGGCACCGACACGATTGCTCGCATCGTGGGGCAGAAGCTGGGTGAGGAACTCGGCCAGTCGGTGATCATCGACAACCGGCCGGGCGCGGGCGGTAACATCGCCGAAGAACTCGTCGCGCACGCGCCACCGGATGGCTATACGCTGGTCGTCGTGACGGCGAGCCACGCGACCAATGGCAGCCTCTACAGCAAGTTGGGATACGACCCGTTGAAGGACCTGGTACCGGTGACGCAGTTCACATCGCAGCCCTACCTGTTCGTGGTCAACCCTGCGGTTCCAGCGAAAAACGTCCAGGAGTTCGTCGCCTATGCCAAGAAGAAGGACGGAAGAATCTCGTACGCGTCGTCGGGCTCGGGCCTCTTGGGCCATCTAGGCATGGAACAGTTCAAGCTGCTTGCGGGCTTCAAGGCGGTTCACATTCCGTACAAGGGTGCGGGCCCAGCGCTGGTCGATACCATCGCCGGCCGGACCGAAGCGTTCTTCCCCACCATAGTGTCAGGATTGCCGCAAGTGAAGGCAGGCAAGGTGCGCGCGCTTGCGATTACCGGGTCGAAGCGATCGGACCTGGTGCCCGACGTGCCGACGTTCGCTGAGTCGGGCTATCCCGGATTCGAGGTGTTGGGATGGTATGGGCTGCTCGCGCCAGCTGGCACCCCGCCCGCGGTGATCAAGAAGTTGTACGAGGCGACAGCGAAGGTGTTGGCAATGCCCGACGTGCGCAAGCAGATCGCGGCTGACGGCGCTGAGCCCGTGGGCAACACCCCCGAACAGTTCGACGCCTACATCAAGTCTGAAGCAGCAAAGTGGGCCAAGGTCGTAGCGGCGTCGGGCGCAAAGATCGATTGAGCGTGATGACATCACCCGGCGGGCTGCGCGACCGCTGCCGCGTACCGCTCGCCAGCACCGGCCGGATGATTTTCTCGCTGCAGGCGCTGGCAGCAAACGGTCATCCTGTAGCGCGGCTGCCGTTTGTGTTACGCGTGATACTGGAATCGCTGTTACGCAACTGCGGCAATGGACATGTCACCGAGGCCGACGTCACCGCGCTGGCGCAATGGCTTCCCCGTGCGCCGCGCCTCGAAGAGATTCCGTTCTTCGTCGGACGCATCGTTCTCCAGGACGTCGCGGGGATCCCGTTACTGGGTGACTTGGCCGCTATGCGCGATGCGATGGCAGCCAAGGGCCACTCCCCCGCTGTGGTGCGCCCGCGTGTGCCGGTGGCAATGGTGGTCGATCATTCGATAAGCGTCGACGAATACGGCACGCCGGGCGCATTGATCGCCAACATGCGCATCGAGGCAGAGCGCAACGAGGAACGTTTCAGCTTTGCGAAATGGGCCGTCAAGGCTATCGATGGCATACAACTGGTGCCGCCAGGTTTCGGCATCCTGCACCAGGTGAACCTGGAATATCTTGCGCAAGGCCTGATGCACGACGGGGACGTCTGCTTTCCGGATACGCTGGTCGGCACCGATTCACACAGTTGCATGATCGCGGCTTTGGGCGTCGTTGGCTGGGGCGTTGGAGGTATTGAAGCCGAAGCCGCAATGCTGGGACAGCCGGTTGCCATCCTTACTCCCGACGTAGTTGCAATCGAATTGACCGGCGCGCTTAAGCCTGGAGTCACCGCGACCGATCTCGTGCTGCATGTCACGCATGCGATGCGCCGGCACGGCGTGGTCGGAAAATTCCTCGAATTCATCGGCAGCGGTGTGGCTACGCTGGGCGTGCCCGATCGCGCTACCGTCGCGAACATGGCGCCTGAATATGGCGCCACAATCGGCTACTTTCCTTTTGACGCGCAGACGCGCCGCTACCTCCTCGATACCGGAAGGGACCCCGACGCGGTGGCGCTGTTGGAGGCCTATTGGAAAGCCCAGGGTTGTGGTGACCCACCACAGTGCTCCGAGATCGACTATTCAGATGTCGTTGAAATTGATCTTGGGTCGGTACAAGCCAGTGTGGCAGGGCCCAAGCGTCCGCAAGACCTGACAGAGTTGTCCGCTGTGCCGGCGATGTTCCAGGCTGCGTTGGGCGCGCCCAGGGAAAAGCGTGGATACGCGAGGTCGGCGTCCACGCTACGTATGGCCGGTGACCTAGACGCGAGCCGGATGCTCGACGGTGATGTTGTCATCGCAGCCATTACGTCGTGCACGAACACCTCAAACCCGGACGTAATGCTCCAGGCGGGGTGGATTGCGCGCAACGCGGTGGCGCGCGGAATGACGGTTCCCCCGTGGGTCAAGACATCGCTCGCCCCGGGTTCGCTGGTCGTGAGTCGGTACCTTGAGGCCGCCGGGTTGCAGAGTGCACTCGACACCCTTGGATTTGGCGTAGTCGGCTACGGGTGCACGACCTGCGTGGGCAATTCTGGTCCGTTGGCACCTGGGGTCGAAGAGCGCATACGCGCCAGTGGATCGGTTGTGAGCGCCGTGCTGTCCGGTAACCGCAACTTCGAGGGTCGAATCCACGCAGCGGTTGACGCCGCTTTCCTGATGAGTCCACCGCTTGTCGTGGCCTACGCGCTCTCCGGCACGATGAATGCCGATGTGGGGACCGGACCAATTGCGCAGGATCGGGACGGCCGCGACGTCTATCTGGCTGACCTATGGCCCACAGATGCTCAGCTAAGCGTCTCACGCAAATGCGCAAACGACCCCGCGCTATACCACTCTGTCTATAAAGAGAAGCTGGATCGCGGTAGCGACGCATGGAACGCGATCGCCGCGCCCGACACAGAGCAGTATCCTTGGGATGCAACATCCACCTACATCAGGAGGCCGCCCTATTTCATCGATCCGGCCCTCCAGGCGAGCAGCCTTCATGACGTGCGCGGCGCGCGGATTCTCGCGCTGCTCGGCGACTCGATCACCACCGACCATATCAGCCCAATCGGCAACATTGCCAGAGATTCTCCAGCGGGTGCCTATCTGCAACAGCTGGGTGTAACGCCTGCGAACTTCAACAATTATGGGGCGCGGCGGATGAATGCTGAAGTGATGACCCGCGGAACCTTTGCAAATCGCCTCCTGCGTAACCGCTTGGTGGACGGACGCGCGGGAGGAATTACGCGCCATTGGCCAGACGGCGACGATATGAGTATCTACGAAGCCGCGATGCGCTATGTCGCGGATGACATTCCGACCGTAATCTTCGGAGGGCAGGACTACGGAATGGGTAGCGCGCGCGATTGGGCCGCGAAAGGCACACGGCTGTTGGGTGTGCGTGCGGTAATTGCCCAAAGTTTCGAGCGAATCCATCGTAGCAACCTGGCTGGCATGGGAGTGCTTCCGTGCGAGTTGGCCGCAGGTACAAGCGTTGAAGACCTTGGGTTGGTTGGAAGCGAGACAGTTGACGTCATCGGCGTGCCTGATGCGTTACCACGGCAGAGTCTCAATCTGGTAGTCACTCGCGCAAGTGGCGCGATTGATACGTATCCGCTCCTACTACGCCTCGACACTTTGAGCGAAATTCAGTACGTTAAGTGCGGGAGTATATTGTCGTACGTCCTTAGTACACTCTAAAATTCTGGCGATTTTTCCGCTACGGAGCGTTCGGACCGGTATAGCGGTACGCAATCTGAGGTGGCATCGGGCCCTTGATACGCTCACCTTGCTCTGTCTGCTCCCACGCGTGTGCGAGTATGCCCACTGAGCGCGACAGGATGAATAGTCCACGCGCCAACGGTGGCGGAAATCCAAGTTCGCCGTATACCACCGCTGTGACCCCATCGACGTTCATTGGTATCGGCCTGCCGTTGCGGGTCTTTAGGGCAGCTTCCGTCGCCCTTCCAATCCGTGCATACACTCCGCTGACGATGCCGTTCTTCGTGGCCTCATCGACGAGCGCGAGGAGCGGTGCTACGCGCGGGTCTACGGGGTGGAAGCGATGTCCAAACCCTGGGACCATCTTGCCAACACTGGCAATGTGTTCGTCAAGAGCCGTGTCGACCGCAGCGGCGAGGTCGCCTGGCTCCTCGCCAAGCACCGCCTGGACCCGCGCATAGAGCTCCAGAGCCTGCTCCCCAGCGCCACCGTGCACGTCGTCCAACACGTTTATGGCAGACGCCATTGCGCCATTCAACGACAGACCGCAGGTCACTGCCATCCTGGAGATGGCAATAGACGGAGCTTGAGGACCATGATCGACTGCCGATACCAACGCGGCCTCCAGCAACCGCGCCTGCGCCACCTCTGGGAGGCTCCCGCGAAGCATGAGCCAGATCATTTGCGGGAATGTGATAGCCCCGATAAGGTCTTGGATCGGAATACCGCGCGGCCGGATTACGCCCGGACTTATGTCAATGATGGACGTTGTCCACCATTCAGTGGCGAGCGTCAACAGGGCCGCAGGACTAGTCGTGTGTTTTTTCACTGGCAACCCTCCGCCCGCATTGCCTCAAGAATCTCGTCTGTGTGCTCGCCTAGGCGTGGTGGCGGCCTGCGAGGAACAGTCGCAATTCCATCGACTCGAAATCCGCTGCACATCACGTCTATTGTGTCGCGTTCTTTCAGCTCCAATGGGACGCGTGCAATAAGCTCGCGATGCTGGACCTGAGCCTGCTGCAAAGCACTAGCCATGTCGATCACGCGACCCGCGGGTATCCCAGCTGCGTTCAAACGAACTTCCCACGTCGCCGCTGACTGAGTGATTAGGCGTTCCTCGAGCAGGGTGCGCAACGCCTCACGGTTTCGTTTGCGATCCTCGCGTTCGGCAAAACGGGAGTCGGTCTTCAAATGCGGTGAGTCTAGGAGATCGCACAACGTCTCGAACTGTTGCTGCTTATTCGCCGCAATGTTGATGAGGCCGTCTGCCGTTGCGAATGTTCCAGAGGGGCTGGCCGTTGCATTTTCATTGCCCATGGGTATTGGTGCCTGACCCGCTATCAGGAGGTTGGAAACTATCCACCCCATACTCACCAACGTGGAATCCAGCATGGACACGTCAAGAAGTGCTCCTTGTCCCGTTCCGCCCCGGCGCACAAGTGCTGCACAAATGGCAAAGGCCGCAGTGATCCCGCCGATTGTGTCGCATATCGGGTAGCCAACGCGTAGTGGCGCCGTTTGCTTCGTGCCGGTAATGCTCATCAGACCTGACAATCCCTGGATAATTTGGTCATAGGCCGGTGCGTGCGCCAGTGGCCCGGTTTGACCAAAGCCCGAGATGGCGCAGTAGACCAATGAGGGGTATGCGGCTCGGAGCTGGGCGTGCCCTAAGCCGAGCCGGTCCATTACGCCGGGCCGGAAGTTCTCGAGAACGACGTCGGCTGTTGCAACCAAGTCGAAGAACGCTTTCTTGCCGTCGGCGGACTTCAGGTCAAGTACCACGGAGCGCTTATCAGCGTTCTGCGCTAAAAAAGACGCCCCCATCAGCTCTGCATTGAGTGCGGCATCGGCGCCGAGCTGGCGCGCCAAGTCGCCACCGTCCGGAGACTCTATCTTTATGACGTCCGCGCCCAACAACGCCAATTGGTAACCGCAGAATGGGCCCGCTAGGACATTTGTTAAATCCAGTACCCGAATTCCATCGAGGAGACCTGTATTCAACGTACGCTCCCACGCCGACTTGCACTGGAAAAGACGCCAGCATCTCCGCCCAATGCCGAGGTCAGCTCGCGTGCTGCGGAAAATAGCTGGGTGGTAATGCGACGCACGGAGGGCGGAGTAAAACGTTGCACAGGTCCCGATACAGACAGCGCACCTTCAAGGCGCTGGTCGGTGCCGAAGACCGGGCAAGCGACGGCAGCGGTTTCGCGATCGCGCTCGCCGAGCGTGACGCTGTGCATGCGCTTGCGAACGTCAACGTGCTCGCCGCCGGCATCGGGACCGAATGCGAGCAGCACGCGTCCACCAGCGCCTTGATTGACCGGTAACAGTTCTCCCTGCTGCACATTGTCGCTCACTGCACGCGGGGACGTCACCCGGTAGGCGCACAGCCGCTGGGACCCGGCGCGTACATATAGCGCAGCGCTCTCTTGTGTAGCTTCGGCCAAGTGCCTCAATATCGGCATAACCATTTCTGCCGGATGCATATCGATCCGATAGAGACCGGCAAGGCGAAGAGGCGCCGCCCCGATTCGGAACACACCACCATCGTTTCGCGTCAAGTATCCGAACGCCTGCAAAGACTCAGCCAGACGCAGAACAGTGCTCTTGTAGAGACCAGTGCGTCGTGCCAGCTGCGCAAGGGTGAGCGCAGGCTCCTGACGCGTGAATGCTCCCAAAAGCGACAGTGCGCGGTTCACGGCGGCCGCGCCGGGCTGTCGGTCATTAGGCTGTATGCGGCTGGTCGAAGTGGCCATTTTTAGAGAAAAGAAACGTTCTGCGTAACAGAACCATTGCGGTGATTTTAGAATGGTTCTAGACTTTCAGCAACGCTGCGGATACTCACATAGGAATCAACGCAATGGCATATGTCGTCGAAAGGCTTGCTGCGCTAGCGCAAGAATTCAACTTCGATGCCATGCCGACTGACGTGGTGGACAAGGCCAAGATTCTTTTGCTAGATTCCTTGGGCTGCGCGCTGGGGGGGTTTACATCGAAGCCCGCGAAAATTATCAGGAGCGTGGTTCGAACCATGGGTGGCAACGGCGAGGCAACGCTGCTGGTCTCAGGCGAGCGATCGTCTGCGCTCGGTACGACATGGGTAAACGGAACGGCAATTCGTTATCTCGATTACAACGATACCTACTTCGCCAGGGATCCATCGCACCCAAGCGGTAATGTAGCGCCTGGCCTCGCACTTGCCGAACGACAGGGCCTCAGTGGCCGCGAGTTCATCGCAGCGCTGGCGCTTGCATACGAAGTTCAGATTCGCCTTTCCGAATGCGCGGGTAAGCCCAACCTTTGGAACCGTGGCTGGGATCATGCGACAAACGTTCCCTACGCGGCGGCAGCCTTGAGCGCCAAGCTGCTTGGTCTGTCCACAGAGCAGACGGCGCACGCGTTGGCTATTGCAGGGAGCCAGTCCAATGCATTATCCGAAATCCGGCGCGGCGTGATTCCTATGACCAAAGCAATTGCCGAAGCAAAGGCTGCGGGTGATGGGGTGCTAGCTGCCCTAATGGCTCGAGAAGGGATGACCGGCCCATTGCGCATTTTCGAAGGTGACTATGGTTATATCAACATAATTGCCTCAGAAGTGGATGTCGAAGCACTCACGGCACCGCTAAGCGACTACAAGATCCTAAAAAGCACGGTCAAGAACTACGCCATCGAAACCATGACGCTCGGGCCAGTCGATGCGGCGCTCGAGTTGCGTCGGGAACATCGTTTCGACCCTCTGCAGATCGACAAGGTAGTGGTAGGCCTTTATGAATACGCCTTCAAGAAGCCATCTTGGGACAAGCTCAAGTTGACACCAACAACGAGGGAGACAGCCGATCACAGCTTCAACTACTGCGTTGCGGTCGCGCTTCTGGATGGCAACGTAGGACCGGAACAGTTCACGGACGAGCGCATACGCTCTGCTGACGTTCGTGACCTGATGTCTCGCGTAGATCTCACGGTCGACAGCGCCCTGGAAGGCCTGTATCCATCAACGTTCCCGGGCATCACCACGATCCATATGCGCGATGGCAGAGTGTTGACCAAGCGCATTGACTATCCGCGCGGCCACCCTCGCAACCCCATGTCGCGTGCCAGGCTTGAGGAAAAGTTCCGATTGATGGCTCAGGAGTGGATGACTCCGGCCGCCATCGATAGCGCCATTGCCGCCGTTTGGGCATTCGACACAGTCAATGACATCCGCGAATTCATGCAACTGTTCGTGTCGACGCGAGCACAGTGAGTCGTTCCCATGGAACTTGTGCGTGATCCGTTGAACGGAATGTTTTTTTGAGCCGAGCTACGTCGCACGATAGTGCGATGGCACACTGGGAGGACACACTATGAGAGCATTACTGCTTGCATGCGCCGCACTGGCGCTGAATACGATGAGCGTTGGCGCAACAGCTCAGGCCGCGGACTATCCCGACAAGCCGATCCGTCTGATTGTGCCCTTTGCCCCCGGTGGCGGCACAGACACGGTGGCGAGAATAATCGCAAAAAAGCTGTCCGAAGTGTTGGTACAGCCGATCATTGTCGAGAATCGCGCTGGAGGCGGAGGAACCATCGGCGCCCAGGACATTGTCCGCGCTAAGCCGGATGGTTACACATTGATCTTTGGTGCAGCCAGCTATGCGACCAACGCGGCCTTGTAC
>Ga0075522_10002920_pt1 | contig 12557 bp, 8 predicted proteins | sample NGEPerA_FD_74796 | JGI IMG/M metagenome (GOLD analysis project Ga0075522, IMG submission 74796) | Arctic peat soil microbial communities from the Barrow Environmental Observatory site, Barrow, Alaska, USA - NGEE PermafrostL2-A | ecosystem: Environmental > Terrestrial > Soil > Wetlands > Peat ... | reverse complement strand
ACGGGGAAGAAAATGGAAGTCCCCGTTCGCCGACTGTTGATGGGAGTGGATCCGGAGAAAGCCGCGAATCGCAATGCCATGACTGATCCCGAGGCACTCAACTTTTTCATTAGCTATGTCAAGCAGCAGCGCGATTACTAACGCGAATCCGGCCCTCAAACCGGCCAATTTTGCAGACCTTAGTTGTCTAGTTATCGTAGTGCAGGAACGACTAGCAGAGCGATCGCATCGATGGTGGTATGCGCGACTATGTTCAGTGCAGCGGCTCGCGTTCCGAGCGCAACACGATGACCAGCAGCAGCGCAAACGTGAGCCAGTGTATGACGAGGCCCGCGGTGATGAGCGCGCTGGATGGCGCGGCGCCCAGAAAGTGCGTTACGACAGGACTCGTCAGCAGGGGCAACAGCAGAGCGACGCCTAACCCGACAATGGTTGCCGCAGGGTACCGCCGGCGCCGGGGTAGGGCATCAATATTCATGAGGCAGGCAGCGTAGCACGAGCCCGCGGCGGTAAATAAGCCACTGTCCCGAAAGCTCAGTCGCAATACTGCCGGCTGGTATAGGGTTGGAATCTCTTTGGTAGGGAGAAAAGAATGCCAATTGCCGTCGGACCTATGGTTTTTATCGCAAGCGCACTTTCAGCTACGGCCGCAATGGCGGATTGCATGTCGTCGTTGAGCGCGGAGTGTTACCCGGCCGCGGATCTGCCGGCCTCCATGAATCTGCCCTTTTCGGAAGCAGTGAGAGCTGGCGATATACCTTATGTGTCCGGCACCTTTGGCACGGACAGGTCCGGCAAGCTTGTCGCCGGTGGGATGGTGGCGGAGGCCAGGCAGGCGATGGACAACATCGGCGCGACGCTCAAGCGTCATGGTGCGAGTTTCGACCAAGTCGTGCAGTGTCTGGTAGCGCTGACCGATATCAAGGAGTGGGCTGTGTTCAACGACATATATCGCCATGTCGCGCATGGCCTTTGCAACCGCCGGTTTGGCGCTCGGCGCACGGGCCGAAGTACAGCGTAACGCGACCGCTGGTGCACATTAAACGGGTCTGTTACCGGCGGCGTGAGGCAGAAGATGCGACTTGGATGACTGGTCTTGTCAGTCTTAAGCTCATCCATGTTAATTATCGAGCTCCAGGGTTGCCCTACCTGCGAATTGGCATTCCATCCCAAGATAAAGATGTGTCGATTCGCAACTATCGGCGCCACTAGATATTTCACCTCACGGTTGCGGCCCTCACGGTTGATAAGCAACGACTTATGACAAAGGGTCCTCGGCACATTGCGCCGCTAAAGCATAAGTTTCTTGTTTTTTGCACAGGAGCACGACCTTGCAGCGTACGGTGCCGCACTGACGCAACTGTCGCGTATTCGTAGTCTGCGGTTGAAAATAAAATCGGAGCGATATCGATGCACACAGCTTATAGGGCCTCGCGGCGCGCATCAGATAGGAATCAGAGCATTCTCATTTCCCGCGATATATTCGGTGCCCGGCAAGTACTTGAGAATGACGCCCAAATCATCGAAGCAGAGGCCGACCGGTTCGACCAAGCGGATTCCGGCGTCACGCAGCACTTAATCTCATCGCTGCAAGCTCAGTCTCGCGTCAAGGAACTTCTCGTCGCCAACCGTCGCAAGGATGAGTTTCTTGCGATGATTTGTCATGAGTTTCGTAGCCCAATTGCCGCGATACAGAACGCGGTCAGCATCTTACGAAAGCAGGCCGGGCAAGATGCCACTCCGTTACCGGGCATTCATGCGTTGATCGATCGGCAGTTGGGCAGCATGAGGCTACTTGCTGAGGGTCTTTTGGATGTGTCACAAATTGCTCGTGGTCAGGTTCGCCTACAGCGGCAGCAATTGGATCTGCGCGAGGTTGTACGCGCTGCGGTCGAGACACTGCAGCCAAACTTTGATCAGCGCTGTCAGCGGATCGCCATGACATTGCCTGAAGGTCCGATATGGCTGCAGGCCGACGCTAATCGGCTGGAGCAGGTGTTCGTGAACCTGCTTGGCAATGGATCGAAGTATATGGATGTGGGCGGAGAGCTTACGGTATCGGTGGATGTTCACGATCGGCACGCGATCGTCCGTGTGCGGGATGCTGGTATCGGTATAGCCGAGGAAATGCTGCCCCGTGTTTTCGATCTCTTCGTCCGGGCAGATGATTCCATAACGCGCGCCGTTTCTGGCCTGGGGATTGGCCTTGCTCTTGTGCGCATGTTAGTGGAACTGCATGGGGGCACTGTTTCTGCGGCCAGTTGCGGGCTCGGACAAGGTAGCGAATTTACGGTTCGCCTGCCCCAGATGACTTGATCAGCGACACTATCCAAAGAGTTGCGCCGACACCTTGCGTTATGTTCTCGGTATCACTCTCTTCCATTCGGCATCGCACCGACTCAGGCAATAGATTCCCAATTGCCCATATCACGGCAGTCCGGTGGAACCGGGAGGTGGCTGTGAATAAAACGCAAAAGTAGGCGGCTTTTCTATGTGTGTGACATGCCTTTGTGTGGGAAGGCTCCCAAGCCAGTCGCACTGAAGGAGAAGCCAACTCATTTCACCGGCGCGGGCCTTGAAATTCAGGACGCCAGGAGGGTAAATATCATGTCTAGAAATATTACACGTCGCGCGCTGGTTAAGGGTGGCATCGTTGCTGGCGCACTCATTCCAATTGCCGGGCTCTTCCGCAACAGCGTTGCATACGGCGAGTCCCCGGCACTGGATCCGGGCGAACAGACCGCGAGATCGCTCAACTATGTCACGAAATCCACCAAGCCTGATGCGTATTGCGGCAATTGTTCGCAGTATCAAGGCAGGGCGGGAGAGGCGATGGGCCCGTGCGCAATCTTCCCGGGTAAGAGCGTTGCATCCGCCGGATGGTGCAGTGGTTGGGCGAAAAAGCTGGCCGCCTAGGTGATTGTAGAACAATCAGGTCGTACGGCAGACCTGGGCGACGTGGTCGATGCTGTGCAACTGCCTTTGCATGGCCGCGTTGATCGACACTTGCTGGTCGGAAGTTGATTGTGAGAAAGCGTTGCCGGTGGTCGATTGCGCGATGTAGTCCTGGGTGAGCTTTGCGAGATTCACCGCCTCAGGCTACAAACTCGGTACGCAAGCGCACTTATAAGTCATTTAGCGCAATGCGCTCCTCATTGAGCAGCGCCTTGAGTTCAGGCAGGCAAGACCCACAGTTAGTGCCGGCACGCAGTCGCTGGCCAATCTGCTGTGGCGAGGTCAAGCGGTGCTGCCGAATTGCCGAGCAAATGCTGTTGCGCCCGACGCCGAAGCATGAGCAGATAACGGCTCCAATATCGGCCGAACCTTGAGTCGAGTGTCCGCGAAGTAGTCCCGCTCGCTCACTATCGTCCAGTGCCTGCTTGACGAATAGACCCGATAACCACGCGCGCGCTGGCATATCCGGCCGTGGAGAGATAAAAACACAGGCGTCGAGGCGATCGTCGATGAGGTGAGCGGCGCGATAGATGCCCGATCCTATATCTATATATTCGAGCCAGTCGGCGTCGCAGCTTCCGGCATTGAGCAATCGTCGAGCCCAGGGGGACCAATCGCCCGCGACCCGGCGCCCCGCGAGCTCGTAACGCAGGAACTGTTCTCCCTGGTTGTGCGACCACCAGGTCATGTCTGTGACGTCCAGGGCTTGTCGACTCAGGATGAAACCCTGCCAGGCGACTACAAAGGGCGCGACCTGGGCGGGCGTGTGTTTGAATTCGGGCTCGCCGGAGACCGGATCGACGACCGGGTTGACCAGAGCGCCTACACGGGCGTCCGAGCTGAACGCCGCGCTCCAGTGAATCGGCACAAAGATCATTCGGCGCGGCAGTTCGCCGCTGATGCGAAGTCGGGCGACCAGCGAACCCCAGCGCGTGCTGACACGTGCCAATTGACCGGCGCGTACACCGGACAGAAGCGCATCCTGTTCATGCATGTCAATGTAGGGTTCGGGCAGGTGGGCGGTCAGACGCGGCGCTTTGCCGCTGCGGGTCATGGTGTGCCACTGATCTCGAATGCGACCGGTGTTGAGCACGAACGGGTATTCTTCATCGAGCGCGTGGACCGGCGGAGTGGGTAGCGTGACCACAAAGCGCGCGCGCGCATCGGGATGAAAGAAGCGCCCGTTGTCGAATGGGCGATTAGCCGGCCATTGCGTGGGCAGGAGCGCATCGTATTCATCGCTAGTGAGTTCACCTAACCCGCCGATATCAAATGCCCGTGTCCCATGGTTGCTGGCTGCCGACAACCGGGCATGTTCGAGGAAAATCTGGTGCGCTGACTCAAAGCTAAATGCCGCGGCGAATCCCATGCGTTTGGCCACTTCGCAGAAGATCCACCAATCGGGCTTCGCCACGCCGGGCATCGCTAGAAAGGCGCGCTGGCGCGAAATGCAGCGCTCCGAGTTGGTCACGGTGCCGTCCTTTTCGCCCCAGGCGGCGGCCGGCAGCAACGCATGCGCGCAGGTAGTAGTGTCGGTTGTGGCCACGCAGTCCGAGACCACCACCAGCTCGCAGCGGGATAAGGCCGATTTCACCTTATTGGCATTGGGAAGGCTGACCACGGGATTGGTCGCGACGATCCATACGGCTTTGACTTTCCCAGCGTGCATAGCTTCAAACAGATCCACAGCCTTGAGACCGGGTCGCGTCGCGATACAGGGGCTGTTCCAGAAATCCTGCACTATTCTCTGGTGGTCCAGCCGCTCCAGATCCATGTGCGCGGCCAGCATGTTGGCCATCCCGCCCACTTCGCGTCCGCCCATGGCGTTGGGCTGGCCGGTAATTGAAAATGGCCCCATGCCAGACCGACCGATTCGGCCCGTGAGCAGGTGGCAATTGATGATGCTGTTGGCCTTGTCGGTACCCGCGGAGGATTGGTTCACGCCTTGCGAGAAGGCGGTGACGACGCGTTCGGTACGTGCGAACAGGCGGTAGAATTCCTCGAGCATTGAGGGCTGAATGGCGCATCGCCTGGCCACAGCCGCGACATCGCCCGAGGTATTTTCGGCCGCGATCAAGGCGCGCGCGGCACCCGCCGTATGCCGCTCGATGAAGTCGCTGTCTTCAACACCGTGCTGGCGCAGATAGGCCAGGAGACCGCTGAACAGCCAGACGTCGGTTCCGGCCTTGACGGGTAGATGCAGGTCGGCGACATCGCAGGTCGGTGTGCGCCTCGGATCGATCACGACTACTTTGAGTTCCGGCCGTCGCTGCTTCGCCTGGACAATGCGCTGAAACAGCACCGGGTGGCACCAGGCGGTATTGGAGCCGACCAGCACGATCAGATCGGCCTTTTCCAGATCGTCGTAGTGAACGGGAACAATGTCCTCGCCAAAGGCGCGCTTATGGGCCGCGACGGCGGAGGACATGCAAAGACGTGAATTGGTATCAATATTGGCCGAGCCGATGAAACCCTTCATCAGCTTGTTGGCAACGTAGTAGTCCTCGGTCAGCAGCTGTCCCGAGACATAGAATGCGACGGCGTCGGGTCCGTGTGCACGAACGATCTCGGTGAAGCGTTCGGCCACATGCTGCAATGCCTGGTCCCAATCGACCTCGACGCCGCCCAGACGTGGGGCCAGCAGGCGCCCCTCCAGATCCAACGTGTCGCCCAACGCCGCGCCCTTGGAACACAGGCGGCCGAAATTCGCCGGGTGTTCGCGATCGCCGGCAAGCGTGGCTCCGACGGCGGTGGGCGTCGCCACCAGGCCACAACCCACCCCACAGTACGGGCAGGTGGTACGTACGCTTGCGATCACGCGGTCGCCGCGAGTGCGCCGAACAGCAGTGTGTTGCGCAGCGGTCCGATGTTGCGCCGCTGGCTTATCAGTTCGACGTACCACGGTCCGTCGGTGGTATCACCGTACAGCACTGCTCCGCGGATCTGATCATTCTCGATCACCAGGTGCTTGTACACACCGCGCTTCGCGTCGTTGAATATAAGGGATTCGCTGCGCGCCGTGCGACGGAAGTCACCAGCCGAAAACAAATTGATGCCGGTGACTTTGAGCTGCGTCGACAGTAAAGACCCCGCGTAGTGTGTCATCCCGATTTCCGCCAGATGCCGGGCGCAGACCGCGGCCTGCTCCCACAGCGGCGCCACCAGACCGTAGGTGGTGTCGCGATGCTGCACACATTCGCCAACCGCGTAAATGCTCGGATCGTAAGTGAGCATGGTGTCGTCAACCAGCACGCCGCGGCCGCAGCGAATGCCGGCGAGCATGGCGAGCTCGATGTTCGGGCGAATACCCACCGCCATGACCACCAGGTCGGCAGGTAACTCGCTGCCATCCTCAAAAGCCACAGCCTGCACGCGCGAGCTGCCGAGAATGGCGCTGGTTTTGGCCGACAGCTTGAAATTGAGCCCGCGCTGCTCAAGCGACGACTGCAATAGCTTTGCGGCGGCGTGATCGAGTTGACGCTCCATCAGTATGTCGGGCAGATGCACCACGGTGACGTCCATGCCCTGGCAGCGCAGCCCGTTGGCCGCCTCGAGGCCGAGCAGTCCCCCTCCAATCACTACGGCTTTGCCGCGATCGCGCGCGGCCTTCAGCATGGCATCGACATCCTGGATGTCCCGGAAGGTCACGACACCCGGCAGGGTATTGCCCGTTATGGGCAGGATGACCGGGGTTGAGCCGGTGGCGAGCAGCAGGCGATCGTAGGGCACTTCGACGCCCGAGCGGGATTTGACTCGGCGCCGCCGCCGATCGATCTCTACCGCCGGATCACCGGCGTGCAGCGTCACGCCGTGATCGCGATACCAGTCGAAGGGATGCAGCATGATCTCGTGGATCTGCTTTTCCCCGGAGAGCACCGGGGACAGCAGCAGGCGGTTGTAGTTACCGTGCGGTTCGGCGCCGAACACATGGATCTCATAGGTGTCCGGAGCAATGGTCAGCAGCTCCTCGACGGTACGCATCCCGGCCATGCCGTTGCCGATGACCACCAGCCGGCGTTTGCCCGCCGCGCGCTGCAGACGGATGGGTTCAGGCCGCACCCACACTTGTCCGTCGAGCACGCGCGCGGGATAGGTGGCGACTGAAAATTGGGCGTCCTCCAGGCAGCGGCCGGTCGAAAGGCAGAAATGCTGTTTGTAAATCGGCGAGGCGACCACCATCCCGCCGTTGATATCCCCGACAATGCCGCGCGAGAGTATGTTGACTCCGCTCGCCGGGTCGCGATTGTCGAGTGCGAACACCCAGCCATCGGCCCGAAACAGCGCGATCTGTCGGCCCTCGAGATCAGCGCACACGCCGGTGTTCGGCAGGATATCGTCGAGATTGCAGACCCGGTTCCAATGGTTCGGCTTCAAGCGGGTTCTCCAGAGGGCGAGAGCTGCCGCGAGCGTCTTTCCGTCTCGTTGGCAGGCCGGATCTGGCCGCGCTCCTCAATAAAGAGCACGTTGTCGTCGGCGCGATCGCTGTTCACAAAATGACGGAACCGCCTCAGGGTCGCCGGTTCGGTAATGGCTTTTTTCCATTCGCACTCGTAGCTGCGCACGATGTGCGCCATATCGGCTTCGAGCTCTGCCGCCGTGCCCAGGCGGTCTTCGCAGACCACCTGCTTCAGATAGTCCAGACCGCCCTCGAGATTGTCCAGCCAAGTCGCGGTGCGCTGCAGCCGGTCCGCGGTGCGGATATAGAACATCAGGAATCGGTCGATGTAGCGAATCAGCGAGGCCTGGTCTAAATCCGAGGCCAGCAGATCCGCATGCCGGGGTTTCATACCGCCGTTGCCACAAACATAGAGCGCCCAGCCTTTCTCGGTGGCGATCACACCCACGTCCTTGCTCTGTGCTTCGGCGCACTCGCGCGTGCAGCCGGAAACGGCAAGCTTGATCTTGTGAGGGGCACGCAAGCCCTTGTAACGGTGCTCGAGCTGGATCGCGAGAGCGACGCTATCCTGCACACCGTAGCGGCACCAGCTCGAACCCACACAGGATTTGACGGTACGCAGGGCCTTGCCGTAAGCGTGACCGGATTCGAAGCCGGCCGCGATCAGCTCTTTCCAGATCAGCGGCAGCTCGTGCACCTGGGCGCCCAGCAGGTCGATGCGCTGACCGCCGGTGATTTTGGTGTAGAGGCCGAACTTCTTCGCCACCTCGCCGATGGCAATGAGTTTGTCCGGCGTGATTTCCCCGCCCGGAACCCGCGGTATCACCGAATAGGTACCATCCTTCTGAATATTCGCCAGGAAATAGTCGTTGGAATCCTGCAGTGACGCATGCGAAGGCTGCAGGACGAATTCATTCCAGCACGAGGCGAGGATGGAGGCGATCGCCGGTTTGCAGAGGTCGCATCCGCGCCCTCTGCCGTGATTCCTCAGCACGGCCTCGAAGGTCTTGATCGCGCCGATTCGAATCAGATGAAACAGCTGCTGGCGGGAGTAGGGAAAATGCTCGCACAGGTGATTGTTGACGGCCACGCCCCGGCTTGCGAGTTCGGCTTTTAGGATCTGAGTGACCAGGGGACCGCAGCCGCCGCAAGAGCTCGCGGCCCGTGTTGATTTCTTGAGTGCGGCAAGTGTGGTGCAGCCGGTCTCGACCGCGGCGCAGATGGCTCCTTTGGTGACGTTGTTGCACGAACAGATTTGCGCTGCGGCCGGCAGCGCCGATACTCCCGACGCCGCCGGTTTCCCACCCTCGATCGTGGGCAGAATCAACTCTTCGGGCCGCTCGGGCAACGGCAGGCCGCCTTGCATCATCTGCAGTAGCGTGCCGTAGTCGTCTGCCTCGCCGACCAAAATGCCTCCCAGCAGCTTGGTGCCGTCGGCGCTCAGCACGAGTTTCTTGTAAACCTGGCGTCGCTCGTCGACGAGAGAGCACGTGCGAGCGCCCGAGGTTGCGCCATGGGCATCGCCGATGGATGCCACGTCGACTCCCATGAGCTTGAGCTTGGTGCTCATATCGGCGCCCGTGAAGCTCGCATCGCTGTTGTTCATCAGATGGGCCGCGGCGATCTGCGCCATCTGATAGCCCGGCGCGACCAGTCCAAATATTTTATTGTTCCAGAGCGCACATTCGCCGATCGCGAAGATGTCCGGATCCGAACTGCGGCAGGCGTTATCCACCACCACGCCACCGCGCTCGCCGACGGTCAGGCCCGCGCTGCGGGCCAGATCATCGCGCGGTCGGATGCCGGCAGAAAAGACGATCAGGTCGGTCTCGAGCTCGCTGCCATCCGCGAACCGGATGCGCTGAGCCTTCGACGTGCCGTCGGCGATCTGCGCGGTATTCTTACCGGTATGAATGCCGACGCCGAGTTCGGCAATGCGCGCACGAAGTACCCGGCCGCCTGCGTCATCAATCTGCACCGCCATGAGCCGCGCCGCGAATTCGACCACGTGCGTATCGAGCCCCAGATCCTTGAGTGCCTTCGCCGCCTCGAGGCCCAGAAGACCGCCGCCGATGACCACACCGGTCTTGCTCGAGGCACTGGCTTTCCGGATGGCTTCCAGGTCCTCGATGGTGCGGTAAACGAAGCAGCCCGGCCGATCGTTGCCTGGTATCGGAGGCACGAATGGATAGGACCCGGTCGCCAGGACGACGCGGTCGTATTCGAACAGTTTGCCGCTAAGAGCCCGGACCTGACGGCGCTCACGATCGATAGCCACGGCGCGGTCGGCAAGATGCAGACGGATGCCGGCCCTTTCGAAGAAGCCGGGCGCTACCAATGACAGGTCCTGGGCCGTCTTGCCGGAAAAGAACGAAGTCAGGTGCACGCGATCGTAGGCCGGGCGCGGTTCTTCGCACAGCACCGTGATCTCAACATGCGATGCGCCCTTGGCTTGAAGATCCTCCAGTAGTCGCTGACCGACCATGCCATTGCCAATGACCACAAGCTTCATCGAAATACCTCGTCAGTAGACATTGACTGCCGCGACGCAGGCTGACCGTTATTCGGCCGGCGCCATCGGCGCATCCATAGTCAGATCGCTGCCTGCCGGCAGTGCCCACGCGAGCCATTGCCGATGCAGGACGCCGATCAACAGGAAGGCCACGGCGGATAACACGCCGAAGGTGGCAAAGCCCAGCTGGTAGCTGCCGGTACTCTCCTTCGCCATGGCCATGATCACCGGCAGGTAAAAGCCGCCGATACCGCCGGCGGCACCGATGATCCCGGTCATCACACCGGTCTTGCCCTGCCATCGCTGCGGCACGAGCTGGAAGGTCGCACCGTTACCGAGGCCAAAGTCCAAGTACAGAGCCAACAGCAGCGCGACGCCCCCCGTCAGCGGCGGCATGAGCGCTGCAAAGGCGAAATTGCACGCTGAAATGGCCACCAGCAGCACCATCAGCACTTTCACGCCCGACAGCCGGTCGGCTATGAATCCTCCTACCGGGCGTACCAGGGCACCGGTGAGAGACAGCCCCGCCATGACAAGACCGGCATCCACTTTGGTCAGTTGATACTGTGTGGTCAGTAGCAGGCTCACATACGAGGACATGCCCACGAAGCCACCGAATGTGATGCTGTAGACGAGCATCATCACCCAGGTATCGCGTTCACCCAGCACCTTGAGGTATCTGCGTGGCAACACCGCCAGCGCCACCAGCGCACCGAGTAGCGGCAGCAACAGCACGCCCGTCTTGCCATGGCCGAACAGTCCGGCGTTGACCAGCAGCACCAGGGCCATCACGCCGATGAGCGAAATGGCGAAGCCTGCGAATGCCTGCGCACCGCTGCCGCTCTTTGAACTGCGATCCTCGGCCCAAAGAATCACGGCCACGGCGGTGAGGGCCAGCAGCGGCAGCGCCGCTGCCGTGGCGTGCTGCCAGCCGAAGTGTTGCGCCAGCGTGGGAAACACAAAGCCATCGACGACGGCGCCGATGTTGCCGGCGGCGGCCAGACCCAGAACCAGGCCTTGAACGCGCGGCGGATAGCTGCTGCCGGCCATGGGCAGGGCGATCGCGAAACTGGCGCCGCCCACGCCCAGGAAGCAGCCCAAGATGAGCAGCAGGGTGTACGTGGGAATGATCGGCAACAGCAGCACGCCGGCCGGAATCGCGGACAGGGAAATCCCCATGAGCGCGAGTCGACGGCCGTCCACGGACTGGAACAGATTGCCCAGCGTCACGCGCACGATGGATGCGGCGAGCACCGGCACGGCGACCAGAAAGCCCGCCTGGGTCGGCGACAGCACCAGTTGCCTGGAGATGAACGGCGCCAGCGGCCCGAACATCACCCAGGCGGTAAAGCCCGTGTCGAAGTACAGAAAGCAGGCCAGCAGGGCCTTCCAGTTGCCACTTTTAAGGGATGCGATGACGTGCTTCATTCGGTTACCTCAACCTGTGCTGCGCGCGAGCAAAAAAAACCGCCAACGATGCGCATCCATCGAGGACGTGCATAGATTGGCGGCGTTGCCTTGGCAGATCCGCCGTTGGACCTGCCGTATGCTGGATCTCTGCAACGGCTATGCCATGCGCGCTCGCGATCAGCGCATGTTCACTTGGTTCATATGCGTCAAGCGCTTAGCGTGCAGGCATGGTTGCTGTGAAACAGCTGGCCGCTGCCAGGACGTTTCATTTGAGTGCAGACGCACCGATGTGTGCACACTGTTTGTGCAGTGGCGCTCAGGATTTCTCGCGCTTGAGTATTGATTGAACTTGATGTCACAGTCGCTACTCTCGTCCTGCGAAGGCATTTCATTGGAATCACCGGCCGCACGTTTTCTGCGCTCCGCCAGGCTCTGTCGAGCTCGCGACCTCGAGCAGCTGCTCATGCTGGGCGAGTTGGTCAAGAGCCTCAACGAGCTCATACATGCGCTGCAGAAGGAGCGCGGCGCCTCGTCGATCTTTCTCGGCTCCAACGGCGTTCAGTTCAGCGACCGCCTGACAGCACTGGTCGCTGAATGCCGTGATCTGGAGAGCGTTGTTCAAGAGCGGCTGGAGCAGCTCGATAAGGGGCTGGATCGCATGAGCTCGGGCGCGCGCTTCTACACGCGCGTGGCGCTGGCCTTGCGCGCGCTCGAGACTCTGCCGGAGACGCGCGCGCAGATTGCATCGCTGGTCATGGCGCCGCAGGACGCGGTGAAGGCCTTCACCGGAATCATCGGCTGCCTGCTGGCGGTGGGATTCGAAGTGGCGGACATTGCCGCCGATCCGGCAATTTCGCGCGCACTCGTTGCCCTGGTCAATTTCGCGCAGGGCAAGGAATACGCCGGCCAGGAGCGCGCGATCGCAGGGGCTGCGTTCTCAGGTGGCCACTTCCACGCCGCTGACCAACGCCGTCTGGGGCATCTGGTGGCGGGGCAGGAACAGGCATTCCGTGTGTTCGCGGAATTCTCGCAGCCGGCGCATGTCAGTGCTTTTCACGATCTTCTTTCCAGTCCTGATTCGTCGGAAATGAAGCGCATGCGCGAGCTTTCGTTGGACCGCGAGCGGGTTGCCGAGCCGGCGGCCGATACGGCCGACATCTGGTTCCGGCTCACGACCCGGCGCATTGATGCGATGAAGACCATTGAGGAGCAGATGGCCGCGGATCTCGGGCGGCTGTGCGCCGCCAAGCTGGCCGAGTCGCGCCAGGACTCAAAGCGCGTCGA
>Ga0075522_10002916_pt1 | contig 12564 bp, 9 predicted proteins | sample NGEPerA_FD_74796 | JGI IMG/M metagenome (GOLD analysis project Ga0075522, IMG submission 74796) | Arctic peat soil microbial communities from the Barrow Environmental Observatory site, Barrow, Alaska, USA - NGEE PermafrostL2-A | ecosystem: Environmental > Terrestrial > Soil > Wetlands > Peat ... | reverse complement strand
GAAGGCCGAATGGCTGCTCGACTTTGCCCTGCCGGTGCTTGGGCCCCTGTCCGTGAGCGCCGTACGTCCCATTGAGGTCTTGGCCGTCCTGCGCACGGTTGAGAAGCGGGGACGGTACGATACGGCGCGAAGGCTCCGCTCGACGATTGGAGCGGTATTTCGCTACGCCGTCGCGACAGCCAGGGCGCAGGTTGACCCGACCGCCCCCCTCCTGGGGGCTTTGACGGCACCTACCGTCACGCCGAGGGCGGCGGTGACTGATCCCAAGGCGTTTGGGGGCCTCCTGCGGGCCATAGACGGGTATAGCGGCCAGAAGACGACCCAGGCAGCCCTGAAGCTCCTAGCACTGCTATTTCCTCGTCCGGGGGAGCTGCGCGCTTCCCAGTGGTCCGAATTTAACCTTGAGGAAGCTGTTTGGACGATCCCGGCAGAGAGGACGAAAATGCGCCGGGAGCATCGCTGCCCGCTTTCGCCCCAGGCCGTTTCTATTTTGCGAGAATTGCATGAGATCACAGGTGGTGGCTTGCTCGTTGTTCCCGGCGTGCGCACCGTGCGTCAACCAATGTCTGAGAACACCTTCAACGCCGCGCTCCGGAGCCTTGGGTACTCGCAAGACGAAGCAACAGCGCACGGCTTTCGCGCCTCGGCTTCGACCATGCTCAATGAGTCGGGATTGTGGAGCGCGGATGCTATCGAGCGGCAACTCGCGCATGTCGAGAACAACGATGTACGCCGGGCCTATGCGCGCGGACAAAATTGGGATGAGCGCGTCAAGATGATGGGGTGGTGGGCTGACTATCTCGACCGATTGAAGAGCGTTGGCAAGGTCGTGCAGATTGATAGGAAACTTGCCTAGATTGCTTTTCCCGGCACGATCCCCCGAGGTCGGTCCGCAATCCAACCGCTCGTCTAGTCGCCCCTTTTAGGGTATCGTCTTCGTATAACCATGCATCTCGCTACCCCCCAACCTTGCGCGACAAATTCAACATGACAAACTGTCAGAACGAAGCATTTTATGTTTGAACAGGCCTTCAAGAACATCGACGACGTGCTCCGGAAAGAAGCGGGGTGCACGACCGAGCTGGATTATACCGAGCAGGCCTCTTGGCTTCTGTTCCTGAAATATTTGGACGGATTGGAAGAAGATAAGGCCACCGAAGCGGCGCTCGATGGGAGGAAATACACATACATCCTCGATAAGCCGTATCGCTGGGAAAGCTGGGCTGCGCCAAAAACCAAGAGCGGACAGATCGACCATAACAAGGCCGCGACCGGTGATGATCTGCTTGATTTCGTCAACGGCAAACTTTTTCCGTACCTGCACGGCTTTAAGCAGAGAGCCAGCGGATCGAACACCATCGAATACAAGATTGGCGAAATCTTTGCGGAGATTAAAAACAGGATTTCCAGCGGCTATAACTTGCGCGAGATCATCGACCACGTCGATGAGCTGCGCTTCCGTTCGCAGACTGAGAAGCACGAGCTTTCGCATCTCTATGAAGCCAAGATCAAGAATATGGGCAACGCCGGACGTAATGGCGGCGAGTACTACACCCCGCGCCCTCTTATTCGCGCCATCATTCAAGTTGTAAAGCCCAAGATCGGCGAGCGCATCTATGACGGTGCCTGCGGCTCAGCAGGCTTCCTGTGCGAATCGTTCATCTTTATGAAGGCCAAGTCTGACCTCACCACGAAGGAAGCCAAGACGCTCCAGGAGCGCACCTTCTACGGCAAGGAAAAGAAGTCCCTCGCCTACGTCATCGCAATCATGAACATGATCCTGCACGGTATCGATGCACCGAATATCATCCATACAAATACGCTAACGGAAAACCTCGCCGATGTTCAGGAGAAGGACCGTTTCGACATTGTGCTGGCCAATCCACCCTTCGGCGGTAGCGAGCGCAAGGAGGTCCAGCAGAATTTTCCCATTCGCACTGGCGAGACGGCGTTTCTCTTTCTCCAGCACTTCATCAAGATGCTTAAGGCGGGTGGGCGCGGCGGTATCGTCATCAAGAACACGTTCTTGTCGAACACCGACAATGCCTCAGTTTCTCTGCGTAAGTTGCTACTTGAAACCTGTAATCTGCACACCGTGCTCGATTGCCCAGGCGGCACGTTTCAGGGCGCGGGTGTGAAAACCGTGGTGCTGTTCTTTGAGAAAGGAAGCCCGACGCGCAAAGTCTGGTTCTACCAGCTCGAACCCGGCCGCAATATGGGCAAAACGAATCCCCTCAACGACGCCGACCTCGCCGAGTTCGTCGCACTACAAAAGACCCTCGCCGACTCACCCAAGAGCTGGAGCGTCAACGCCAAGGCCATTGACCGGAAAACTTTTGACCTCTCCGTGAAGAATCCGAACGGCGGCGAGGAAATTGTGCACCGCAGCCCGGAGGTCATCATTGATGAAATCGCTGCGCTCGACGCTGAAAGCGCGGAAGTCTTGGAGAACATCAAGGCGCTAGTATGAATAAGGGGTGGCAATGGAAATCGTTGGGCGAGGTCTGCAAGACAGGCTCTGGCGGCACTCCTTTGAAAGACAAAAAGGAGTATTACGAAGGTGGAACAATTCCTTGGCTAATGAGCGGCGAGGTGAGCCAAGGTGAAGTCAGAGAGGCTACCAAATTCATCACCCAGAAAGGGTTGGAAAACTCTGCCGCCAGAATGTTTCCGAAGGACACGGTCTTGGTTGCAATGTATGGCGCGACCGCTGGCCAAGTTGGCATCCTCCGATTTGAGGCGACAACGAATCAAGCTGTCTGCGGAATCTTCCCGAACACGCAATTTGTTCCGGAGTTCCTATTCTATTTCTTGTTATCGAAGAAGGATGAGCTGGTGGCGCAAGCAACCGGAAACGCCCAGCCTAATATTTCGCAAATCAAAATCAAGAACACGAATGTTCCAATTCTACCGCTCCCCGAACAGCAGCGGATCGTCGGCCTGCTCGACGAAGCATTTGCGGGTGTTGCCCTCGCCAAAGCCAATGCCGAAAAGAATCTACAAAATGCTCGCGCCCTCTTCGAAAGCCACCTCCAATCCGTCTTTACCCAGCAGGGCCCGGGGTGGTTGGAGAAACCCCTTGATGCACTCACCGAACCTGACTCCCCCATAACGTACGGTGTCGTCAAGCCAGGTGATGAAGGAGAAATTAGGTTTGTCAGAGGAGGGGACTTAGTGCGAGGGAAAGTCCGCTTAACTCAACTTCGAACAATTACCCGAGCAGTCTCTGATCAATATCGTCGGACACTGCTCAGAGGCGGAGAGCTTCTGATTTGCCTCGTCGGACAACCGGGACAAGTCGGGGTCGCCCCAGGCGATTTGGCCGGAGCAAATATTGCTCGTCAGGTCGGATTGATTCGATTGAAGAAGAGCCTTAATTCCGAGTTTGTGCGATATTTTCTTCAGTCGGGTCCAGGCGCAGAGGCTCTTGGAGCAAGGGAATCCGGTTCTGTTCAACAGGTGATAAATTTGGGTGAGCTTCGCCAAGTGTTAATTCCGCACCCCCGGCTTGACGAACAGGATAAGGTCGTGGCGAGCCTCGATATAGTTGAAGCAGAAACCCAACGCCTTGCTACCCTCTACGAGCGGAAGCTTGCCGCGCTTGGGGCGTTGAAGAAGTCGCTGCTGCACCAAGCCTTCACTGGGCAGCTTATAGCCGCATTATGAACGAAGCTGAGACCAGAGCCGAGCATATTGATCCCGCCCTCAAGGCGGCGGGTTGGGGCGTGGCCGAGGGCAGCCGCATCCTGCGCGAATACCACATCACTGAGGGTCGTCTGGAAGGCCACGGACGGCGTGCTAAGGCCCAGATTGCCGATTACGTGCTGGTGTACCGCAATACCAAACTGGCTGTTGTGGAAGCAAAAGCGTTCGATGAGGAACTGACGGAAGGTGTCGGGCAGGCCAAGAGCTATGCGGTCAAGATGGCGATTCGCTTCACCTATGCCACCAACGGGCGCGGCATCTACGCCATTGACATGCTGGAGGGCACCGAAGGCGAAGTGGCCCAATATCCCAGTCCGGAAGAGCTTTGGAGCCTGACTTTTGCCGCGAAGAGTGCCTGGCGCGACCGCTTCGCCGCCGTGCCCTTCGAGGACAAAGGTGGCTTCTTCCAAGGTCGCTACTACCAGGACACGGCCATCGAACGGGTACTGGAAGCCATTGCAGGCGGGAAGCAGCGCATCCTACTCACCCTCGCCACCGGGACCGGCAAGACCTTCATTGCATTCCAGATCGCATGGAAGTTGTTTCATAGCCGCTGGAATCTAAGTCGCGAGCCGTCTCGCCGACCGCGCATCTTGTTCCTTGCTGACAGGAATATTCTTGCTGACCAAGCCTATAACTCCTTCTCTGCCTTCCCCGAGGACGCGCTCGTGCGGATCGCGCCGGAGGACATCCGCAAGAAGGGTAAGGTGCCGAAGAACGGCAGCGTGTTCTTCACTATTTTCCAGACCTTTATGAGCGGCCCACCGAAGGACGGGAAACCCTCCCCTTATTTTGGCGAATATCCGGCTGATTTTTTTGATTTCATCATCATCGATGAATGCCATCGCGGCGGAGCCAACGACGAAAGCAATTGGCGCGACATTCTCGACTACTTCGCGCCTGCGGTGCAGCTCGGCCTCACCGCCACACCTAAGCGTAACGACAATATTGATACTTACAAATATTTCGGCGAGCCGGTCTACGTCTATTCACTCAAGGAGGGCATCAACGACGGATTTCTCACACCGTTCAAGGTAAAGCAGATTTCGACGACACTCGACGAGTATGTCTACACGCCGGACGATAAATTGATCGAAGGCGAAGTGGAGAGCGGTAAGCGCTACACGGAACCCGAGTTTAACAAGATCATCGAGATCAAGGAGCGCGAAGCGCATCGCGTGAAGTTGTTCATGGACATGATAGACCAGCGGGAGAAAACGCTAGTCTTCTGCGCCACACAGGCTCACGCCCTGGCCGTGCGCGACCTCATCAACCAAATGAAGACGAGTAAGGACCCAAATTATTGCCAACGGGTGACGGCTGACGATGGCGCACTCGGCGATCAGGCTCTACGGGATTTTCAGGATAACGAAAAGAATATCCCCACCATTCTCACTACTTCACAAAAACTCTCTACCGGAGTGGATGCCCGGAATATCCGCAATATTGTGTTGATGCGTCCAATCAATTCGATGATTGAATTTAAGCAGATTATAGGACGTGGCACGCGCCTCTATGACGGCAAGGACTATTTCACGATTTACGACTTCGTGAAGGCACACCACCACTTCAGCGATCCCGAATGGGACGGCGAACCGATTGAGCCAGAGACAAAGGAACCCAAGCCGGTGCCCCCGCCGACTGGACCGACCGAGCCGCCAAAGCCGGGACCCGGACCCACCCCCCGTCCTCAAAAGATCAAAGTCGAACTTGCCGACGGCAAGGCCCGCACCATTCAGCACATGATGGTGACTTCGTTCTGGCACCCTGACGGAACGCCCATGTCCGCGAAGCAATTCATGGAAATGCTTTTTGGTAAGCTGCCTGAATTCTTCAAAAATGAAGCCGAGCTTCGCGCCCTATGGAGCGCCCCGGACACGCGCGCGAAACTCCTGCAAGGTCTGGCCGGAAAAGGGTTCGGCAAGGATCAGATGGCCGAGATGCAGAAGATAATCGACGCGGAGAAGAGCGATCTATTCGATGTATTGGCTCACGTTGCATACGCATTGCCCACGCTCACCCGCCAAGAGAGGGCTGGTAAGGCAAGCCTGGTGATCAATACTCAGTTCAACACCAAGCAGCAGGCTTTTCTGGACTTCGTGCTTTCGCACTATGTTAGCGAGGGCGTGGGGGAGCTCGATCAGGACAAGCTGACACCACTGCTCCGCCTGAAATATCACAACTCTATTACTGACGCCGTGGCTGATTTGGGCAAGCCGGAGGAGATCGGATTAGTGTTCGCGGGCTTCCAAAAATATCTGTACCAAGAAGCGGCGTGATCGCTAGAAGTCGAGACGAAGTAAACGTGGTATATTGCATCGATAACGCGAGCCGTCATTCACTTAGCTCCACCAATCAACCTGTCTCAGAGAAAAAATGATATATCTCCTACTTATACTCTCTCTTCTCGTCGGCGGAGCAATTGGCTTTGTTGCTGCTTGGTACATCAAGGGCATGGAGTTAGCGGTCGAGAAGCGCGCGCTTCAAGAGCGTAAAGGCGACATTGACAATTTGGACGCGCGTTTCAAAGCCGTCGCCGGAGATTTGTTTAGATCGCATTCACAGGAATTTCTCTCTGAATTTGAGAAGGCAAGAACTGTCCAAAACGTCGATTTGGAGCACCGAGAGAAGGGCTTTGCAAAGCTCGTTGAAGGACTCAACAAGTCGATGGAAACAGTCGGAAGCAAGATGACCGAATTGGAGAAACAACGCAGTGAGCAATTCGGAGCACTCGGGCAGAGCATCAAGCACGTTCTGGATACGGGACTCAAAATGCAGGAGACGGCGCAAACCTTAAAAACGGTTCTGTCGTCGGCAAGTGCCGTACGGGGCCGTTGGGGTGAAATGGTCCTGAAAAATTTGCTCGAAGATTCTGGATTGACAGAAGGTGTTGATTTTTTTGTTCAAGAAACGGTGACTGGGGATGAAGCGGCACTTCGCCCTGACGTAATCGTCAATCTTCCTGGTGACTTACGTCTCGCAATTGATAGCAAAGCTGGTCTGGAGGCATTCTTCAAGGCGGTTGAAGAACAAGAACCAGACAAGAAACGCGAACATCTTTTGCAATTCGCTCAGAATTTACGAGGTCACATTCGGGAATTGTCGAGCAAGGAATATCAGAAGCACATAGATCAAAAGATACCTTATGTCGTCATGTTTATCCCTGGCGAGGCTGCGGTCAGAGCGGTATTTGAGGCAGACTCTAATCTCTTCCGTGAGGCTCAAGAAAAGAGAGTGATGCTCGCGAGTCCAGCTACGATCATCCCGCTCGTCCTGCTTATTGCACACGCTTGGAAGCAGCATAAGTCTGTTGAAAATGCCTCCAAGATAATGGATGAGGTCGTTGCCCTGGGTGCCAGGCTTAAGACATTTCTCGGGCATTTTGCTGGAATTGGTTCGTCCCTGTCTCAGGCAACGAAAAAGTTCAACGAAGCGGCTAGCTCGTGGGACGCGCGCGTGTATCCGAAGATCGAGCAGATCAATAATTTAGGCGGCAATCTACAAGTAGATGCCCACGTTACTTCAATCGAAGAGCAACCGAGGTTGCCAGATAGGGTGCTGTTACCGTCCAGTGATAAACCGTGATGTGGGTCTTCGGGTACTCGCTGCCCACTACAGATAGTCAGACATTATCTCTCGGACCAAAGGAGGGGCTGGCGACGGATCACGCTTGCGGGCGACCGCTACCTGTAAATCGGTGGAGTTGATTGCGCCCGCACTGAAGGGTTGGCTAGGAGTGCCGTCGATCATCAGCTTTAGGTAGATGTCGCGATTTGGCAGATTTATAAGGTCTTCGACCTCGAACTTGGGCTGAAATTCACGCGCTAAAAAACCGGCATCTTCTGCCCCGACCCGAAAAGAGATGAGCGTCGCTGCATTGCCGAGAACAGCATGGCGGATGTCCGGTTCAAGCTGGTGCAAGTGCTGGTGAGCGAGCGTGAGCCCCACACCGTACTTGCGAAGCTCGCTCATCATGTTGGCAAGCATGAGCGTGGTGAAATTCTGGAATTCATCAAGGTAGACAAAGAACGGTTTGCGCTCACTTGGGGCGCGTTCCGCGCGACTGAAGGCGGCGAGACCCAGCGTTGATACGACAAGGCTACCAAGGATCAGCGCACTGTCTTCGCCAAGATGCCCCTTGGCGACGTTCACGAGTAACACCTTTCCTTCATCCATGAGAGACCGGAACCGTAGATCAATCTCAGGTTCTACGAGTATGCGATACAGCGTCGGGTCCGACAGAAGCGCTCCGAGCTTGTTTTGGATCGGCGCGCACGCCTCTGCGCGCAAGCGCGCGGGGTACTCCTCAAATTCGTTCTTCCAGAAATTCTTTACTACCTGGTTGCGAACGCCGCCGACGATTTCCTTACGGAAGTCATCATCGGAATAGAGCCGTAATATGTCGGGTAGCTTGGCATCGTCCCGTTCTAATAGGGCGTAGAGGGTGTTGCGCAGGACGTGTTCCATGCGCACGCCCCAGGCGTCCGGCCACATCTTTTCAAGAGTCTCTAACAGCCCGGAGACGGCAAGCGGAATTTTATCGTCGCGCACTCGCCGGAGCGGGTTGTATCCATAAGGCTGACTTGGATCGGGCGCGTTTAGATAGATGACGCGATTAGCTTGGTCAGGCGGAATGTTTGCAGCAATGTTCTCTACGAGGTCGCCGTGTGGATCAACGAGAGCGAAACCGCGTCCTGCCTCCAGGTCTTGACGCGCTAATGTCTCAATAAGCGTAGACTTGCCCACGCCTGTCTTTCCAATCATGTAGATATGCGAGAGGCGGTCCGGCTGTTTAATGCCGAACGGTGTGTTCCCATTGCGAAAATTAGTTGCGCCAAAATATGAGGTCTCGAAACGGGCCAGTGGCGTCATGCCGGTATCATCGTCGAAATCCAATGCAAAGCGTAGACGGGACTAATTGACCCGGTGTCAACGCGGTCTTATCTCGTCGGCTTGGTTATGAGCGGCCTGTCGAGAATCTAGTGGCACTGCTGGAGAAGATTCTACGGCCTTGACGCTAGTAGCCCAGATATTGCGAAAATAGGGCCGGCAGCTATTATCTACCCAATGGCTAATATCCGCTCCATAGACATGCTCCTTATCGACGACTTGTTCGAGATGGGCGGCGGGTATGTGCTAAATTTCTCCGACCGAACATTCGCACAATTCTTCGCGGAAGAACTCAACATCGATATCGACAAGCCCAAGTATGCCGAGAATGGCGGTTCTAAAGGCAAGCGTCTCCGGCATTTTCTCCAGACAGTTGACATGCCCACGGCAATCCGAACGCTGAATGCGCTTTGGGAATATCGTGAGGCGATACGGCAGCGAGCAGACAAAGAAGAAACGATCAAGAACGCGCACGGTCGATTCCTCGACCTCGTAGTCAGACTAGGCGGTGCCAAACCGGCGGCAACACCCGGAACGCCGCCCGCCCCTGCATTTAACCGAGTTAAGCTAGCTGAACTGAGTAAAGAGCTAACGGAGCTATCCAAACTTGCTCCCCAGCCTCGCGGATATGCGTTCGAAAAATTCCTTAAATCGTTGTTCGATGCTTATGGCCTACAGGCTCGTGACGCATTCCGCCTCGTTGGCGAACAGATTGACGGAAGCTTCCTGTTATCGAGCGAGATATACCTGCTTGAAGCAAAGTGGCAGAATGGCCCTTCTGGTGTGGATGAACTTCACACCTTCCACGGCAAGATTGAGCAGAAGGCAGCGTGGACACGGGGCTTGTTCGTCAGCTTTGCCGGATTTACCGAGGTGGGTTTGCAGGCCTTTGGACGGGGTAAACGAGCAATCTGCATGGACGGATACGATTTATCCGAAGTGCTTCGTCGCGAATTACCGCTGGATATCATACTTGAAGCAAAGGTTCGCAAAGCTGCCGAAACTGGAAACCCTTTCACGCGCGTACGCGACCTATTTCCAGAATGAATTGCTTGGACGGGCCTCTCGCGCAGCCTTCTCCGACTCCCACTCTTCAGTCGCAGGGGACATCGGGGGCTTGAGTACGAGGTTCACCCCGACGTTGGTCACCAATTTAAATCCCGCTTCCGGGCTATCCCTTGAATAGAATAATTAAGATAGAATGAGCCCATGCGCGTTCGATCAATCCGACTAAAAGACTTCAAGCGTTTCAATGATCTCACCATTGACCTTGGGGATCGAACCCCCAAGATCGTTGCCCTGGTTGGGCCCAACGGCTCCGGTAAGAGCAGTGTTTTCGATGCCTTTGAAGAACTCGGCAGCATGCGGAAAGGGCATGGAGGCAAGGAAGCCAGCTACTATAAGAAATCCGTGTTCGGTGGGACTACTGATGCGACAAATCGTTACGAGGCGGGCGAGCATATAACCTTGGTTTCCGACCAAGGCGAAAATTACGACCGCACAAGTTTTTACATTCGTTCGGCGTATCGCTTTACTGCTCGCTTAGCCGTTGACGCCATTCGCAAGCTACCTGAAGCGGCGGCCGATCAAAATCGGCCGAACTCACTGATAGACACCGACAGTCGGCTTCCTCAAAATTATGAGCGCCTTCTCGGCCAGTTTTATGATGACGTCTACGATAAGGACGTTACCGGCCGGGCTTGGGCGCAGGCCAATATTGACGGCCTCAATGCCGTTCTCGAAAAGGTCTTGGATATCATCGTCTCCTTTCTCGGAAATCCGGTGAGTGGAGAAGGAAGTCTTTATTTTACGAAGGGGGCTTCTACGAGATTTCCTTATGCGAATCTTTCCTCAGGTGAGAAGGAAGTAATTGATCTTGTCCTCGATCTATTCGTTAAGAGAGACCTCTATCCGAATGCTGTCATCTGTATTGATGAACCCGAACTGCATTTGAATACCGCTATCCAGCGGAAACTTCTTGGCGAGCTGGAGAAGCTTGTGCCGGAGGGGTCCCAACTTTGGATAGCAACACACAGCATCGGGTTCCTTCGTGCTCTTCAGGAAGACTTGCCTGAAAAGACGGCCGTGATTGATTTTACGGGAAGCAATTTCGACGGAACTGTGGCGCTGAAGCCGATTGCAGGCACCCGAAGTGACTGGCTACGTATATTCGAGACAGCTTTGGAAGATCTGACCGGCCTAATGGCTCCGAAGCAAATTGTGTATTGCGAAGGTCGCACCGAGGCAACACCGGCAGGTGCCGACCAAGGGCTAGACGCGGAGGTTTACAACCAAGTCTTCGCCTCCACCCATCAAGACACGTTTTTCGTCTCAGCGGGCGGCGGCGCAGTAGTGCAAAAGAATGCGCTGCTTGGTCTTAGGGTTCTCAAGAAGGCACTCCTCGATGTGACCTTCCTCATTCTTAAAGATCGAGATGAAAATACGGGAGCCGAGAAGACCGCATTTTTAGCCGCTGATACCGCGAACCGAATGCTGTCGCGCCGAGAAATCGAGAACTATCTCTTTGATAAAGAGGTTCTAACAGCATTCTGTGGAGCGAACGGAAAAACATTTGATGAAGCACGATACGACGGGGCAGTAACGGCTATAGCAACGCAAGATTTAAAGCTTGTGCAACAAACCATTCAACATTGCTGTGATGTCACGGGGGATATAGGGGCCTTTAAGCGTGAGCTTTCACGGTACCTACTACCCGGCATTGCCGCGTACATCGATCTAGAGGCCTGCATATTCATCCCTTAAGACGCGGGCGCGTGAGCTATGCAGACGTATCCACCTGATCGGCTTTTAGCCGGGTGGGTGAACTTCCTTCTTCATCGAAGCTAGTAGTTGAGCTTCCTCATTTTTCTGCGCAGCTCCCGGACGCTCCCCACCATGTGGCGATACAGGTATTCTTTCTTCAGTCTCTTCTCCTTTGCCTCTGCACGCACCCGATTACCCCTAAGGATGGTTTCCCAGCCGGGATTGTACTTCTGTGCTTGATTGTTTGAAGTCATAGACCCCCCATGATTACTCACCCAGCTATTCGGCACTAGACGGGACTATGTGACACCCAGGCAACAAGTCCCGTCGTCAGGGGGACATAGGGGACTTGAGGGACTTCACACCGACAGCCTCTCATCTTCTCGCACGGGCTTTTGAAGGCCGCCCGCGCTCGTATTCGAGCTGACGGCGTTGAGCTCTCGCTTTGATATGACGGGAGTTGTTGACACAGCGAGAGCCCTTTCAAAGATAGCTAGGATTTCTTCAGCGCGAGTTCGAGGTTCATCGTTACATGGGTCACAAAACGTTGACACCCAGTCAACAAGTCCCGTCTATGCAAAGCACGGCTCAATAGAGCCGTGCTTTGCGCTAAAAAACGCTGCGACAGTAAATTCCGATTTTGCAATACCCTACGGGGAATCGAACTTTTTCCTCTCGCGCTCCGCCTTTTCCTTAGCGAGGCGGGTGGCGATGCGAAGGATGACCTTCGCGTACTCTCGTAGGTTTTCCCGGGCAGCGTCTCGCTCAACCTCAGTTGCGCGCGGCATATAGCGGTCAAGAATGAGATCGCCCGGCTGCCACGGGCGCCCGTGGGCATTGAGCTTTGGAGGCCAGGGGGCTTCAGCATTGTCTTCGTGGTCGGACATAGAAGAAAGGCCGCTTGGTTATGAGCGGCCTTTCGAGAGTCTAGTGGCACTGCCGGTGGAGATGCCTTGACGCTGGTAGCCTAGATATTGCGGAAATGAGGCGGCCAGCTATCATCTACCCAATGGCCAATATCCGCTCCATAGACATGTTGCTCATCGACGACCTGTTCGAGATGGGCGGCGGGTATGTGCTCAATTTCTCCGACCGGACATTCGCACAATTCTTCGCGGAAGAACTGAATATCGATATCGACAAGCCCAAGTATGCCGAGAATGGCGGTTCTAAAGGCAAGCGTCTCCGGCATTTTCTCCAGACAGT
>Ga0075522_10002914_pt1 | contig 12571 bp, 10 predicted proteins | sample NGEPerA_FD_74796 | JGI IMG/M metagenome (GOLD analysis project Ga0075522, IMG submission 74796) | Arctic peat soil microbial communities from the Barrow Environmental Observatory site, Barrow, Alaska, USA - NGEE PermafrostL2-A | ecosystem: Environmental > Terrestrial > Soil > Wetlands > Peat ... | reverse complement strand
GACGGCCCACCCGGCTGGCTCACCCTCTGGCGCGGATGGAATGACCTTCACCTGATGGTCATGAGCGCGCGGGCGGCTGGACTGGAAAAAATGTGACGAAAGATGAGGCGTCTCGCCCGTGCCTGGTGCTTCAAAATAGAAATACTGTAGTTGTTCTACTACGACCGCGCCATCGGCACGGGCGGGACGCCTGTGATACGTTCACCCCAATCGCTCGACGCATTGCACCGCGTTGCATTCGGCTGAAGTGTGACGGAATCAGGATAGCCATTCCCCCTTGCCCATCGCCCAGATTCAAGCTACGGTTCGGCATTCACCGAGGAAGCCTACGCCATGGTTGATCTGAAAGATGTACAGGAAAACCCCGCCAAATATCGCCGGGGCGCGGAACTGAAAAACGTAAAAGTTGATATCGACGGCATACTCCGGCTCGCCGGTGAACGAGGGGCGGCGCGCAAGGATTACGATCGCTTTCGCTCCGAGCAAAACGAGGCGTCCAAGCTAATCAGCAAGCTCAAGGATGCTTCGGAAAAGCAGGCCGCGATCGCGCGGATGGCGGACCTGAAGGCGAAGGTAAAGGACGCGGAGGAGCGTGAGAAAATCGCCGAGGCCGCGCTGATGCCGCTGGTCTGGCAGGTGCCCCAGCCGCCGGATGCGGACGTGCCGGTCGGAAAGGATGCCGCCGAGAACGTGGTGCTGTATCGATGGGGGCAGCCGCGAAAGTTTGAGTTTGAACCCAAAACCCACATCGAACTGGTTGAAAAGCTGGGGATGGTGGATTTCGACGCGGGCGTTCGCATCGCCGGCAGCCGATCGTACTTCCTCAAAGGGGCGGGCGCTGAATTGCACATGGCGGTGCTTCGGCTGGCGTTTGACCTGATGGTTTACGAAAAGGGTTTCACGGCGATGTCCGTGCCGGTGCTGGTGCGCGAGGCGGCGATGCGCGGCACCGGGTTCTTCCCCGCCGGCCGCGAGCAGGCCTATCGCGTCGGCGAAATGGACGAAACCGGCGAAGACGTCCGCTTCCTCACCGGCACCGGAGAAGTCGGCCTCACCGCCTACGAGATGCCCGCCAAGGAAAATGACGTCCATCTCACCGAAGCCGAATTGCCCCTCAAATACGTCACGATCAGCACCTGCTTCCGCCGCGAGGCCGGCACCTACGGCAAGGACACCGCCGGCCTGTACCGCGTCCACCAATTCGACAAATGCGAGCAGGTCGTCATCTGCCGAAACGATGTCGAGGAGAGCAAGCGCTGGCACCAGGAAATGCTCGGCTACTCCGAGGAAGTGCTCAAACGCCTCAACCTACCCTACCGCGTGATCCAATGCTGCACGGGAGACATCGGCGTGAAAAACGCCTCAATGATGGACATCGAAACCTGGATGCCCAGCCGCAAGAGTGAAAAAGACCCCGACAGCGGCTACGGCGAAACGCACTCCGCCAGCCGCCTATACGAATTCCAGGCCCGCCGGCTCAACCTCCGCTACAAAGGCGCCGATGGCAAAATCCGCTTCTGCCACACGCTCAACAACACCGTCGCCGCCAGCCCGCGCATTTTGATCCCCATCCTGGAGAACTATCAGAACGCCGACGGCACCGTGACCATCCCCGATGCGCTGCGGAAATATATGGGCGGGAAGGAAAAGATCGGCGAAGCGGGGAGCCTTGGCCGGTGAATACGCCGGCGATACGTCAGCGGGGGACGTCGCCCCCGAACAGGACCCACTGATATTTCGTTGGCAGGGGCCCTTACCGCGCCGACCCCGCCGCAGTGGCTGGCGGTTCGTGCCTCAGACTTCTCCAACGGTCAATATCGCGAGCAAAAACGGCGACACGCAGTGACCGTGGAATGGAGCTCAAGCTCAAGGATTCGTCCGCGATTGGAGGGCCATCGACAAGATCTGCCCAAACTGTGCCATCTCAACAAGTCCCTCCAACTGCTCCCGCTCAATATCCGAAAGTGCACCATCGGCATTCCGCTCGAGGAGTGCATGCATGCGGTCGATGAGCGCCGCCGACATCGACGTGACGTCGCCCACGGTGGACCGGGGAAATGTAAGCGTGATGCCTTCGATGGTGGATGACATAATTCAACAATAGGTTATGCCAGATACCTGCGTCAACAAAAACCTCCCCGCGCGACCGGCTGCGGGTGATTACGGACTTCCGCTCGGAGCGATGTGTTTTACGGAAAGCCGTCACACATGCGTCGGCGTCCTCAACGCATCGATCACGCTGGGCTTTGCGTCGGCATCTGGGATGACCTGCCGCACCAGTTCGGACTCGATTGCTCCGCGGATGGCGTCCTGCTTGGGATAGCGCACCTCGCGGTAGCCGGTGGCGCCCTCCGGGCATTTGAGCACGCGCACGGCTTGCTGATAGCCGGCGTCGGTATTCAGATTGATGCGCTCCAGGAGCGAAACGTACCAGTCGCGGAACTGGGTTTCGTTGCGGTGCCAGCCGGGTAGTTTGCGCCACCATTTCATGTGCTGGACGATCTGCAGGTGCCAATCGCGGGTGGTGATGGGGATGCGGATACGGTGCTTGCCGAGGTTGAATTCGGGGCGGGTGTGGTGCTTGTAGGCGATGCGGTCGCCGTTGGAGACATCCACGCCATACTTGGCGATGTCGCGCTGCTTTTTCTCGTATCGCGTGAGCAGGTAGGAGACGTACGGCTCATCCTTAATAAGCATCACCTTCGCAATATTCCACATTGCGGCCAGCGTGGCTGCATAGCCGCGCTGCTTGCTGTCGCGGCGGTAGATGCCGCGCACCAGATCAAAATAGCGCTTGGCCAGGTCGTAATTCTGATACTGCATCAGGTCGTAGATTCGCAGGGCCAGATCGTACTTGGCGCCTTCGGGCAAATCGCGCATCTGCTTCATCGCCCCCTGCACGATCCGCTCATATTTCACCGCCATCGCCCGGCCCAGGAAGCGGGTCTTGCGCAGGATGCGCACCTTGTTGGTGACCAGCTGCTCCCAGGTTTGCGGCTCGGGCTTGCGGGGCAGCGCGCGCGGCTCCAATGCCAATCGGCGACCGATATTGAAGGCCTTGAGATTCTTGCGATGATCGCGCCGAACCGAATCTTTTATCGCCCAGGCGATGCTGTGGGAGGTAACCGGAATCAGCCCAAGCTGAAACGCCACGCCCAGCAGCATGATGTTGGCGTACAGCTTTGATCCCAGCCGTTGCTCGCAGAGTTCGGAAAGGTTCTTGGCGTATGAATGATCGGGCCGGCAATGCTCGAAGATTTCCTCTCGCAAGGCATCGGCGTCAAAATCCTGCTTGCCGAGCAAGGCGTAAACCGTCGGCTGCTTATGCGTGTTGAGGACGGCTGCCGTACGATCGTCACAGGCGACGCGGAACTGCTCTCGCGGATCGACCGCACGCGCCGCTTCGAGAATATCGATGCCCATCAGCAGGTCGGCTTTTCCGTAGGGGATCAGGCCCGTGGTGGGATAGGATGTGACCGGATCGGGGATTGGAGCCTGGGCGATGTGTTCAGTTGCGCCGTCGCGCTTCCGCGGGGCGCGGCTCTCTTCCAGTCGCTCCTTCACAAACGTAATCTGCGAATAGACCCCGCCGTTGCGGATGGCCAAGCCTTTTTTGTCCGCGAAGATAACGCGGTATCCTTCCTTGTGCCCCGCGCGAACGAGGATGGCATTGACCACGCCAATCCCCATTCCGCCCACGCCCGCCATATGGGCGCGCCAGGCGTCTCCTGGCTTTTCCATCGGCGCGACGCGCGCCGGAATGGGCAGCTTGTCGAGTTCCAGGTTCGGCAGCGTATATCGCCGCCGATGCTGGCGGATGATGGTCACCTGCTCGAAGCTCGGGCACGGCTTCACGCCGTTGGCGATGTCATTGCTCACGCGCACGCGCTCGCAGGCGCCGTCGTTCACGCACCACGTCAAATCGGTGTCGATCTTGCGGCCATAATCCGTGTCCACGGTTGTCAGGCCCGGGCAGGCGGTTTGCTTCGTGCATTCCAGACAGTTTTCGCAGACTTCGGGCGTCACGTTCATGTGCGATTTTTTCGGCAGATAGCCATGCTTCTTGATGGTCTGTCGTTCGGCGCGCAGCACGTTGCGATGATGGGTGATGCCGCACTCTTTGTCGGCGATGACGACTTTTACGCCATCGCGCAGCAATGTGTCTTCGAGCACCTTGCGGTATTTGCCGCGATTGGCCGGGGAGAGGCGCCGGACGAGCAACGGGCTGGTGCCGGCCATTCCGCGAACGATCGCCTCGATATCCTGCACCCAGGTTTCGTTGCCGATCACGTCCAGTTCCGTGCCGGGGTGTTCCTGGTGGCCGGTCATGGCGGTGGTCCCGTTTTGCAGGATGATGAAGGTGATGTCCTGGCCGTTTTTGACGGCATTCGAGATCGCGATCTGGCCGGAATGGAAGAAGGTTCCATCGCCCATGAAGACGATTTGCTTGTTGGTGATGAACGGATCGATCCCTGATCCGGTGCCGGCCCCCAGGCCCATGCCGCTGTAATTGTGCATGAGCTGCTCGGTGGGGGCGAACATGAGCATGGTGTAGCAGCCGGTGTCACCGTGCGCGACCAGATCGACCGGCGGCATGCCGTGCTTGTCGAGCATGTATTTGGGATCGGCCAGATTTTGCCGCAATTCCAGCAGCGTGGCCGAGCTGTCGCGATGCGGGCAGCCGGGGCAGAACGTGGGCGTGCGCGAGATCACTTTTTCGTTAAACACCTGCAGCTTGGGCTTGCTGGCTTTGCGGATGCGGCCCAATTCCGCGCTGAGCCGGCCATTGCGCAACTCGGCGGGAATTTCCTCGGTGGTCTTGATGAGTGGGATCAGAATCTGCGCAAGCACCGATGGATTTAACCCGCGCAGTTCGGGGATCGCCTCCAATTTTCGAGGGAAGGTCTTGCCAAAAAGCCGGCCAGAGATTTGCGCTGCCTGTTCGGGCGGCAGCGCGTGATACAGCCCGTCCCTGATGTTTTTCTCGAGGAAGCTGCGTCGTTCCTCGATCACGATCATGTCCCGGCAAAGCGCGGAAAACTCCGCCACGATTTGCACATCCACCGGATAGCTCATGCCCATTTGCAAAACGGGAAACTGGCCCGACAAGCCCAGGTCGGCCAGGACGTGTTCGAGGTACGGGCCGGCCATGCCGGTGACGATGAAGCCGACGGGAGAGACGGCGGCGGGATCGGGGGTCGAACCCATCGGAGGGGCAGACGCCGATGACCCAGTGGGTGATGCGGAGCCACCGCCCCCAAACGTGGACGCCTCGGCCGCGGTAGATCGCGGAATGATCCGGTTCATTCCCAGTTCGCGCGCCGCGGCGATGGTCCTTGCATGCCGATCCGGGATTTCCAGTTCATGCTGCCAGGTGCGCGGCGGCAGGAGTACGCGGTCGAGATTTACGCTTTGGGTGTCCAGCGCGATCTTCTGGCGTTGGTTGACGGCGGGGAATTGGTTCTTGCGGCAAATGACGGTTCCGCCCCCATCGGCTTGCACGGTTGTCACAATGTATCCGACATACAACCCCGCCGCGCGCGACAGCTTGAACGACAGATCAATCCAATCCTTTAATTCCTGCGGCGTGCCCGGCTCGACCACCGCCATGCGCAGATGCTCGCAGAGGAATCGGCTGTCGGCGGGCACCTGCGTGCTGTCGCACCAGGGATCGTCCCCCATGATGATCACCGCCCCGCCCTGCGGATGCGCGCCGGCAAGGTTTCCAAGCGCCAGCGCATCGGAGGCAACGTGCACCCCCACGCTCTTCATCACGGCGATGCCGCGGCACGCCGCCATCTGCGAGCCATTGACGGCCGCCGCCCCCAGCGCTTCGTTGTTGGCCTGAAAAGCGCGCACGCCGTTCTTGATCAGGACATCCTTGATATCGCCCAGGACGTCGAAAAAATTAGCGACAGGCGAACCGGGATAGCCGCTCATTAGATGAACGCCCCCTTCCACCTCAAGGGCGCCCTTCACGAGCATCTCGTTGCCGGTAAAAACCTCGGGCCCGGACTCGGCCAAAAAACGCGGATCGGTTGGCATGACGGATCAATCCTTGTGCGACAGAGGAGGGAGGAAAAGTGCTGAGTGCTGAGAGTTGAGTGCTGAGAGGGAGAAACTGATGAGTGAGGAGTGAACCGTGACAAGAGATACGCCAGTCACGGTTCACTTCGCACTCGTCATTCTTTTCCCTTCTCAGCACTCAACTCTCATCTCTCAGCACTTCTCGTCCGAAGGCGTGGCTTACGAGGGTCCCACAGGAATGGGAGGTGATCGCAGGAGACGCCGATTTCTATCGCAACGTGAGGATGCCTGGCCTTGGGAGGAAAACCTTCCGCCCATCGGGAGTTGGCCGGTTAAAGGCCGCCTCCCCCGCCGGGAGTTTATGGCCGGCGGGGCCGAAATCGTTGTGAACTCACCGCCCGGCGGGCTGTGCCGCCGACGGGGCAGGTATTGTAACAGTACGCAACAGAATTGGGAGAAGGTCGCAAGCAAATCGGGTCGGATCAAATATGTTGAAGCGTTTGGCAGAATGCCCCAGCCCGTTAACGTTTCACGCGCGTCCCGCCCGTGCAGGGTGCTTTGAGATCGGCAATACCACCGATCAAACGCGTTGCGCGGCTCTCTGTGGAAGAAATGCGCCAAGAACGCCAAGACACCAAGGACGCCAAGAAAATCCGTCCAGTTTCCTCAACGCGTGAATATCGCGTTCTCCTTTTTTATTAGACCCTCTAAAAATATCCCCTGTGCGGCCCAAGTCCCGCGGGTATTTGGGGACGAAAATCGGAATTATTACGAGATCCAAGTTTACTTCTTGCATTCTTGGCGCTCTTGGCGACTTGGCGGTCTTGGCGCGACTCTTCGATCCGAAAACAGCGATCCGATTCGCCCATCGCCGAATATTGGACGTAGCACGAGTAATACATGCCGAACAAAGATCAACCCCGGCATAAACCCCTCACACCAACGGGCCGATGGATGGGGTGTTCCGGCTTCTATTGCCCGGGTGGCCGTGCGGAAGCGGAGAAACCGTTTGGAGGACGCAATGCGTTCACTACTCAATTCTTTCCGCCGGCTCTGCTCGGATGATGCCGGTGGCGAGGTGCTCGAATACGCCCTGATCGTGGGCCTGATCGTTGTCGCGGCCATCGCCGCCATCACCAGCGTCGGCACGAAAGTGCTCGCCCGCTGGACATCGCTGAACGGCAGCATGTAAACGATCATCAGAGCAACCGCTCTGGAAGCCCGGCACCCAGGTGCCGGGCTTTTTTGTTGGACCGCCCGCTTTATAATCCCGGCATGTCCGAGCCCAAACTGACGCATCTCGATGAACAAGGCCGCGCGCAAATGGTGGACGTCGGGCACAAGCCGCCCACCGCCCGCGAGGCGACGGCCGAGGGTTTTGTGGTGATGAACGCCGCCACGCTGCGGGCGATTGTCAGCGGCGCGGCACCCAAGGGCGAAGTCCTCAATACCGCGCGCATCGCCGGCATCCTGGCCGCCAAACGGTGCGGCGAACTGATCCCTCTATGCCATCCCCTTCCGATCGACGCCATCGCGGTGGACTTTGAAATACCCGACCTCAATTCTTCCGGCGATGCCCCCGTCCGCCTGCAAATACATGCCACGGCACGCATAACGGCAAAAACCGGCGTCGAAATGGAAGCCCTGACGGCTGTCGCCCTGGCCGCGCTGACGATTTACGACATGTGCAAGGCGATTGACAAATCCATGGTCATCGAAGGAATTCGCCTCGTCCGAAAAACCGGTGGAACCAGCACGCCATCCACTTCATAAAAAACAATATTTTTTCGCGTTTCCCGCACAATAACCTTGCAAAACAGACGTAGATTGGGTTAAATGTGCCAAATCCTTCCCAATCAACCGGTGAAGGATTCCAAAGCAATTTAGAGTCCGGCACAAGGGAGCATTCGCGGAGATGATTTCCGCCGCCGGCTCGATGGTTCCATTGTCCCCAACACCCTGGAGGTTCCCCGTGAGCAATAAGACCGTTCGCGCGCTGATCGACGCCCTCGAATCCCGCACTCTGTTGTCCGTCACTCCGGCCCCCTGGACGCCCCCGGGCCTTGGCCCCAAGGCCACCGCCGACTGGCTGGCGATCGCGGCGGACCAAAAACAGCTTTCCACCGATCTACAGTCGTCCTGGACGAAAATCCGCACCGATCAACAGGCGCTCTCCTCGGCTTACCAGGCCGCCCTCGCCACAACTCCGGTCAAGACGGCCCAGCAGCAACTGACCACCGACACCGCCAACCTTCAGCCCACGCTAACCGCCGACCGCCAGGCCATCGCCAAAGTCTTCTCGACCGATGGCAAGCAACTTTTCCTCGACCGCATCGCCATGTGGAAGGACTTCGGCAACGCCACCGCCGAGGCGGCTGACAAGGCCCAGTTTGCCACCGACGAGAAAGCCTTCACGACCGATCTGTCAACCGCGCAGCAGCAGTTGCAGAAGGACCAGATGACGCTGACCACGGATCGCCAGGCCGTGCAGGCCGCCATCAACGCCGACCCCGGCGTCGTCGCCGCCAAAGCCGCCCTCGCCACCGACGCCGGCGCCGTGCAAGCGGATGAAAAGCAACTCGCCGCCGACTGGAAGCAGTTCTGGACCGACTGGCGGAACAAGGCTTAAGCGGGGAGAAACGGGACTGTCCCGTTTTTTCCTTCCTCCATTCATGGCTGTCGCCCGCCCTTCAGGTGCTTGTCAAAAAAACCTTTCACCCGCGCGAAATTCTCCGGCCCGCCGACCAGTCCGGGATGCTTCGCGTCTCCGAAACCGTGACTGCCGCCGGGCACGATGTGCAGCGTAACCTGCACCCCGGCCTTTTGAAGAGCGTCATGAAGTATCTCGCTTTGAACCAGCGGAAGCATCGGATCGCGGTCGCCATGCATGATCAGAAACGGCGGATCGTCCTTGCTGATGTAGGTAATGGGGCTGGCCTGGATCGCCTTCTGCTTTAGGCGGTCGGGCGCGCCGCCCAGCAATCGGCTTTCGAAGGAATCGGCCGAGGCATCATGGCTGCTGCCGCCGGGGGGCGGCGCGCCGGCCCCGTGGTCCGCCCCGATCCTCTGATCGATCTTGAGTGCCTTGTACAAGGCGCGGGTATCGAGTTTCGTCAGATCGGAAGGGCCGAAAAAATCGCAGACGGCCTGCACCCGGCTGGAGAACTGGCCGTTGCCTTCATCACCTTCCAATTCCTTGACGCCTCCCGTGGTGCCCAATAGCGCAACCAGATGCCCGCCCGCCGAAGCGCCCCAGGCCCCAACGTGATCGGGATCGAGGTGGTACTTCCCGGCATTCGCCCGAAGCCATCGAACGGCCGCTTTGCAATCCTGTATCTGCGCCGGAAAGAGCGCCTCGGAGTTGAGCCGGTAGTCGATGCTCGCCACCGCATATCCCTCCCCGGCCAGCGGGACGGCGGTGGGATCATGCCGATCTCCCATGATCCATCCCCCTCCATGCACCCAGAGAACCACCGGAATCCGACCCTTGGCCTGTCGCGGCAGATAAAGATCCAGCAGAAGCGCATGCCCATTGACCCGCGCGTACTCCAGATCCGCCACCACCTTCACCCCCGGCGGAAGCACAACCACCGGCGAGCGGTCCAGGACAGGCGCGGCGGCGGTCGCGCCCAGTGCGAGCGCCGCCAGAATCACGCGAAACAACAGCCGCCGGTGGATCATGCAATATCTCCTGATTCGCCTCGCTTAAGCACCGCCATGAATTTGGCGTGTTCGGGACTGGACAACCCTTGCTCCAGGAAGCGCAGCACCCGCGCCAGGTCGGCCTCCAGCATCGCCGGCACATCGAGCCAGAGACCGGGGAAAACATTGCTGCGCAGCGTGCCGTCGGGCCCCGGCGCAAGCGGTTCGTAGCGGTCTTCGCGCAGCTCGAACCAATCGATCTCCCGGTCGCGCACGCGCCAGACCAGGTATTCGCGCACGCCATTGCTGCGGTACACGCCGAGCTTGGCGTGCAGGTCGATGCTTGCCGTGCTGGCCGATATCTCCGCAACAAACTCAGGGGCGCCTTCGATGTAATCGTCGCCGCTGATGACCGCCCGGCCCCCAAACGCCGGCAGCACGATCATCGTCGCATCCGGCTGAGGCTCGTTATCCAAATCGAGACGGATCGACCCATTATCCCCCACGCGCACCCCCGGCGTACCGGCCCGGTAAACCGCAAGCCACCCCATCAAGTCCGCATGAGGGCCCGCATGATGATCCCATCGCACCGCCGGCGACATATGCACGACTCCTTCGATCAGCTCCGCCTTCTTCCCGTCCGGCATCGCCTCGTAACGCCGCTCGAACTCGGCGCGCGTCAGCCGGTCGCCGGGCTCCAATGGAGGAACTGGCGCGGTTGCCTCACGCGCGCCGGGAATGAGAGTTGCGGGATTTCCCATGAGTGTGATTGTCGCGCTCGCGGCGGCGGATTGCAATGGAGCAAGGCACCGAGGAGCACTGCACCACGCTCGACAGCCAACTCCTGCCGGCCACGCCGGCCAATAAGCGGAGGGCCATGGACTTTCTTGAAGGTTCCACCGCCGTCGGCAGCACCGATCCGATCCCCGGCCTGGAGGCCGCGTTCCGCCAGCGGCCCCAGGTGATCTATCTCCTGACCGATGGCGACTTTCCGGACAACGACGCCGTCCTCCGCAGGATCTGCCAGTTAAACAAAGGCGGCAAACCCGCATCAACACCATCGCCTTCGTGGGCTCCTCCGATACCGACACCGCCTTCCTCGACCTGCTCAAAACCATCGCCCGAGAGAACGGGGGAACGTTCAAACATGTGAATGAGGAAGATTTGGGGAGGTGAAGGCCACAGTTTTTCATTGACTCTGGCAACGCAAACGGTATATTGCGGTGTACGCGGAGGCGGGCCGGCGCCTTGGGCACGGGCCGGCCGGTGCGATTTTGGCCCCGGCGTGCGTTGCAATCCTGCCCGTCTGTACCCCCGACGTTTTGCGAAAACCCGGCGAATTGATTCATCGTAATACGCTTGGCGAGCCGTTGCATTGATCCGCCGTTGATTCCCTCCCAAAGTTTGCACACACCCGACGTGAGGTATCCGCATGGCTACGCAACCTGTAAATCAGCCCCCGATGATTCCCGGCAACAAGCCAACCGCCCCGCCCGCCGTTCCTCCCATGCCCGGCGGCAAGCCGGGCGCGCCCCCGCCGGTGCCGGGCGTAATGGCCGCGCCGGGACAGAACCCCAACCTCAAGCTCCCGGCGGGCGCGCAAATCGTCGGCGAGCCGATGTTCGAGGAGGAGGATGGGCTTCATGCGCCGATCGGGTTTTGGCAGCAGCCCTGGGTGCAGAATATCCTGCCGTTCGTCACGTCGCTTTCGGTTCACGCGGCGATTCTGATCATCGGGCTGCTCGCGTATGGCGCGTACAAGTTGGTGAATACGCCGCCCTCGCAGGTGCAGACGATCATTCCCGATTCGTCGTTGGCCGATAACCTGCCCGGCGGCGTGCCCAATGTCGGGCTGGGCGGCGACCCGCTGCGACAGGCCATGCAGGACAAAGACCCCACGGCCGGCACCAAGGACGGGTGGGCCGACAAAAAGGGACCCACCGTTGACATCACTCAAACCGGCGGCAACGCCGACAGCGACACGGCCTCCATCATCGGCCCCGGCTTTAATACCGCCGCCGGCCGGGGCGGCGGCGTGGGCCTGCGCGATGGCGGCGCGGGCGACGGGTCCGGCACCCAAGCTATGTTCGGAGCGCCAGGCGGCGGCGGAATCGGACCCAAAGGCCCCGTCTTCGGCAACGGCGGCAACGCCCACCAGATCGCCTTCGTCTGCGACGCCTCGGGTTCCATGATCACCAAAATGGCGTCGCTCAAGGATCAGCTTACCAAAGCCATCATCGGGCTTCGTCCGGTGCAGTCGTTCAACGTGATTTTCTTCCAGGATCAAAAATGCGACGCCCTCTCCAAGGAAGGGCTGATCCCGGCAACCCCTGCCGCCAAGCGCAAGGCCGGTGATTTCCTCGAAGGCATCACCACCAGCGGCACCACCGACCCCATCCCCGGCATCAAGATGGCGTTCCAATCCCACCCGCAACTGATTTACCTGCTCACCGACGGCGATTTCCCTGATAACGAGCTCGTCCTCAAAACCATCCGTGACCTCAATAAAGACCATAAGGTCAAGATCAATACGATCGCCTTCGTCGGAAGCGGCGACGATGACACCGCCTTTCTCGACCTGCTCAAGACCATCGCCAAGGAGAGCGGCGGAACCTTCAAGCATGTGAATGAAGGCGATCTTTAAGGTTGCGATCGATAGCGGATCTGGTCGATTGCAGAGCCGCCAGTTCGTGGGAAAGAGCCGGCCAACGTATCACGGGCGTCTCGCCCGTGCGTTTGGCGCGGCAGTCGAGAAATTGCGGTATTGCCGATTTCAAGGCAACACGCACGGGCGAGACGCCTCATCTTTCGTCACATTTTTTCCAGTCCAGCCGCCCGCGCGCCCATGACCATCAGGTGAAGGTCATTCCATCCGCGCCAGAGGGTGAGCCAGCCGGGTGGG
>Ga0075522_10002911_pt1 | contig 12574 bp, 10 predicted proteins | sample NGEPerA_FD_74796 | JGI IMG/M metagenome (GOLD analysis project Ga0075522, IMG submission 74796) | Arctic peat soil microbial communities from the Barrow Environmental Observatory site, Barrow, Alaska, USA - NGEE PermafrostL2-A | ecosystem: Environmental > Terrestrial > Soil > Wetlands > Peat ... | reverse complement strand
CGCGATCCGCGCCGTCATTACCTGCCCGCTTTTCTTTGCCGGAGTAAGTTTCCTGGCGCTGGCCTTTTTCTCTCTCCTGCTAGCGCTGAACCACCTGAACCTCAGCTTGGTAGCCCCCGCCTCAGCCTCGCTCACACTGGTGACCAACGCAATTGCCGGCAAGATATTTCTAAAGGAAAACGTAGACCGCCGCCGCTGGACCGCCGCCATCCTGGTCTGCATCGGCGTCTACCTCCTCGCGCACTGAAGAACCGAGCGTTTACCGAGACAGTCCCGTGCCCCATCCTTTCCGCTTTTTCCTGCGGAAAGGGTGGGAGACCACAACCGTACGCCAAATGGCCTCTCTATTTCGAATTTCCCGCCCCGATCAACCGCATCAGCCCCTGAGACCTCAAATCGGGATCAAGAAAGGTCCGCGGCTCGCCAACAGTCATGCACAAGGCCTCAGCCGCCAGATGCCCCGACCGCGCCGCGCTCTCCATCGTTGACGGCCACCCCGTCGCAGTCCAATCCCCGGCAAGAAAGCAATTCGGCCACGGAGAAACAGCACTCGGCCGCGCTGCATCAATCCCCGGCGGAACGCCAAACGTAGCGCGCACTTCCTTCACCAGCGCGACCTTCTCCAGCTTCGCCTCTTTCACGCGCGGAAAGAACTCCGCAAGCTCTTCAAGCGCCTGCCGGATAGCCTCTTCCCGCGGCAGCGCCGCGAATGCCCGCGTCGCACTCACCACCAGCTCGATATAGTGCCCCCCACGCCCCGTCTGCAGCCGCGACTGGTTATACATCCAGTGAATCTCCCGATCCAGAAGCACAGCATGATCCAGCTCTGTAATTTCGCGGTCAAACCATAAATGCACGCTGCAGATCGGCCAATGCTCATGCCGCTCAATCTGAAGAGTCAGTTCCTGTTTACGCTCCGCCGCTGGCAGATGTGGCAACAACTGCGCCGTCGCCTCAAACGGCAACGCCACAACCAGAAAGTCCGAAGCCAGTTGCCCGCTGCGCGTTTGAATGGACCACCGCGCGCCGCGCTCATCCCACGACGCACCCTCGAGGTGCGTATTCAGGTGAACGCTTCCACCGCGCTGCTCAATGAATGGAGTCACTCCCGCATACAATTCGCTCAGCGGCACGGTACTCATCCCCATGCTGCCCGCAAACGCCGAGTTCATAAACAGCTCGCGAATCACCTTCGCCGCATAAGGCAGCGCAATCGAATCAATATCGGCGTTAAGCGCGCTTGCAATCACCAGCCGCCAGAAGCGCTCAATCGCGCCCCGCGTCTGCCCGGTACGCCTGAGCCACGCGCCAAGCGATTCGGTAGAGTCAGCCCGCACAGGCCGCATTAGCACTGTAAAAGCCCGGGCCAGCGCAAACTTGTCGGCAAGCGAAAACGCATGCGCCGCCATCAGTTTCGGCAACCCGTGCAGCGGCGCCGGCAGCCCCAAAGGACCCAATCTCGACGGCCCCAGCCTCGACCGCCGTCCTCCCGGCTCAATCATCGTCATCTCGCTGGTCCAGTAGATTCGGTCAGCGACCCCGACGCGGCGATAGAACCCCACAAGATTCGTGCAGCACCCAAAAAGCACATGCTGGCAGTTATCAATAACCTCATTCACGCCCGGATGCAGATACGAACTCGCCCGCCCACCAAGATACCCGCGTCGCTCCACCAGCTGCACGCGCAGCCCAGCCTCTGCCAGCGCGCAAGCAGCGCTCATCCCAGCCACGCCACCACCAACTACTGTGGCGGTCTTCTGCAAATCCTGTGGCAAGTTACTCAATCTCTCTCCGCCTCAAGCAACCAGCCGCGCCCATGTCATCCGCGTCAGCCCCACGGCCAAAATAGCGAGCTTCGTCCGCAGAGGCACGCTGGCCCGACGTGAAAACACATCGTAGTCTGCCCGCTCAATGCGCTTCAGCAACGCATGATAAACAGAAACCAGCACCTGCATTGCAGGCCTGCTTTCGCGGTCGATAAACGGCAGCAGCGCCTCCGCCGAGCGGTAGTAATATTCAGCGCGCTGTGCAATCGCTTCGAGCAACGCGCGCTCGTCCGCGGTGGGCGGCGCCCCCGCAGCGCGATGAAGCAGCGAGTCGAGCGAAACGTGATGAGCCGACAAATCTTCCAATGGCAAATAGACGCGGTTCCGTGCCGCGTCCTCCGCAACGTCGCGGAGAATGTTGGTCAGCTGAAACGCAATGCCCGTCTCCTCCGCGAATTTCTCGGCGCGCGAGTCCTTGTAACCAAAAATGCGGATACACACCAGTCCAACAACCGACGCCACCAGGTAGCAATACCGATAGAGATCAGCAAACGTAGCGTAAGTATCCGGCCCGCCGTTATCACCTCGATCCAGGTCCATGGTGACGCCGGCTACCAATTCATCGAGCAGGCTTAACGGAATCGCAAAGCGCGTAATGGCATCGCGCACCGCAAGGAAAACCGGGTCGGCTGTCTGCGCGCCATTGCTCACGGCACGCCATTCCGCCAACCAGACGTCGAGGTGTGTTCGACGATCCTCGATGGAAAAGCTCTCGTCGTCTGCCAGGTCGTCGGCCCTCCGCATGAAGGAGTAAACGGCGCAGATTGCATTGCGGCGCGTAGTAGGCAGAGCGATGAAAGCGTAGTAGAAGTTCTTCGCTTCGCGCCTTGCGATCGACCGGCAGACAGTATAAGCCTCGTCGAGCGTAACTCCGTTAGATGTAGTTTCTTGGGTCAAGCCGCCTTCTCTGTCGTGCCCTTGCCGAGGCGGAGAAATGGAAACGCCTTGCCGCTCAGTGCGCGCAATGCGAGAGCGAGTTTGGTGCGCTTTGAAATAGCCGGACGCGCGCTGAGCACGTCATAGTCGCGCCGCTCTATCGCCCGCAAAATCTCAAGGCCGCCGCGGCTGAACAGGTCGAGATCGAGCGCCAGGTCGCGGTTGACCCTGCCTATCAGCGGCAGTCCCTGCTCGAAAAGTGACCGCGCATAGTCAACTTCAAATCTGAGCAACGCGCGAAACTCGGGCGTCGCAATCCCACTCGCGATCGTCTCATCGTTCACGCCGAAGCGCTGCATATCGTCTTGCGGTAAGTACACGCGGCCCTTGCCAAAGTCCACGCGAACATCCTGCCAGAAGTTGGCCAGTTGCAGCGCCGAACAAGTCGCGTCCGACAGCCGACAATTCTCCTCGCTCACCTCGCCGCATGCATAAAGTACCAGCCGGCCGACCGGATTCGCCGAGTAGCGACAGTAGCCCAGCACCTCATTCATCGATGCATACCGCGTAACGGTCTGGTCCTGCCGAAACGCCGTCAGCAGATCCGCAAACGGTTCCTTGGGAATGGCGCAGGCGCGAATCGTTTCTCCGAGCGCAACAAATACCGGATGACGCGCGCGCCCCTCATAGCATGCATCGAGTTCGCGGCCCCACTGGTCCAGCAGCGCCAACGCCTGCGCAGTCGAGCCTACCTCGTCGCCCAAATCGTCTGAGACACGGCAGTACGCATAGATGGAGTGAAAGTGCGGACGCAGAGCCTTGGGCAAAAACCACGAGGCAACGTGGAAGTTTTCGTAGTGCGACTCGGCCAGTCGGCGGCACCACGTGCGTGCCTCTTCAATTGTGGGCGCAACGTCCGGAATGCGATACGAAGCAGGCAGTGCCGCCCAGCCGCGCGCGAGCGCTTCGCCTGGGTCGTCATCGCCGCCCCGCGGCAGTACTTTCCTCTCCAGAGCGTTTTTGTCCGGTTGCACAGTGGCCGCAGTCATTGGTTCGCCTCAGGGCACAATCGCGGTCTTGATCTCGCTGCTGCGGTTCATCAGCTTCTCGAAGACACGGTTGAGTTCGTAGAGATGAGCGTGGCCGGTGATGAAAGCTCCCGCCTGGAATCGGCCGCCGGCAATCAGCGCAAGCGCCTCCCGGCAGATGGCCGGAGTGTGATGGAATGTCGCGCGCAGCGTAATGTCGCTATAGTGGATGCGGTTCGTGTCCAGCGTTACGTGCGTATCCGCGGCGCAACCGCCGAAAAAATTCACCGTCCCGCCCTTGCGCACCAGCTCCACAGCTTCCTGCCAGGCTTCCGGTATGCCCACCGCTTCAATTGCGATATCGACGCCGCGATTCTTCGGCGTAAGCGCGCGCGTCTCGCGAATGGCCTTGCGAATACTCGTGGTCTGCACCACGTGTGCCGCGCCCAGTTGCCGCGCCGCCTCCATCTGCCCGTCGTGCTTCACAATGGCGATCACTTCGTACCCAGCAAGGGCAGCCACATGCAGAATCATCAACCCCAGCGGGCCGCCGCCGATCACGGCGACGGTGTCTCCGGCTCGGGGTCTGGAATCCATAAACCCATGAACCGCGCAGGCCAGCGGTTCCGTCAGTGCCGCGTGTTCCAGCGGCACGTGGTCCGGAACCTTGAGGGTGTTCTTGGCTACAATCCGCGCGGGAATGCGAATGAATTCGGCATACGCGCCGTTATTGAAAAGCAGGTCGTCACAGAGATTTTCCTGACCGCGCGCGCAGAAGTAGCACTGGCCGCAAGGGGCGGAATTGAGGGCAACCACGCGGTCGCCGGGCGCGAAATCCGCAACTCCCACTCCTGCCTGCACAACCGTCCCAGCCAGTTCGTGGCCAAACAATGCGGGAGGCACAATCATGCGCGCATGATAGCCCCGACGAAACACCTTCAAATCTGTACCGCAAGTCAGCGCGGCGCCCACGCTTACAATCAATTCGCCCGGTGCGGCCTCCGGGACAGGGACCCGCTCTATTCGAATATCTTCACGACCGTGGAGGACTGCGGCTCGCATGGTGCTGTGCCCATGGAGAAACGTGTTCTCGACGGTCCTGCGACCCAGACTGACGGCGGATTCGACCGTCTGGCGACCTTTGTCGACCACTGTATCGACGGTATTCAGGCCTGCTTCGACGACCGTCTCGACTGTGTTCAGGCCTCCCTCGACGACACCTTCGATCGTTTTGCGGCCGCGGAGGATCGCGTCTTTCACAGTACTCGCCATCAAGTCCCTCCTACTCTCCGCCCCCGCCAAGTACAGGTTCAATCATAATCTTCATTGAGCCCCCTTGTGGGTGTGATGCGATCTCAATGGCCTCCACCGCCTGCTCAAGCTGAAAGCGGTGAGAAATCAGTTGGGTCAGGTCGAACCCATTGCGGTAGCCGTCCAAAACCAAGCCCGTCACTTCGTCCAGAATCGGAAACGAGGATGAGTATGAGCCGAGCAGGGTCTTCTCGTCCACGCAAACTGCGGCAGGATCGATAGTTGCTTCGCCGTGCTGAGTCTGGGCAAAAAGCATCACCTTGCCGCCCGGCCGAGCCGCATCCATAGCTGTCTTTATCAGGGCATTGCCCCCAACGGCCAGAATCACGGCATCCGCGCCCCGGCCTTCGGTCGCCGCAAGCACCCTTTCCACCACATTCTCCGTGCCCGCGTTGATCGGGTCCTTGAGCCCGAACCGTGCTGCAATCGCGTGGCGCTCAGCAAACAAATCGGAAGTGAGCACACGCGCACCGGTGCGTCGCGCAAGCGCGGCGTGCATCAGTCCAATTGGCCCCTGGCCGATAACCAGCACTGTGTCGTCAGCCGCAAGATTCAGCAGCTTTACGCCTTTGAGCACAGTGTTCAACGGTTCGATAAAAGCCGCCTGTTCGAATGGAACATCGGCGGGAATCACCACCACGCCGCGGTTCGCAACCACGAAATCCATCACCCGGATGTACTCGGCGAAACCCCCTCCGGAGGGCGCAAATCCCGCCGTCACGCCAGTCTTCAAATAGAGCGGGCACTGCGACGGCGTCCGCTTGCGGCAGTAGTAGCATTCGCCGCACGGAACATGGTGGAACGTCATCACCCGCTGGCCAACGGAGTACTTCGTAACCCCCTCGCCCACCTGGACCACTGTTCCAGTCATCTCATGGCCGAAAATCCGCGGCGCGGAGTGCGAGCCCATGTGGATCTTTTTCAGGTCCGTCCCGCAGATCCCGCAGGTGGCCACCTTGATCAGTAGCTCCCCGGGACCAATCGTGGGCACAGGCACAGTTTCCACGCGCATGTCGTTAATGCCGCGGTAAACCACGGCGCGCATAGTGGAGGGAATCTTCGGCTCGACAGAGCCATCAGCGCGTGAGATTTGAGTTGCCATTCTGGTTTGCGATAACTCCAGGTTTATCCATATTTTCGAGCAGGAGACCCCTGATGCTCTGGGAGGCCCTTCTACTATTCTCGCCCATCCGGATGAGTGCAGGCCAGTGCCAAGGCCGGGGAAGGACATAAAGCAGTAACCGGCCCATTTGAAACTGCCCGTCAGGCGATATAAAACGATTGAAATCAAGCAGATCTTCGCTGAATCCGTCGCTCACGCCCTTGTAGCAAGAGAACGGAATACCTCGCATGCCGGCGAGCCGGGCCACCGCCGCCGCCTCCATATCAACAAGAGCGGCCCCATAGGTTGAAGCCAGGCGCTTCTTCTCGGCCGCATCCGCGACCTTTGGGCTCGTTACAACCAGGCACTCGCTGGAGCACTGGGTCACATGAAAACGCTCCCCGGTGCTGGAGTCGATCACGCCAGACACCTTGTAGGCCTTTCCTGGCTTTGCCTCTTCAATCAGCGCCCCTACCCAGCCGATCGAAATAACGCAAGAGATCGGCCCGTCTTTCTCGACCTCGGCAAACGCTCGTGTCGCAGCTTTCTGGCCTGCCCCTGCACACGCGGCAACCCACTCTCCCTCATCGAAGCGCCGGCGCCATAAATCGACGCCGTTGCGGCACTCATGCTGCCAGCCCCGCACCAGCGGCTTCAGCTCAGCAGGCATTGCGGCGATGATGGCGACTCTGGTCATCCGGAAGGCGGCGCGTAGCCGTGCGCGCGGAACCACTCAATCGCAGCGCGCATGGCCGGATAGATGGGAACAATGCGGAAACCCAGTTCCTGCTGAGCATGTGCAGAAGAGGCGTACATCTTCTTGCGCCCCATGCGCACTTCTTCGAGAGTGGCGCGCGGTTCCTTGCCTCTGATCCGCCCCGTAATCCACTCCTCAAAAAACGCATACGTAGCAGCCACGACAAAAGGAATCTTGACCGTTGGCGAAGGAATCCCCGTAATGGCCGACATCTTGTCGAGAATCTGTTTGAGCGTCAGGTTTTCTCCCCCGAGAATGTAGCGATCCCCGGGCTTGCCTTTGGTAAGCGCAGACACATGTGCACGCGCCACTTCAGCCACATCCACAAGATTCAGCCCCGTGTCCACATACGCCGGAAACTTCCCGTTAAGAAAGTCCACAAAGATGCGGCCCGTCGGCGTAGGCTTCGCGTCGTTGGGGCCGATAGGCGTGGTGGGGTTCAGTATGATGACCTTCTGCCCAGCCTTCGCGGCGGCGATCGCTTCCTGTTCGGCAAGAAACTTCGAGCGCTTGTAGTGGCCAACCATGTCGTCAAGCGAAACCGGCGTATCCTCGTTGATGACGATCCCGTCCGTGCGGAAGTGCATCGTCGCAACAGAGGACGTATAAACAACGCGCGGCACTCCAGCTTCTCGGGCCATCTTCAGCAACTCGCGCGTCCCATCCACATTGGCGCGGTACATGGCAGCCGAATCGGGAATCCAGAGCCGATAATCCGCGGCCACATGAACCACTGCGTCGCAACCTTTGAGAGCTGGAGCGAGCGACTCCGGCTTACCCAAATCGCCCACATGCGTGTCGCCGGAGATGCCTTCGAGATTCGCCAGATTACTGGTCTTGCGCACCAGCATGCGCAGCTCGGCGCCTTCTGCGGCAAGCGCACGTGCCACATGATGGCCTACAAATCCTGTCGCACCTGTAAGGAAAACTTTCATGGCTTGCCGGAATGAACAAGGTTAGCAAAATCAGCTGAGTTAGCAAAGTTACTGGCGTTCGTCGGTACTAGGGCAGTTTTCCAATTGGTGTAGAGGGGCTTTGAAAGGGCACGGACGGGGTACCCTTTGGGTCGCCGTGCCGAAAATGCCAAGGTTTTTGTCGGGCTTTAGCCCCTGAGGGATGTTTCTGCCTCTATACGATCAGGAGACCTGCCTTAACTCCGCCGACACGCGTGAAGCGCGGCTAACTCCGCTAGCTCCGCTTCCGCCCTAGTCCAGCTTTTCCGGATGCAGTGCAATGTTCTTCTCGCCGGCTGCCTTCTTCTCGTTGTAGGCCTTCACCCAGTCTTCCCAGTGCTTGCCCGCGGCGCGATCCTTCCCGCTGAATTCCAGGCGAGCAATCTCGGCATAGCTCAGCTTCCGCTTTTCCGGAGCTGTGGGAGTAAAGTAGTGCATCCACGAATCGGCCAGTGTGGCACCGGTGGACCGGTTGAAGATGAATGCCTCAATCCGCTCGCCATTCTTGAGCGTCACCGTCACATCGCCACGATAGTCGAGCGCCTTTTCCAGAGCCTGGCGCAGGTCTTCGTCGCTGGCCAGTTCGGGCACCCAGCCTTCAAGATTCTCGTGCTCAGTTCCCGGAGCGAGTTCCAGCGCTTCCACCTGCGCGCGGGTATACTTCAGAACTTCTGCTGTCATGCGCGCGTCTCCTCCAACTCACGATCGTCGCTCCCAATCTGCACCAGCGGAGCCGGCCCATGCGGCGCAGGCTCGTTGAGCAGATTCAGCGCGTGCTGATCGGGATACTTGCTGAAGGTCCCGCGCACCATGCCGAGAAAACCTTTGAGCGACCCAAATCCGTCAATCACCGCCGGAGCTTCATACCCGCAACTCACCATGCAGTTGGCGCACTTGGGATTGCCGCTGGGAACGCCGTAGTCTTCCCACTTTGTCTCTTCGAGCAACTGCTTGTAGCTGTCCGCGTAGCCTTCCTGCAGCAGGTAGCAGGGCCGTTGCCAGCCGAAGATGTTGTACGCAGGCATGCCCCACGGAATGCAATCGTAATTCCGGTCGCCCATCAGAAACTCCAAAAACAACGGCGACATGTTGAACTTCCAGGTCGGCTTGCGGTTGGAGAGGATAGCGCGGAAAAGGCGGCGCACGCGCGCGCGGCCCATGAAGTGGCTCTGATCCGGCGCCTTCTCGTAGCTGTAGCCCGGCGACAGCACAATCCCTTCGACACCCATTCCCATCACTTGATCAAAGAACCGCCGCACACTGTTTGGGTCGGTGCCATCAAAAAATGTTGCGTTGGTCGTCACGCGGAAGCCACGTTTTACAGCCTCCTTGATGCCCTCAACTGCAATGTCATATCCGCCTTCGCGGCAGACGGAATAGTCGTGGTGTTCGCGTTCGCCATCGAGATGAACCGAGAAGGTCAGGTACTTCGACGGCGTGAACTCCGGCAAACGCCGCTTGAGTTCCAGGGCATTCGTGCACAGGTAGATGTACTTCTTGCGCGCAATGAGGCCGTTGACTATCTCCACAATCTGCGGATGCAGCAATGGCTCGCCGCCCGGAAGGGAGACCATGGGCGCGCCGCACTCATCCACCGCGGCAAAGCACTCCTCCGGGGTCAGCTGCTTCTTAAGAATGTGGGGCGGGTACTGCACCTTGCCGCAGCCGGCGCATGCCAGGTTGCAGCGGAACAGCGGCTCCAGCATCAGCACCAGGGGATAGCGCTTTACGCCAGTGAGCTTCTTCTTCAGGACATAGGTTGAAACCGTCCACATCTGTGAGATTGGAACAGCCATCTTGGTGTAAACCTCCAGCGCCGATTGCGGCGCGTTGCCTAAATTTCGTTTGCAGCCACTAAGTGCTGGCTTCTAGTCAAACATCAAAATCCAATTAAGACACTCAAACAACACGCCAAAAGCCAGTGGCTAGAAGCTGTCTTTGCGTTCCATGGCCCGCCGATAGCTGGTCAAAGCCAGCAGCGGAAAGTATTGCCGATACATGTCATACGACAGGTAGAAGACTCTGGGGAATCCTGTTCCGGTAATGATGTTCTGACGCGTTGGTCCATCCCCCATCGATTCGTCCCAACTGCCGTCTGGCTTTTGCCGCGTAAGCAGCCAGCGAACGCCCTTGGCAATTGAATCAGATCGATCGTCGCCCGCGGCCAGCAACCCCAGCATCGCCCATGCAGTCTGCGATGGCGTACTGGGACCAATGCCGCGCATATTCGGGTCGTCGTAGCTTCCGCAGGTTTCGCCCCAGCCGCCATCCGCATTCTGCACCATGCGTATCCACTCCGCGGCTTGCTGAATCTGCGGCTCAAGATGATCGACGCCGATAGCTTCCAGCCCGCGCAGCACCAGGAATGTGCCGTAGATGTAGTTGACGCCCCAGCGGCCGAACCAGCTTCCATCCGGCTCCTGCTCTTTGAAGATGAACTTGATGGCCTTCTCGACACGCTTGTCGTCGCGCGTATAGCCGTAGTTGGCCAGCATTTCCAGAATTCTTCCCGTGATGTCCACCGTCGGCGGATCGAGCATCGCGTTATGATCCGCAAACGGAATGTACTGGAAGATCATCTTCGTGTTGTCTTTGTCGAAGCTGCCCCACCCGCCGTTGCGGCACTGCATGGCAAACTCCCACTCAATCGCGCGCTCGGCCACCTGGTGCTGGTAGCGTTCCCGTGGGTTGTCCACCTTGTTCAGCGCCAGCAGAACCTGCGCGGTGTCATCCGTGTCGGGATAGAACTCGTTGTTGAACTCGAAGTACCATCCGCCAGGCTCCGTCCCCGGAACCTTCACTGCCCAGTCGCCTTTGTGGCGAACTTCCTTTGAGAGCATCCAGTCGGCGGCCTTGATCAGGCGCGGATCGTTGCGCGGCACGCCCGCCTCTCCCAAAACAAAAACTGCCTGTGCCGTATCCCAGACAGGCGATGCACATGGCTGCATGCGGAATGTAGGCTCCGGCATCCCCGCTGTTGGCGACTGCTCAATGCCTAGCTTCTCAAATTCGTCGCGCGCGCGAATCACCTGCGGATCGTCCTCGGAGTAACCGAGACAACGCAGCGCGATAATCGCGTTCAACATGGCCGGATAAATGGCGCCCAATCCGTCCGACATCTCCAGCCGCTCCAGCAGCCACTTCTCCGCCTTGCGCAGCGCTAACGTGCGCACAGGGCGCAGATGAACCGCCTCGGCCCAATGCATCAACCTGTCCAGCACGATAAAGAAATTCCGCCAGGAGATTGTGGACTTGCGGTCCCGGCGCAAACGCAGAATCGAGTTCGCGCGGCCGCCCACAAACAACTCATCGATCCCCTGCTCGGGTGGAATCTTCTTGTACGGCTTCTTCGCGTAAATGATCGCCAGCGGAACAAGAATCGAGCGCGACCACGCCGAGATCTCGTAGATGTTGAAGTAAAACCAGTTTGGAAAAAGAACGATCTCCGGAGGAATAGCCGGCACTGCGTCGTAGTCGTACTGGCCCAGCCCGCAGAGATACATCTTGGTGAAGGTGTTGCACGCAACCACGCCGCCATGAGCCAGAACCCACTCACGGCACTTGGCCAACCGCGGATCGTCCGCGCCAATGCCCATCAGTTTGGCAGAGAAGTAGCACTTCACCGAAAGCGAAATATTGCCCGGCCCGCCGGGATAAATACTCCAACTGCCATCCTCATTCTGGTAGCGCATCATTTCAGTGAGGGCGCGCTTCAGACGTTCGGGATCGCCGCTTTCCAGTTGCGTGTGCAGATAAATGTAATCGGCCTCGAGCATTGAGTCCGCCTCGAGCTCGCCGCACCAATAGCCTTCCGGATGCTGCTGCGAAAAAAGAAACTCCCGCGAGCGAACGACTGCCGACTCCACGTCTGCCAGGTCCGCATCAAGCCTTCCAAACCTGGGCGCCGCGGATTGTGTCTTCGCCTGCTTTAGACTCATGCGGTTCAAAAAGCCTCAGTTCCTTCAGAAAACAAAAATCGCAACTTCTTTAGGTAGTGGGCCGGTCTTAAAGGGTATGGGCTTCAGCCCGTACATAATCCCTGCAAAAATGAACCCGGGCTGGTAGGGGTGGGTTTTAACCCACCCATTTATCCCCGGTGGGAATATGCTCCCTCAAACTCACCTACTGTTCAGATTCAGAGTGCGAAGCGAACAGGATCTCGCCAGTCCCTTTCACCGCACGGGAACAGGCTCTTGCCCGCCCGCACTGCCAATTGCCTGAATAATCTCTGGAGGCAGGCCAAAGCGCACATTTTCAGGCATTACTTCTACTTCTTCGACGTTTGCGAAGCCGTTTTGACGCAAATAATTAACCACGTCCTCAACCAGCACTTCGGGAGCCGATGCGCCTGCCGTCACCGCAACAGTATCCACGCCGACAAGCCACGCCGGATCGATGGCCTGCGAGTTATCAATCAGGTATCCAATCGTCCCCAGGTTTCGCGACACCTCAACCAACCGGTTGGAGTTGGAACTGTTCGTTGAGCCCACCACCAGCACCAGCCCGGCATTGTGAGCCACGTTGCGCACCGCCACCTGCCGATTCTCTGTGGCGTAGCAAATGTCCTGCGAATGAGGCCCAACGATATTCGGAAATTTGATCTTCAGCGCATGAATGATGTCCCGCGCCTCATCGAGTGAAAGGGTGGTCTGCGTTAGATAGGCCACGCGATTAGGATCGGGGACTTCCAGTGCAGCCACCTCAGCGACATTCGAAACCAC
>Ga0075522_10002909_pt1 | contig 12576 bp, 9 predicted proteins | sample NGEPerA_FD_74796 | JGI IMG/M metagenome (GOLD analysis project Ga0075522, IMG submission 74796) | Arctic peat soil microbial communities from the Barrow Environmental Observatory site, Barrow, Alaska, USA - NGEE PermafrostL2-A | ecosystem: Environmental > Terrestrial > Soil > Wetlands > Peat ... | reverse complement strand
GAATATCTCAACCACGCGTTCGTGCGACTCGTCATCGAGCGAGCCCAGCGTGTCGTCGATGAGCACCCAGGGCGGGGTCTGCAACACCATGCGGGCAAATGTCAGCGACAACTGCTCGTCCTGGCTCAATTCTCGGTCCCATCGCCTTGTGGTATCGAGCATCGGCAGCAGGCGTTCCAGTCGCAGACGTTCCAGTGCGTGCGCGAAGGCGGCGTCGCCAAAACCATCCACTTTCAGCGGATAGGCCAGAACCTCGCGCAGGGTGCCGCGAGGCAGGTAGGGCGTGCCGCGCGGCAGGTAGAGAATCGGTTCGTCCTTGGGACGGGTGACGCGCCCGGAGCCCCAGGGCCATAAACCCGCGAGCGAGCGGAATAGCAGGGTTTTGCTGGTACCCGGCGCGCCGATGATCAGCACGCGCTCCCCCGTCCGAACGACCACATTGTGCTCCTTGAGCATCTCACCGCCCACCGGCGAGGCGATTTCAAGATCGTCAATCCGCAGCGTGCCGGGCTCGCCCTCCTCATAGGTGATGCTGGTCTCGAAGTCGCGCAGTACCGCGCAGGTGGTCAGCGCCTGGCGGAAGCTCGCGACGCGCAATAAGGTCGCGCGCCAATCGGCAATGACGCTGAAATTGTCCACGAACCAGCGCAGCGAGGACTGCGCCTGGGTGAATGCCGCCGCCGCCATCATGAGACCGCCGAAGGTGATCTTGCCCGAGAAATACAGCGGTGCCGCGACCAGGATCGGCGCCACGGTGGTGATCCAGCCAAAGCCGGCGGTTATCCAGGTGAGATTGGTCAGTCCCGTGACCAGCCGTCGCGTGGCCGCGAGCACATTGTTGAGATGCATCTGGACACGACGGCGCTCGTCCGCTTCGCCGCCGGCCAGTGAAATACCATCAAGGTGTTCGTTGATGCGCACCAGCGAGAAGCGCAGATCCGCCTCGCGCGCATAACGCTCGGCATTGCGGTTGATCAGGTTGCCGCCGACCCAGTAGCTCAGCAATGAGCCGGCACTCGCATAGATAATCGCGGCCCACAACATGAAGCCGGGAATGGCATAGTCGCGATGCGCGATGCGGAAACTGAAGCTGCTGGATAACACCCACAGCACGCCAGCGAAACTGGCAAACAGCACCGTGGATTGCAGCAACCCGGATCCCAGGTCGGCCGAGAGTTCACACAGTTTGCGGGCATCCTCATGGATGCGCTGATCCGGGTTGACTCCCATGGGGCCTGCATTGGCGAGCCAGAAGGCCCGGCGCGGCTGCAGCCAGTCTTTGAGCAGATCGTGTACCAGCCCCTCGCGCAGCTTGACCTTCAAGGTCTCGATAATCCATCGCTGCGCCACATTGAGCACCAGCAGCACGCCGGCGATCAGAAAAAACACGCCCAGCTGAAACATGAAGTCCCGGATATCTCTCCGCGACAGCGCATCGAAAAACGGCTTGTTCCAGCTGTTGAGGCGAATCTGCGCGTAGGCGGTGGCGAGCACCACCGCCAACACCGCCGCGACCAGTACCATCAGCGCCTTGTTGGCGGGCGAGTCCCGCAGGGCGCGCAGGATCATGCGCATCTGGCGCACCAGGCCCGAATCGGTATATTCGTCTGCTTCGGTAGGATCAGTCATCGTGCCGGTCTATTGTGTCACGCCGAGCACGGCGCGACGCGCGGCGACGCAGGAGATGAAGCTGGCGTAGCTCCAGGCCAGGTGCCTCGCCGAAGTCTGCGCGCCAGTGCGCTGATCGAATTGCTCCGACATCTCGCCTCCCGGCGGGGTGAAGGCGCGCACCGTTGCCAGGAACGCATCGCCGCGCCGGATCCAGGCCTCAGCCGTGGATTGCCCGGTCGCCGCCCGGAAACAGAATTCAGCAGCGCCCAGGGTCGAGAAATAATAGGCACCGCCGGAGTAATAGACATCCCCGGAGTAGCGCCCCATGGCCGGCGCGGTGTGCGCAGGCCGGTTATGGTTGATCGCATAGCTGCTATCGAACAGCTCCTCCAGGCGCTCCAGCGTGCGGTGCATGCGTGGATCGTGCACCGAGTGGGCGCCACCTTCTCCGGCGTGAATTGCCGCCAGGATCACGGCGATGTCGAGTTCCTTGGCTGACGGAACGCCGGCACTAAGAACCCGGGAGCGGTAGTGGCCCGCGTCCGCGAGCCAGAAGCCCTCAAGTATCCGGCGAATAGCCGTGACCTCGGCGCGGTAGCCTTGCGCCACCAGACGCTCATCATTGTTCTCGAGCCAGATCGTGCCCGCCTCCAGCGCGGCCGCCGCCACACACAGGGTGTAGTAATGCTGGCCGTTTTCCTCCTCCCAGATATCGAACGACGGCTCGCGCCAATGCCGGGCGATAAAGCTCAGATCCGAGCGCAACAGTGCCGACAGCTCGGCGCTGAGCCCGGCATCAAAGGCGGCATTGCGCGACCATCGCAGCAGCGTCAGCGCGCGCAGCGCCGGCCCGTCATGCTGGGGACGCGGCCAACTGGAGATGTCGAGCGTCCCGTCGGGATTGACGCGAGTCTCCCCGGTTACGGCCTCGCCGTGCACCGCTGCCAGATCCGCCTCAGTGCGCAGGAACTTGATGAAATCCGGTGCGGCTTTCTCGCGCCAGGACGACACGGTAACCAGCGCGCGGCCATCGAGCTGCTGCAGCGAACGGCTGAAGCGCACGAAGTCGCCGAAATATTCGAGTGCTTCATCGCCCACGGTGCCATCTTCAAATAGCAGGCGCAGCGCATCGATGACTACCGCTGAATCCCGGTACCAGTGAAAGAAATAATCCGGATCCGGATCGTAGGCGGCCAGCACCGGCGAGGCGACCACCGATCCCCTGGCGGCGCGCACGCTCTGGCCGAATCCTGGTCGCGTCTTGACGATTGTCACCGGCGAGATACTGACCAGCATCGCGGTCGCGGCGCGTCGATATTGCTCATTCACCCACTGCCCGAGGGACTGCATCAACCGCCGCCCGCGGCATCCAGGTAAGGGCTGCTGAACTCAAGCTTGCGCAGACCCGCCTGCACCTCCGGCACGCTCATGAATAGCTTCCACAACAGGCCGGTACGGTGATTCTCCATCATGACGACGATGGGTCCCTGGTCGATGGACAGATACGTGTTGGCGAACCAGTCCTTTTGTTCGCAGAACGCGTCGAAGAAGCCGTAACGCCCCCACAGTCGCTGGCCGTGTGAACTCAGGAAATGACGCAGAGTCTGCATCACCTCCTGCGGCGCATAGGGCAGACTCGACAGGGCCGCGGTCGGCGCGATGGTGCCGTTGTCCACGGCGGGAGCATGCGCCTCGTAGATGTTGTAGTCATCGCTCGCCGTCAGACCCCAGCAGCAGGCGTCGTAGCCCTGATAGCCATTGGGATTGGCGATGCAGTGCGAGCGGTTGATCTGCACGTGCCGCACGTTCTGCTGCCAGTAGTCGGCATAGCGATCCTTCAGGCCGCGCGGATCCAGCCCGCAGAATGAATAGTGGGCGAAGAACAGCGGTCCGCCATAGGGCATGCCCAATGGCAGCTCGATGCCGTAGTAGCTTTTGCCATTGAGGAAATCACGCCCGGTGGCAAACCCGCGGTGATAGACGATAGGATCGATCGGATAGCGCCGCGAGGCTGCGGCCAGGACATAAGTCACCAGGCACTCGTTCCAACCGTTGATCTCGTGATCCATCGCCCAGCCGTTGTTCGGACTCCAGTGCCAGTAGAGGAGTTCGCGGCCGCCCTGCGTGTACCAATCCCACTCGACCTCTTCCCACAACCACGTGATCCGGCCACGCAGCTTTTTTTCGAGCAGGTCGTCGCGCTGGAAATATTGACGGGCACATAACAGCCCCATGAACAGGAACGATGTCTCCACCAGGTCGCCGCCGTCATCCTTGCGCGAAAATGGAATGGTCGCGCCGGTGGCGCCGTTCATGAAATGCGGGAACACGCCGTGATAACAGGTGGCGCGCACCAGCAGGTCGAGCGTGCGCTCCAGGCGATCAAGCGCCGCTTCACGCGTGACCCAGCCGCGCTCTACCGCGACGATAAGCGCCATGACGCCGAAGCCCGAGCCGCCGATGGCGACCAGGTCTTCCACGTGATCCTTGCGGGCCGGACGGCTATCGGGCGCCAGGCCGCTGACCGGATGCGAGCGTTCCCAGAAATAGTCGAATGTGCGCCGTTGGACCAGCTCCATCAGCTCGTCATCGGGCAACTGTGCCAGCGAGGCGGGGCTCGGCTCCCCAAGCTCGACCCGCTGCTGGTCCGGTCTAGCACGGGCAATCTCCCCTTGGCACGATTTCGGTATCATGATCTCTCCTAGCAATATCTACGCCACGTTCAGCCACCTGCGCTTGCGCATTTAATCCGACTCGGCCGTGCGGAAACAGGAACCCGGTCTAATCGCGAAGCAACCGCGGCCTCATGTCATGATGCTGAGGTGGATTCTGATCATTGAGGATTGGATGCGATGAGTCGGATCGAGCAGCTGATTGACGCCATGACCCTGGCGGAAAAGCTGGGACAGCTGACTATGACCGCTTCCAGCTATACGGTGACCGGCCCGATCATCGCCGGCGACTCGACCGATGCCATCCGTGCCGGCACCATCGGCAATTTGCTGAATATGGTGGGATCCGGGCCGGTGGGCGAGATGCAGCGCCTGGCGGTCGAGGAATCCCGCCTCGGCATCCCATTGCTCATTGGGCTCGATATTATTCACGGACACCGCACTTTATTTCCGATTCCGCTGGCCGAGGCGGCACTGTTTGATCCGCAGGCCTGGGAGCTCACCGCACGCGAGGCGGCCACGGAAGCGGCCAGCGATGGACTGGCCATGACCTTTGCACCCATGCTCGACATCTCGCGCGATCCACGCTGGGGACGCACTGCGGAAGGACCTGGCGAAGATGCCTGGCTAGGGGCACGCATGGCGCAAGCCAAGGTTCGCGGCTTCCAGGGCCATGATCTCGCCGCCCACGACTCGCTCGCCGCCGTCGCCAAGCACTTTTGCGCCTATGGTCCCGTGACCGCCGGACGCGACTATGCCTCTGTCGACATTTCCGAGCGCACGCTGCGCGAAGTGCATGTACCGCCCTTTGCGGCCGCAGTCGCGGCCGGTGTGGCAGCCATAATGCCTGCTTTCACCGACCTTGCGGGCATTCCGATGACTGCCAACAAGGCGCTGCTGCGTCACTACCTGCGCGATCAACTGGGCTTTGATGGCGTACTGGTCAGCGACTACAACGCCATCGGCGAACTGCTGCGTCACGGTGTGGCCGCCGATTTGCCGGAAGCAGCGGCACAGGCGCTCAAGGCGGGTGTGGACATCGACATGATGGCCGACGCCTACCGCCGGGGGCTGCCTATCGCCATGGATCGTGGCCTCGTGATCATGGAGGAAATCGACGAATCGGTGTGGCGGGTGCTGCGCCTCAAGGAACGCCTGGGCCTGTTCGACGATCCCTATCGCCGCGGCACCAACCCCGAGACCGCCGCCGTACTCGCCGGGCGCCGGCGGCTGGCGCGCAGCGTCGCCGCGCGCGCCATGGTGCTGCTGAAGAACGAGCAGCATGCGTTGCCGCTTGCAGGCTCGATCCGCCGCCTGGGCGTCATCGGCCCGCTGGCCGACGCCGCCGATGAGATGGGCGGTCCATGGGGCGCGGCCGGGGTCACCGCGTCCCATGTCAGCGTGGTTACCGGACTGCGCCAGGGCTTGCCGGAAACCGAACTCCTGTATGCGGCCGGTGTGTCGATTAACGGCGCGGATCGGGCTGGCATCGCCGGAGCGGTCGGGATTTGCGATGCGGCGGACGCGGTGCTGTTGTGTCTGGGCGAAGCCGCGAACATGAGCGGCGAGGCCGCGAGCCGCGCCAACCCCAATCTTCCGGGACAACAGCGTGCGCTGGCGGAGGCGGTATTCGAGCGCGCGCGTGCGCGCGCCATACCGGTGATCGTGATTCTGTTTTCGGGCCGCCCGTTGATGGTGCCGTGGCTGGCGGCGAAAGCGGATGCGTTGCTGGCAGCCTGGTTCCTGGGCAGCGAGGCAGGCAACGCCATCGCCGATGTCGTGACGGGCCGGGTCGCGCCCAGCGGACGCACGCCCATCACCTGGCCGCGGGCGGTGGGGCAAGTGCCGCTGTTCTTTGCCCAGCGTCCCAGCGGCAGACCGGCGGATGCCCAGGATCATTTCACCAGTAAGTATCTGGATCTGCCGAACGAGCCGCTGTATCCGTTCGGCCATGGGCTGACGTATACCCGTTTCACTTTGGCTGACCTGCGTGTCACCCCGACCAGCGTTGGCGAAGCCGACACCATCCAGGTCCAGGTTGAAGTCACCAATGCGGGCGCCTGCGCGGGTGAAGAGACGGTGTTCCTGTTCTCACATGACCTGGTGGCATCGGTCGCGCGGCCCGTGCTCGAACTCAAGGGCTTCGCCAAGATCACATTGCAGCCCGGCGAAAGCGCGTCGCTGAGTCTATCGCTGCCGGCATCGCAACTGCGCTTTCTTGGACCAGACCTGAGTTCCATCTTTGAACCGGGCGAGGTCGAAATCCTGGTGGGGCCGTGCGCCGATCGCTCTCGCCTGCTGGTGGCAACGGTGCGCCTGCGCGCCTGACTTCATTGAACCGCGATCTTATCAAGTGATGTGAACGTAATATAGGCAATCGCGGTCGCGAGCCAGGCCACGCACAGTCGCTGCTGAATGAGCTTGCTCAGGCCGCGCAGCAGATGGGTGAGAGACAGCCCTAGAATCACTGCACCCAATATGCCCAGATATTCAAACATGCCCTGCGTCCCTGTGCGTTGAGCAACGCCTGCCATGATCGCACACGCGCTCGCCGCGCTACCATTGCTCATCTGGCTTTACCTGCTGCTGGCGCGCGGCGGCTTTTGGCGCCTGTCCACGCCGCTTGCGCCGGCGGCGCCCGAACATGATCTGGCCGCCAAAGTCGTGGTCATCATTCCGGCGCGCGATGAGGCAGCCGTGGTCGGCGATACCATCAGGTCCCTGCTGCAGCAGAATTATGGCGGCGCCATTCAGGTCATCTTGGTGGATGACGCCAGCGCCGACGGCACCGCGCACGTGGCCAGCGAGGCAGCGGCGAGCATCGGCGCCTCTGCCCGGCTGACGATTCTCTCCGGCGCGCCGCTGGCGCCGGGATGGACTGGAAAACTATGGGCCATGTCGCAGGGCGTCCGCGCCGCAGCGGCGTTCGAGCCTGACTATCTGCTATTCACCGATGCCGACATTCACCACCGTCCGGATAACGTCGTGGCACTGGTGGCCCATGCCGAAGCGAACAGTCTGGATCTGGTGTCCTACATGGTTGAACTGTCGGTCGTGACGCCGGCGGAAAAATTCCTGATCCCGGCATTTTTATTCTTTTTCCTGCAGCTGTATCCGCCGCGCTGGATCGCCTCGCGCCGCTTGCGGACGGCCGGCGCCGCGGGCGGATGCATGCTCGTGCGGCCGCAAGCCCTCGTTCGCTCTGGCGGCCTGCAGGCCATTCGTTCGCAGATCATTGACGATTGCGCACTGGCGCGCAGCATCAAGACCGTCGGCGGCTCGCTATGGCTGGGTCTTACCCACACGGCCGCCAGCACACGCCGCTACGGTTCATCGGCCGAAATCGCCCGCATGATCTCCCGCTCGGCCTTCTACCAGTTGCGCCATTCATACCTGCTGCTCGGCGCCACGATTTTTGGGCTCGGTATCACCTACGTGCTGCCGCCGCTACTGGTAATTTGCGGGGACCAGGTGGCGACGGCGCTCGGACTGGCCGCCTGGGCTCTCATGAGCGTGGCCTACGCGCCCATGGTTCGTTTCTATCGCCTGTCGCCGCTCTGGAGTCTGTGCCTGCCGGCGATCGCCTTGTTCTATGCCGGTGCCACCATTCATTCGGCAGTGCAATATGCCCGGCAGCGCGGCGGCCAATGGAAGGGCCGCAATCAAGACCTGCGCTTGTGAGCACACGTCCTACAGACTGCGATCCGCTGACCTGCAACGCTCGCCACTTCGATGAATACGCAGATCCTTATTGCCGCAACGATTGGTTTTTTTGTGGCAGCGCATGTCGCGCGCGCTCAGGATACCGTGGCGCGCGGCAGGTATCTGGCGGCCGTGGGCGACTGCATCGGCTGTCACGCCAGCGCCAGTGGCTCTGACTACTCGGGCGGACAACCCCTGACCGCGGCCTTCGGTACCGTCTATTCCTCCAACATCACGCCCGACCGGCAAACCGGCATCGGCGGCTGGACGCAGCAACAGTTCTATGAGGCCATGCACGATGGCGTGCGCGCCGATGGCGCCAACCTCTATCCGGCATTTCCGTACGCCTATTTCACCCACATCAGCCGCGCCGACACCGATGCGATCTTCGCCTATCTGCAGACCGTGCCGGCGGTGCATGCGGTGCCGCCCCCGAATCGCCTGGTGTTCCCGTTGAACATCCGCGCGGTCGTCTGGTTCTGGAATGAATTGTTTCTTGATAAAACATCGTTCGTCGCCGATGCCGCGAAATCGCCCGCGTGGAACCGGGGCGCCGAACTCACCAACGGGCTCGGCCATTGTGGCGGCTGCCACACACCGAAAAATATGTTGTTCGGCGATGAAATGAGCAAGGCCTTTACCGGTGCGAATCTGGACCATTGGTTCGCCGCCAACCTGACCGCCGCTCCCCTCGATGGACTGGGCCGCTGGAGCCAGCCTGATATCGTCGAATACCTCAAAACCGGACGCAATGCCCATGCCGCGGCCGCAGGCTCGATGCAGGAAGTGGTGACCCGCTCGACCAGTCATTTGAGCGACGACGATCTGAGCGCCATCGCCACCTATCTGACCAGCCTGCCCGCTGCCGGGGAGCCAAGCCCTGCGGAACCCGACGTGCGTGCCATGCAGGCGGGAGAGGCGGTGTTCGCCCAAAGCTGCTCGGTGTGCCACCAGTCTGCTAACCCGGGGACGCCCCCCGAGTATCCCAAGCTCGCGGGCAATCCACTGGTGGAGGAACGCAATCCTGAGACAGTGGTGCGCATCATCCTGCGGGGAGCCCAATCCGCGGTGACCGCGAATGCCGCAACGGGCTACTCCATGCCCTCGTTTCTGGCATTTGACGATCAGGACATTGCCGATGTGGCAACCTACATCCGCAATACCTGGGGCAACCGAGCATCGCCGGTATCCAGGGACGACGTCAGCGATCTGCGCGCTGCCCTCGGCGCACAGACACACTAGCCGCCGCCGGGTCGCTCACCGCCCTTGGGCATGGGCTCGGTGAATTGCCACGGCGTTGCGGTCTGGTTGCGACCCGCAGGCACCTGCTCGATCGATGGCGATTGAGGAGTCAGCGAGGTGGTGGTGCCGAAATTCCCGGCCGGCTTCTCACTGATACTTTGAATGTAGGCCACCAGCTCCCACAGCGTGCGATCGGGCAGCATCGCCCCGAATGCCGGCATTCCTGCGGCGCGCCCCTGGGCAATGCTGAGATAGATGTTCGCCGGCGAGGAACGATAGATCCAGGTGTCGTTACTGAGCGAAGGCCCCATGCCGCCGCCGCCGTTCGGTGCGTGACAGCCCGAGCAATTGAAGGCATCGAAATCCTTCATGCCGCGCTGGACCGCATCAGGGTCATTGGCCAGCGGGTTGTGCATGCTGGCATTGAGTCCCGCGGCATCGCCGCCGGGGTAGATTGCGCTCACGGGCACACGCAGCAGCGCCGATGCGGGCACCGCGCCGTCGTATCCCGTCATGGTCGCGGCCAGCGGCCGCGGCCGGGCGCCCGGCATGATGATCCACGTCAGCGCAACCGCGATCACGACCACGGTCAGGGCAACGATGCTCGCGGTAGTCCAGCGCAGGCTATTCATCAGCGCCTCCTTTGAGATCCACCAGCGGCACGCCGTAGGATTCGAGCAGCGCGCTGATCCGCGGCTGCTCGCGCGCGAGCACGCCGTCGAGTTGCTCACGACGGGCGCGATCGCCCTTTCGTACTCCCATGGCTATGGCATAGCGGAAGACCAGGGGTGCAAAGCGCGCCGTCTGCGTCATGGGTGCCACGGTCAATGGCACCGGTGAGCGTTGTGCGAAGTACCCGCCCAACGGACCCCACACGGCGGCGACATCGATGCGCCGCTGCTCGACCGCCTCGAGCAGGCGCGCCGGCGGATTGGGTTTGGAATAGTCGCCATAAATCATGAAGCCGCTGACGTTATCGACGATGCCCTGCTCGCCCAGTGCCAGCTCCGGCGGCGTGTCGTCGGCTCCGATCAGGTGTACACCGATCTTGAGTACCCGCAAGCGCGGATCGGTCAATGAGCTGAGCCGCAGGTCATCGGCGCGGCGATAGACGAACACATAGGTGGAGGCGTAATAGGCCCGGGTTTCGTCGACTTCATCCAGTCCCACCGGCACACCGATCATGACATCGCATTGGCGCGCATTGAGCGTGCGCTTGATGAAACTCTTGTCCTGGGCGGCAAATGTATATTCCACATTTTCGCCCAGGTCATGCGCAACCAGCTGGGCGATCTTGTTCTCGAAGCCCTGTCCGGCTCGATTCGAGAACGGCAGGTCGTTCGGATCGGCGCAGACCCGCAGCGCGGTCGCTGACGCCGCCAGCGGCGCCAGAGCGACCAGCATCGCCAGCCTCACGGCCCTTTCAGTGCGACGGCGCATTACTGCTGACCGGCTGATGCGGAAGCGCGAACACCATGAGCGTGCTGCCGCCGCTGGTATAGGCCGGAAGATCCCCGACAGCACCGACAAAGCCGCCTGCGCCATTCCTGACGCGCGGATCGATCTCCGCATTGGCGATGGCGCCGGGCCAGCCGCCGACGCCGTCCAGAATGGCGATGTATTGGTTGCCGTCACGGCCCTGATAGGTGATCGGCTGGCCGATGAATCCGCTCGGGGAATGAAACCGGTACAGCAGCTTGCCGTCGCGCGCATCGACGATCTTGAACCAGCGGTCGAGCGTGCCGTACACGGCGATGTTGCCCGCGGTGACCATGGTGCCGGTCCATACCGGAAACTTCTCGTGGATCGCCCAGACTTTCTGGTGTGTGCGTACGTCCCAGGCCGCAAACTCACCGCGGTAGCCGCCGGCGCCGGCATACATGTCCTCGGTCGCGCCGACGTATGGAGTGCCGGCGATATAACCGACCTCGCTGGTCTTGAAGTCCATGCACAGGTGCTGGTGCGGGATATACAGCAGATGCGTCAGCGGTGAATAGGCCGTGGGCTGCCAGTCCTTCACGCCCGGGGAGGAAGGACAGATGCCGCTGATGTTCTTGCCAAGCAACGGCTTCTGGGCCTCGTTCATCACCGGACGGCCGGTCTTGAGATCGAAACGTTCGATGGAGGTCTGCTCGTCGTATTTGTCAGCGGAATAGATCTGGCCGGTGCGGCGGTCAATCACGAACATGAAGCCATCGCGCCCGGGGTGCACCAGCACCGGCCTGGTCTGGCCATCGATGGGCAGATCCAGAAGAATATTCTCGTTGACCTCATCGAAGTCATAGAGATCGTGTGGATTGAGCACATCGGCCCAGACTGCCTCGCCAGTCGCGGCATCGCGAGCGAAAATGGTTGTGGTCCACAGGTTATCCCCGGCGCGCTGATTGGAGTTCCACGGACCCGGGTTTCCGGTGCCATAGATGATCAGGTGAGTCTGCGGATCATAGGAGATCCAGCCCCACACGGGGCCGCCTCCGATCTGCCAGCGGCCCGGCGGCCAGGTCTTCACACCCAGGTCCGTGCCCTGAGCATCCGGATAATAGGGATGAAATCTCGGACCGATCAGTACGTCCTTGTCGGGGCCGACCGAATAGGCGCGCCAGACGATTTTGCCGGTGTTCTCATCCAGTGCCGTCAGCCAGCCGCGAATTCCCATTTCGCCGCCGGAATTGCCGACCAGGATTTTGTTTTCAACCGCCAGCGGCGCCATGGTCAGGGTCTGGCCGCGTGTGATCTCCCCGAGCTGTACCGCCCAGATCTCCTTGCCGGTCCTGGCGTCCAGCGCCACTGTATGGTTGTCGAGTGTGTTGAAGAAAATCCTGCCGTTGTCATAGACCTCGCCCCGGGCGACCAGATCGCAGCACGCTACCCCCTGCACGGAAGGATCGACGTGCGGCGAGTATTTCCATTTCAGATCGCCGGTCACCGCATCGAGCGCGAACACTTCGTTGGGGTACGCACCGACCACGTACATGGTATCGCCCACGACAATGGGCGCCGCTTCCTGTCCGTGATCGGAGCCCAGGGAAAACTCCCAGGCCACGCCCAGCTGGCCGGCATTGCCGGCATTGATCTGGCCGAGACCGCTGAAGCGCGTGCTGGCGTAATTCTTGGCCGGCATGACCCATTGCTTGTCATCGCGTGACAACGTATCCAGGTCATCGGCAAACGCGCGCGCGACCGAGGCGATACTGACCGTCACACCGAGCAGCAGTGCGGCCGAACACAGCAGTCTTTTGCGCTCGAGCTGTTTACATACGCTCATCATCGGGGCACCATTTCCTGTGGAGGGTTGGTTCGCGGCACGGGCCTTTGATCCGACATCCAGCGCGCGAACAACGACATGGCA
>Ga0075522_10002903_pt1 | contig 12593 bp, 11 predicted proteins | sample NGEPerA_FD_74796 | JGI IMG/M metagenome (GOLD analysis project Ga0075522, IMG submission 74796) | Arctic peat soil microbial communities from the Barrow Environmental Observatory site, Barrow, Alaska, USA - NGEE PermafrostL2-A | ecosystem: Environmental > Terrestrial > Soil > Wetlands > Peat ... | reverse complement strand
GCTTCTCACCCTTGGCCGCCGTGCATTTTACGCCCTTCTCAGCCGGATATCCGATGATCAGGTTACCCGTGACGCCGGCGATTTCCGCCTGGTCGACCGCTCGGTGATCGACCGCCTCAAGGAATTGAACGACTACAATCCTTACGTCAGGGGTGTGGTATCTTCGTTTGCCGCGCGCGAAGCCGGCATCCCCTATGATCGGACGCAGCGCGTCCACGGCCGCAGCAAATTTCCGGTGCGCAAGCTGGTCGGTTTCGCGCTCGACGGGATTATCGGGCATTCGGTTCTTCCGCTGCGGCTCGCTTCCTATGCGGGCCTTGCGATTTCCGTAATGATTTTCCTGCTCGGATTGCTCTACGTTTTCGAGGCGCTGCTGTTCGGCAGATCCTGGCCGAGCGGCTTTGCAACGCTCGTCGTCCTGATGCTGTTTGGGATCAGCTTGAACGCGATCTTCCTCGGCATTATTGGCGAGTATGTGAGCCGCATATATCAGCAGGTCCGCTTCCGGCCGCTGGTCACGGTCGAGGCCACCGCCAATATTGCTGCGGAACAGACCAAACAATGACGCCCACGATCCTGACGAGGTGGGCCGGGCCGCGAGGAAGCCGGAAATGACCCCGGACTTCTGGAGAGGGCGCCGTGTTCTGTTGACCGGGCACACCGGTTTCAAAGGCGCATGGACCAGCGTGATGCTGGCCGATCTCGGCGCCAAGGTAACCGCGTTCTCGCTCGAGCCGCAGACCGATCCCAATCTCTGGCAGACGGTCGGACAGAGTGTGGCCCTCGAAAGCCGGCGCGCTGATCTGCGCGACATGTCGGCGGTCGCCGAAATCTGCAAAGCGGCCGAACCTGAAATCGTTCTGCACATGGCGGCGCAGGCGCAGGTTCGGGAAAGCTATCGCGACCCCGTCGGAACCTTCACCAGCAACGTTCTGGGAACGGTGAACCTGTTGCAGGCATTGCGCGGCAGCCCGAAATTGCAGGCCATTCTGGCGATTACCAGCGACAAGGTCTACGCTAATTCCGAGTCCGGATTGGCATTTTCCGAGCATGCGCCGCTCGGCGGCTCGGATCCCTACAGCGCGTCCAAGGGCGCCACTGAAATCGCGGTCAGAAGCTACGCGGAAAGTTTCTTCACGCAGCTCGGGGTGCCGTTGGCGTCGGCGCGCGGCGGCAACGTGATCGGCGGCGGCGACTTTTCTAGCGACCGGCTCGTTCCGGACCTCTATCGGGCCGCCTGCCGGGGTGTGCCTGTGGAGTTGCGGCACCCCTCGGCGACGCGGCCCTGGCAACATGTTCTCGACTGTCTCACCGGCTATCTCAGCTATGCGGAATATCTCGCCAATTACGGCCTTGCCGATCCGCCCTCGCTGAATTTCGGCCCGCTGTCAGACGAATCGATGTCGGTCGCCGACGTGGCTGCGGCGATTGGCGAGCGGCTCGGCAACGGCCAAACCTGGCAGCAGGCGTCAGGTTCGTTCCCGCCGGAAAAGCAGGTGCTGCGGATCAACAGCGCATTGGCCGCGCGAACCTTGCAGTGGCGGCCGCGGCTCGACGCGACCGAGACGATTGCGTGGACGGCACAATGGTATGCCGACTTCTCGGCCGGCAAGGACGCGCTCGCATTGATGCGGGCGCAGATCGCTCGCTACCAAGTGTAGCCCGCGTCGGAATACAGCCGGCTTCTGACCAGGAATTTCTTCAGCTCGGCACCGCTGCCGGTCGCGGGCCAGGCTCGGGACATGGCGTCGGTGAGACCAGCTTCATGGCCGCCGAATTCGGTAAGCGCATAATGCAGAGCGGCATCGAGTGGCTCGCCCAGCCGCTTCGTCAGCCATTGGACCTGATGCGCGACGTATTGGCCGCGGATCATTTCGGCGAGGCCTGCCGATGCGATGGCCCGATCGGGCGACAAGCGTGGATCAAACGCGCCACCTTCGGCCGCAGCGATGAACGCCGACAGCATGGTCGCCAGCGGCCGCGGCGAGCTGTCCCACAACGGGTCGCCATTGGCCGAGGCTCCCGAGACGTCAATGAATCCCGGTTCGCTGGCAAAATCGAGTGTGGCAACGCGATCGTCGATCAGAACTTCGATCTCGCGCCGGCGGCGTTCATCGTTGCGCGCGATCAGCAACGAGACCGGCCGCCCATTCGCCCGGGCTTCGATCGCCAATCTCGCGCCGCCCCGTTGAACATCAAGTGACACGAGCGCGAGATCGCGAAGCTGCAATTCGCCGAGCATTGGCACTATATGCGGCAGCACGTCATCGAACAGGGTAGCGGCCGGATCGTAGTTCTTTGTCTCGCCGTGGCGGACGTCCGAAGTGCCGTCGGTCCAGACCAGCCGGAGGCCTCGCACACCACCGAGTTCGGCTACGGTGGCGACATAGGCCTCGACATAACGCGCGAACAGAAAGACGTGGCTGGCGGCCAGCACGGTGCCGTTGGCCTGCGCAATTCTGCGGAGTTCCTTGATCCGGCCTCGCGACAGCGCCACCGGTTTTTCAACCAGTACCGGAATACCCTTAGTTAAAGCCACCGCGGCGGCCTGGAAGTGATCGTCCACGCGATTGGCAACAATGACCGCCTTCGGGCGATCCCGACCGGTTTCAAGGGCTGGCCAGGCATCCATCACCCGCATCCGGTCACTGAATTGCGGTTGTGCGGCCCAAACCTGGAGACCTGCAGCATTGCTGGGCGAGTGAATGGTGATGCGGTCGGACCGGCGCGGCAAGGCACACAGCACCGCTGCAATCGTTCGCGCCCAGCGGCCGCCGCCGATGACAGATATCTTCATCGACACCGCCCTAGCGGTCCGCAACGGTTCTGGCAATCGGCCGGATGGGCGCGAAGCGCAATCGGTCTCGAAAGAGCATTACCGGGGTTGCCGCGTGCGTCAACCTTTGCCAAAAGGTCACCAGGCGCGCGAAGTAGGCAAATATTTCAGAATGCTGGATTTTGATCCAGCGACACGCCGAACGGACGGCTTTTGCTTCACATGGATGCGGTAATGAACTCAACAACTATCCCGGCGAATGAAATCGACCATTGCGAAGTTTGCGGCAGCCGCACGCTCGTTCCCGTATTGGATCTCGGCGCACATCCGATGTGCGACGATCTGGTTGCGATCGGAAGTCCGCGGAGCTGCGTCGAGTACCCGATCGAGATACTCTATTGCGACAACTGCCGCACCGCGCATCAGCGCTTTCAGGTTCCGAAGCGGGAGCTGTTTCCCGAGAGTTATCACTATCGTTCGCGCTTTACCGCCGACGTGCTCTCCGGGATGAAGAGCCTTGCCGATTCTTGCGAACAGCGCTTCGGCACCATCGTAGGCAGGAACGTGGTCGATGTCGGCTGTAACGATGGAAGTCTGCTGGATTTCTTTCGCCAGAAAGGCGCCACCACGATCGGCGTCGAGCCGACCTTGGCAGCGCAGGATTGTGCGGCCAAGGGGCACATGACGATCCACGATTTCTTCACCGAAGCCACGGCGGAGCAGATCGTTGCCACTCACGGCAAGCCGGACTTCATCACCTTCACCAACGTATTCGCGCACATCGAGGATCTCGGTGGCGTGATCGCCGCGTTGAAACACCTGATCGGCGAGGAAACCATCCTGGTGATCGAAAACCACTATCTCGGATCGGTGTTACTCACCAATCAGTTTGACACGTTCTACCATGAGCATCCGCGAACCTACAGCTACCGCTCATTTGTGTTCATCGCGCGCGCGCTTGGATTGAACCTAATCGACGTTCAGTTTCCCACCCGTTACGGCGGCAACATTCGTATTTTTGCAGGCAAGCAGGCCTCCGTTGTCGACTCTGCTGCGGCCCAGGATCTGGACATCAGGGAGGCGCGCTTCGGCCAGGCGTTCGAAGCTCTCCGTACCGGGGTCACGCGCTGGCGAGACAAGAAGAGCCAGGAGCTGAAGATCCTTGTGCAAAGCAACGGTCCACTGCGGGGCAAGGCATTCCCCGGGCGGGCGGCGATCCTGATCAAGCTATTGGCGCTCGACAGCTCGTCGATCTTGATCGTGCATGAAAAGCCCGGCTCGATGAAGATCGGACATTACTTGCCCGGTACGCGCGTGCCGATTGGTTCGGATGACGAGTTGTTCAAAGCGGCGCGCGGCGCGAACCCGTTGCTCAATCTGGCGTGGCACATTCCAGTCGAGATACGCAATTATCTCAAGCAAAACGGCTATGACGGACCGGTGATCGATATTCTGAGCCAGCAAGATTTTCAGTCCCGCACGTGAGAAAGTGATCAGATGAAAGTGGTCATCCTTGCCGGCGGATTCGGCACACGTCTTTCCGAGGAAACCGATCTCGTACCCAAGCCGCTGGTGGAAATCGGCGGCCGGCCGATCCTTTGGCACGTGATGAAGCTTTACGCGGCGGCCGGCTTGAATGATTTCGTCATTTGCGCCGGCTACAAGGCGTCGATGATCAAGCACTATTTCGCCAGCTACTTCCTCGAAACCAACGACATCGAGATTCGCACCGCGACACGGGAGGTCCGATACCTGACACCCAAATCGCTCGACGACTGGACCGTCAAGATCATCGACACTGGCCTGAGCACCATGACCGGTGGACGCATCAAGCGCGCCGCCCCCTATCTGGATGGCACCTTCTGCCTCACCTATGGCGACGGCGTCGCCAATCTCGATATCGCCGAGGTGATCGCGTTTCATCGCAGCCACGGAAAGCTTGCGACGGTGACGACGGTTCCCTCCCCCGGCCGTTTCGGAATTCTTGATATGGACCAGCACGACGCCGTATCGCGCTTCCACGAAAAGCCTGACGCGGAGATGGGCTGGATCAATGGCGGCTTCTTCGTTCTCGAAAGCCGGGTCATCAATTATATCGAGGCTGACGAGACGATCTGGGAGCGCCAACCACTGGAACGGCTCGCGGCCGACGGCCAATTGATGGCCTATCGGCACCCAGGTTTCTGGAAGGCGATGGACACACTGCGAGAAAAGCGCGAGCTGGAGGATATGTGGGCCTCCGGTGCTGCTCCATGGAAACTGTGGTGAACGCCAATGACCCAGCCCGACGACATCAAAGCTGCCGAGTTCGACGCCTACACCGCGAACTACAACCAGGAAATCAACAAGGCGCTGAATTTTTCGGGCCTCGACATCGACTTCTTCGCACGCGTCAAGAACGACTATCTAGTGGATATCCTCAACGCGCGGCAGGGCGGTGCCGCCAAGGCAAACCTGCTCGACGTCGGCTGCGGAATTGCCAATGCCCATTCCCAATTGATCGGCCGCGTTGGCTCGCTTGCCGGCATCGACGTTTCGGCTGCCAGCATCGGCGTTGCGCGTCAGCGTAACCCCAGCCTCCATTATGAAGTGTTCGACGGCACTCACGTGCCTTTCGCCGATCGTTCGATCGATGCCGCATTTGCGATCAACGTATTCCATCATGTTCCCGTCGCGCAGCGCCAGGCGCTGGTTGACGACATTCACCGGGTGCTGCGACCGGACGGGTTATTCGCCATTTTCGAGCACAATCCGCTCAACCCTGTGACCAGCCACATCGTCAACACCTGCGAATTCGATAAGGATGCGGTGTTGTTGAAACGACGAGATTCAGAAACGCTACTGCAGGCGTCCGGCTTCCACGACATCAAAACGAGATATATTTTCTCCGTGCCGGCCGCCGGCACCCTGCTTCGAAAGGTCGATCGCCTGTTTTCCCTGCTGCCGTTCGGAGCGCAGTATTACACGCTGGGTGCAACCAAGGGCCACTGATCAGCTTCACGCTGCACTACACCGAGTTTCAACGAGTACGCAAAATGACAATCCTTTCACAATCCAACTTTCCGCTGTTGTGGGACTGGTTTCAGTTCTGGATCGGAGGAACGATCGACAAACGCAAGCTTTGCAGCCTCGATATCAGCGGCAACGAACGCGTGCTTGAGGTCGGATGCTCGACCGGCAACATTGCGGAAATTTTCGCGCGACTGCCGGATGTCCAATATGTCGGCCTCGACATCGACCTTGCGGCCCTGAAGCGTGCGTCGGAGAAATTCAAGGGCGCCTCAAACCTGAATTTTTCCGGGATACCCTTTCTTGACTACCAACAGCCGGAACACCCATTCGACATCGTGCTTTTTGCGGGCATCCTTCATCACATCGATGACGCGACGGTTCAGGCCTTTCTCAATCACTCGAAATCCCTCATCAAACCGGACGGAAAAGTCATCGTCGTCGACCCGGTTCTGCCGGAGGCTCAGGACCCCAAACTCTTTCATTATTTTTCAAAGCTCGAGCAGGGGCAATTTGTTCGAAGCGATACTCACCTTAGAAAACTGCTGCTTGATACGGTAGGGCTCCATATCACAAAGAGCGAAGCCCATTTCATCGGCGCCACTCCCTGGTCGCTTCCGAAAGTGCTTCGTTTCGGCCGCTATCAACTCCAGCACGTCTAGTATCATCAATATGCCCAAGCAACGGAGCGGCGCGATCGTGTTACAAGAAAAGAACTCGCCTATCTATTTGTCACTCTTGCTTCTGATCGCCGTGATTTTCGTAGGCGGGCTATTCGGCCCCAATCTCGGGGCCAAGTTTGGGCTTCTCGACGATCATGAGATCGTTGAATATGTTCGGCAGGCGCACGGCAGCTTCAGACAGTTCTTCGAATTAGTCGGCAGTTCCGAAGTCGGCAACTTCGGTCACGCTGTCCATTTTCGACCGGGCTATTACACGATCTACGTCACCGAATCGTTGGTCTGGGGAGCAAATCCGTTTCTGTGGTACCTGTTCCGATTCTTGATGTGCGTCACGTTCGTGTTCGCCTGCCTCAAAATCATCGATCGCTATTTTGGACTGGCTTGCGCCCTTCTATTCGTGGCCCTGATGTTTTCCTACGCTTATTGGACCGACGTCTGGTCCCGCCTCGGGCCCGGCGAGTCGTATTGTGCATTCGGCTGGGCTTTGTTCTCGCTCGGTTTTATCGAACTCATCGACAAAAATCCTCCGAAACGGGAGTGGCCTTACAACTTACTGATTCTTTTCGGCGTCTTGATCGGCGCGGGCGGCAAGGAGAATTTCCTACTGCTCATGCTACCGCTGCTGGCACTGGTTTGGATTCGTTATCGGCGCAATACGCTTTCCGTTGGTCTCGCGCTAGTTTCAATTCTGTCAGCGGTTTATATGATGGTGATTGTGATCGAACTGCTGCTGGCCTTTTCGAAAGTAAAGGTAGACGTGCACGGCGAAGCGCTCGACATGGGCTCTCGTTTACGCCTCCTCGGTCGCTTGGTCAGGATTCCCGCGTTTTACAATTCCCTAGCTGCGTTCATCATCGGATCAATCATCTGGCTTGTGAACCGAAACTCATCGCGCTTCGGACCTTTGCGCCGCTCGGTAGTGGTGTTGACCATTATCGGGCTCTGCGGAATGTTCCTGTCCCTTACCCAGATCGTGTTCTATAATGGCAACTGGCCCGCTAAAATTCGATTCGACTTTCCGGGCATGATGATAACCCCACTCATTGTCGTGGCCTCGGCAACGTTGGCAACCGGCGTCATCCGGAGCTTTTGGTCCAAGACTCCCACCTATTTCATCCCGCTCCTCATCGCTATCGTGTCTGGCTACACGATCATCCAAGGTTTCCAGGAAGTTCGCGCGGGCTCCGTTCGCAACGAACAGCTCACGACGGACATAAGCTCAAAAATCGACCTTATTGCCAAAACGCTCAAGGCAGACCCGAACGCCGTTCTGGTCCTGGAAAATTATGATGCTTTCAATTACGAATATCTGGTGGGCATTCAGCAATTCCTGCACTTCTACAAAGTTGAAAATCCGATCGTCGTCAGAAACCATGGCTATAATGTCGAGGATCAGACAAGTGATCTTCTGAAGACGATCGTTCGTATCGAGTTCGGTTGGGAAGAAGCAGGCAAGAGCCAGCTTGCAGCCGCCAGCAAGTGTTACTCCGTACACTTTTCCGGACACCAACCGACAAACTGTCAGGATTTGGCCGATCTGTTTCGTTGAAACAGCTGGAGCGTCACGCTTGTTGTATAGCAATAGCCGTTGATCGTGCTGGCGAGTGAAGCAATCAAGGCCCACGACTACGGTTTCTGATAGAAATGGCCATAGATCTCTTCGCCATATCGGTCGCCTTCGTCGGGGCTGGCCTTGGCTCTCACATAGAACGCCTTGTATTCAGCGTCGCGATCGGTCCGCGCGATCGAGACCGCCGTATTGCCCCGACGGGCCAGCGCAGGCAGGATTTTCTCCAGCACGAAGCCTGCGTAAAGGGCAAAAAACTCTTTGCGGCAAATGTAGCATTTCTCGTCTGTCACCATGAAAACCGTCAAATTCGTTCTGTTCGTGAACAGGTATTTGAAGATCGCCGGGAGAATCTGCGAGTAGTTTAGATTGGTGTAATCGTCCATACAGACGATTCCATGGGGAGAAAGTAGCTCGTCGGAGAGCTGCATCTCCGCGTAAGTGGTCTTGAACGTGTGACTGGAATCGACATGCAAGAAACGAACTGCCGAACGAAACTCCTGATAGTCCGCAAACGTTCGCCCGAAGCTCTCGGATTTTCCCGAGATGAACTCCGGACGCACGAACATCCTGTCCGACGTCTTGTCGGGAAATTGCTTATGCACATCGACCAAAATAAGCCGCTCGGGCGGAGTAACATGGGCGCTGAGCAGAGCAGCTGATTTCCCCTTGTAGACCCCGAACTCAACGACATGCCCACTGACCTTGAGCTCATCCTGATAGGACAACACCGAATCCATAACCTGCATTGAGAACAACGACAGCATGCCTTCGATGCTCGACGATAGCTCCTGAACCACTCTGAAATCGCGAACTTGCCGTTCACCCACGGCAAGGGCGAGCGCGCCTCGCCTTGCGAAAACATTCCTCCACTGCATGCTGTCGGCCTCCATTCTCGTTGCAAGCGCGCGATCAGTTCATAACGCCGACTGAACCAGTGGAACAATACCCAGGAATTACTCGACCACAAGCATCTCAGTCACGTCGGATCGCTAGCCAGTTAAGCTACTTGCACCCCGCCGTGATCTAAGGTTACGCTGAAATTGGATTTTTACACGCCTGCAACTACCAATGTTGGACAAAAGATCCCGAAATTTGTTTTTCCGCGCTCCCGCGAGAAATGCCCCTACAGACAACTACGGATCGAGATATTTTTTCGGTAACAACCGGCCTTCGTGATGGAATGGGACAGCCAATTCGCTAATTTTCGTGAATGAAAGCATGAAATCCATATTCTTGGTGAACCCAATTTCAGGGCATGGCCATCTCGATGCCTACGCACGACTATATTCGAAAGCGTTGATTGAGCTGGGGTACCGTGTCGTTCTGGTCGCAGAAGCCGATGCCGACGCGCCGGGATTTCTGTCACGAAATAAGGTGCCGAGGGAAGGGCTTTTTTCATTTGTTTCATTTAGTCAGGCGGCAAATTCGCCTGATAGGGTCCAAGCCTCGCGCTCGCATCTGGGCGCAGTTCAGCGGGCTCGAATAGTCTGGGAGGAAGAAGGACTGGGCGGCATTCTTCAACGTCTGATCATTGTTCCGTTGCGGATCACCTCGGCCGTTCTTTCCCGTATTGGCTCCCTTGGATCGATTGGTAAGGCGCTGTTCGGCCTGAAGCGGCGCATATTCCAATGGCTCTCGAACTATCGGATCGCCCGAGCCGTTCGGGCTTTTCTCTATCCGGATAGCGGACGAATCTTGTTCCGGACCATGGTTCAGTATGTGCAAAGGGCCAGCCCTCTGGTAGACATATCGCGGCCCGACCTCGTTCTGTTTCTCTATCTCGACATAATGGCGGAAGGGCCCGACAATAGGTTGGCGCTGGATTGCGCAGACGCAGCACCTTGGATCGGCATCCTGTTCCATCCCCGACTGGCCGAGACGCCGCTTGCCGGGATCGAGCATTATCTTGAATCGAAAAATGCCCGCGGCGGCATCTTCCTGGTACCAGCAGCCATCGAAATCTATGCGAAAGCTACCCCGGGTCTGGAATTTGCCTTGGCCCCCGACGTGGCGGACCTCGAATTTGCAGACCGACTGCCGGCCCTGGCCGAGGAGATCCGAAACCGAGCGTCCGGCCGGAAAATCATCCTGCAAGTCGGTTCAATTGCTTCGCACAAGGGTATCGCAACGCTGCTCAATGTCATCGCCAAGGCGGATCCGAAGCGTTTATTCTTCGCGATCGTCGGCGAGGTGCACTGGAAAAGCTTTAACGCCATCGAAGAAATGCAGCTGAGAGCCTTTTACGCGCGGGCGCCCGAAAACGTCCACGTCCACGAGGGCTATCTGCAGGAAGAGCGCGACTACAATACGGTCGTTGCCACGTGCGACGTGATTTACGCCGTCTATAGCGGATTCAACAGTTCCTCCAACTCGCTAACCAAAGCCGCCGGGCTTCGACGGCCGATCCTGGTGGCTCGAGATACCCTGATGGGCAAACGTGTCATGGAATCAGGTATCGGACTCGTCGCATGTGAGGGCGATTCCGATGACATTCTGAGGGCGCTCGACGACCTCGTGACAAAGCCATCGGACAGCTTTGGTTTCGCGCAGTATGCGCGAGAACATTCGATCGAGAGCCTCAAGCTGGTTCTTGCGAAAGCGTTGCCGCTGTGGCTTGGCGAATCTGCAGGATAGGCCGGTGTCAATGCTTTTAACCCTGCTCTTCGATCATCAAGGATTTGCGGAGCATAGCGCCGGTGCGGCACCGGCGGTCAGACAATGTGAAGGTCGTTCAGGTGCTGCTGAAGAACCGCTGTCGTCACGTTTAGGAGCGTCAGACTATCGGGAGCGTCCGCGGTGATGATCATGTTGCCATGACCGTCGTCCGCGCTGTGTGCGATGATGGCAGCAACGCTGGTGAATACCGAATGGTCAAACTGGATCATGTCCTGGCTGGGCTGAAAATCGGTGATGGTGTCCGCGCCGAAGTCGGGCTTGAATACGAATGAATCAGTCACCGCGCTGCTCAAAACACGTTTACGCCTTGCCCCGAAGCGCCACCTATCGCCGACAGATTAACGGTGGCTGGGGAAGCGCACGCGGACACTCCGATCACGCCGTAGCCGTTCAGGTCCTGGTGGAAACTCGGTTCGAACGATTGCAGCGTCGCGCTCGATCCCGAGACATAGCCGATATAGGAAGAAATTGCCGGTGCTGTCCATATTCCACACCGTAAATTGATCGCTGCTCAAAAGTTTCCAAACTCGCCGGCGAAGATCGCCGCGCCGTCCGATTTCACCGAGGGCCCCGACCCGCTGCTGTAAAGATAATATTGATTGCTGATTTCCGTCAGGCTGGTCGATCCATTCGCCTCAATCACCGTCGTGGGCGGACCTATCACACCGTCGCCGTTCAGATCCTGGTGAAAACCGTTCTCCAGGGATTCCAGGGCAACATTCGCGCCCGACACATAACCGATCGTATTAGATACGGAGTTGCCACTACTGTCGGTATTCAGACCGTGTAAAGATCGCGCCCGAAGACTTCCATGCGACCTCGTAACCTCCCGCGATTTGCTCGAAGCCGATCGGCGCCCAGGCGCCGTAAGCGCCTGCCGTAACGGCGATCCCGGCAAACTTCACCGAAACCGCTCCCGCCGCTCTCGAGAAAAACTGATTGCCGACTTCTGCCAGGCTGGCCGGCCTCGATTACCGTCATTGGGAGACCAACCTGACCATCACCGTTCAGGTCCTGGTGGAAATCTTTCCAGGGATTCCAGCATAGTGTTGGATCCCAGCACAGCCATCATCGATCGATAACAAGGCCGGCATGACCAGCGGGGAGCTATCTGGACCTGCTACAATACCAGTTTGAAGCAACTTCGTCGGCATGGTTTTGAAAAAAGCCGGTTTCAACGATGGAGCCGCCACAAAAGCGACGCCAACCGTAGCACCAGTTCATAGTCCGCGACGACGGCTGCTTCGCACGGTAGTCCTCGATATCTTCGATCGCAGCAATCACGGTTTCGGCTGAGCCCATGCGAATGGCGTTGCGCCGCGAACGGTTTTTGCCTGACAGTGTGGTGGGCCCGCTACTTTGAGGGCATTGCGGTGATTGGCTTCGACCTGGCGAAGTGACGTCATCCCGCGCACATCGCTAAGTTCCGCTTCTATATCCCCGCATCGGGCGCCGCGGCGGTAGTTTGATTTTGGATTTCCGATGCCCCTGGCACGTGAGAGCGTTCGGCCCCGCAGCGCTGCCATAAGTTCAACGCTATCGGCAGCGGGTCGCTATTGAGATTACGCCACCGGACTCGTTCATCACCGATTCGGTGCAGTTCGCGATGGTGGGCTCGGCAAACCGGCACGGTAAACTCGTCACTCACTTTCCTGCCAAACGCCCGAGGCTGGGCAAACGCAGATGATGGGCATCGGCAGGGCTGCGTCCGCAGACCACGCATGGTTGCGACGCTACAAACCTACGGTGCCCCTTTCGCGACGGCGGGGTTCTTTGGCCAAAACCACCACCCTTCCGGAGTTCGCCGTGGTCTCAAACGCGGGCTCCGCTGAAGCGAATTACGCGGCAAAAGTTGTTGCGATTTCGTGCCTACTTGTTC
>Ga0075522_10002901_pt1 | contig 12600 bp, 8 predicted proteins | sample NGEPerA_FD_74796 | JGI IMG/M metagenome (GOLD analysis project Ga0075522, IMG submission 74796) | Arctic peat soil microbial communities from the Barrow Environmental Observatory site, Barrow, Alaska, USA - NGEE PermafrostL2-A | ecosystem: Environmental > Terrestrial > Soil > Wetlands > Peat ... | reverse complement strand
ATATCGGCCTCGATTGTCCCAGAGCGAAGCGCCGCAAATACCTGCTCCGCCATTTCGTTGCGCTCCGCGCGCGCTTCGATGTAATGGAAAAGGAGCGGTCGCGAGAGCGTGTTGGATTTCTCTGCCAGGCGGCTGACCGCAAACGGTTCTACCGCACCGGAGGATTGCCCGAAGTTGATCAAATGCGCGCGCAACCCCAGGCACTGTAGCGACCCTGCAAAGGTATCCTTTCCGACCGAATCGAATACGGCATCGACGCCACGGCCTGCCGTGAGTTCGGACACCCGCGCGGCAAAACTTTCCTGCCGGTAAAGGATAACTTCCTTACAGCCACTCTGCATCGCAAGCGCGGCCTTCTTTTCACTGCCTGCCGTGCCGATGACCTCGGCGCCTAAGTGCGTCGCCCATCGGCACAGAAGTCTGCCGACCCCGCCCGCAGCCGCATGCACGAGATACACCTCGCCGCGTTTCAAACGGTGCACCTTGGTCAGCAGCATCACCACAGTAAGGCCGCGCAGGAGCGTAGCTGCGGTCGTGCGATCATCGATGTCATCCGGAACACGCATCACGCGCTCAGCCTTGATCAAGCGCTCCTCGGCGTATGCACCGTAGGACTGCGTGATATAGGCAACACGGTCGCCGAGCTTCAGATCATTGACCGCCGCACCTACCGCCTCGACCACGCCCACCGCATCCAGCCCCGGAATACCCGGCAACGGCAATGTTTTATACAGGCCGGTGCGCACATAGGTGTCGTGAAAATTGACGTTGATCGCGGTGTGGCGCAAGCGCACTTCATCGGGCCCGGGAGCACCCAGCGTCACTGACTCGAAACGCAACATCTGCGGTCCGCCCGTCTCGCGCAGCACAATGGCCTTCATCGCACGTTCACCTTTGTCTTGAGGGTTGCATGGATCGCTTTACGCTTTGTCGCGGATTAATTTGACGGCTGCGCCTATTCCCACTGCGACCGCTCGCCAATTCTTCCGCAGCGGTGGTTTGAATTGCGATGGCGGCTACTGCAAGCACCCGCTACGAAAGTTCCTTAACGATGGAGATGAGGCGCATCGCCTCCGCGCGCGTGTTGTACATGGAAAAGCCGACGCGCAACATCGAGCCACCGGGCGCTTGCAGCACTTGCACTGGACGCGGCGCGTAAAAATCGCCGTCCCATACACAAATCCCGACCGCCCCAAGGCGGCGCGCGATGGCGCCGGCGTCGACGCGTGCCATGGTGAATGAAACGGTCGGTGCGCGCTCACCAGACGTAAATGGCAGTCCCCACAAGCGTACGCCGGGAATCGCTCCGAGTTCCGACCAAAGAAATTCGCCAAGGCCGTGTTCATAGGCCCCGATGGCAGAGACTGCGTCGATCAATGCTGCGCGTCGGGATTCGCCCCGACCCCAGCTGGCGAGATAGTCGATCGCCGCAGCGACGCCTTCAATTGCCGCTGCGTTCAGCGTGCCCGTCTCAATTCGGTACGGCGCGACGTCCTCCTGCACGATCAGCCGGTCGGGTGTCAGTGCCTCGAGCGCACCCGGACGCGAATAGAGTATGCCGACGTGCGGCCCGTAGAACTTATATGCCGAGCAAAGCAGGAAATCCGGATCGAGGCTCTGAACATCGACGGGGAAATGCGGCGCGTAGTGAACGGCGTCGAGGATCAGGAGCGCACCGACCTCTTGCGTCAATCGTCGTGCCAAGGCGAGTTCATTCACCGTGCCGATCGCGTTGGATGAGCAGCCGAGCGCAAATAGTCGCGTGCGCTCGTTGATCAGGCCGCGCATCGCGACGTAGTCAAGTGCGCCGCTCGGCAACAGCGGCACCTCCCGAATGATGGCGCCATGTTGCTGCAAAAGTTTCCAGGGACCGCGATTCGCCTCATGGTCCAATTGCGTGATCAATAACTCATCGCCATTTTTGATCGTGCCAGCCAAAGCGTGCGCCAGAGAAAACGCAAGCGTCGTCATATTCTGTCCGAGCGATATTCGCTCCGGGCCGGGCGCACCTAGAAGGTCGGCTACCGCCGTGCGCGCATCCAACAGCCGCTGGTCAAGCTCCGCCGACGGCGGAAAGTTGCCGTGCGTGTTGACGTTGCGATTACGGTAGCAGTCGGCTATTGCATCAATCACTGCCGTCGGCACCTGCGTACCGCCCGGACCATCGAGAAACGCCACCGCATGGCCGTCGAACACCCGCCGCAGAGAAGGAAAGTCCTCCCTACACCGAAGCGACTCGCGCTCACCGAAGACCGTCGCAGAATCTACATCGCGCATCGCCCGCTGCACTCCAAAAATGTTCGCGTTATGAGCGAATGCTACGCGAGTTCGGCGCTTCGCATGTGCGCGATCACGTCTTTACTCCGCCGATCGCAGACGCGCGAGCCGCAGGGCAAGCCGCGCGCAGGCGTTCACTTGGCGCGACAGCAGCGCCGTGCGTCTGCCCGCGACTTCTATTGCACCCGCAGCAGTACCGAATCAGGGCGCAGGCGTTTCGGCGGCAACCGCGGCACCAGCAAGCTTGCCATGCACCTGCGCGCGGGCCTGCGCCGCCCCTTCGAGCCACTCGATGTTCACGACGCCCCGTGCGTCGCGCGGGCCATCAAGAGTGAGCTTGCCGTCAGCGCTGCCACCGCCAGGCTGCCAGTTAAGGGAACCGGACACCGCCAGATCCTCTGTCCAGCGCACCGCATGCAGTGTCAAGTGGTATCCAGAGTCCGTCGCGCGGTATTTGAACGTGCCGCCGCGAAGCCCCACCCCCGCGCCGGTTGAATTGGATGCCAGGCGCGCCATGACGTCGGCTGCCGTTTCTACGGCGGCGGCGACGGCACGCAGTTGCTGGTCGCTAGCCGCATTGCCCGGCAGAGCTTGCGCCGGCGCAAGCTCTGCCATGTGGCGTGCAAACTTTGCGACCAGGCGTATTTCGGGCACCTCGTGGGTACAGTGCGTGTCGCCGACGTCCAAGGTCTGCACGAAGTGGCGGACGATCTTGGCGCCACAGTCAGTACGCGCATGGGGCAGCGCGTTGACATGAAAACTATTGGCGACAATGATTTGCCGCCCGTGCGCAAAATGTTTTGCGACAGCCGCGCCGTCAGCCATCGTCGTCATGTTGTCAAGTTCGCCCGAAACGATGAGCGCTGGGATGTCTGGATAAGATGCACGCGGGGGCGCGACGCTCGCGGCGGGATGCTCCTGTGGCGCCACTGGCCACATGGCGCATTCATCGATAAAGCTGTAATCAAGCGGCATGCCGCGATACTCGTCAATGGTAAATGGCGCATAGGTCTCGGGTGCCATGCGCCGCCGCTGCGCAAGCACCTTGTCGCGATCCGCGATACGCAACGCCGGCGAGAGATGCATGTCAAAGATCTGCGGAGTGTCTTGGCACATCACGGCTGCTGCGAGTGCCGCGCTGAATTTCGTCGGATCTTCGCTCGCGTCGCGCGAATCGACATCAACAATGGTCTCGGCCATTAAACGCAGAAGCGGCGCCCGGTCATCGGCCACAAATGCGCGCGCGGCGGCATCGAGCTCGCGCACCGTTGCAAAAGCTGGCGCGCCGCCAAACATCACGGTCGCCAATAGCGACGCCTCTGCCCTGAAGCGTCTGAGTTTGCCGTCCGAATCGTGCGCCTGGGCCTGGAAAGGCGCGGCGCGCAACAGCGCCAGCGCCGGGGCGATGTGCGCCATCGAATCACCCGGAAGCTGACTGCAGAAAGCGGATCGGCGGCAGGCGATGTTAAATTTATCGCGCATGGCCGGTGCGTAGCTTGGGTACCACGCATAGTCCGGCCCATCGAGCGGATAGGCGCCATCGAGTACGATCGAACGCAGCATGCGCGGGTGTCGTAGCGCGAACACCTGTTCAAAATAGGTGCCGTACGAATCTCCGTAGAGGTCGATCGGCGGCGCACCGAGCGCCTCGAGAATCGCGGCAAGGTCGTCGGCGGCAAAGGCGGTGCTGAAAAGTGCGGCCGTGGCGCCGAGCGTCTGCCCGCACTCGCCTACGTTCTCTTCGGTAATGGCGGGCGCGGTCTGCAGGCGCCTGCAGCGCGCGGCGCCCGACTTGCCGGTGCCGCGGTTATCCATGATGACCAGGTCCCGCTCGCCGAGTAGTGGCTTGAATAGCTCAAGGTACTCATCGCGCGATTCGGTAGCCGGATATCCGGGGCCGCCTTCGGTTGCGACCAATACGCCAAGGGACTCCCCGGGCGCCGAGTGCCGGTAGTACTCGAAGTACACCGCAATCGTTCCGGCCACAGAGCCTGCCGGATCGAGCGGGCGCGCTACCGTTCCACACCAGCGCGCAGGCTTACGACAACGCTGCATTGTCAGCGCGCCGACCTTAAGTACTGCCGCACCTGAAGTAGGACTCTTTTCGGCGCGCGCATGGACCAGGCATGGGTGCGCGCTCGCGATCAACGTCAGAACCCCAACCGCAAGCGCGTAACGAGGCAAGTCAGGCGCCGCCAGACTCGTGCCGCGCAGGCAGATAGCCGTCCCATGCCATAGCGTGTGAGTTCCTTGTCGACACCGTGAGTCTCTCGAATGCGGCCGGGGCGCCGTCCGCGGCCCTAGCGAGCCGCTCGCAGCGATTACTAAACGTATGTACAGCAAGCTAAATCAAGCCGTCAAGAGTGTGCCCGGATCCTCGGGCGCGCGGCCCTGTGAAGAAAGTTCATGAGTAACACACCTCCTCCCTTGCAGGGTTTATGCGGCTCGGGCCGATGCGCAAATTCGTGCAAGCCAGAGGCTCGCTTGCGCTCGTATCACGAATAGTCTTCGCAGCGCGCGCTTATCACACTATGCTCCGCCTCTACTGTCACCACGGACTTCTTTCATGCGCCAATCATTTGCCGTGTGTTTATTCGTATTGACGCTGTGTGTAACCGTCGGCGCGGATGCGAGCGCACCGAAAACCAAAACCGTGGTACTGATCGTCAGCGACGGGCTGCGCTGGCAGGAGGTATTTACCGGTGCGGATCCGCTCCTCCTCGACTCCAAGAACGGCGGCAGCTGGATGGAAGATGAGGCGCTCAAACACAAATACTGGCGCGACACTGCCGAGGAGCGTCGCCGGGTACTGTTTCCTTTCATTTGGGGCACGGTGGCGACGCACGGTCAAATTTTTGGCAATCAGGCCAAAGGCAGCATTGCTCATGTGACCAACGGCGTCGCCTTCTCCTATCCTGGCTACAACGAGATGTCTGTCGGGTTCCCAAATCCCAAGATTGACAGCAACGAATTCGGTCCGAACCCCAACATGACCGTGTTCGAGTGGCTCAACAAGGCAGCCGAATTCGCAGGCCGCGTTGCGATCTACGGCACCTGGAACATATACGACGATATATTCAACAAGGCGCGCAGCCATCTGGTGATGCAGACCGGCTGGTCGAGGCCGCCGGCAACGGGTGATGCGTCAAAGGACGCGCTGCTCGCAAGACTCTACGACACCACCACACGCTTCGATGAGGAGGATGTCTTTAACGCCTTTGTGCAGGTGCCGCTCCTTGATTACGTGCGCAGCGGCAAGCCGCGCGTTCTGTTCGTCGGTTACGGCGAAACCGACAACTGGGCGCATCAGGGACGCTACGATCTCGTTCTGGACAGCGCGCAGCGCGTCGATGGCTTCATCGCCGAGCTCTGGGGCACGATGCAGGCAATGCCGCAGTACAAAGACAGCACCACTTTCATCATCACGGCTGATCATGGGCGCGGCAGCGGGCCGGTCGAATGGAAGGAGCATGGCGTCGAGGAGAAGGGCTCGGAGAATATCTGGATTGCTGTCATGGGACCCGATACCCAGCCCCTGGGCGAGCGATCCGACATTGCCCCCGTGACCCAAGCGCAGATCGCCGCCACTGTCGCAGCGTTTGTCGGCAAGGACTATCGGCGCGCGGTGCCGGCGGCTGCGCCCGCTATTGCCGACGTACTCGCAGCGCGCTAGCAGGCGGCCGGCATGGGCCCGCATTAGGTGTAGAGCGCGCGCTTATGCCACGCGTGTTGCGGGTTTCTCTGCGACGAACGGACGAGTTGCGTCAATTCCCAACCATGCCGCTGCGCCGACAAGTGCAAACACCGCGCCCAGTACGAATGCGCTCGTCCAGTGACCGTGACTCGACAGCGACGCAACGATGGGAATGCCGATGAGTCCGCCGACGTTGCCGCCGGTATTGAGTATGCCGGTAGCCGACATCGTATCGGCGCGCGCGACAAACATCGTCGCGGCCCAATACGACCCTTCGGTCAGCTCGATAATGCCGTAGCACAGCGCGAGCGCCAAAACTGCCGCATAAGGATTGCCGGCCAGCACCGTGACGAGTAGCAGGACGCCTGCGGTGGGCAACGCCACGAGCGGCACCAGGCGGAATCCCCAGCGAAAGCCCAAGCGCGCGCACAGATCGACCGCCAGCTTGCCGCCGATGCCCGCACCGGCCGCCGCGGCAAGCGGTGGCGCCGCAGCCAACCATCCGCCCTCAAGATTACTGAAATGGCGCTCCTGCACGAGGTACAGGAAGCACCAGTTCGCGATCAGGTAGAAAACGTAGTTCATGCAAACGTATGACAGCGCCAGTAGCACGATTGAGCGGTCGCTGAGAAGGCGCGCCAGGCGCGCCCAGGTGATTGCGGACTGCACCTGGATCAGCGACTCCTCGCCGAGCTCGGCAAGCTCCGCGGCAGTCACCGCTGAGTGCTCGGCAGGTGTGTTGCGGCCATACCAGATCCACACCGCAAGCAGCCCCAGTGCCGGCAGCGCCGGCCAGCAGAGCGCGTACTGCCAGCCAAAGCCGTCCATGAGGTAGACAATCAGAGGCGGGGTAAGCGCTGCGGCAAACTGCAGCGCCATCGACTGCAGTCCCTGCGGCAGCGCCCATTGATCGGGACGAAACCACGCCTCCATAACTCCAGAGCTGACGGGGAATATAGGTCCCTGCGACAAGCCGAGCAGCAGCTGCAATCCCAGCAGCACGCCCAGTAGCGCGCTACCGCTCAAGATAGTTGGGGCAAGCGGCGTCAGCAGCGTCGCAAGGACCGCGATGCCGCCAATGACAATGAACATGCGCCGCGCGCCCAAACGCTGTCCGATTATTCCGCCTGGAAGCTGGAACGCCGCGTAGCCGAACACGAACGCCCACATGAGCCAGCCGATCTGCACCTGGGTCAGTCCCAGGTCCGGCATCATGCGTTCGGCGGCGACGGTGATGCTCTTCTGCTGCAGGTATGCAACAAAGCCGAAGCCAAAGAGCATGCTGAAGATGCGCCAGCGGACCCGCGGCGGCCAGGCGTAGCCTGACCTCTTCGCCGCAACTGTCACGGCGATGCGGGCGAGCGTTCCGTATCCAGCCCCAGCCGCGCGGTCACGTAGCGGCGAATATCCAGACTGAAATCCTCCATCGGCGCGTAGTAACCGTGGTGATGCACGCGGCTTCTCATACCCTGCTGCACAGACTCGCAGATGCTCCAATCCTGCCGGTTTACCACGTCCCAGAATTCAACGGCATCGGCAGGATCAAACTCCGGCTGCGCAAGCTCGTGCGGCTCAAATAGGAAGTGACAAACGATATCGGTACGTTCCGCGGCGCGCGGCTGCAGGATGAAAACCGCGGCGTGATCGCACGCTAAGCTAATAAAGAGGTTCGGGTACAGAAGCTCGCCTTTGTGACGCTCGCGCTCATCCTGATTGAGAGTAGGAAACGCACGGCGCGTCGTGGTGCCAAGCCGCGTGAAAGTGTAGGCACCCGGGCGGTGCGGTATGCCGCGAGCCCAATCCAGTCCCGCCCCGCCCGCCTCGCGAAACGCCGGCACGATCGCACACAGTTCCGGATGCACGCCGCCGCAGTGATAGCACTCATTATAGTTCTCACAGATGGCTTTCCAGTTGGCGGCAACTTCATAGCTGATCGTGTGTCCGATGCGCAGCTGCGCGAGTGGGTAGCGCTCAATGCGAGTGGCAATCGCCCCGAGCGTCTCGGCAAACGGCTTTGCCTTGGAGGGCGTCAAATGCACAAAAATGAAGCCGCCCCAGCATTCGATGCCGACGGGGTAGAGACTGACAGTGCTCTTATCGAAGCCTGCAACGTCCGCAAGGTGCGGCGCGGCGATCAAACGCCCGTCGAGGTCGTACGACCACTGGTGGTACGGGCACATGATGGAACGCCCAGCAATAACTCCGCCTCTTACGGCGCCGCCGGTGCCAAGGTTTTGCTGCGGGCGGCACAGCCGCGAACCGCGGTGCCGGCAGACATTGTAGAAGCCGCGTAAGAGACCCTGACGGTTGCGTACGATCAGAATGCTCTCACCGACGATATCGACTACGCGGTAGTCACCGGGCTTGGCTATCTCCTCCTCGCGCCCTGCGCACAGCCATTCGCGGCAGAAAATCCGCTCCTTCTCCAAAGCGAACGTCGCATCGGAGTAATACCAGCTCGACGGTAGAGTTTGTTCAAGCCCGCCCACTGGCGATGACGAATCGTCGACGTTCATTGTGCGCTGCGCTCCTCGCCGCCATCGTCATATAGTAGAGGCGGCGTGTCGATGATCGGCACATCGCGCCGATAGGCACTTGCCGGTGCGACGCCATCAAGTTCGCGCGCATAGCGATGGCCACTATGCACCGCATGCACAATGGCACCCGGGGCGAGTGCGTCGCCGATCCGGTCAATCGAGACGATCCCGGCAGCCGCAAGCTCCTCGCCCCGCGCCGCCAGCGCATCGTAGAGGCTTGCGCGCGGCGCGCGCATGCCGACAATGACAAGCGAGCGACAAGGCAGGCGTTGTTCCGCAGCGGTAAATAGATTCGCCACAGTCACCTCACCCTCGGATAGCGCCGTCACACGCGTCAAGGTCAACACCCTCACTCCGGCTTTGGCCAACGCCCGATGGATCTGCGGCTGTTCGTTCGTCATCAGCGCCCAGGCCGACGCGTGCCCTGCGGGGGTGATGTAGGTGACGCTATCTGCGATGTGCGCGAGCTGCTCAGCAATCAAGCTCCCCATGTAATAGTTGTCAAAATCGAATACCACAACCGGACCCGGCGGTTGTACGCCGGCTGCGAGGTCATCTGGCGTGTAGACATCCGGACCCGAGAGTTCGCCCAACGGAATCTCCAACGGTGAATACAACGCCCGCGTCCAATCGGCTCCGGTTGCGATGACGATACGCTGATGTTCAAGGCCAAGAATGTCCTCAGCTGAGAGTTCGTTGCCCGCATACAGGCTCACGTTGGACAGACGCTGCAGCTGCCCAAGCCGCCAATCGAGCACTCGGCCCCAGGCACTCAGTCCCGGCAGGCTCGTCTCAAAGCGCAGGCGACCGCCAAATTTGTCGCGGGCGTCGGCAAGCGATACGGAGTAGCCGCGACGAGCAAGACTCAAAGCGCACTCAAGACCCGCAGGTCCGCCGCCAACGATCAGCACGGCGGCGTCGCTGCCCGCGGCGGCAATGCGCTCCGGATGCCAGCCGCGCCGCCATTCCTCGCCGATCGTCGGATTCTGGGTGCAACGCACGGGCACGCTGTCATGCCAGCTTGAAATGCAGATGTTGCAGCCGATGCACTCGCGAATGTCCTGCTCGCGCCCCTCGTTGATCTTGCGAGGCAGAAACGGATCCGCGATTGACGGTCGCGCAGCCCCGATGAGATCGAGCACGCCGCGCTTGATCTGCGAGACCATAGTGTCTGGAGATGTGAAACGACCCACCCCGACGACGGGTTTACTCGTCAGGCGTTTGACGAAGTCAATCACCGGCTCGTGACTGCCTTCCGGCGTAAAACGCGACGGCGCGCAATCGGTGGGACTCGAGTCCATCTTGACGTCCCACAAATCCGGAACTTCGGCCAGAAGCTCCACGACCTCATGCGCTTCGGATGCGGCACGATCACTCTTCTTGGAACGAAGCTCCTCAAGACTGATCCGCAATGCCACGGCACAGGTATCACCGACCGCATCCTTCGTCACTTCAAGCAGCTCGCGCACGAGGCGCACGCGATTGGCGACGGAGCCACCGTAGGCATCGGTGCGGCGATTCCACTCGGGAAGCAAAAACTCGTACGGCAAATAGCCCATGCCGGCGTACACGTAGATGACATCAAAGCCGGCACGCTTGGCCTTGCGGGCAGCTTCGGCCTGCCAGCGCAAGACATTGTTGATATCGAGACTATCCATTTGGCGCGAGCGCAAATTGCCCATGAAGCCGACGTGGGTCGCCATCCAGGAGATGCCCGACGGCGACAACGGCGGCATGCGGCTCGTGCGGTTCGAAACCGAGCCGCCGCCGTGCCAAAGCTCAACACCCGCCAAAGCTCCGTGCGCGTGCACGGCGTCCGTCATCAGCGCGTGCGAACGCACGTCATTCTCATCCCACAGCGTCGCATAGGGCAGAGGCGAATCATCGGAAGTCGGGTGCACGGAGACGTAGCCGCTGCAGACGACGCCCCAGCCGCCTTCGGCTTTCGTGCCGCGAAAGCCCGCGCGCATGCGCGGCATGGCATTGGTCATGCCGCTCGCATGCGGCACGGCGTAGAAGCGGTTCGGAGCGGTGACGGGACCGATACGTACCGGCTCAAAAAGAATATCAAAACGTGGGTTTCGGGCCACAAAAAAACCGCGCCGGTCTTATTGCGTTGAGTATAGCGAAACTCCTCTCGCCGAATTAGCTCTTTATCGATCGTTCAACAGCGATGCGCCCCGCGCAGCACCGCGTGACACCTACGCGGCCGTTCGGCCGACGGACCGTTCCGATACTTTTATTCATGTGAGGAGCGGCGCTCGCACCTTTGCTTTGGCATCATGCGCATGACGAGCGGATCCACTTGGAGCGGCGCTGAGCTTTTCGGTAACGAATGCCATGAAAACACGCACACTCGGAAAATGCGGCCTGCGCGTATCGGCGCTCGGCCTGGGCTGCATGGGAATGACCTACGCTTATGGCACCTCGGACCATGCTGCGAACATCGCCGTACTGCGCGCCGCATTTGATGCCGGGGTGACTTTCTTCGACACGGCCGAGATGTACGGGCCTTACACGAATGAGAAGCTGCTCGCCGAGGCACTCGGGCCGATTCGCGACAAGGTTGTCATCGCCACCAAATTCGGCTTTGCGATCGATCCGCAGAGCCACGCGACTGCGGGTCTAGATAGTCGGCCCGAACATATAAAGGCCGTCGCCGACGCCTCCCTCAGGCGACTGAAGACCGATGTCATCGATCTTTTCTATCAGCATCGCGTCGATCCGGCCGTACCCATCGAAGAGGTCGCCAACGCGGTCGCCGATCTCGTCAAGGCCGGGAAGGTTCGCCACTTTGGATTGTCGGAAGCAAGTGCGGCGACCATCCGACGGGCCCACGCCGTGCATCCGGTCGCGGTGTTGCAGAGCGAGTATTCGCTCTGGGTCCGCGAACCTGAAGAACACGTCTTTGCGACCCTCGAAGAGCTCGGCATCGGGTTTGTGCCGTACAGCCCCCTCGGGCGCGGCTTTCTGACCGGCGCCATCAGTAAAGATACCCAATTTGAAGCCGGAGATATTCGCCACGGCCACCCTCGCTTCGAGCAGAAGAACCGCGCGCAGAACATTGCAGTGGTCGATGCGTTAACCGCGATCGCGGCGGCGAGGGGCCTCACGACCGCGCAGCTCGCGCTCGCCTGGGTGCTGGCGCAAAGACCTTGGATCGTGCCGATTCCGGGCACTCGCCAGCTTGGCCGGCTGATGGAAAATATTGCGGCGGCAGAAGTCTCACTCAACGCCGTCGACCTGCGCCAAATCGAAGAGACGTTGGGGCGCGTGGGTGTCGCCGGTGGACGCAACACCGAAGCGGCGATCGCATACCTTGATCGCAGCGGTCATTAGACGCACCCAGCGGGCGCGATCCGCTGTCAATGCGTGGCCGGTGGATCCATTGCAGTGCCGAGGTAGCGCGTCCACAGCTGCGACTTTCCCAACAGCGCGATGCCGATGTAGCCGTGCACCTTGATCGTATCGGGCCCCGCAAGCTCGATGAGGCATTTATAGGTGCGACCCGTATCGGGCTCGTAGATCGCCCCGCCCGACCACTTGCCGTCGCCGTCGTAATGTAGAGCGCGCAGAATCACCGCGCCGCGCAACGGCTTGTCGCGCAGCGCCGGGTCGGGATTTTTGGCGTCCAAACGTCCGGGTTGGTTGCCGCCCACGATTCGGCCTTCGTAGCTACCGCCCGCACCTTGCGCTATCTGAATAATTCCGTCCTTCGACTGCGTCAGCCAATTGCCAATGATGCGCGCCTGCTGGGCATCACTTGCGGCCACGAGCGCCGCCGCGGCAAGAGACACGAACAAGATCACGCTCGACAGGACGCCTGTTATCTTCATGACTGATCGGCCTGTCCGCATTTTTATTTCACGCATGATGGTCAATCGTCCGCCCGCCTGCAAAATAGATTCCGCACGTAAAAGGTTTGACACGCGCCTTGCGCGGCGCCCGACGCCGGAAAGCCGTTATCCTGATGGCGCGCATCTCCAGCTCCGCCGCCGTCGCTCTCCAGTCGCTGACGCGCTGCCAGCACGGCGACATGAAGATCAAGTACCGCCAGTCGCAAGCTCATTCTCAGCCGTGAGATTACAGAAT
>Ga0075522_10002899_pt1 | contig 12606 bp, 14 predicted proteins | sample NGEPerA_FD_74796 | JGI IMG/M metagenome (GOLD analysis project Ga0075522, IMG submission 74796) | Arctic peat soil microbial communities from the Barrow Environmental Observatory site, Barrow, Alaska, USA - NGEE PermafrostL2-A | ecosystem: Environmental > Terrestrial > Soil > Wetlands > Peat ... | reverse complement strand
TGAAAGTCCCTCGCGACGAGGCTCGTGAAAATGTGCGTAGGTATGGACATGTGTAGCGCTACGGGCTTAAGTAAGTGCCATTGGCACTAGGATGATTTTAACAGTTATATAATGAAAACATATTTTTTCATTATATAATAGGGCGCCTAAAACCACTCCTTATATAGATCCCATGGCCGGAAAGCCCAAAGCTCTGATCCCTCGCTCCATCGAACGGCGGCTCCTGACCTCGGAACAGTTCCGTAAGCTCTCGGACGTGCCTTCGGAATCCGAGTGGTTCGCCAATATCACCAGCGCCGGTACACGGCGCATCTACAAGATCGACATCCGCGACTTTATGGGGTTTGTCGGGATTCTAAAGCCCGAGGAATTCCGTACCGTGACCCGCGCGCACGTCATTGCCTACCGTGACGAGCTTCTACGTCGGCAGCTCCAGGGCGCCACGATCCGTCGCAAGCTCGCGGCGCTGTCTTCGCTATTCGAGTACTTGTGCGAACGCAATGCCGTACCTGTGAATCCGGTCAAAGGGGTTGCGCGCCCTAAGGTCGACAGCACCCAAGGCAAGACGCCGGCGATCTCCGATGCCCAGGCCCGACGCCTGCTCGAGGCTCCAGAGGGAAATACCCTCAAAGCCAAGCGCGATCGAGCCGTCCTTTCAATCCTGTTCTACCACGCCCTACGGCGCGATGAACTGTGCCAGCTCCTAGTCCGCGACATTCACGAGCGTCGAGGCGTAAAGCACCTGCGGATCCACGGCAAAGGCGAGAAACTGCGCCACGTGCCGTTGCACCCTGGTTCCCAGGAGCGCATTACCGAATACCTGGAGAGCGCCGGACACGCGCACCTCGCCTCCACTCCTCTCTTCCGCCCTGTCCGAAACAACCGCCTAGGCGGCCGCCTCGATACGGGTCTTACCGCCGACGGCATCTACCAGCTGCTAAAGTTCTACGGTAAGAAAGTGGGTATTGCAGTCGAACGCTTCGGTCCCCATGCCGCCCGCGCCACGGCCGCAACGAATGCACTAGACGCGGGCGCAGACATCGCCAAAGTTCAGGAATGGCTGGGGCACGCCAACATCAGCACAACTCGCGTCTACGACCACCGAAAGACCAAACCGGAGGATTCACCTGTATTTAAGGTGAAATACTAATTTCTCGGTGCCGCACTGCAACGCCAACTCGATAGATAACTACGGGCAAAACGTACCACCAAAGCGTACCAACGATTCCGTGCAAGATGTACGGAAAATATAGTAGTTGGGCCATTATTGGATGCGCTGACGAGTACGCTAAAAGCCAATTGGTGTAAAACTGTCCTACGGCCATATAGGCAAGCGACCACGGAAGGTCGACGAACGCCCACGTCGCCCACACCAGTGGCGCTTGTCCATCCGTCGATGCGGTGACATACCAAATAGTCAGAAGGACGCCGACGACGTGTGTGCCTGCAAAGGCGATTCCTATCTTTTGCGGTAACGCGACTTTCACTCTACTTCTTTCCTGCGGCGCAACCCGGGCAGTTCGAGGCGTTGGGCTCATTGCGTGCGCCCGGGCGTCCTATCGCTGTTCCAATTATGTTTCCCCACCATCCGCCGATCGTGAAGGCGGACACATCCAGTACTTTATCGCAGTCCAGGAGACAATTGGATCTCTGCCTTTGGTCACAGGGATATCCCAAACGGCAGCGCCCATAACACTTATCGTGTTTCTCGCAGGCTGCATCCAAAGGATCGACTGCGGGTAGAGCGTTACGTTGTTGGTCGGCCGTTAAGGAATTGAAGTCTGTCTTGTAGCCTCCTGTCCAATTCGAACCACACCAATTTCCGTAGATCTTGGAGCGTCCAAATGGATCAATGCCATCGGTCGGATCATTTTCAACTAAAGAGCAGATAAACCCCAACGGCGGCCATCGATACTCTGGGCGGCGGCTACCGACTTGCCAAAGGCACTACTGTGCTTCTCCGGGGTGGTTTCAGTGTCCTAGGGAAGCTCTGCACAGGCGGCCGTGCGTGCTGGAACTGAGATGAAAGGAACGACGAAAGTCATGGGAAAATGCGAGGCAGAAGCGGCAAGAGGGCGGTTTCGCTGCCTTTTTCTCGCTTCGCGGTGCACATCCCGTTCACCAGGCACACGTCCCCTGCGGCGGCGACAATCGACGCCTCAGCAGATACAGGTTCGCCAGCGCAAAGGTGGTGTACAGCCGTGCGGTGTTCTTCGCCAACCCACGGTAGCGAACCTTGCCAAAGCCCCACAGGCGCTTGACCACATGAAAGACGTGCTCGACACGGGCTCGGCCGGCGGAACGCCGGTGGTTGATGAATCTCTGATACTCGCTCAACGGCCGGCGAGCGGGGCGCCGATTGATCCGATAGCGCATGCCGGCGGCCAGTGCGCTCTGGCGATGCGACTCGTTCCAGTAGGCCTGATCGCCGAACACCGCTCGCTCTTGCCCGTGCAGCAACTTGGACATCTGCGTGCTGTCATACACGTTCGCCGCGGTGGTGCTCAGGCTGTGGACGATGCCGTGCGGGTCGGTACCGATATGCGCCTTCATGCCAAAGTGCCAGTCTTTGCCCTTCTTGGGCTGGTGCATCTCCGGATCGCGCGCACCTCGTTCATTCTTGGTCGAGGGCGGTGCGGCAATAATGGTCGCATCCACGATCGTGCCGCTCTTGAGCAACAGCCGTCTCTCCTCGAGCAGGGATCGGATCTCGGCAAAGATATGTTCCGTCAGTTGGTGCTGTTCCAGCAGATGGCGGAAGCGCAGGATCGTCGACTCGTCGGGAATGTCGTGTCCGAGCAGCTCGATGCCGGCAAAGCGGCGCATCGACTCGATGTCGTACAACGAGTCCTCGGCTTGCGGGTCCGACAGGTTGAACCAGTTCTGCATGAAGTAAATGCGCAGCATCTGCTCCATCGGCTTCGGCTGCGTCCCATTCCCCGCCTTCGGGTAATGCGGCTCGATCAGCGACAGAAGTCGCGACCAGGGGATCACCGCGTCCATCTCCGCCAGAAATCGCTCGCGGCGCGTGACCTTGCCCTTCTTCTCCCAGGCCACCGAGGCAAACGTCGTCTGCTTCATGCCGATCCTCTTGCCTTGAACGTAGCTGCTCGCTGCACCCATTATCGTTCAGTTACACATACCTGTGCAGAGACTCCACACCTAGATGGTGTCGTGCAGCAGCGCCGCGGCGATGATCACCGGATCGCGCACACCGCCTTCGTGCCAAAGCACTTCGGCCAGGGCGATTGGATGATTGATGTACGGCGAGCCGTCGCCGTCCTTGCGTCGCTGGTCCCGGTGCTTCCAGGTCACGAAGGCCATGGCCTTCAACACTAACCCCACATCTTTGTCTTTCTGGAGGCCGTGCATCCTAATACCCTTAAATCCCCAGACGGGGCAACTTCATACTGTCGCCTAGACTCTGGTGCGGTCGATTGCTTGCATATTAGCGCCCCATCAGGGAAGCCAGAAGCGATAGGACCGCACTCACGATCAGCATCGTCGTGATCGGGAAAATGACCTTGAATCCCGGGCGGTCGATGAAGATGTCTCCGGGGAGATGGAATAAAGGCGCCCTCTTGAGCCACGGCCAGAAAAGGCCCGCGATGATGAATAAAATCCCGAGGGTGAGGAGAAATCGGTTCATTGTCGTTCGTGTCGTTAAGGCCAATCCGAGCCAGGAGCCGCCGATCATCTAGGATAGCTATCCTGGCATCCAAGCGGCGCTTACATCTTTGTCTTCGGTGCGCGCGAGGCCTTTGGGTACGAGTAGCGCAGAAACAGGTGGCTACCGCCGCGCCGTACATCACTCAGGGTGCCCCAGAGAGGATCGCGCGGCGCGAAGTACTCTCCCATGACCAGACTGGGGCGCTCATCGCCTTGCCTGCGGCCGGCAATCTGCGGTGACAGCGTCAGGAACAGCTCGCCAATGAGGCGCTGCCTAAAGAAATGTCCCAGCAGTCGCGGGCCGCCCTCCACGAGGATTCGCTGGCCGCGGCTCGCCTGACACACTGCGCCGAGAATGGCCTTCGCGCCAATCGCGCTCGCGCTGCGATGAATCGCGCGAATCTCGACCGCATGGGGCACCGATTGCTGCGCGAGACGCCGGGCGCCCCCGGTCGTCGTCAGGATGAGTGTCTGGACCTGGCCGGATGCGAAGACGGGCAAGCGCATATTGAGTTCGCCACTGCCACTGACGATGACGTTCAGCGGCGTCCGCGGCGCGCCCAGCGCCGCTCTCAGGAGACCATAATCCTTCCTGAGCTCTGGACATATGGCTTCGGGGGTCCAAACATGCCGAGGATCGGCAGCGAGTGTACCGGAGCCCACGATCACGACGTCGGCCAAGGCGCGCAGCAGGCCCATCACCATCCGGTCCTGGGCGCTGAATCCGCTGATATCCGCCCCGGCGGCGTGTCCCCTGGCATGCAGCGAGACGACGCCATCCAAGGTGGTCACAAAGTTGCTAAACACCTGAGGCCGGGAGCGCGCCGACCGCATATAAAAGTCTCCATACAGGCGCGCCAGCTTGGGTGGCAACGGCAGCGGTGTGCCGCGCTGCGTGACGATAGTTGGTTCGAGCGGTGTGAGCGCCCGTGATTGACCAAGCAATGATACCTGCCGCATCGGATCTGCCCCAGAGGTGCCGGCATCGTTACCGGCGGCACCTTAATCGCTTACCGCGCGTATATTGAATCTAGCGCCGCAGCAGCCAAGCCAATAACGACACGACCGCGCTGACAATCAGCATGGTCGTGATCGGGACAATGAACTTGAATCCCGGCCATTGGACGAAGATGTCGCCGGGCAAATGGAACAACGGCATCCTCTTGAGCCACGGCCAAAGCACCCCGGCGATGATACATGCCACGCCGAGGATCAGGAGAACTCGGTTCATTGCAATTCGTGTCGTTCAAGGAAATCAGAAGAGTAAGTCGGCATCGCTCAGGCGTATGATAACGTCTTAGCTCCTATATCGACAAAGCCCCGAAGAGTGGCTGCGACATGTCAATATCAGCACGACTCGAGTGTACGATCACCGAAAAACGAAGCCGGAGGATTCGCCGGTGTTCAAGGTAAAGTATTAAACTTCCGCAACTCTCGGAGCGCCATCGCCGATTCGACGGCGCCCCTTCGCTAGACATCGTTCCAAGACGTGGTTTCCGTTCAGAGGAGCCCTCATCCGGTTCCTTGTCTAATTAGACCTTCTGAGAGGCTATCAAAGTTTGTTAGCATTCCCCCGAATCTGACTATTCTGCCGTTCCTAAGCGATACAAAAGCCTGCGGTCCATTCTTGGTTGAAATTATCTCAGTCTTCGAAATATCCACAAATGAAAGTTCCCGTGTGCGAAACGTCTTAACAACGATGTTGTCGCGCTTAATTGTGACCGAGTACGACAAAATATAAGCTGCAATAGCAAACGCGGTGAAGGCCACGCCAAAGCAGACAACATACGTCACGACTGCGATTGACTTCCCCGGATCTGCACTGAGGTACGGAAGAAGCAAGAATACAGCGCCGACGAGGATCGACAAAAACCCCAACCGGCGAGGATATTTATGTATCGTCTGTTGTCTGGCAGGTGTTCTTTCAGACGCAACGGTTGTCGAATGAATGCTCTGATCTTTGGAGGCTATCGCTGGTTTTGAAAATAATCTTCGAGTTGATAACCATACTACGCTCCATATAAGAGCGAGGCCTAAGACCCCATATACGCGTGGAGAGACTCCCAGGTGCGTCTGCCGCAGTACATACTCTTTCGCATAGATGACGGCAAAGCCAATGGCAGCGATGCACGCTGCGGCGCGCAATGCAAGCAGAAAGCGGGACTCTCTCATTTCATCCCGCACAGACACTTGATGCCTGCCTCACATGTAATTGCGAATTTGGTGAGCCTATCCCAGGCGACCGTTACTTGCGGCGGTTTAGAATCTGTTCGCATCGCATCGGCTCCAACCCGTCCACGCCCTCCGAGAGTTCGCGCCACTCAGATGCGCTAAATTCTGATGCACACTTTGCCACCTCTCCTGGATTGCACGATGGCGATCGCCACGTCGACCAAACTTCCACGGAGCCGTCCGGATGTATCTCATGGTGGCATGGAACCGTTTTGCCGTCCGGACGCGTCCCATAAATATAATATCCCTGTTTGGATGGGTCCCCATGAGCCCCGTATTTCCAAAGCGTTCGGATGCCGCGAATCTCACTCCGCAACTTCCGAGTCCCTTCATGCCCGTCACTCATTGCGTTTGTTGAGTACTACCTGCCGAACTAGCGCCGGCTCAGCCAGGCCAGAACCGACAAGACAACGCTCACGATCAGCATCGTGGTAATGGGGAGAAAGACCTTAAGCCCTGGACGGTCGATCACGATGTCGCCGGGCAGATGGAACAAGGGCACCTTCTTAAGCCACGGCCAGATCACGCCGGCGATTATGAAGAGAGTCCCGAGGGCGAGAAGAAAACGATTCACCTCGGTTCGTATCGCTCAGGCCTGTCGGATCGCTCTCAAGCGTGCAAGCCACCGATAGGTCTCACGGTACGTAGCCGCACTCACCGTCCATCCAATCAGTCCACAACCAATCGGTATCCTGGTTTGGGTTTGTACAGCCGGATATGCGGTGGCCGTTCCGATGAATGTTTTCGTCCGACCCTGGTCGCTTCCAGTCTTGCTGGCAGGTCTTTTCTAGCGTGCAACCCGCACCCAAGCGCGGTTTAAGCTCGGACTCAGTGATCCCACCGGCCAACAGCGCTTGCAGCAGTTCCAGATGGGTATCGGTCATTTCACTTTCCCGGTTCATAAGGCCACCGTGTCGAACAGACGTGATACTGAGTGTACTTCGCCGCGGCTACGTTACCAAATGGATCCGCCCTCCTATCCCGTCAGGCGCGCAATATTTGGAATCGCCCTCTGAGCGGACTAAGGGATGGTGCCCTGCCACGGCTGATAGCGTCCTTTATCATAAATTCTTCATGTGAGTACGGTCTGGGTATTACGCTTGATGCGCTCAAGATCCAGGCGCGCCCCCAAGCCCGGGCCGGTGGGTGCGTGCACCAGACCTTCGTTGTCGACCTCTATATCGTCGATGAGTCCGAACTTATTGGCAGCATCCGGCAGCAGCACCTCGAAATACTCGCAATTGCTGATGGCCATGGCCAGATGCAGGCAGGCCACATTGTTGAGCGAGTTACTGCCATGGTGGATCTCGTAGTTCATGCCGAAAGCCTCGGCAAGGTGCGCGGTCTTGATGCAGGTGGTAATACCTCCCTTGAAGCAGACATCGCCGCGCAGAAAGTCCGTGGCCTGCCCTAATATCCAGGGTGCGTACTGATCGAGTCCTGCAAACGGCAGTTCGGTGGCCATCAGGGGAATATGCAATTGCTGCCGCAATTTTTGGTAGCCGTGTATGTTCCATTCCGACAGCGGATCTTCAAACCAATAGAAGCCGAGTTCCTGAATCGCGCGACCGACGCGCACCGCCGTCGGGTAGTCGTATCCCCATGTTGCGTCCAGCATCAACGGATAGTCGTCGCCGACAGCCTTACGTACTGCGGTGCAGACCTTGATGTCCTGCTGCCAGGGATGTGGCGGATGAATCTTATAGGCTCGCCAGCCAAGAGATTTGTAGTGCAGCGCCTGCTCGCAATACTCATCAATGGTCGCGAAGGCCTGGGAGCTGGCGTAGACCGGTATGCTGTGACGGTACGTTCCCAGGAGCTGGTGAATCGGCATGCCCGCGGCCTTTCCCGCCAGGTCCCACAGCGCCACATCGACGGCCCCGATCGCCCTGACCAGGGTTAGCCGGCCCCGGCGCCACATGGCTTGATTCAGGCGCTCGCGGTCGAGCGGGTCCTGCCCCATCAGCAGAGGTTTCAGTGCATCTATCAGGCCGCGACCCTCGATCTCCGCTCCCCGATTCGCGCCGCCGAAGAACGCATGTCCGGTGATGCCGGCGTCCGTGACCATAGCCAGAAGCCCGAGCGTGGAGAAACCTCCCGGCAGGCGAATATTCGGTCCATAGATAACCGGAGGAATTCCATCCCACGTGAACAAAGTCAGCGTTACATCTATTATTTTCATGATGTTGCTCTCGCAAAATCCAGTGAGTTCCCTGGCAAAGGACATCGCGCCTTATACTTAACTGGTCCGTCTTTAACAATAGAGTTCCCATGCAAGAACTGGTACCCCCTCGCCTTCGCATAGGCATTCTCGGTACGGCTAATATCTCGCGATCCTTCGTCGCTGGCGTTGCTCCATCCAAAACGGTAGACGTGACGGCAATTGCAAGCAGGGACTTGGCTAAGGCAACCCGGTTCGCGACAGACACGGGTGTGCGGCGTAGCTACGGCTCCTACGAGGAACTGCTTGCCGATCCAGCTATCGACGCGATCTACAATCCATTGCCGAATAGCCTGCACGCGCAGTGGTCCATTCGTGCCAGTGAGGCAGGCAAGCACGTGCTTTGCGAGAAGCCACTGGCGGCGACGGTCATTGAGGCGCGGGCCATGTTCGCCGCCGCGCGCCTCCACGGCGTGACTCTGGTCGAAGGATATCCCTATCGCGCGCAGCCACATGCCATCAAGCTAAAGGAACTGATCGATAGTGGAGCCATAGGCCATCTACTGTCGATTCAGGCGGCATTCGGATTTACCGTCCCGCGAATGGAAGACATTCGTTTCGATCCCAGGCTTGCCGGCGGCGCGCTCATGGATGCGGGGACATATCCGGTAAGCCTGGTCCGCTTGCTGGCCAGACAACGGCCGGCGCGGGTGTACGCGGTGGCGCGATGGCATGCCACTGGCGTGGACCAGACGCTGACGGCCTCACTGGAGCATTCGTCCGGACTGCTGGCCCAAATCAGCTGCAGCCTCGCGAGCGGCTTACATCGGCAGGCGTTGATCAGTGGAACGCATGGAGTGATTCAGACCACCTTTCTGAATTCTCCGCCGCTCGATCGCCCGGCGTTGCTGACTCTGAAGCAAGGCGCCTCCTGGGAGGCGCCCTACGAGACGATTGAAGTACCGGCGGTGAACGGATTTCTGGCCGAAGCGGAATCGTTCGAGCGTCTGATCAGGCTTGGGCCCGATCAGTGGACGGGTGCCACCCCCGAGGAATCGGTCGATATCACGTTGACTCTGGAGGCCATACTTCACAGCGCTCGTACGCAAAATCCTGTCGAAGTCGCCAATTGAATTCAAGTCTAGTTAGGGTCTGACGGCCGAGGCGCTTTCATTCAGCATCGAGCACTCCAGCGAGAACGGATATCTCAATTCGGCGCCGTACGTGGCCCAGATCGCGCTGCCGATTTCGTGCGATAGACGAAAACTGTCAACGCGGCAATTGGAGTGCAGAGCCGGCCAGTAATTCAACTGCAGGCCGTAGGCATCGCGGTAATGCAAAGGCTGACTGGGCCGGATTGCCCAGGGCACATTCGTTGGGCCGAGATATCCCTTATTGAGATACCTTATTTGCAGCCCGAAATGAGAAAAGGTCTGGCTGCTCGTATATGCCTTCCCAGGCGGAAGTGAGCCGACTTAGAGCGGGCTGGCAGCCCAGCTTGCCGCATCAAGAGCCGATTCCCGGCTCAGCGGCGTGCTCCAGTTCATCGCAGATAGGTCGGATGCCCGTACACCGGCACCGGCGAGCGCTCCGACATACGCGAGCGTAATGGTTGTGATGTGTCTTCGTAAATTGCGCAATTCGGAAACCAACAAGCCCTCATACGGGGGGGCCGGCCGCACACCGCCGGCGGAAGCGGCGGTGTGCGGCCTCTAATCAGGGCTTGAGCTGAGCGCGAATCTCGCCAGGTTTGTGCTCGGCGCTGTGCACATTCACATAGAGATTGCTGGCCTTGAAGCTGGCGTACTGCTCGTCCGTCAGTTTCGAATCGGGCGGGACCAGCCATTTGTCATTACCGCTCTTGGTGAGGGTGATGATCGGCGGACCGGCGACGCCGGGCGCGCCTTCATGAATGTGGGCCACCGTGCCGTCAATGCCTTTGGTGGTGATCGTACCGCTCACCGATTTGTCGGCGCCGATCTTTATGGTGCCGGCGCCGGTCGCCGAGGTCGTCACCGGCGGCGTTTCTTCGGCGCCAACGAGCTTGACCTTTACATTCTGGGCCGAGGCCGAGCCGATCGCTACGGCAAGCGCTGCCGCCGCGACTAGTGCGCGCACTCGCGGGGTATTGAAGAACGTATTCATGGTTGACTCCATAGATTAAGAACTACCGCCATTGATAATAGGAACTTCCATTATCATACGTGATCTGGCGCGCCTGAAAATGTAATGTACCGATGACACCATCACCGCCGACCACTCCAAAAACTCCCGATTCACGTCGGGGCGCACCGATTGGCCTGCTGGTCATCGTTCTGTTGGTGATAGGCGGGCTGTTGCTGGTGCGTGCGTTGCGGCACATGTCGGAGATTCAGGATTGCGCCATGTCGGGCCGAACCAACTGCGCACCAATCGATGCTTCGGCTCCCAATAAGTAATCGTGACTGCTGTGCAACGCTTCCTGTGGTTAATGTTTGCCCTGCCGCTGCCTGCGCTCGCCGGCAGCCCGTTCGATGCGCCGTTGCAGGTTCGACATGTGCGTCTGCCGCCGGATCCGCAGAATCCCAACGCCAAGCGGCAGGTCTCCTGCTTCTACTACCGTTCCATTGTCGTGAAGCAGGTTGACTACGGCGAGGTGGGTGCCGAGCGGTTGGCACTTCTGCCGGTACTGTACGGTAATGCGACCCCTTGCCGAGCAGCGCGTGAAAGCAATGAGTATGTAATTCCCGCCGATAGCTGGAGTGGCTATTTCAAGGGCGTTAAAGCCGAATATGCGTTCTTCGATGCTCCCGACGGTACCAATGGCGGCCTGGGATTCATGGTGATGCGTGTCTACGGACGCAGGTCCTTGTTCGAGGACACTGCGCAGCATGGGATTGAGTCACTGGATATTCAGGAGGGGACGTTGAGGCTTCGCTATCAGCGAGTGTTTGCTGCCGACTGCTCCGTGCTGACCGCTGGAAACGAATGCCGCGAGCGGTTGGTTCACGATACTGGAGTGGCGGAGCGCTCGTTTTCCATCTGCGCACAAGGCTATCAGGCTGCCAGGCAAATGATGGCGAAAGGCCGTTGCAATGCGCAGGGCCACACGGAGCCGGCCTGTGTCAGCGACGAACTCGCGCGACTCCATGCGCAGAAGTGGGACGACGCGCCGACGGTGATTGTTTATGAAGTCGAGGCAAGTCTGAACGAGGAAGGGCCGGTGATTTCCCGCCGCGGCGATGCCCTCGCCTGCCACCCGTCCGATTAATATCAGGGGTGTATCAACGACGCCTCCATGCCACGACTGAGTGCTGCTGCACGCCGAGTCTGGCGCTACCGAGCCGCATGATGTCTCCGGCCTTCAGATAAACCGGTTCAGGCTTCATCCCCATGCCTACACCAGGCGGCGTTCCCGTGGCCAGAATATCGCCGGGCTCGAGGGTCATGAATTCGCTGACGTAGGCCACCAGCTCCGCCACCGGGAAAATCATCGTGCGGGTATTGCCCGTCTGGCGCCGCACACCATTGACGTCCAGCCACAGATCGAGACTCTGCGGGTCACCCACTTCGTCCGGGGTCACGAGCCATGGGCCGGCCGGACCGAATGTGTCGCACCCCTTGCCTTTGTCCCAGGTGCCGCCGCGATCGTTCTGATACTCGCGCTCACTGACGTCATCGACCAGGCAATAGCCGGCCACATAGTCCAGCGCACGCGGTTGTTCCACATAGCGCGCCGTGGCGCCGATGACGACGCCCAGCTCCACTTCCCAATCGCTATGGGTTGAACCACGCGGCAGCATGACCTCATCCGAGGGACCCGTCAGTGAGCTGATGGCTTTGGTGAATATGACCGGCTCGGAGGGAATCGGCTTCTTGGCTTCGGCAGCGTGGTCCGCATAATTCAGGCCGATGGCAATGAATTTACCTACGCCGGACAGCGGTACGCCCAGTCGCGGCTGTCCCGGGACCGCGGGCAACTTCGTGGCATCCAGCGCCCCAATGCGCGCGAGCTCGGCTCGACTTAGGGTTTGCGGTGACCAGTCGGCAATCACTGCCGAGAGATCGCGGATCACACCGCTGGTGTCCAGCAGACCTGGCCGCTCCTGGCCGGCCGCACCAAAGCGCACTAACTTCATGAATTTCGCCTCCGGGCATGCGCGGGCGTGATGCCCGCGTCGCCGAAGGATATCGCACGGAGAAGTTCTTTAGCGACCCGCAGCGCGTTGGTACACCGAATTGACCAGCTGGTAGCACGCGCAGGACGAGGCCGCGAGCGCCTTGACGTCCAGGATCTGCATCTTTCCACGGCTGTAATGGATCAGTTTTCCACAGACTGGACTTGAATCGCGGTCAGGTATGTGCGGCGTCGTACCTTAGCCGCCGTCAGCGTGCCGCCGGGGGCGCCAGCGACTAAAATGGCCCGAACATCAACATCGAGGAGTCATCATGAAGAAGACAGCGTGGGCGGTATGGAAAGGTGGAATCAAGGATGGCGGCGGCACCATTTCTACGGAAACCGGCGTCCTCAAGGAAGCTCCCTATGGATTCAAATCACGCTTTGA
>Ga0075522_10002898_pt1 | contig 12611 bp, 7 predicted proteins | sample NGEPerA_FD_74796 | JGI IMG/M metagenome (GOLD analysis project Ga0075522, IMG submission 74796) | Arctic peat soil microbial communities from the Barrow Environmental Observatory site, Barrow, Alaska, USA - NGEE PermafrostL2-A | ecosystem: Environmental > Terrestrial > Soil > Wetlands > Peat ... | reverse complement strand
ACTCACGCAAAAAGTGCAGCGTGAGTTACCCAAGAATTGTACAGCGGTAGCGACAAGGCCGCTGCGGGTGGAAATCGCCGGAGTAGTCGGCTGTTCGATTTTAGATGAGATCAGTGCGCCCTGATTGCGCAAGTTCCTTTACGATCTTACCTACATCCTGCGAATTCTCACGACGCACAATCAGCAGCGCATCGTCTGTATCGACAACCACAAGATTTTCGACGCCAACCAGCGCGACAAATTTTTTGGGGCTGAAGATATAGTTGTCTGTCGCCTCGATTGCGAGGTGGCCGCCCGAGTCAGCAACGTTTCCGTCCGGGTCGCCGCGCAGACGGGTATCGTGCTGGTACTCGTAGAGAGAAGCCCACGATCCAAGATCGTTCCAGCTGAACTCCGCCGGAAGACAATAAAGATTTGATAGGTGCTCGCCCTTTGCGGAGCGGGGTTCCAGCACGGCATAGTCAACTGAGATGTTTTCGCACTTGGGATAAAGTGCGCGAAACACCTCATCGAATTGAGGCGTGCCGTAAGCAGCTGCAATACTCTCAAGCAGCGGTGCGGTCTCAGGCAGATGCTCACGAACGGCATCGGCTAGCGTGCGCGCCGACCACAAAAACATTCCTGAGTTCCAGTAGTAGTTGCCGGCGGAAACAAACTCTTCGGCGCGATTCTGATTTGGCTTTTCAGTAAATCGGCGCACATGCAGCGCATTACCGTCCGCGGTCAGATCGCCGGTCTCAATATAGCCGTATCCCGTTTCTGCGCGCATGGGCTCAATGCCGAGTACCACGATATTGTCGGTTGCCGCAGCCAGGCTGATCGCCTTCTGAAGCGCCTTCAGGAAGCGCGGCTCATCGCCGATCACATGGTCAGACGGAAACACGCCAAGCACCGCGTCTGGATTCTCACGCTCAATTAAGAATGCGGCCAGTCCGCAGGCAGGCGCAGTGTTGCGCGCCACCGGTTCCTGCACAATCTGCGCGGCAGGCAGTCCCGGTAGCTGGTCGGCGATCTCGTGGGCAAGATACTCGTTGGTAATAATCCAGGTCTTTTCCAGGCCAGCCAGAGGCTTCAAACGTTCCATCGTTTGCTGAAGCATGGAGCGCTCACCGTCCAGCGCGAGAACCTGCTTCGCACGGGCGCGGCGAGACCTCGGCCAGAAGCGGGTTCCGCTTCCGCCAGCCAGGATAACGGGGCGAAAATCTACAGGGTTCGACATCGAAGAATCATCCTACTCGACGAAGATAACGTTTGCACAGCCGTTCGCCATATATATCTGAGTTCTGGATACAGGGCGGACCCCGGCCGTCCTGAAATGGGCAGGAGGCGCTGGGTTAAGCGGGCCATTCATTCGCAAACGGCCCGTCCTGGAAAGGGAGTCTGTTACTTCAAATTTGTAAGGAACTCGCCCATGCGGCGCGTTCCTTCATCAATATTTTGCTTTGTCACAGGATACGAGATGCGAATGTGCTCCGCGGTGCCGAAAGCTTCGCCCGGAACGGCAACAACGTGGGCCTCGTGGAGCAGGCGGGTGGCCAACTCGGTAGCTGACTTTATGCCGCCTTTGCCGATGAATTTGGAGATGTTCGGATAAACATAGAAGGCACCCTCGGGCGTTGTACAGGTAACGCCGGGAATTGCCCTCACTTTCGTCAACATATAGTCCCGCAGCTCGATAAACTCGGCGCGGAACTCCGCAACGCACTGCTGCGACCCGGCAAGGGCAGCTATGGCCGCCTTCTGGACGAAGCTGGTGGCATTCGAGGTCGACTGCGACTGCAACTTGCTTAGGTTTGCGACTACAGGTTTGGCCGCCAGGGCAAAGCCAGCACGCCATCCGGTCATCGCGTAAGTCTTTGAAAGTGAACCAAGTACGACAATATGGTCTTTGGCGAAAGTGTACGATCCACCAGAGACAGCTTTGCCGGTGTAGTTCAGATATACGTAGCACTCGTCCAGCAGCAGATAGATACCCCGCTCGTGGGCGAGATGCACAATCCGCTCCAGGTCCTCCGCTGAAACCACCGACCCAGCCGGGTTCGAGGGCGAGTTGAGGATGATCGCCTTGGTGCGCGGCGTGATTGCCTTCTCAATAGCGTCGGCCGTAATACGGAAGCTCTCAGCCTCGTTGGTCTCAAGGAATACAACCTTGCCGCCGGCGTACTGGATGATGTCTTTGAAGCTCACCCAATAAGGCACAGGCAAAATGACTTCGTCGCCGTGGTCGATCAACACCTGGATGGCATTAAACAGCGCCAGCTTGCCGCCAGTAGTGAAAATCGCCTCGTCAACGGAGTAATTGGAGCCGAAATCGGTGGCGTGCCGGTCAACGATGGCCTTGCGAACGTCGGGGATGCCCGGTACCACGGTGTAACGGGTGAAATTCGCATCAATTGCAGCGATTGCGGCGTCCTTGATGTGGCGCGGAGTGGAAAAGTGGGGCTCGCCGGCTCCGAAATCCACTAAGTTGACGCCATGGGCGCGCAGCTTGGCGGCCTCGGCGGCCACGGCCATGGTCGCTGAAACCTCGATCCGGCCAATGCGGTCGGTGAAGACTTTTGCAGGTGCTGTGACTGTCATAACAGCTCTATTTTTACAGATTTTGCAGGAACCTCAAAATGCGAGCCAATTCCGCCGACTCAGCAGCCGTCCTGCTCGTCGTTGACTACCAGCCCATCTGGCGCATGCGCTCCATGATCAGACCGCTGTAGTGATTCATGCGCTCGGGCCGCCGCTTGAGCGGCGCCGGCAAAATTGCCGCCAAACGGGTCGCCTGGTCGCGGCCAATATTGCGGGCCGAGGTGCCATAGTAGGCCCGCGATGCGGCCTCTGCCCCATAAACTCCCGGACCCCATTCCACCACGTTAAGATAAAGCTCCAGGATGCGCTGCTTGCCCAGCACGAGTTCGGCGACTGGTACCAGCGTGAACTCAGCGCCTTTGCGAAGCACGGAGCGCCCCGTTCCGAAGAACAGGTTCTTTACGAGTTGCTGCGTGATAGTTGATGCTCCCCGAGAGCGACCGCCGTCCAGATCGTCCTCTGCAGCAATCTGAATCTCGTGCCAGTCGAAGCCATGATGCTGATAAAAGCGCGCGTCTTCCGCTGCCACTACGGCGTGCTGAAAATCTGCCGAGATCTGGTTGAGCGGCACAAACTTGTAGCGTTCAGCATAAGGCTTGTTGTGAATCCAGGCTTGAAACCGGCGCTGAATATGCACCATCGTTGTCGGTGGATCGATCCACCGCGCTGCCACAATGGTGAGCGCAGCCAGCAGCCACAGTGACGCCACACCAAGAACAACCCATCGAAAGACAGATCGGAACGATGGCTTCCGGCGCCGTGCACTGGGGACAGGGGTTGAGCTTGAGGTCACACCTCAGGATAACTTCCGGCACCGTGTGGCCGAAGCCGTTCCGGAGCAAAAGCCCCCAAGGTGGCGCGATCAAATACAATCCGTCCGAACCGAAAAATGCTTCTGCGCGTCCTCGCAAAGCAGTATTGTTGCACCTTCGCGGGGCCCCGCGAAACTGGCAGGCGCTGTAGGTCGTCTCAAGAATAGTGACTCACGTGGATTGCGAAATAGGAAAGGAAAGTAAGATGCCCAAAAAGCGATGGCCCCTTCTGATTGCATTGGTGGTGGTTGCCGCCTCTGTGTTTGTGCCTGGCGCATTTGCGATGAACTTTACCGGAAGTCAGGGAAACAAGGCCACCTTCGAAACGCTTGAAGAGACCCGCTCGAGCAGTCCTGTGGCGATTGGATCACTGGAAGGCAACAAGGGCCGGACCTTCAAGTCGCATCCCGTTCTCGACGGCTATCCGAATGGCACCACATTCATCTATCGCTCGGCAAACCTGTTCGGTGGACGTGCCGCAGCCCGAATGAACACGAATCTGATGGTCTATGTTGAACAACATTTTGACAGCAAAGATGCGGCTATGAACTGGCTCAAATCCGCAGGTCTGATCGACATCGCAGATGAAGCGACTGGAACGATCGTCCTCGTGACGCCCATTGGCAAATCTTTCGGCAACGCCGACATCGCCGCCTACTACGCGCTGCAGACAGCAATGTTCGCACAGAATGCCCTGCTGGCCCCGGGTTCCGTGGGCAGCGGCGTCTTTTACTCTGACGCGGAATACTTCGGTGGCTTCGGCTACCTCTACTTCATTGGCGTTGACGGCGGGGCAACATTCTTCAACAACCACATTGCCACCAATATCGATTTCGCAGGCCGTATCGCCGGTGCATTGCTCATCAATGGCAAGGTGGACGAAATCCGCAAGGTATCGACGTCCGTGCCGGTGTACCTGGTGAATGCAAGCGATGACGTCGTCGACAAATACAAGCGGGCAAATCACGCCAATGCTATGAAGGGGACTGGCGAAATTGTGACTCATTACAACCAGTCACAGCCGCTGCAGCGGGTGGTTGTCGCGCGGACCAATACGATCGATCTCCCGGCGCTGACTAAAGCCGCCTATCATGACATGTTCATCAAGGCGATGCGCATACCGGTTTTGCTGCAGGGAATAAACAGCGCAGGCACGCAATACAGTGGATACAACTTCGACGAGGCACCATTCTCGCTATGTCAGCGCGACGCTTTGATTAATGGCGTAACCAAAGATGGAATCCACCTGATCTCGCATCAGGGCGAAGACCGCTTCTCCGGAATGAAGAGCTCCAAGGGCGACTATCTGGATACGTGGTACGAATATGTCCCTGAAGAAGTTTTAAACGGCACTGCGGCCAAAGGCACTGTGCCGCTTATTCTCGGCAACCATGGCGGAGGCGATGATCCACGCCAATTTGTGGATGAGATCGGATTGTTGGCCCTGGCAGGCAACAAGCGCGTGGCCATCGTCGCGGCAGACCACCAGAGCCTTCCTAACGATGTGCGCGGTCCAGCGCTCACCTCGCTGGTCAAGTACATGCTCAAAACTTATCCGGCGTTAGATCCATCGCGCGTCTACGCAATTGGTTATTCCATGGGCGGAGGCGCCACTTACACCGTCGGCTATTACGAACCCACTCTCTTCGCCGCCATCACGCCCCTTGCAGGAACAAACATTGAACCAACTGGCACAGAGGTAGCCAGGTTTGCAAGCACTCAATTGCCGATCTATCTTTCAACGTCGTCGTATGACGTGCGCCGCCTGCAAGCCGAGACCAGCCGCATTAACGACAATCTCGCCAATCAGGTCAAGCGCTGGTCGCAGTTCAATGGCGTCCCACCGGTCACGTTCGACTTCGACACCTACAAGCTCTCCGGCTTCAAGGGCGATTCGTGGACCGTGGACACGCTCAATAACGAATACACTTCGTACACCTGGTACCTGAATAACAACAAGGGCTATCCAATGGTGGCGCTCAACTATGTCAAGGATCTGATTCACGCGCTGTATCCCGAATACGCCTACAGCGCATGGGACTATATGAAGCACTTCTCGCGCAATCAGAAGACCGGCGAAATCAAGTACAACCCGTACATGAAGTAGCAGCCCGCCAATCGCAAAAGGCCGTGTCCGGCGCTCGTCCTTTTGCTCCCGTACAAATGTGTGCCGTCAAAACGACGTCATCAGAGCGTCTAGAAAGAATGGTGAACAAGAATGAAGAAACAATCGACGACGATGGTTACACTTGCGCTGATGATGAGCGCTCTTCTCATGCCTGGCGCATTCGCTCTGAACTATTCCGGCAGCCAAGGAAACAAGGCAACCTCCGAAACCCTCGAAGAGGCGCGCACTAACGGCCCAATTGCTGTCGCTACGCTCGAAGGGAACAAAGGAAGGAACTTCAAGTCCCATCCAGTTCTGGACGGCTATCCGAAGGGAACAACATACATATATCGATCTGCCAACCTGTATGGCGGTCGCGCCGCGGCTCGCATCAATACCGATCTGCTGGTGTTCTCTGAAAAATCCTTCGCGGGCAAAGACGAAGCCCTCGCTTATCTCAAAGATCTTGGCCTGATCAAGATCATCGATGAGGCGATTGGCAGCGTCGTGCTCGTCACGCCATCCGATCCAAAAGCGGGTTTCACCGCCAAAGATCAGAAATACTATTACGCACTTCAGACCGCCATCCTCGCCCAAAAGGGATCGGAGACCGTCGACAAAGTTTCTACGTTTTACTCTGACGCGGAGTACTTCGGCGGTGATGGCTACACCTACGTGATCGGCATCGGTGGTGGAGCCACATTTCTCAACAACTACGTTGCCAGCACATTCGATTATGTCAGCCGCATCGCCGGCATGTTGCTCATCAACGGCGAAATGGAAAACATCCGCACCGTTGCAGACCTTGTCCCCGTCTATCTTGTGAACGCACCCGAAGCGGTGATAGAGAAATACAGGAAGACCAATGATACCGATGCGTTTGTGAGCACAGGGGAAGTAAAGGCCTACTTTAACCAAGGGCTTCCGCTCAAAAGGGTTGTCGTGGCAAACGAATCTAACGCTGACGCCGCCAAATACATTAAGGACGCTTACTACAACCTGTTCATCAAGGCCCTGCGTGTTCCAGTAACAAAGGCCGGACTGTACTCTGCATCAACTCCGTATCAGGGCGGCTCGTCCGATCAGGCGCCGTACTCGTTGTGCAGCAGAAATGCTGTCATCAACGGCGTTACCGTTGATGGGATTCATGTCATCCATCACTCTGAAGATGTTTTCAGCGATCTGAAAACGGCAGAAGGAGAATATCTCCAAACATGGTTTGAGTATTTGCCAGAGGAAGTGCTTAACGGAACTGCCCCCAAAGGTACCGTTCCGCTCATCCTTGCCATGCATGGCGGAGGCGACGATCCACGGCAGTATGTCGACGAGATCGGGCTGCTTAGCCTGGCGGGTACTGAACGCTTCGCCATGGTTGCGCCCGAGCATCAAAACATCGGCTTCTCCATGCGCGGCCCCATGAATCCGCTGGGCCAGCCAAACCCGAGCGCCGAAGGCATTCTGAGCGAGGTACTGCCCAGATTCGTGAAGTACATCCTCAAACAGTATCCTGCGCTTGACCCTTCGCGTGTCTACGTAACCGGATACTCGATGGGTGGTGGCGCCACCCTCCGTGCAATTAATGGCGATCCATCGGTATTCGCAGCGGCAATTCCGATGGCAGCATCGCCTTACACAGGCACTGCGGCGCAGGTTGCGCAATTCGAGCACGCTCATCTGCCCATCATGTTCACCACATCGTCTTTCGATCTTGGGGGAGCCTTCAATCCAGCTGCTGGAACGATAGCGGTCGCTTACCAGAACTCAATCAACAATTTCCTTGGATACAACGGAATGAAGAAGATTGATGCATACGACTTCAAGACGTATCCCATCAGCGGATTCAAAGCCGACAAGGTGATGACGATCAAACTGAATGGCGAGTACGCCAACACTCGCTGGTACATCGACAACGCCGACGGCGTTCCCATGGTGGCTCTCAGCTATACAGAGAATCTGAACCACGCGCTTTACCCCGAGTATGCAAAAATCGCGTGGGATTTCGCCAAGCACTACTCGCGCGATCAAAAGACCGGAGCAATCAAATACAACCGATACGTAAAGTAGCAGGCAGTCACTCAGCAAAATGCGAAGGGACGGGTGCATCGCCCGTCCCTTCGCTTATCCGGCTTGATTTTTAATTTGCATGAGGCAGGATGACTTCGACGGTGGTCCCGCGCTGCGGCGTGCTCTCGATATGAATGGAACCATGCAGCGCAACGACGATTGCCTTGGCGATCGAGAGTCCCAGGCCAAATCCGCCCGTGGCGCGTGAGCGGGAGCTGTCCGAGCGATAGAAACGGTCAAAGATGTGTGGAAGATCCGCCGCCGCAATGCCCGAACCGCAATCAGCAATTCGAACGCGGCAAGTGCCAGGCTTCGCGTCGCTCACATCCACAACGACGCGCGTTGATGCCGCCGAGTGCTGTATGGCATTCTCAATCAGATTCATCCATAGCAGGCTCAGTTCCGACTCCTTGCCCGCAACCCGATGCGACCCATCGAGCTTGAGATCGATGACTACGTCCTTCATCTGCGCAAGGGGTTGGAGCCGGTCCGCAGTAATCTGCAATGACTCTTCGAGCGAACTGTGCAGGTTGGGCGCATCAGAGCTTTCAGGCGATTGCTGTGCGTGTTCAATTGATGAAAGCAGGAGCATGCTCGCAACCAGCCGCTCCGTGCGCGCGGTGTCTTCGAGCGCTCGCGCTATGCCTTCGCGATACTCCGCTTCGCTCGCTTTGCCCTGTTCCAAAAGTTGCAGCGTGGATTTCTGAATCGCTATCGCCGTTTTGAGCTCGTGCGCCGCGTCGCTAAGAAATTGTCTTTCGCGATCGAACGCAGCACGCACGCGGGATGCAAGCGACTGCAGCGCACGACCCAGCGGCATGAGTTCAACAGAGCGCAGAGTGCACGGCGGTAAATCAAATTCCGCGCGGACCGCCTGAATCTTGTCCGCGCGCGCAGCGAGTTCGATAAGCGGGGCCATACCCCTGCCCACCGCCCACCAAGTGAGCAATGCTGAGACCAGTAGTGACAGCACCCCAACCAATACGGCTTTCCGCGTTGCCTCGGCAATCCGCGCAAGCGTTCGCGCAACCGGCATTGCGTAGTACAGGTTTACCCGCAACTGCGGAACCTTTGTGTTTTCCTGATCGAGGATCGGTGTCCCAATCAGAGCTTTGCCGCGGTACTTAATTCCGTTGAGTTTGAACCGCCAAATCCGCTCCTGAGGTTCAGGTCGATTCTCATCCGTGATCCACGACGAGGATCCCGCAACTGTTCTGCCGCGCGGGTCGACAATATAAAAAAGATCGCCGTTAGGCACGTTCACCTGATTTGAGTCAAAGTCAAGCGCATAAGGGTTATCATCCGCCTGTCCCACCAGCGCCAGCAGCGAAACAGCTTTTGCCTGTAACTCGGAATCCACGCTTGTCCAAAGCGCGCGATCGACATACCACACTGCTAGTCCAACGGCGCACGTCGTGGCCAAGAGCTGGGCCAGCATGGCGAGCAGGAGCACCCTGCCTCGGATGGAAGTGATCATTGCGGTTCTCCCTTCCTGAGCACGTAACCGCGGCCGCGCAAAGTGTGGATGAGGCGCTCCGCATTGCCCGAATCGATCTTGCGGCGAAGCGTGGAAATGTACACCTCGATAACGTTGCTGAATTTTTCCCAGTTGTAGTCGTACAGGTGTTCGAGCAGCTCTTCCTTCGACACAACGGAGCCTTGCCGCATCATCAAATACTCCAGCGTGCGATATTCCATCGGGCTCATTTCAACACGACAGCCTCCGCGTGCGGCCGAACGCGTATTGAAATCGAGCACAAGGTCGCCAACAACAAGCTGCGGACTGGCCTGCCCCTTGCCACGACGAATGAGTGCTTTCAAACGCGCCAGCAGTTCGCCCAGGTCGAACGGCTTGGCAAGATAGTCATCGGCTCCGCTGTCGAGTAGAGCTATAACCGAAGCCTTATCCTCTTTCGCCGTCAGTATAAGCACCGGCGTCTTGTCGCCCGTCTTCCTCAGGCCGGCGAGCACTTCCTGGCCAGGCTTGCCAGGAAGCATTAGATCCAGAATGATGGCATCGAACACACCCGAAGTTGCCAGATGAAGACCGTCTTCGCCGTTCAGCGCAATATCCACCGCAAAGCCGGCGTTCTTGGTAATCGCTTTGGCCAGGTTCTGCGCAAGGCGCTCTTCGTCTTCAATAACAAGGACGTGCATCCGGGGCATCTCCTTTACGCAGGAACCTGATTATAGTCAACTGACCTGAGCATTACCTTAATGCTTGCATCACGAGCAGATTGCCCTGTTTCATTCAGATTTAAGGTTCCATTGGCTATGCTTGTAGATGCGTCTTCAGCGAATTTTTTAATCATGAGAGAGTTTACGGAGCCCTGAAAATGAGAGCTGTGCGTATCGTCGCCGTTTTGCTCTGTCTGGCTAGTCCGCTGATTGCTCAAACGGCAAGCCTGCGAGGACAGGTGACAGATCAGAGCGGCGCGACTGTGGCTGACGCAACTGTCATTTTGCAGGGGCATGCGGGATTTGCCATCACCGCCGTCACAGGCAAAAATGGAGCCTACTTTTTCGCCAATCTTCAAACTGGAAAATATACAGTTGATGCCTCCGCGCCCAACCTGGGCATGAAACAACCAATCGAAATTTTGCTTGGAGCAGGGGGCAGAATCTTGAACCTTACGCTCTACGTGACCTCCGTGAGCCAGCAGGTGACCGTGGAGGACAACGCATCAGTTCTGAGCACCGACACCGCCGGCAACTCCAACGCGGTGTCGATTCGCGGCAAAGACCTGGATGCGCTCTCCGACAATCCCGATGAGTTGCAGGCCGATCTTCAGGCGCTTGCGGGTCCGGGAGCCGGCCCCAATGGCGGCTCTATTTACATCGATGGCTTCAGTGGTGGTGAACTGCCTCCGAAGAATGCGATTCGCGAAATACGAATCAATCAAAATCCCTTTGCACCGGAGTACGACAAGCTTGGTTATGGTCGCATCGAGATCTTTACCAAGCCTGGAACGGGCAAATTTCGCGGCAGCCTGGGCTACAACTTTGCGAATGATAAATGGAACTCGCGCAATCCCTATTCTGCGCAGAAAGCGCCGTTCCATTTGCACGAAACCCGCAACACACTCAGCGGACCGTTGGGGAGCCGCGCTTCTTTCACCGTAGACTTCGCTCGCGAGTGGGTAGATAACGGCGCTGTGATCAACGGCGTCACGCTCGATCCGGCTACATTGAACGCGGTGCCCTATACCAGCGCTGGTCTGTCGTCCTTGCGCCGCACCATCGTGACTCCTCGCATCGACTACCAGCTCACCCCGAAACATACGCTCAGCGCGCGCTATTCCTACAGGCGAGACATTATCAAGAATGCCGGTGTCGGCGCGCTGACTTTAGCGTCCGCTGGTTTTCATAATGACAGCAGAAGCCAGACATTGCAGTTGACTGAGACCGCTATGCTGAATGCAACAACTGTGAACGAAACTCGTTTTCAGTATTATCGGCCGGTCACAATTTCAGCAGCGAACTCTGCCGGCGCTTCACTGCGGGTAATGGGAGCCTTTATCGGCGGCGCATCCACCGTGGGCAGCGCAACGGATACGCAGAACAGCTTCGAATTGCAGAACTACACATCCATACTCCATCACAATCACACGTTTCGTTTTGGAGTCCGGCTCCGGGGCGCAACCGAAGATAGTGCCGCACCACAGAACTTCAATGGCACATTTACTTTCAGTGGAGGACTCGCGCCACAGCTCGACGCCAACAATCAAATCGTTCTTGATAGTACCGGACAGACCGTGCAGGCAAACATAAGTTCGATCGAGAGCTACCGCAGAACTCTCCTCTTTCAGGGACTGGGGTACTCGGCAGCTCAAGTCAGGCAACTTGGTGGCGGAGCGTCGCAATTTACATTGAGCGCGGGCATTCCCGTCAGCTCAGTCAGCCAGGTGGATTTGGGGCTTTTCTTCGGTGATGAGTGGAAGGCTAGGCCCGATCTCACCGTGGCCCTCGGACTCCGCTACGAAACGCAAAACAACATCCATGATATTCGCGATATTGCGCCGCGCATCGGGCTGGCGTGGGCGCCGGGTAAAGCAGCAAAGCCGGGAACAAGCACGGTGATTCGAGCAGGGTTTGGCATCTTTTACGATCGCTTTGCATTGTCGAACTCACTCATTGCCGCCCGCTTCAATGGCATTACTCAGCAGCAGTTCGTAATTGCGAGTCCAGATTTCTATCCGACGGTTCCAGCGGCGTCGTCCTTGATAGGAGCGGTGCCCTCCACCATTCAGCAGGTAGGCCCACAACTGCGCGCGCCTTACCTTATACAGAGCGCGATTGCGTTTGAGCGCCAGCTACCCCGCAACACAACGATGGCGATCACTTACGCAAACAGCCATGGGCTTCATCAGTTGCGAACAGTGGATGCAAATGCGCCGCTTATCGGGACCTATGATCCATCGGTTCCGGGAAGCGGCGTCTATCCGCTTGGAGTGGCGCGGCAAGTGCTCGTGATGCAGTCATCGGGCTTGTACAACCAAAACCAATTGATTGCAAATGTGAACTCCAGGATCAACCGCAACTTCTCGCTGTCCGGCATGTACACGCTGAACAGCGCCATGAGCAATACAGACGGAGTGAATACGCTGCCGGCAAATCCCTACAGTATGGTTGGCGAGTACGGCCCCTCGGCAACAGACCTCCGCCATTACGGTTCCATCACCGGAAGTGTGACTCCGCTATTTGGAGTTACTTTCAGCCCGATGCTGATCATGGCCAGTGGGCCTCCATTTGATATCACCGTAGGCCGCGACCTCTATGGAGATGGCCTGTTCAATGCGCGGCCGGGTATTGCAACCGATGCCAGCCGGCCGGGTGTTGTGCCAACCAGATTCGGGCTGCTCGATCCAAGTCCGATCGCCGGTGAAAAGCTGCTTTCGCGCAACTTCGGCCGAGGACCGGGCCAAGTAATTTTGAACACGCGCGTGGGCAGAACTTTCGGATTTGGTGCCAGGAGGGAAGGCGTCGATCTGGGCAGCAATCCGGCCACCACTCCCGGCGGCGGTGGCGGCGGCGGTCAGGGCGGCGGC
>Ga0075522_10002897_pt1 | contig 12614 bp, 8 predicted proteins | sample NGEPerA_FD_74796 | JGI IMG/M metagenome (GOLD analysis project Ga0075522, IMG submission 74796) | Arctic peat soil microbial communities from the Barrow Environmental Observatory site, Barrow, Alaska, USA - NGEE PermafrostL2-A | ecosystem: Environmental > Terrestrial > Soil > Wetlands > Peat ... | reverse complement strand
CGCCGCCGAGACGGACGGCCGGCCATTGATGAGCCATGCCCATTCCGAAGAAAAACCCCAGCCATTTGCCGCCCTGTCCGAGCGAATTGTTGTTGGTTTCGTCCACTACATAAAAGGGGTCGCACTCGTATCCGGGCGCGGTCATGTTGCAATTTCCCCAGGTGCTGCTGTACAAATCGTCGCCCCACGAAATAGAGTCGGCCGACCCTCCTTGCGACAGATAGTAAGCCCTCCCCGCGGATTGCACCTCGGCGTTAAGAGCACGGCCCTGCTGGATGCCGACTTCAGTATCGCCATAGATCAAGTTGATGGACTTCCAATCCTGCGTCCCGGGCCCCGCGGGAAGTACGCCGGACCCGATAACCGACGTATTTGAAAACTGAAAAGCGGCGTAGCTGATGGAATGCGTATCCGTTTGCCACGCAGTCTTTCTGATCCAGCCAGCGGCGTCATTGCGATAGCTGGCGTAATCATTTCCCAGAGTTGCATCGAGTGAACTGGCCAGGTTCATGCCATAAGTATCGATCCCCAGCATGAACGGCTGCTGTCCACGCCCGACCGTCATGCTGAAGCTATTGAGATCCTTGTAAATCGTGTCGGTGGCGCTCGTTGTGCTGCCTTCCCACGGCCTGTCGAGTGTCGCGGTCGTCGCGTTGATTGTTTTACAAACATGCTGGTACTGGATATCGGGATCCGAAGCTGCGAACCCGATGACAAAAGCAGCGGCATCGACTGGATTAGTGGTCATGTAGGTAGCCGTGCCGGTATCGCCCGGCCAAAGCACGGAAAGTTTGCCATCGACGAAGTCAGTATATGTGAAGGTGTAATAACCGGAGAACGGAACACCATCCACAGTCCCGGTCATCACGATTCCTCGCGCCGAGGTGCTGAAACTCCCCGAGATTGCCGTGATCGACGACGAACCTTTGGTGACCATAACCATTCCAGCGTCAACGCCCTGGCACACGCAGGAATGTCCGGTGCATCCTGGTGGATCGATGGTATGGCCAGGCTGGGCCGTAATCGTGGCACTCCCGTGGGTGGTTACTACCTGTGAGCCTCCCGGGGCATAGTCAAAGTTATTGGACCAGGAATTGTCCGCCCCCTTACAGATACCGTCGCGAGTGTAAAAGTGCTGCAATCCCGTACGCCATTGACTCCGATATCCACCGGGGGAAGTATCCGGATCATACAGCGCTCCGAGGCTCAGCCATGCTAGTTGGTACCCCGTTTCGCGTGTATCGTAGTCTATGCAGGTGTGGATCAACGCAGTTGCGACGGCGTTTGAAATCCATCCGCGGACGTCCGTCCACGCAATTTGAACGTCAGGGTCAACCGCCAGGGAAGCGATTGCTTCTATTTGAGCGCCGCCGAGGGTCAGCACGTCGCCCGGAAATCCCCCGACTTCTCCACCGAGCGTTGGATAATGTACCCAATGGTTACAGATTTCCTCAGCCGCTTGTTTGGCGGCAGCTAGTCCCGACCTCTTCCAGAGCGCCATGTTAGCCAGACACTCACCGTAAAAACTGGCAGAGCCTGGCCCCCCAGCTTCAATGTAACCGTCGGTATCAAGAAACGACCATTGTTTCTCGGATTGAGTTGTGCCATCCAAGGCAGTGTCATGTCCCCGCCACGCCGCATTGAAAAACATTTGCGTATCTGATTCACATCCGGTCGCGCCCCAGTTGGAATGAGCATCGGAAGATGCCGGATCGGGGCGCGTAAAATGCAGGTCTGCTTGCCGGTACCATGCTTTGACGATGTTGTAGCTTAGCCCGCTGGCCGCGTCGGCATCAGACGGAAACGGCCGATTCAGAGTGATGCTTGTTGTGCCGTTTACAGCCGAGATGTAAGCGATGAAAACGAACGGTGCGCCGCCGTGAGTAGCCGACACCTGTACGGCATCTCCCAGATTAATGCCCATCGTCATACTGGACGCAACCCAGGTTGTGCCGGAACCGGTAATGGACGTCGATCCGGGCGTCACGGAGACGGTGCCGGTCTTGTAGACTACAGGCCCAACCTGGCCTGGCATTCCCCCTGAACACATATTCTGGCCGAAAGCCGTTCCGATTCCTTTTACCAGTTGCTGACCGGCCGTTGAACCGGATGGCCAGGCGGTTGCTGGAAGTATAGCGGTAGAAATGGAAGTTCCCGCCGCCGAAGCATTCCCAGCCCCGCGTCCGTCGTAACAAACAGTAAGCACGTTTCCAGCGACCGAGCAAATGCGGACCTCTTCAAACGCGGGCGCAAATCCCGGGACGCTCAACATGATTCGCGTTGGCAAGACACTCAGATCAAGAGCAGAGGCGCTCTCAACCGAAATACTCATGGAGGTGGCCGTCAGGGACGAGATAATAGTGGTGCCAGTCCCGCCATAGGCCGGACCCACCCCGTTCCATCTGTAAGTCACAGTTCCCGGCTGCGGATTATCCCACGACGGGTTCGCCCAGGAATACGGACTGAAAACCCCCGGCGTTTCGTACAGCGCCTTTCGCAACGTCATTCCGGTATAGGCTCTCTCATCGGCAAAAGCCCACGGGTTCCGGCCAAAGGCGATCATCGGGCCAAAAATGGAATCGCTCGGCGCGTCGCCCTGGACAACAATGCCATTGCTGTCCATAGCCACTGCCCCGACATGCAGACTCGAAAGTGACACGTTACCCGAAGTGTCTGTTACCTGCAACTGGACCAGGTAGTCTCCAAACACGAAACCTGAGATCGTAGGGTGCGACACGGTCCGTGAGGACCACGAAAGCGTCGATGGGCCGCTCAATTCCTGCCAGAAATAAGTGAGCGCGGCGCTGCCGTCGATCATGGTGAAACTATTGGTTCCGTCGAGAGTGACAGGCGCACCGGCCCGCAAAGCAACCTGATTGGACCATGAAGGAGCGTTGGATGTCTTGATAAGGCTGAAGTCCGTCTGGCCAGGAGTTGAGAGATAAGACGGATGCGAAAGGGCTAAATTGCTGTGTCTTCCCGCCGTGCCTGTGTCCGCGAGAGTGCCATCAAAGGCGAGTTCAAGCCAGTCGCCGTGAGCGGCTGTCTCAGGTGGCGTGCTGTTGATTGGCACGAGCGTGGAAAACTCACGTACAAACCCGAAACTTGCGGTAGTGAATTCATCGCCGATGAAGGCACCTGTATTCACCCAATCCCCTACTGAAAGAGGCCATGTAATAGCAAATTGATTTTCTTCGTGGATGGATCCGTCAAACGTCCACAACTCGCAGGATAACAGCGACGTTGCGGCATTACGCTGCACGCGAATCGTCACGTTCGTATATCCCGCGGGGAAAGGCAGTAAGCAGAATCCAGGAACATTGTCTCGCCGGTCGTAGATCTCGAAATCGGTGGCGCTGAGATCCAGTTCGACTCCGATTCCGAAATGTCTTAGAGGCCTTGCGCCAGCGGGCGACGAGACCCAATCGTGAATCTGGAACTCAAAACGCCACGACGCCGAATCGCCCGGGTTCGGGTCGGCGAGCGTGCCGCTTGCTGCTGGCGTCACTACCAGGGACTGGCCTGGGAATGCTGGAAGAACCGCCGCAAATAGAAGGATTGTCGCTGCTCTCATTGAGATATCACCTCGTGTCTGGCACGGTTTGGAGCCGTGTCCGGAGCTATGCTGTATATGATGGCGTTGTAGTACCCACCGCCAACAGTGTTGAAAGACAGGCCGTTTGAACCGCCGGAAACGGGACCGCTGCTATTAAGAACGTGGGTCAGTTCATACGCGTCATCCGCCGCACTCACGGTACCCGGAGATACTGGCAACGGCGGCCCAAAATTGTCGCCAAGGTAAGCGGCCAGGTAGCCACCGTCGGCGCCGGCCGGAAAAGTGAGTGCGCTGGTGCCTGTCGCGCTCGCGATGGCATCGGAAATCACCGACCAGGAGCCTGGCTGCGAAGCCTGGCTTGCGCCTGTAAACGATTCAGATATGGTGATCGTCTGATTAGTGCTCGTCACTACGACGTTATTGGCCCCCTGTGTCGGCGCAATCAGATAGAACACATATTGCCAATAGGGACTGTGAGTGCCCGTCGGATCCAGTTTTGCCAGCGCAATCATGGGAACGCCGGCGTAGGTAACTTCGGTAGTTGTATCGGAGGTGTCTCCCCAGACATGAACGAAAAGGACTCGACTCGGCCCCGTACAGGTGTGCGAATAGGCAAAGACGCCGCTGGAATGATAGCCGCCGATCACAGTGTTATCCACGGCAACCGCACAACGGGCTGGGATCAGGAGCGCAAAGAACACAAGCGTATCTGTAATAAGGGTTCGCATGATCTAGTTCACCGTGTAGACAACCGCGACACTCATTCTCTTGGCGGTTCCGTCAGCTGCGCCGCCGACCAGGCATAACCAGTTGCCAGCGCTCAATGCAGTATTTTGCAATGTGGCCGCGCAGACTGTAGTGCCATCGATGCCAGTCGTGCCTCCCGCATTGGAACACGCTTGCCCACCCGAAGATGCGGTCATCAGAGCCCCGCTCAACAGGTTGACCGTGGCTCCGGACCCGCCGCGTCCAACGATAATAGTGGGCGCTCCCGAATCAGCGCGAACTTCTACCTCGATTACTGTGGACGCGGCGGGAATAAAGCACTGGTTTCCATTTGGTCCGAGATCGCTGTTAACAAGCGGCGGGCCGTTATCGGCGCCTATGATCATTGAGCAAACACGAAGAGATAGGCTGGAAGATGCCGATCCGGACGCCGCAGTGAACAGCATCCTGAATACTGCGCCGTCATACCATAACAGCATCGGCTTTGAAGCCACAATGTCGGAGGTGGCGGGATCGGTGGACCCGTCCCACTCTTTGACTGGTTTCGCACCCAGTGTGTCGATATTGAGTGTCGTTGATCCAGGCGAACCGTTGCGGTCGGGCAACCACGCGATGATCATGCCTGCTGTGTAAGTCGTCAACGTCGGATTCATGCTGCAGGTATAGGCGGAGCTCGATCCGCTGGCAGACTGACACATCACGGTTTCTCCCGCCTGGAGGCTCGGTTTTGACACGACAAGCGCTGTATCTATAGCCTGTTGAACATTAATCGCATTCCCCAAATCCGTGATGACGTTGACCAGGCCGGTACCGGGCACAAAATTCAAATTGCCTCGCGTTCCGACCGCGGAGCCGCCGTTCTGCACGGTTAACAGACTCACTCCGCCGCCCTCTCCCGTCCAGGTATTTTGGGAGAGGCACGCGTAAAGGTTGGCGCCGGGCGGCGCGGTCGTCAGCAGAAGCATGTCGTTAACAGAACATGTGGACGGAAGCGTCGCGCTGGCCTTCAAAGGCCTGGTGTAGGCTGCGCCCTGAAAATCGACACCTTTCGATTGCGTATGCAGATCAATTTGAGTTTGACCGGACAGGGAAAACCCGCCCAAGGCCACCGCCACCAAACACCATCTTGTTCGAAACATCATTTCTCCTCGCCCAAACACTACCTCGCGTCATCCCAAAGTACGGTCGCACCGGCCTGGCTGGCCCTCCATGCAGTTCACTGTAAGTCATTGCGGTGGTGTAACTTGCAGGAATAAAAGATTAGTTGTAAAACTTGTCACCGAGGAAATATGTGTCTCTGAAACGAGCTCTTTCATGGGAAAGAGCCTTTCAGTGTTTGCGGAGAGAGATCCGGAACGTGAGCGGATGAGACTTGGCGGGCGCCTTCCCGAGCAACGGGCCGCTCAGCGCACACCATATGCCCTGTAGACTTATCCTCCGCTCTCACGACTGAGATCTGCGCCGGGCATTGGACAAATCTGTCGTGATCTTTGACGCGCTCCAGAGGTCGTGGCTGGCTTTTCTTATCCAGCTGATTCCTCCCCTGCCGGGCACATCAGTTAAAACTGTTGCGTACGCTACACTGCACTTTGGAGCACCGCTCGGGCCAAGCCAGGTGCGGGAGCGTCTGGGCTCGTGCCGGGAGTTTGATGAAGAGGGTCTTTTATTGCGAGGGAAATGCCGATGGCACGATCGGCGGCTCATACTACAGCCTTCTCTATCTCGTTTCCGGCCTGGATCGAGCTCGCTATGATCCCCTCGTAGGCTTTTATCACAAGAACTTCGTGGCGGATTTGATGCGGGAGGCCGGAATTGAAACCTGCATCCTTGACCTTCCGCGTGTGCCCCGTTGGGAAGCGAATCGGCTCACGAAGAGGATGGCCAACCTGGCTTTTCTGAGGAGACCGATCAACCTGCTGTGGCAGTTCGCGATTCCCGCCTGGCAGTACACCCGGTTCCTCAAGCGCGAGCGTATCGCGCTGGTTCATCTGAATAATTCGGTGGGCCACAATCACCACTGGATGCTGGCAGCCTGGCTCGCTGCCGTGCCTTGCGTGACTCACGAACGAGGCATCATCCCGGACCTCAACTTTCTGTCACGGAAGCTTGCCAGCCGCTTGAGGAGTATTGTCTGTATCTCAAGCTCCGTGCAGCAGAACCTTTTCCGTCAGGGAATCGGAAAGCGCAATTCTGTAATGATCTTCAACGGGATCGACCCGGACAAGGTCCGGCCTGTGCGGGAGCCCCAAACGGTCAGAGAGGAGTTGGGTATCGTGCCGGAGCGCCTGGTCGTCGGCATAGTGGGCAATATCGCGGAATGGAAAGGGCAGGCCACAGTGATCGAGGCCATGGCGAAGCTCAGGGAGCGTTTCCCGGAAATCGTATGCCTTCTTGTCGGCGATAACTCGCCACTCGACAGGGACTTTGCAGATCGGTTGCGGGCGCGGATACGGCATCTGGGACTTGAGTCTCATGTGATTTTTACCGGCTATCAGAGGTGTGTGCCGGATTATGTGAATATTATGAGCGTGGTGATCCATGCTTCCATCGAGCCGGAGCCTTTCGGCCGGGTCATCGTCGAAGCTATGGCTCTCGGCAAGCCCGTTGTTGGGGCGCGCGCTGGCGGAGTAACCGAAATCATGGTGGATGGAGAGACCGGGCTGCTGTTTACGCCGGGCGACGCGGAAGGGCTTGCGGAATCCATCGGCAAGCTCCTCGACGAGCCGGAACTGGCGCGCCAGATGGGGATTGCGGGGCGAAGCAGGGTGAAGGACGAGTTCCACATAGATCGCAACGTGGAGCGCACTATGGCGGTCTACAAATCCATTCTGGGTTCCTGAACAGGTTGCCAGCCCGAAAAGCGTTCCCTTGGAAATCCGGAAGAATTGGTTCTCCCTGGCAGGCTGGAGCCAGCATCCGTCACCCTTGAAAGAAAGGCACGCTACTATTTCAGGCAGGGTTAACGGGTTCGTCATTTCCGCTTAAGCCGCAGCATCTGATACTCCCATGCGACCGGGACTCACGCTGAAACAGAATGTTTCCAGGCGGACAAATTCCTGGGCGACGGATCATGCTGTTTTTTATTTAACTCCTCCGCCGGACGGATTGCCACGGGGTCACGGCAGGTCTGCCGGCCGCGGCAGCATTGAAGAACGTCGACCTTCGTGTAGTATCATTCGGGGGCTGGAGAACCACGATGGAGAGTTCTGGACAACGAACCTGGCACCGTGCTTTGAAGTAACCCGAGAATCTCGCCGCAAGGGCGATAGCCCCACAGGAACTCATGCGTATTCTCTATATTCAGGCAAACGTTACTCCGCCTCCTGTGGATCCTCAGGTTGATCGATTTTATTTGCTCTCGAAGGGCATCGAAGGAGACGTACTACAGCCAGCGTGGTACTCAACGCCTGAGCAGATTGAATCCGCATACGGGCCAGGCTCTTTTCCGGTGTATACGGCCGGCCGGTTTCGCTACCACTGGTTTCTATGCGCGCGATACCGTGGCATACGCCGCAGGCTCGCAATTTTCCGGTTTTACATAACCAAGGGGTGGGAATTATGCCGGCGCCAGCACTTTGACTGTATCGTCGCCTATTCTCACATGACAACTGGCCTGCTGGCCGGGATGCTGAAGATTCTCAATCGCTCGAAGCTGGTCATCGAAATCGCTACAACCCCTCATCTTATCTATCTGACCGACCGGCCCCGGCCAACATGGAAAGACCGGCTGATGCATCTGTATTCCGATCTATGTCTGTATCTTGCAATTGGCCTTGCCGACCGTGTTCATCTCCTATCGCCCGATCAGCTTTCCGCCTATCCACTCTTGCGCCGGGTGAGGAACTCCGTCTTTCACGAATTTACGCCGGTTTCGATAGTCGATAGACCTCGGGACAACAACCCGGCGGAGCAATACGTCCTGCTGGTGGGGGCTCCCTGGTACTTAAAAGGGGTGGATCTGCTTATCTCAGCGTTTCTGCGTCTGGCCGCGGACTACCCGCATGTCAAGTTGAAGATCATGGGGCACTTTCCGGATCGCGACGGATTGATGGCGCTTACCGGCGGGTCACCGCAAATCGAGATATTGAAGCCATGCTTTCACAACGAGGCGCTCGCAATCATCAGTCGCGCGACGGTAGTTGTCCTGCCGAGCCGTTGCGAAGGGATGGGGCGCGTATTGATCGAGGGGATGGCTGCGGGCGTCCCTCTAATCGGCTCCGATGTGGGAGGCATCCCTTTCGTGATCCAGAACGGAGAGAACGGCTTCGTGTTTCCGAACGGAAACGTTACCGTTCTCGCGGCTCGATTGAATGAACTTCTGGCGGATCCGGAATTGCGCCGGCGCATGGGTGAGAATGGTTACCGCAGGGCGCATACAGAATTGAATGAAGAAGTGTACGTGGAAAAGTTCACGAAAATGGTGGAAGCCACCGTTCAAAACGAAATCTGAAGCCCTGGATCGTGCACCCGACGACGAACGGCCCGGCGAATATGAATACTACAAAACAATCGCCCGACCTCATTATCGACGTGGGAATGTGCGATGGCGGCGATACCGCCTACTATCTGCACAAAGGGTATCGCGTTCTGGCAATTGAGGCCGATCCAGTCTTGTGCGAGACAGCCCGAGAGACTTTTTCGGAGGCTGTTTACGGAGAGCGCCTGCAGATTCTTAACGCCGGAATTGCCGGGGGCTCCGGGTCTTTGACGTTTTATCGTAATCTGACGAACCTCGGCCAATCCAGTTTCGACCCGGAACTGGGGAAGACTGGCGGCAGATACGAACAGATTGCGGTGGACTGCGTGACTTTGGCATCCGTGATCGAGCGCCATGGGGTACCTCACTACCTGAAGGTCGATATTGAAGGGTTTGACGAGATCGCGTTGTCAACGCTCCGGCCCGAACTGGCGCCGCCGTATATAAGCGCCGAGCTCAATTTTACGGAATCGATCCTCGAACGGCTCAAGGCGCTTGGCTACCTGAAGTTCAAGCTGATTAATCAGGACTTTCATACGTCGAGCCGCGAGATCGCGCAGGACGACACAATGTGGAGGATGCTGCGCAAGATGGGCCGGCTTGTCCCGCCCTTCCGATCGCTTATGACTGTTCTGCCGCAATCGTGGCGGCCAAGAATGGAATGGGACAAGCTGCACAACCCGGATCTGTGGGACTCAAAGGGCCTGAAGATCTCGGGCCCGTTCGGCGAGGAAACCCACGGCCCCTGGCTCGATTACGCCCCGGCGAAGGCAGTGCTGGATTGGGCGAAACTCAGACATGACTATTGCTGGTGGGACGTACATGCCCGGAAGTAGTCGAGACCGATGCTAGACTGCGGCCCACTGCTTCTCAACTTCCGCGGCTTGAACGGAACCGGTCAGAAGAGGCTGAAAATCGGTCTCGCTGCTGATTCCGATCACGACCCGCCGTGGATTCGCTCTCTCATCGAACTCCTTGCGTGCGTACCGGCGTTTGAATTGCATATCTTTCCAGCAGGTCGCGGTTCTCACTTGAAGCCAACAACCTCATCCTGGCTGGCTGAGCGCTTGTACAGCTGGAGCCGGCAAGCCGCTGATCCCTTCGGCGACATGAATCCGGATTCTGGAGAAGCTGGCCCGGATGGTCCAGACACATTACGAGGAGCGATACTGGCTGGAAACCTGGATCTGCTTTGCTGGATTGCGGACAGAACGATACCGGAAGGCCCCTGTGCCGATCTTGCTCGATTTGGAGTGATCACAGTCCGTCTCGGAGAGGCATCGACCAGGCCACCCTATTGGCGGGAAGTCATCGACCAGGAGGTTGTCTCCCGCGCCACGATTTTGTGGCACGCTGCCTCGTTTGAACGGGCCAGAGTTGTGCGCATGGCTGAGATCGGCACGAAACAGGGCTGGTTCTTTACCCGAAACGCGGAAGAATGCCTGGCGGCGGTCTGCCGGATGATCGCAGCCGTGGGAATCGAACTGCTTTCCGACGCTACATCGTGGATCCAGCGACAACTCAGTATTCCCGAAGAGGATTGCCGTATTCCCGGCCAGAGGAAGTATCCTTCGAATCTCGCATCGGCCGGATTCATCGCGCATCAGACATGGCGCAGCATCGGTCTGCGCGCAAAAGGTCGCGGCCGGTTGCCAGGATGGTTTGTGGCTTTGCGAAGAGATCCGGCGCGGCATTATGCCCGTTCGGGCGAGTTTTCGCCAGTGGCTTTGGAAGAGATCCCGCTACCGCCAGGATTCGAGATGGCGGATCCCTTCCTCGTCGCGGACGGAAGCGGGACCTGGCTGTTCTTTGAAGAAGTTCCGGCTGGCGCGACAAAGGGTCGATTGAGTTGTATGGAAGTTGGCGTCGATCGCGTTGGCTTTTCCGCACCGGCGGTGGTTTTGGAAAGAGACTACCACCTTTCTTATCCTTGCGTTGTATCTGAGCGAGGTGAATTTTTCCTCGTGCCGGAATCCTGCGAAACACGCAATATTCAATTGTTTCGAGCCGCCCGGTTCCCATTTGAATGGGAAATGGAGACGATACTCTTTGAAGACCTGCCCGCTGTGGATACAACCCCGTTCTTCCTCGACGGACGATGGTATTTTTTCACCACGACAATCGAGCCGTTCATGGAAACTCTTCTCTTCTGGTCGGACAGCCTGGGAGGCAGATGGCATCTGCATCCGAAGAGTCCCATTTCCAGTTCCGCGAGGAGCAGCCGTTCGGCCGGAAACCTGTTTTACCGGGATGGACGCCTTTTGCGTCCCACGCAGGATTGCTCGGTTCGATACGGCTATGGACTCACCATCAACGAGATCAGCCGCCTGACCACCACGGAGTTTGAAGAAAGATGCGTCGATTCTATCTTTCCCACCTGGCGAAAGGGCCTTCTTGGTACCCATACATTAAACGCGGCCGGGCAATTTGAGGTCGTTGACGGACTTCGTTATCACGCATGATTTCGCAATTCCGCGCAACTGAACCTGCCGACGCCGGCTCGATTTCACAACTCCTGCAAGAGGTCTTCGGGATGAGGCCCGATCACCCGGATCTCGGCATCCGGCAGATGGATTGGAAATACTGGCGCCCTCACCCGGACTGGGGGGGGAGTCGCAGTTTCGTCGCGGAACGGAACGGCAGAGTCATAGCCCACGGAGCGGTCGTTCCGCTATCGTGCGCATGGAAGACCGCAGGCTGAAAATGATTCACCTGATCGATTGGGTCGCACGGCCGGACAACCCAGGAGCCGGTATCGCGCTATTAAAGCGAATCGAACAGATGGTCGACGGTGTCTTGGTGGCCGGAGGCAGTGAGATGACCCGGAAGATCCTTCCGGCACTCGGCTTCCGGGATATTGGAAAGGCGTCTTCATTTGCCCTCCCGCTGCGCCCGCTCGCGATGTTGCTGGATGGCTCGGTCAATTCCTGGAAACCCGTCGCGCGATTCGCTCGAAATATGCGCTGGAAGATGCGCGCCCGCACCCGCATCCCAAAGGGTTGGAGTCTTCGGAGGCAACTGCCAGGAGACCTCGGTATAATTCCAGGCCCCAAACCAGGTTCACAACCCGGGGCGCAACAAGCGGTGTTTGAATGGAAGGCCCCCGAGATTGCCTTGTTCCTGGAATGTCCGGTAGCGACTTCGGAGTTCTACCTTGTCCTCCGGGACGGTTTGCCGATTGGGTATTTAGCGCTCACGCTGGCGGTCAATCAGTGCAGGATCGCAGATGCCTGGGTCGAGTCCCGCGAGAGCGAGGATTGGAGTGCACTGTACACTCTGGCAGTTCGCCAGGCGCTGGCGCATCGGCATGTTGCCGAAATCGTGACTGTCGCTGGTACAAAGACTGAGATCCGCGCGCTCGAACAAACCGGATTCAAAAGCCGTGGAGAAGTTCCGATGCTGGTTTGGTCGCGCGACGGGACTCTGCCGCAATCCATTCGTTACCAGCTCATCAATGGAGATGGCGCCTGGCTTAACGATGGGCGCAATGCATTCTGGACATAGATGCCACCCGCCGGGGATCAGAGTTGTCCACCGATCAGCGGCAGAAGCTGGCCGGTAAGGAAAGATGCGCCGCGCGAAAGCAGGAACTCCACCGTGTGCGTCACGTCTTCCGGCGGGCACAGCCTTCCCGGCGGCACCTTTGCGCTTTGCCGTCTCCGACAGAATCGCCGTGGAACCTGATCTATGCACGGCAGCAGGGGGGCGGTCGAAGGGAACTGAAGCCAACCATTTGGGACCCCATTATCATTGGGTGAAACTGAAACTTTGCGAAGTAACGAGCTTCGCAAAGCAACCCCATGGAGGTCACCCAAATGGTTACGAACAGAATTCAGCATAGCGCTGGAACGCCCG
>Ga0075522_10002896_pt1 | contig 12616 bp, 11 predicted proteins | sample NGEPerA_FD_74796 | JGI IMG/M metagenome (GOLD analysis project Ga0075522, IMG submission 74796) | Arctic peat soil microbial communities from the Barrow Environmental Observatory site, Barrow, Alaska, USA - NGEE PermafrostL2-A | ecosystem: Environmental > Terrestrial > Soil > Wetlands > Peat ... | reverse complement strand
TTCCCATCCCAACTCGCGGCGCGGTGCGCCCGTGAGCTTCATTGAGACGAGAGAACGCTCGATTGCCGGCATTCCAGTTATCGTCTCGCGGCGCGGTGCGCCCGTGAGCTTCATTGAGACCGACGCCCGTCTGATGGGGGGACGAGGTGCAGACCTCGCGGCGCGGTGCGCCCGTGAGCTTCATTGAGACTTCAGCCTTTCTTAAGCAAAAATTAATCTGCGGTGCTCGCGGCGCGGTGCGCCCGTGAGCTTCATTGAGACCCGTTCTTCTTCAACCAGCGCAGCGTCTCTTCTGCTCGCGGCGCGGTGCGCCCGTGAGCTTCATTGAGACCACCGAGTAGATCAGTGGTTCGCCCGAAGGGTTCTCGCGGCGCGGTGCGCCCGTGAGCTTCATTGAGACGGCGCTGATTACTTCGAGGAGCTTTTCTGTCGGACTCGCGGCGCGGTGCGCCCGTGAGCTTCATTGAGACCGGCCGCAGGGCTGTTGGACGTCGGCGGAACTCCTCGCGGCGCGGTGCGCCCGTGAGCTTCATTGAGACCCCCGAGCTGGCGCTCATCCGGAACCATGTGTTCGATGCTCGCGGCGCGGTGCGCCCGTGAGCTTCATTGAGACTACCAAGGGGACGCCACGGCTGAAACGATGCCGACTCGCGGCGCGGTGCGCCCGTGAGCTTCATTGAAACTGCGACTACTCAGACCTTCTGTTGCCAAGCGGGATATCTCGCGGCGCGGTGGTCCCGTGAGCTTCATTGAGACGCGCCCGGCTTGTGGCAGACGACGCACGGATCGGAAACTCGCGGCGCGGTGCGCCCGTGAGCTTCATTGAGACATTGGAGCTTGTTGCCGTACTCCTGCGCATTGCGGGTTCTCGCGGCGCGGTGCGCCCGTGAGCTTCATTGAGGCCGGGAGCACCTTGAGATAGTCCCAGGCGTCAGCGCCTCGCGGCCTGGTCTGGCCGCGAACCTCATTGAGACACAAGAAAGGGCGGGTCACGTGGAAGAGGAAAAGGCGAACGACGGGAAACCTCGAGACCCAGGCAATGTCGTTCCGCTGCTAGGGAGATATGTTCCCCCTCGCGCGCGGAAAATGGTCGCCGAAATGGCCAAGGATCCCGAGCAGGAGAAGCGGGTGCTGTCTCTTCTGGAAGTGATGATCGCCGCCACCCGTCGATCCGAGAAGGAAACACCATGATGTCGTTCTCGCGAACGCCGAGAAGATGGCGGACGCGCAACTCGTCCAATGGGCGCTGTCGCGAAGAGAGGAAGACGAAGGAGTCTTCGTTACCCTGATCGACCTGTTTGGACCGCCGGCGTCTCGCCGGCCGCCGGCACAAGCCGGCCGAGTTCTATTCTCGGGACGCACGCCGCGTCTGGATTGACGAAGGACTGCCGACGTTCCGTCGGCCGCCGGCGAGGACGCCAGCGGTCCAGGGGAGTCCGAGTTTAAGGCCGTTGGTATTATACATCTCTGCATCCGAGATTCGCCCGTCGACATCGGGCGTCGAAATAGGCTCCCCGCCGGTCGCGCCATCGGCGCTCACGGCCGATAGGACGCCAGCAGGTCGTCGAGCGCCGCCTCGAAGCTCGGGCATGTCGCCGCCCGTCCCCTCGAATCGGTCCAATCGGACGCCTGGTCCGGCAGGGTGAAGGCGATGAATTCCAGGCCGGCCTCCAGCACTCTGGTCCGGAACGTCTCGATCGTTCGGAACCAGGCGCGGTCCTGGAAGCCGGTGAGCACCGGCGCGCAGACGATCATCGTCGCCGGGTTGGAGCCGGCCGCCCGCAGGGAGAACAGCCGGCCCTGGAGATCGCGGATGGGATAGGAGTAGCTCTTGCATTCGAGGTGGAGCAGGATGCCGTTGGCGAGGACCAGGGTCACGTCGAGCTGGGCGGCGGAGGTCGCCCCGGCGGGGCGGCCGATCTCGACGCCGTGCCAGGCTTCGGTCACCGGCAAGCCAGGTCGATCCGCCAACCATCGACGTACGCGCCGGGCGGCGGCGATCTCGAGGCGCGTGCCGATCCCACCGTCAGGCTGCCGGTCGGCCCGGGCCCTGTCGATGGTCCGCCGAGCGGTCTTGACGGCCACGTTGAAGACCGGGGCGACATCGGCGTCGACATCCCGATCCAAGGCCCGCGCGAACTGCGCCGCCGCTTCCCTGAAGGCGACGGCCTCCTCCGGCGACAGCGCTTCCGCGTCACGGTATGTCGGCCCCTGGGGCGCGAGGGTCCGATCCGCGGCGCCGTCACGGGCAAACCAATCGTGGGCCGCGGCGGTGACGGCCGCGTCGACGCCATAGGAGTCCTCGGGCCAGGCGACCACGTCGGGCCAGAAGCGCACGGCGTTTCGTGGTTTCAGCAACGTGTGGCCGGTGCATGCGAGGATTTCCAGAAGACCGGGGCCGGCCCGGTCATAGGCCCGGCTCGTCCACGGGCTGGCCGGATCCTCCTTGACCCAGAACCGGCAGGGCCTGGCGTCGCCGTAGATGATCCCATGGGGGCGATTGGCCAGGGCGACGGCCAGGCCAAGGCCGGTGAGCTTGCTGCCGCCGTTGCCGACCAGCACCGGCCATAGCCGGTGTTCGTTGAGCCACGAGCCGAGCACGGTCGCAACGCCTTCGGGGTCGTCGGGGATCGGCAGGGGTCGCTGATCGTCGAAGCCGCGCGCCCGCAGGACCGCGCCTGGTCCGCCGGCGAAGGGCTTGGAACTGGCCTGCGCGCTCTCCAGCCACAGGATCACGTCGCCGGGTCGGCCGTACTCGAACACCGGGGGGAGATTGGCCAGGCCCTGGCCGGTGGCGACGAGAATGAGAACGCGACCTCGCCCCTGCCCGGTTCCATCCGTCAATGCCGACCCCCATCCGTCTCGCCCAGGCGAGACTATCCGCTCGCCGTCCGCGCCGCCAGGGCTCCGCCGACCGTTCCGGATAGCGCCCCGCAATCTTGCCTCCGGCCCCGCGGTTCGCGGAGCGGAATAGAGCCTTCCTCGCCGGCGAATGGCCGGTGTTGGAGACCTGCCCGATGTTGAACGTCCAAGCCGCCGCCGCCGCCTTCCCGCCGCCGCTCGACGAGGCGCCGGCCGAGCCGCGCGAGACGATCGGCGGCGGCCTCGTCGCCTTCGACGGCGCCGACCTCGCCCGGCGCGCCAGGGACTGGCGCGAGATCGCCACCGACGCCGAGGAGCGCTTCGCCTGGTGGCGCCGGCGCGGCGAATGCGCCAACACGATCGGGGCCATCGGCCGCGCCGCCGGCTGGGCCGCCGCTCGGCCAGGATGGCCCGGGCCTACGAGCGGAAGGCCGCCAGCTGGACGCCTCCCATGAAGGGGAGGGAAGCCATCGACGCGGCCCCTATTCCTGCCTCTCGAGCTTGCCCCGCGCCCTCTGGGCCTTGTGGATCACCACCCACTGGCGGCGGCGGGCGGCCTTGAGGGCGGGGTCCTCCCGCGCTTCCAGGTGGGCGAGTTCGCGTTGCAGCTTACGGTAACTTTGCCAGCGCCGGTCGTCGAGGACGCCGGCCTCCAGCGCCGCGCGCACCGCGCAGCCGGGCTCGGCGCCGTGGCCGCAATCGCGGAACCGGCACTTGGCGGCGAGTTCCTCGATGTCGTCGAAGGCGGCGGCCAGGCCCTCCTCGGCTTCCCACAGCCCCAGTTCGCGCATCCCCGGGGTATCGATCAGCAGCCCGCCACCGGGCAGGAGGATCAGCTCGCGGTGCGAGGTGGTGTGGCGCCCGCGGCCGTCGTCCTCGCGCACCGCGCCGGTGGCCATGCGCCGCGAACCGATCAGGGCGTTGAGCAGGGTCGATTTGCCGGCTCCGGAACTGCCGACCATCACCGCCGTGCGGCCCGCCGTCAGATAGGCGGCGAGATCGTCCAGTCCCTGGCCGGTGCGCGCCGAGACGGCGTGGACCGGCGCCCCGGCCGCCAGGGCGCCGATCCGTTCGACGACCTCGCCGAGTTCGGCGCGGAGGTCGGCCTTGGTCAGCAAAACCACCGGCGCCGCGCCGCTCTGCCAGGCGCTGGCGAGGTAGCGCTCCATGAGGCGCGGGTTGATCTCCCCGCTCAGCGGGGCGGTGAGGAAGGCGACATCGACATTGGCCGCGACCACCTGCACGCCGCCCAGGGACCCCGGCGCCTTGCGGGTGAAGGCGGTGCGGCGCGGCAGGACGTGATGGATGATCGCCAGGCCGCCGGCCCCGCCGGGACTGGCGGCGACCCAGTCGCCGACGGCCGGATAGCCCCCGGCCACGGCGTCGCGGGCGAGCTTGCCGGAGATCTCGGCGCGGGCCTCGCCGGCGAGGGTGGCCAGGCCATAGAGGCCGCGCTGCTGGAGGACGACGCGGCCGGCGATCAGACCGGCGGCGGCGTGGGGGGCGAAGTTGCGCTGGAGGTCATCACTCCAGCCGTAGGTTTTCAGCAATGGGGTAGTCCTTCGATCGGCGTGACGGGCGCGGCTTGCGCCGGACGCGGCTTGCGCGGAGGATGGCACGAGACTCTCGCGGGGGACATCGATGACCGAAGATCACCCGCGCCCCGCGCCCGCCTCGCTGTTGCGCGTCCTCGGCCTGGTCTTCGGCTTGGCGGTGGTGGTCGGCGGGGTGATCGGGTCGGGCATCATGCGCGCGCCCGGGGTGGTGGCCCTCGGCATCTCCAGTCCGCCGCTCATCCTCCTGATCTGGGCGATGGGCGGGGGCGTCGCCATGCTCGCGGCCATGCCGCTGGTCGAGGCCGGGTCGTCGGTTCCCATGGCTGGCGGCCCTTATCCGATCGCCGAGCGCGCCTTCGGTCCGACCATCGGGTTCTTCACCGGATGGCTGGGCTTGCTCCAGTACACCGCGTCGAACGCCTTCATCGCCGTGGTCTTCGGCGAATATGTCCATCGGCTGGGCTTCGCCCCGCGGCTCACCACCGGCGCCCTGGCCTGCGGCCTGATCCTCGTCGTCGCGGCGATCAACTGGATCGGCACCAGGGTCAGCGGCGCCTCCCAGAGCGTGGCCAGCGCCATCAAGGGCGGTGTCTTCCTGGTGCTGGTCGTCGTCCTCTTCGTATCACCGCGCGCCGCGCCGACGGCGGTCGCCGCCCATGGCCTGGCGGCGGTCGGGACGATCGGGGCGATCGTCATGGCGATCAGGGTGATCTATCAGACCTACGCCGGCTGGGACGCCGCCATCTATTTCTCCGAAGAGGTCGAACGGCCGGACCGCAACGTGGCGCGGGCGACGTTCTGGGGGATCGGTCTGGTGACGATCCTCTATGTGCTGGTCAACGCCGCGGTCCTGCATGTGCTCTCGCCGGCGGCCATCGCCGGCTCGGCGCTGGCGGTGGGCGACGCGGCCAAGGTCTCGCTTGGGGCGGTGGGCGATACGGTGATCACCGCCATCGGCCTCTTCTCGCTGGCGGCCATCGTCAATCTGCAGATTATGGCCGCCTCGCGGATCTCCTTCCGCATGGCCGCCGACGGCGCCTTGCCACCCTTCCTGGCGGCCGTGGCCCCGGGTGGCACGCCCCGCCGCTGCGTCGCCCTGCTGACCGTGCTCTCCATGCTCATCGCCGCCTGGGGAACCTACGAGGGCATCGTCGATATCTATCTGCCCTGGTCGATCGGGCCGATCCTCATCGTCTGCCTGGCGGCGATCAGGCTGCGCATCGCCGAGCCTGAGCTGCCCCGGCCCTGGCGGATGCCGCTGTTTCCGTGGATCGCCATCGGCGCGGCCCTGATCCAGGCCAGCCTCCTCGCCCTGGCGGTGTGGAACGAGCCGGTGCTCGGCGCCTGGTCGGCCATCATCGCTCTGGCGCCCGTACTGGTCTACCGGGTGTTCGCCAAGCGGTGGCGGCCCGACCCTTCGCCGGCGCCATGAGGGCGCCACAAGAACCATCAAAAAAGCCCAGGAGAATGACCTGGCCCCTCCGATCGCTGATTTCTCTGGCCGTCGCCGGCGCCCTGGCGGCAAATTGCGTCACCACGCGGCGCATTTCCGCGGCGAGCGACGTCCACGCGCTACTCGTCGCCATTCGCGACGATGACCAGCCAGCCTTCGACGCCCGCGTCGATCGTCCGGCGCTGGAAGCGCAACTCCAGACGCGTCTGGTCGATCGCGCCCGCCGCGCCGACGCCCCCGACGCCTGGAGGGGGTTGGGGGTGATCCTCTCCGGACCCGTCTCGCGGGCGGCGGGGAAGGTGCTGGTCCGCCCCGAGGTCTTCCGCGCCGTGGCCGAATACTACGGCTATCGGCCAGAAACCCCGATCCCGAACGTCTTCGCCCTGTCGGCGGCGCTGAAGACCCTGCCCGACGGCCGCGTCTGCGCGACCCGGCGACGCGACGGACCCTGCCTCCTCACCTTCGCCGACGAAGGTGGGGTATGGCGCCTGGTCGGCTTCGACGGCGACGCAGCCATGCTGAAGCCGGGCCGCCGGTGACCGTCGCGCGGCGACTGGCGGCGCTATCCCTGGTCGTCGCGGCGGTCTCAATGACCGCAGCGCCGGCCTTTGCCGCGACCCGAAGATTCTTTTCCTACGATCCCGACAACGCCGAAACCCGCCATGTCGCCGGCGCGCTCACCTTCGAGTTCGATCAGCATCTTCTCTCGACCACGGTGCTGCGGGTTCGCGCCACCGAGGGGGAGGCGACGGCGGACCTCAAGCGCGCCAACCAGAGCGCCTTGGGCGGCGGTGGCCTCACCGCGCTGATCGGCGCCGCCGCCCCGGAACGCGATCTCTATGAGGTGCAGCCCCGAGAGGAGGGCGCGGCGATGATTTCCGCCCTCTGCCCCGGCGCCCGCCGCGCCTGGATGGCCTTCGATCGCCTGAAGGCCAACCACGACATGCGCGTCCTCGTACTCGCCGACGGACCATCCGGCGGCGCGCGCCTATGCCGGACCCTGGCCTTCGCCTATCACGGCGAATGGCGCCTGCCGCCGGGTCCGCCCGTGGATGAGCGCCGGGTCGAAGTCCCCCATTTCCCCTACAACTAGCGGCGTCTGGGCCGGCTAGTCGATCAACTTGGCCACCAGCCGTTCGCGTAGCTCGCGATCGACGCCCAGCGCCTGGGCGAGATAGGCGTCCGTCCCGCCGTGGCGATCGGCGATCGCGGCGAATGACGCCCGCAGATATTCAGCCTCGACGCCCATGGCGGTTCGGATCGCCGCTTCGCTCGGCGCCCGGCCGGCGATGTCCTCGATGACCCTGGCGACGACCGGTAACCGACGCTCCATCCAATCCGGATGGTTGGTGAGCAGATAGTCCGCCGTCATGTCGTCGGGATGCACGCCGGCGAGGTGGTGGGTGAGGGCGGCCAACAGGCCGGTGCGATCCTTGCCGGCGGCGCAATGGATCAGAAATGGACCATCGGAGTGCGCCAGGGCGACGAAGTATCGGGAGAAGAGGTCGAGGTGCCGCGGCTCGAACGGCGCCTGCCGATAGTACGAGAGCGTATAGTCGCGGAACGACGCCACGCTGAGATCGGACGATTGGATATGCCCGCGCCAGGTGTCGTCGGCTTCCTCACCGGTGTCGTTTTCGATCACCGATCCGACGAAACCGAGGTGACGACGGGTCGGATCGCGCAATCGCTCATTGCGACGTCTCAGATCGACGATGACGGCGAGATCGAGGCCGGCGATGACTGCCAGGTCGGCGTCCGTCGCCCGGCCATGAGCGGCGGACCGGAACAGCCGCCCGCGTTTCAGCCGTCCTCCGCCTCGCGTCGGATAGTCGCCGAAGTCGCGGAAATTATCGACACCTTCGAGCGCTATGTGCCGGTGGTTCACGCCGAGCCGTCAGTGCGTCGCCGTCGATACGTCCTTGCGTTTGGCCATCATGCTGTCGAACTCAGACCAGACACCCGCCCCCCCGTGCCAGGCGCCGCGGGTCGCGGCCTTGGAGTATTCGGTGGATCGCGCCTCGAAGAAGTTGGCGTGTTCCACGCCCGACAACAGGCTCTGCAGCCACGGCAAGGGGTTCTCCTTGGCCTGGTACACTGTCGGCAGTCCCAGTTGGCGCAGGCGCCAGTCGGCGATGAAGCGGATGTATCCCTTGATGTCCTCCGGTGTCATGCCCTGCACCTCGCCGGCCTCGAACGCCAGGTCGATGAAGCGGTCCTCCAAACCGACCACGGTCTTGCAGCAATCGATGATGTCGTCCGCCACCGCCTTCGTCACCACGCCGGTTTCGGCGTTGAACGCGTGGTAGAGTTTGACGATACCCTCGCAGTGCAGGCTCTCGTCACGAACGCTCCAGGAGACGATCTGGCCCATGCCCTTCATCTTGTTGAAGCGCGGAAAGTTCATCAGCATGGCGAAGCTGGCGAAGAGCTGAAGCCCCTCGGTGAAGCCGCCGAACATGGCCAGGGTGCGGGCGATATCGGGATTCGTGCCGACGCCGAACTGCTGCATGTAGTCGTGCTTGGCCTTCAGGGCCTCCAGTTCGAGAAAGGCGGAAAACTCCGCCTCCGGCATACCGATGGTCTCCAGCAGCAGCGCATAGGCGGCGATGTGGATGGTTTCCATGTTCGAGAACGCGGCCAGCATCATCTTCACCTCGGTTGGTTTGAAGACGGTGGCGTAGCGTTCCATGTAGTTGTTGTTCACCTCCACGTCCGACTGGGTGAAGAAGCGGAAGATCTGGGTCAGCAGGTTGCGCTCGCGATCGTTGAGGTTCGCCGCCCAGTCCTTGCAGTCTTCGCCCAGCGGCACCTCTTCGGGCATCCAGTGGACCTGCTGCTGACGCTTCCAGAAGTCATAGGCCCACGGATAGCGGAACGGCTTATAGGCGAACGAGGGCGTGAGCAGGCCGGGCTTGCGGGGCGTCTGGAGCATCGGTGCGGAGCCTTGGGGATGAGGCGAATCGGCCGACTCGCCACGAGCGAACAGGCTATCATCGGCGGCGGCAACATACAGCCGCCACACGGCGCGTGATATGAGAACATGACCGTCACGGAGGGGCGATCCTGATGCGCATCAATGGCCGTCATTGGCGCACCATCTGGCCGGCGCCGGACGGCGCGGTCGAGGTAATCGATCAGACCCGTCTGCCGCATTCGGTGGAAATCAGGCGCCTTCAGACCCTCGATGACGCCATTCGCGCCATCTCGGAGATGTGGGTCCGGGGCGCGCCGCTGATCGGAGTGACGGCCGCCCATGGGCTGGCGCTCGCCCTGCGCGAGGACAATTCCGACGCCGGCTTGGCCGATGCGAGGGTTCGGCTGGCCGCCAGCCGGCCGACGGCCGTCAACCTCGCCTGGGCCCTGGCCAGGGTCGCCTCGAAGGTCGCCGACCTTTCACCCCCCGATCGCGCGGACGCGGCCGCCCTCGAAGCCGCCCTCATGGCGGAGGAAGACGTGGCGACCTGCCGCCGCATCGGCGAACACGGGGCGGATCTGATCGCCACGATCGCGGCCGGCAAGCGCGGGGAGCCGATAAATGTCCTCACCCACTGCAACGCCGGCTGGCTTGCGGCGGTGGACTGGGGGACGGCCCTGGCGCCGCTCTACGTGGCCCAGGAACGCGGCGTTGCGGTGCATGTGTGGGTCGATGAAACCAGGCCGCGCAACCAGGGCGCGGCCCTGACCGCCTTCGAACTGGGAGAACAGCGTGTCGCCCATACTCTGATCGTCGATAACGCTGGCGGGCATCTCATGCAGCACGGCCAGGTCGATCTCTGCCTGGTGGGCGCCGATCGAATTACCCGCGCTGGAGACGTGGCCAACAAGATCGGCACCTACCTCAAGGCGCTCGCCGCGGCCGACAACGGCGTCCCGTTTCATGTCGCCGCGCCTTCCTCGACCATCGATTGGACCCTGACCGATGGAATCGCCCAGATACCCATCGAGGAGCGGGATGGCGCGGAGGTGATCCATGTCGGCGGCGCGCTGGCCGATGGAACAGCGGGATCCGTGCGGATCGCGCCGGCGGGCAGCGCGGCGGCCAATTTCGCCTTCGACGTCACGCCCGCGCGCCTCGTCACCGGCCTGATCACCGAGCGCGGGCGCTGCGCGAATGGGGAGGAAGGACTTCTGAGCCTATTTCCGGGTGGAGCGAGCGCCTACTGACAGGCGAGGCACTCGTCGTAGTCGGTTCGCGCCTCGGCCGCCCGGGCGGCGCTTTCGGTGGCCATGTCGGCGCCGGCGAACGCGGCCCGCTGCACCGACTTGGAGCGCAGGTAGTAGAGGCTCTTCATGCCACGCTCCCACGCTTGCCAATGCAGCATGTGGAGGTCCCATTTATCGACGTCGCCGGCCAGGAACACGTTCACCGACTGCGACTGGCAAATCTCCGGCGTGCGGTCGGCCGCCAGGTCGATAATCCAACGCTGATCGATCTCGAACGCCGTCTTATAGATGCTCTTCTCGTCGTCGGTGAGAAAATCGAGGTGCTGGACCGAGCCCTCGTTCTCGAGGATCGACGCCCAGGTCGCCGCCGTGTTCGCGTCCTTCTCCTCGAGCAGCCGCTCGAGGTAGGGATTGCGCACCGCGAAGGATCCGGACAGCGTCTTGTGGGTGTAGATATTGGCCGGGATCGGCTCGATCCCGGCGCTGGTCCCACCGCAGATGATCGAGATCGACGCCGTCGGGGCGATGGCGAGCTTGTGCGAAAAGCGCTCCATGACCCCGCGTTCGGCCGCGTCGGGACAAGGTCCGCGCTCTTCGGCCAGCGTCGCGCTGGCGGCGTCACAGGCACGTCGAAGGTGCTTGAACATCCGCATGTTCCATGATTTCGCCAGAGCGCTTTCGAAGGGCGTGTTCTGGCCCTGCAGGAAGGAGTGGAAGCCCATCAGCCCAAGCCCCACCGAGCGTTCACGATCCGCCGCATAGGCGGCGGGGGCCATCTCCGGCGGCGCGCGGTCGATGAAGTCCTGCAACACGTTGTCGAGGAAGCGCATGATGTCTTCGACGAAGGTCGGGTGCTCCCGCCATTCCAGGAACTTCTCGGCGTTCACGGAGGAAAGGCAACAGACCGCGGTCCGCTCGACGCCCAGGTGATCGAGCCCGGACGGAAGCATGATTTCAGAACAGAGATTGGATTGGCGAACCCTCAGTCCGAGTTCGCGCTGGTGGCGCGGCATGGCCCGGTTCACCGTGTCGGAGAAGATGAGATAGGGCTCGCCGGTCTGAAGCCGGAGTTCCAGCACCTTCTGCCACAGCAAGCGAGCATCCACCTCGCGCACGACCTCGTGCGTCTTGGGCGAGCGCAGGGCGAATTTGACCCCGTCACGCACCGCTTCCATGAACTCGTCGGTGATCGAGACGCCATGGTGGAGGTTCAGCGATTTGCGGTTGAAGTCGCCGGAGGGTTTGCGGATCTCAAGGAATTCCTCGATCTCGGGGTGGTGAATATCGACGTAGACCGCGGCCGACCCGCGCCGCAGGGACCCCTGACTGATCGCCAGGGTCAGGCTGTCCATCACTCGGATGAAGGGAATGATGCCGCTGGTCTGGCCCGAGCCCTTCACCTTCTCGCCGATCGAGCGCACGCCGCCCCAATAGGTGCCGATGCCCCCGCCGTTGGCGGCGAGCCAGACGTTCTGATTCCACGTTCCGACGATGCTCTCGAGCGAATCGCCGACCGAGTTGAGAAAGCAGGAAATCGGCAGGCCGCGCGAGGCGCCGCCGTTGGAAAGAATCGGCGTCGCCGGCATGAACCACAGCTGGGAAATGTAGTCGTAGAGCCGTTGGGCATGATCGGCGTCATCGGCGAAGGCGGTCGCCACGCGGGCGAACATGTCCTGATAGGATTCGCCCGGCAACAGGTAGCGGTCCTCGAGCGTGGTTTTGCCGAAGTCGGTGAGGAGAGCATCGCGCGAGCGGTCGATTTCCACCTTGCGGACCAGCGCCAGGCGCGGCCTTTCAGCCGGCCTTACCCTGGTCCCTGGGCCGTCTTCGAACGCCGCCTTGGTCGCCTCACTACCCATCATGGCCTTCGTCATCCATCCCTATTTTAGCCCGAGAACGGCGGGGAATTCCTATTGGCGACTATATATTGTGGGGAGCGCGCCCCTTCACCCCACGATATGGGGTCATATGGTTGACGGAGCGTCAACGGGCGTCCGAGCCGCGAACGCACATTTCTGTTGACGACCAGCGCTACCCACGAAGGGACGCCAATGGTTTCAACGCCTTGATAGAGGGTGGGAGGCGACCATCACGAGACTGTGATGCGCGGGTCCGAGCCGCCCCTTTCCGGCGGGGCTCAAAATAAAGGGAGCCCGGCCTTTCGGGCCGGGCTCCCTGGATGGAGACCGATCGGGGTGGAAGCCGATCAGAACTGGATGTGGATGGTGGCCCGACGGTTGAGAGGCTCCTTCACCCCGTCGCCGGTCTGGACCGCCGGGTCGGACTTACCCTTCCAACTGACATCCAGGCTGGCCGCCGGGACGCCGAGGGAAACCATGCCATCGGCGGTCGCCTTGGCGCGGCGTTCCGAGAGACGGATGTTGTAGGCCACCGAACCGGAGGTGTCGGTGTAGCCGATCACTACTTCCCGCGAGGCATGCCCATCGACGGAATATTTGGCCGCGTCCTGAAGCACGTTCTGAGCTTCGGGCGTGATCACGTACTGATCGAAGGGAAAGTAGATCACATAGTCCCGCGTCTCGAAGGTCGGCGCCGCCGGCGCCGGCGGCGGGGGAGG
>Ga0075522_10002895_pt1 | contig 12620 bp, 11 predicted proteins | sample NGEPerA_FD_74796 | JGI IMG/M metagenome (GOLD analysis project Ga0075522, IMG submission 74796) | Arctic peat soil microbial communities from the Barrow Environmental Observatory site, Barrow, Alaska, USA - NGEE PermafrostL2-A | ecosystem: Environmental > Terrestrial > Soil > Wetlands > Peat ... | reverse complement strand
AAGAGTGTGATCCGCGCTTCAAACCGGCTGGCAACCGCACGGACAAAGGGAGCCGCGTGCGCCGCCGGCTGCGAAAAGTCGAAAGGGAACAGGATGTGTTTGATGATCGCCATGGAAGTCCTCGTGAGCCAAGGTGCAATCGCGCGGCCAGACGCTTTCTCGCGTGCCAGGAATGACTTACGTGGATAGACCCGCGATGCTGGGTGAAATGACGCACTAGAAATCGGCCAATCGCCGATAGTAAAAGGCCACGCGCAGGGCGTTCAGCACGGCCGCAATATCGATCGCCTCCTGAGCGACGGCGCCGGCAACCGGCGATAAGTACCCTACGGCCGCGAACCCCATGCCGACGATACTCAGCGCCATTCCCCCGACCGCGCTTTCGAGCGCGATCCGGCGCATTCGACGGCTGATGTGGAACAGCTCATCGGTCCTTTCCAGAGACGAATCGAGGACCACCGCATCCGCCGCTTCCGAAGTGATGTCGCTGTTCGATCCAAGAGCTACTCCCACGGTGGCCATCAGCATCGCGGGCGCGTCGTTGATTCCGTCGCCCACAAATAGCGTCTTTTCCTGCTTCGTGGCGGCGGCAACGATCGCCACTTTTTCTTCAGGACTCTTGCTGAAGTACACTTCGCCGATGCCCACTTGACCGGCCAGATACCGGACTTCTTCTTCACGATCTCCGGAAAGCAATACCACGTGCCTGGCGCCGTGTCGGGTCTTCAGGTGAGCGATGAACGGGCGACTCTCCTCACGCGGTGTATCGCGAAAACGCAAAACGGCAGCGAGGCGGTCATCGAATAGAACGATGCACTCCAAACCGGTGGTCGGCGCGGGCAAAGTCAGATCCTGCACCTGAGAGCGTCCCGTAATCTTGATGCGCGCACCGTCCACAATTCCCTCTAGGCCTGCCCCTGGCTTCTCGCTGATCGAACTCGCCTGCACCGGCGGGATGCCTTCCTCGCGCGCTGCGCTCAGCACAGCCGCGGCCAACGGATGTTTGGAGTACTGTTCCAGGCTGGTTGCCTTGGACAGAACGTCTTCGCGGGAAAATCCTTCGGCGCACAGCACCTCGGTCAGCAGCGGCTTGCCGTAAGTCAACGTGCCGGTCTTGTCGAAAATCAACGTGCGGCAGTTATCGATCTGCTCCAGGGCTGCTGGATTCTTGAGAATGATGCCGCGTTTGGCGGCGAGAGAAATCGCACCGATGATCGCTACCGGAATTGCGATCAGAAGTGGGCAGGGGGTGGCAATCACGGTGACGGCCAGAAATCGGAGTGCATCGCCGCTCCACCACCACGCGCCCAGCGCAGTCACGACAGCCACAGGTGTGTACCATGCCGCGAGCTTGTCGCCCAGCCTTCGAATGTGGGGCCGGTTGGCCTCGGTTTCCTGCAACAGGCGGACGATCTGAGCGTGCCGGGAATCCACCGGTAACTTGGATGCCTCGATCACCAACAGTTGGTCTTTATTAATCGCGCCCGACAGGACGGCGGATCCGGGAGCCTTGGAGATCTCAAACGGCTCGCCGGTGAGATAGGACTCGTCCATCCGGCCGTGCCCTTCGATCACGATTCCGTCCACGGGTACAATCTCGTGCGGAAGAATGACGATCGCGTCGCCGATCCTTACCGCGTCGAGGGGCACATCGGATTGCACGGAATCGATTCTGCGATGTGCGACCCTGGGCGTCCGTTTGTGGAGGGCCGTCAGAACCGAGTTGGCTCGGTCCGTAGCGTACGATTCCAGCGCGCCACCGCCGGAAAGCATGAGAACGATAATTGCGCCCACCAGGAATTGGCCGGTGATCGCCGCGGCCAGGATGGACAGCCCCGCTAACAAATCCGATCCAAACTCCAGGTGAATCAAACGTTGCCCCAGTTTCCACAGCAACGGCACGCCCCCCGCCGCGACAGTCACGTACAGCGGGATCTCCGAAACATCGGCCGGCATGTGGATCAAGTAGCGCGAGCACAAGTGGATCAGAATCCCCGCGGCAGCAAGGAGCGCGATCCAGGTTTGGGAAAGCTGGATAATCCGCTGGGACGTACCAGTCAAAGTGTGAATACTCCGTGCACGACGCCGTCCTCGACGTGCTCCAAATCAAATCCCAGCAGGCGGCAAACCTCGATCATCTGACGGTTCCCTCCCAGAATCTCGACCGTCACGCGGTCCAGCTTCTCGATTCGCGCGATCTCGATCAGCCGTCGCGATAATTCGGTCCCCAGGCCGCGACCCTGGTTTTCATCGGTGATCAGGACCGCCAGTTCGGCCTCGTTTTCCAGATGCGCCTTGCTCAACCGGCCCACCGCGAGAATCTCGGGCTCGTGTGTAACGGGATCCCGGTACTCGGCCACCAGAGCGATTTCACGGTTGTAATCGCCAAAGCAAGTTCGCACCAACCGATCGTGGGAAACCCGCTGGTCCAGCGTAAGCAGGTGAAAGTATCGCTGATAGATGCTGCGTTCGGAGATCTTGGCGTGGAACGCGGCAATCAAGTGCTCGTCTTCGGGGCGAATAGGACGAATGAGTACTTCGGTGCCATCCTCGAAGCGCCAAGGTTTGACGTATTGAACGGGATAGGGGCGTATGGCGGCCAATGGAGGATCGAGGACATCCTGGGAATAGAGAACTACACGGGCATCCAGCGCCAGCAATCCCTCCGAAGACGCGAGTAACGGGTTGATGTCGATTTCCTTGATCCACCTTTGTTCCGTGACCAGATAGCTGAAACGGACCAGCAGCCTTTCCAGTTCAACCAGGTTCACAGGCTTGCGCCCGCGCACGCCGCCCAGCGCCGAGAAAATCTTGGTCCTTTCCATCAGCAGGCGGGCCAGAGTGGTATTCAACGGAGGCAAGCCAATCGCCCGGTCCTTGTAAACCTCGACCAGCTGGCCGCCACTCCCGAACAAAAGAACGGGCCCGAATTGCGAATCGATGCTCGAGCCGAGGATCAGCTCGTAGCCTTCCGGGCGCACCATGGGCTGGACGGTCACTCCCAAAAATGTTCTGCGCCGGCCGCTCGCGTGACCGATTCTTGGATGCTCTGGTAAGCCGCCCGCACCGCGGCTTCGCTCAAAAGATTGAGCTGGACGCCGCCGACATCGGTCTTATGCGTGATCGTCTCGGAATGCAGTTTGAGAACCACCGGATACCCGATGCGACCCGCCGCATCGACAGCCTGGTCTGCCGTCGTGGCAATTTCGGTCGCGACGGTGGGAATGCGATAGATGGCAAGCAGACGCTTCGATTCGGCCTCGGTCAGGAGCGTGCGGCCTCTCGCGCGAACGCTGTCGATCAGCTCGGCGGCCTTGGCGCGCGAAGCAGTTTCCCCCGGTTCGAAGGCTTCCGGCGTTTCGTACAACGCTTTGAGATTGGCGCTGTAGCTCCACATCAGACCGAAAATGCGCGCTGCCGCATCGGGATAGCCGTAGGCGGGAATGCCGGCTTGATTGAGAATCGCTTCGGCTTTCGCGATGTCGCGGCCGCCCATCCAACTGGCGATGATCGGTTTACCGGGGACCTTGGCATAGCGGGTCAACTCTTCCGCGATGGCGGCGGGATCCGCCAAGCCGGTGGGCGCCAGGATCACCAGCAGGCCGTCTGTGGCGGGATCTTTGACAGCGACATCCACGGTTTTCGCATAGCGTTCCGCGTTGGCATCGCCGATCATGTCGATGGGATTCTGATGGCTCCAGTGGCGCGGCAGGAATGCGCTCAATTGCTCGATCGTGCCCGGCGCGAGTTCTCCCAGTTGGCCGCCCGCGCCTAACAACGCGTCGGTGGCCAGGACGGCAGGTCCGCCGGCGTTGGTGACGATCGTCAGACGGGGTCCCTTTGGCCGCGGCTGCTTGTCCAGAGCTTCGGAGAGATAGAAAAGCTCGGCGATCGTATTTACGCGAACGACGCCGCAGCGTCGAAAAGCCGCATCGAGAACTTCGTCCTGGCCGGTCAGCGCCCCGGTGTGCGACGCGGCAGCTTTCGCGGCAGCCGCTGTTCGTCCCGGCTTGATGACGATGATCGGTTTCGACAGCGCAACCTCCCGTGCCGCGGACAAAAACGCACGAGCATCCCCGACGGATTCCATGTAGATCACAATGCTGTGGGTTTTCGGGTCATCGCCGAGATACTGAATGAGATCGGCCCAACCCACATCGAGCATCGAGCCGACCGAAACAAACGCACTGAATCCGACCATTTCACGCTGGCTCCAGTCCAGAATGGCCGTGCATAGCGCTCCGCTCTGGCTGATGAAACCCAGGTGACCGGGACGGGCCATGGAGCTGGCGAAGGTCGCGTTCAGGCCATAGTGTGGGCTCATGATGCCCAGGCAGTTGGGCCCGACAATACGCAGGTTGCGCGTCTTGCCGGTTCGCGCTTCGGCCAGAACTTCCCGTTCCAAGGCAGCGCCACGCTCGCCGATTTCCTTGAAACCGGCAGAGATGATGATCGCGCCCTCCACGCCTGCCTGCGCGCACTCGCGGATGACGCCCGGGACCGTCCGTGCAGGCGTTGCGATGACCGCTAAATCGATTTGCGCCGGTATTTCATGGATGCTCGGATAACAAGGCAGGCCCAACACCGTTGGGTGCTTGGGATTTACGGGATAAACCGCCCCGCCAAACGAGGTCTGCTTGAGGTTCGATACCAGGGAGCGGCCCACGCCCGCCGGGTCCTCGGTCGCGCCAATAACCGCGACGTTGTGCGGCCGGAAGAAGACGTCCAGAGGCGCCCGGCGCTCCGGTACGGAGATCGATGAAGTTTCGGCCATGTCAGGCTGAGGAGAGGCTCACCCGCCAAAACCTGTGCAATTGCAAAGCCAGGGGGCTCCCTCACGTCATAACGGTGACATAGTAAGGACGATCTGCGTTTGGAACTCGTAGTGCTCTATAACGTAGCAAATGCAGAGCTACACCCGATATCTGGATGGAAAGAAGTTTGAGACGATCGTCGGCAGGCACCGGATCATCACGGACCAGCCCGTCTCGGGAGGGGGCACGGATGCAGGGCCGTCCCCGCCTGAGCTGCTCCTGACGTCGCTGGGCGCGTGTGCCGGCCACTATGCGGCCGAATACTTGAACACACGCTCGCTGCCTGCAAGCGAAATGGGAATTCGCGTTTCTGCGGCAAAAGACGCTAGCCCCGCGCGTCTTGCCTCATTTCGCATTGCTGTGAACGTTCCGGGAATTGAGGAACGCCACCGGCAGGGACTCTTGCGAGCGGTAAAAGCGTGCCTGATTCACAACACGCTGATATCCAGTCCCGCCCTGGAAGTAGAAGTGACCACGGACCAGACTGTTTCGGTTTGAGCCTTCAGTCCCCGGGCCGCACCAGCAACACCGAACACGGCGCACTCCAGGCTATTTTGCTTGAGACGCTGCCAAGTATCTGGTGCTTCAGATCCACCACGCCGCTCGCGCTCATGACCACCAGGTCATAGTCTCCCGTTTCGGCTTCACCCCTAATCTCTTCCGCTGGAATGCCTCGATAGATGAGCGTGGTCACCGCGGTTCGGACCGGCAGTCTGGCCCGGGCGTTTTCAAGAATCTCGTCGCCTTCGGATTCGAACTCGCGTTCGAACTGCGCCTGCGGATCGATCTCCTCTTCCTTCTCCTCCTCGTACCCGAGCCATTCCTGATCGGCACCGGTGTGTAGCCAGGGCGTTTCCACCACGTGGACCAGAGTGACGTCGGCGGATGACAGGTCTACCATCGCCGCCAACTTCTCCAGCGCCAGGAGCGATCCTTCCGAGCCATCCACGGGCGCCAGGATCTTGATGCCGGCGTCGCTGTGAAGTTCACGGGCAACCAGAACGGTGCCATTGGAATGCTCGGCCACGCGGCTCGTAACGGGACCCAAGTCCACCGGAGACCGGTTCTTATGGCTTTTTGCACCCACCACGGTGACGTCGTAGTCGAGCGAAGCGGCAATCAGGACTCGCGCCGGCGAGCCGGCTTCAACGATCGGCTTCGCGCTGATGCCATCCGCGTTCAAGGCCACACGGGCAGCCTCCACGATGCGTTTGGCCCGGCGGCAAAGCTTCGCGCGATGTGCCTGATGCTTCGGGCCGACGGCCGGGACTACGCACAGTAAATCAATTTCGCGGTCTTGGGGTGATAGGATGCGGCAAGCCGTCGTCAGCGCGCGGGCCGCATTCTTCGATCGATCGGTGGCCATCAGAACTTTCATTGCACTCTCTCCCACGGATGACTCTGCACCATGTTTCCGTGCACGGAGGGGTCCAATTCAGAACTCGTTAGGTTTGAAAGCATTCGGGCTCGCACCACGAAGCGTCGCGGGGCCGCGCCGTGATCCAGCCAGTGTAGATGGTGCCGATAAACTCACCCGGCGCCGCCAACGCGGGAACCAGAATCGGATTCACGTGCAGCAGAATCAGCCCGGCTCCAAAATGCCGCGCCAGGGCCGCCGCTTGTTGGGCGGCCCCATCTCCTTGCTCGGAAAAATCCAGCGGCAGCAGAATCTTTGTCAGTTTCATGGCGACTGGCTCCAGACGGCTCGCCCCCGCTCCGCCTAGTAGCGCAGGATCGCGGCCAGCGGATGGGCTTCCTGCATCTTGTCCGGCGGGAGCATGAAGACCTCGCCTCCGGCGCGTAACGTTTCGACCACAGCGGCATTGACCAGATCCTCGCCGCCCGGACCTGCGAACTCCGCACCTGAGCACACGCACAGCCGATGCACTCTGCCTTCGGCGGCCGCCCGCGCGACGGCGGGAACATGGGCCAAAGTTCGCACGCGATCGGGCATTTCCAGGTATTCGGCGAAAACCCGTTCCGCTAGCAGCCGATAGTGCGCACCGCATGCCTTCGCGGCCAGAGTGGCGATGTCCGGCAGCGTCAGAAAATCCGTGTTGCCCAGATAGTCGGACGTTAGAATGTGCGGGTACCTCGCGGCTCGCCGATAGGCAGCCACTTCTTCGTGGACGCCCATCAGCAAAAGTGGCTTGCCGTCCAGCGTCGGCTTCAGCTCACGGTCCACGATGCCGAAGAAGTGATGGAGATACTCAGGAAGCGACTCGCGATCCGTCAGAGTTCCGAATTGGACCCCACGCTTAGCGCCGTTCGACGGACCGGCAGGAGCTCGATTCAAGACATGGTCTGGTTGATCGAATGCGTTCGCGATGTCCAGGCTCGCGGGGACGGTGGCCGGCAGGGGCAGCTCCGCACACTCGCCGTTCCCGTACCGGAACAACCGCAGCTGTTTCTTGCTGAGCCCGAGCACGAAGAACTCGTGCGGCGCGAAGGCGTCGGCAACGAACGGAGTCAGATAGAAGTGTTCGGCGATAACCAGTTTTTCAGCCGGTGCGTCCGGCAAGTAATATCGCGCCGTATATTCCGGCGAGCGGAAGATCGCGAATCCGGCTCCGCCTGCTTCGACGCCCGATTCCTGGGCAATCTCTTCCAGGGGAGCCAGCAGTTCCACGGCCTTGTTCGCCAGTTTGCCGCCCTTCACTTGTTCACCGGCTGTGCGGACCAAGGCGTGAACCTGAGCCAGGCGAGAACCTTCCCGCGCACCCGGATGATGGGGCGGAATCACGATCGTGATACAGGGACCCTGGCATCCAGCCAGGAATTTCATGGCATGGCTGTCCAGGATTCCGGACGCGGCGGTTAATGTTGACGTTGGCATTTTGGGTCTCTCTAAGCCATTTCCATGCACGGGAAGTGCCGGAACGCAAAAACATGGCTATAAAGGCGCCCATGGCTCGGTTGGCGCGCCTCTGTGCGAGAGAGCGCAGATGGAGTGGGTTCTTTTGCGCAGCGGAACAGGGACCTTACCCGCCGCAACGGAGAGAGAAAGGCTCGTGATGGCCCAGCGGATGAGCAGGCTCATCACCTCACACCGTCTCCAGATTTTTCCAAGCGGCCTTCGAAGGCGTGTTCGAGCAGCTCGCGAACTCCCTCCCGCGTAACCGGACGCGGATTGTAGTAGGGATTCTGCACGGCGAGATCGGCGGCCCGATCCAGCTGCTCGCGACGCATCCCCAAAGACCGCAGCGAAACCGGTGCACCCAGCGAAGCGGCGAGATCGTACAGGCCTTCCGCGGCAGAACCCGCGCCCAGCGCCCGTGCGATGCGATCCATCGCTTCCGGCGCCGCGGCAGCGTTATAAGCAACGGCGTGAGGTAACACCACCGTGTGGGTTTCCGCGTGCGGAAGATGAAACGTTCCGCCCAGCGTGTGGCACAGCTTGTGATGCAGGGCCATGCCGACGGCTCCCAGCGATACGCCTGCAAGCCACGCCCCGTAAAGCGCGCGCGACCGGGCGTTGAGATCGCCCGGCTGCTTCACGACTTCCCGAAGACCGCCCGCCAGCGCCCGAATTCCCTCTTCGGCGATCAGCGAGACGATCGGATTGGCATCCCGCGAGTACAGCGCCTCGACGCAGTGCGCGATGGCGTTGATTCCGCTGGTAACCGACAGCGCCACCGGCAGTGACGTCGTCAAAACAGGATCGTAGATCACCGTCTTTGGCAGGACGATAACATCGCGCCCGGTCTTCTTGACGCCGCCTTCCGTGATCCCCCAAATCGGCGTCATCTCCGAGCCTGCATAGGTGGTCGGGATCGCAAGAATCGGCAGCCTCGCGGTCAGGGCGATGGCCTTGGCGAGCCCCGTGGTCGATCCGCCGCCGATCGCCACACAGCAATCGGCTCTCACGCGCCGGGCCCTGTCACGCGCCGCGGTTGCAACCTCGGCCGGGACATGCATTACCGCGCCATCGAACACGCCCGCCGATCGCGCGCCGAGCATTACGACAATGTCCGCGCCGATGGCTCGCTGTTCCGGAGTACACAGCACCAGCACTCGCGCCGCGCCTAGTTTGTCGATTTCCTCGGGGAGCTTTTGGAGCGATCCCGCGCCGAAAACCACGCGGGAGGGAAGAGCTTCATAGACGAACGGCAGAAGGGGCAGCATTGATGTAAGCGTCCACCTGGCTTTCCAAAATCTGCAACGGGACGCTGCCGGCGCGCAGCACCGTGTTGTGGAATTCCCGCAGCGCGAAACGATTGCCCAGCGCGTTCCGGGCTTTTTCCCGGAGCTCCAGGATTCTCAGCTCGCCGATCATGTAGGAGCACGCTTGGCCCGGGTACACGGTGTAGCGTTCCACTTCGCTCGCTTCAATCCCATAGTCGATGGACTGCTGCCGGGTCCAGCGCTTGGCGTGCAGGCCGGTATCCACCACCAGACGCCGCGCCCGCATCAGTTCGTAATCCAACTGGCCGAGCTGGCCCTCGATATCGCCGGCGTACCAGCCGGATTCCGCGGCCAGGCGCTCGGCGTACAACCCCCAGCCCTCGGTGATCGCCGAGATCCCGCCCAGCGCGCGCACCTGCAGGAAGCGCGGCAGGTCGTGATTTTCCACCTGCAGAGCGAGATGAAAATGATGCCCGGGCACGGTTTCGTGATACACCACGCTGCGCAATCCGAACCTGGTCATCCACTCGACGCGTCGCGGGAATTGGAACGTGCCCGGACGGGACCCGTCGGGTGCCGGAGCACTGTAGTTGGCCGCGGCGTTGGCTTCGCGGAACCGCGGGAACGGCTGCGCCACCACCGGCGCCTTCGGCCGCAGGTCGAACAAGAGCGCGGCGCGCTTTTCGGCATCGCGGATGATTCCGTCGATGTCGAGCATGATCTGCGCGCGGCTTCCTTCTGACGTCGGGTTGGGATATTGCAGATCGAGCTTGAGCTTCGCGATACGCTCCTTCACCGGCCCGGCCGTGCGGCCCAATTGGCGCAAAAGCCCGTCCATCTGTGTTTCGATCCGCGCAACGTTCTGCAATCCGATTTCGTGGATCTGATCCGCGGTTAGGTCGGTAGTGGTGTAGCGCCGCAGAAAATAGGCGTACGCCTCGGGTCCGCCCTTCAGCCGCCATAAGCCAGCGTCATCGGTCGAGCGCGGAAGCTGGGACTGCAGCGTAGCAGCCGCCTTCTTCCACGCAGGATATATCTGCGTGCCGACGATCTTCTCAGCTTCCGCCCGAAGCTGCTCGCGCTGCGTGGCAGGGATGGCTTTCACGGCTGCCATCTTGTCGGCGAACGCCGTTACGAACGGATTCTGGCCCGGCGACGGATCCACGAAGCTCTGGATCTGTTGGATGGTGGCCTCTAGGATGAAGCGCGGGGGAATCGCATTCTTCTTCGCCAGCCGGCGCGATTCGGATATGGCCTCCTGCATGCGCGCGCTCACCTGCCCCAGCGCGGCAACGTAGTTTTCGGCATCCCTGGGCTTCGATAGCGGACGCGCGACGGTGAACCATTCCACCGCGGAGACGTTCCAGCCGTTCATCTGCTCCAGCGGAAAGATGTAGTCCCAGTACGGCTCTTCGGCGACCGTCATCTCCAGTTGCCATTGCATTACTTCAGTGGAGACTCGTTGCGTGTCCGTCATTCCGGTCCGGTCGAACTTGCGGAGCTCGTCGAGACCCTTGCGCGCGGCCTGGAGCCGCTGGCGCGCGGACGGAATGGTCAAGGGCGTGAGCTGCCGCTCCAGCCGGTCCTGTTCCTCGCCGGTGAAATAGCGCAGGGAGGTCGCCAGATTCGGATTGATGCGAACCCAATCCGCCGTGAAATCGCGAAAGAAATCGTCGATGGACCGTGGTGAAGTTTGGGCGAAGGTGACTTTCGACGCAACTCCCGCGCCCAGCATCGCAATGCAAGCGTCTCTGCGGGTGAGCATCGGTCCCCCCTTATAACTAGTCGGCTTTATGCCTGGCCCGCGTGAGCCCGCGCGGTGCGCTCGTTCAAATCTCTCAGGACGCTGAGCTCGGCGGCGGTCGGAGCCGCAGTCGTGTCGAGCTTCGGGGCCACCTTCAGCGGCCATCCCGTGGCGGCTACGACCTGCTCCACAGTAATGCCCGGATGCAGGCTGGTTAGCGTGAGTTCCTTAGTCTCGGGATCGGGAGTGAGAATGCCCAAGTCCGTGATCACGTTGGTGGGCCCCTTGCCCGGCAATCCGAGCTTCTGGCGGCTGTCGCCACCCTCGAAATAGCCGCCGGAGGTGAGGAAGTCCAGTTTCTTTACAAACGCCCGATTGTTCTGGCGCAGCGTGATCAGCACCTCGCCGCAGAACCCGGCGATTTCCTGCGCGCCGCCCGACCCGGGCAGCCGGACCTTGGGCTTGTTGTAATCGCCGATGACGGTGCTGTTGATGTTGGCGTACTTATCGATCTGCGCCGCGCCCAGGAACCCGAGCCCGATCCGGCCGCCCTGCAGCCAATAAGAAAAAATCTCGGGGATCGAGACCACGGCATCGGCGGTTTCCGACAGCTCGCCATCGCCGATCGATAGCGGCAGCACCGTCGGCTTCGCGCCGATGGTCCCCGATTCGTAGATCAGAACGGTATCGGGGGCATGCGTCAGTCGCGCCAGGTTGGCGGCCGCGCTCGGCAGTCCGATGCCGACAAACAGCGTCACGCCGTTGCGGATCATGCGCGCCGCCGCGATGGTCATCATTTCATCGGAAGTGTATGCGGCGTCATTCCTGTTATCGGGCATGACTCGTCGCCCCTTCCAGACTGCGCTTGAACTCGCCGAAATCCTTGGTGCCGAGCACGTGCCGGTCGATCCATGTCTTAAACGTCGCCCGATCCCGGGCGATAACGTCCCAAGCCTTGTAGAACGCGTTGTCGCGCTGGTAGTAGCCCTGGGCGTAGGAAGGGAAAGCCCCGCCTTTCACTTCGCACACCGCGCTCAGCACCCACGATGGCAGCACCACCGAATTGGGCGGCGCATGCAGGTCGTCGACGATCTCCTCCACCGTCACGATGGCACGCTTGGCGGCCAGCACGGCTTCCTTCTGCACGCCCACCACGCCCCACATCAGCACGTTGCCTTTGCGGTCGGCTTTCTGCGCATGAATCACGGTCACGTCCGGCCGATGGGCGGGGATCGCGGCCAGCTTTGCTCCGGTAAACGGGCAGTCTATAAACTTGATGCGCTGGTTGTACTTGACCAGATCGGTTCCGACGTAGCCGCGCAGCATCCCGAACGGCAGGTTCGCCGCGCCGGCGCTATAGGCCGCCGCCATGCCGGCATGCGCGTGCTCTTCGATCTCGATGGGCTGGGGCCACCCGTTTTCGACCGCGTCGCGAAAGCGGTGCAGCGATCCGACGCCCGGATTGCCCCCCCACGAGAAAACGATCTTCTTGACGCATCCGGCGCCGATGAGCTGATCGTAGATCAGGTCCGGAGTCATGCGGATCACGGTGAGATCGCGCTTGGCTTGCCGGATGATCTCGTGCCCGGCGGCGAAGGGGATCAGGTGCGTGAATCCTTCCAAGGCGACGGTGTCGCCGTCGCGAACCGTTTCGCGGATCGCTTCTGAGAGTGAAAGTAGGTGAGCCAGAGCTTCTATTTTGCCATGCCTGGCAAGGAGCATACAGGACCGCATCGGTCCAAAAACGATTTGCTATAATCTCGCCGGAGGGACGGACATGTCCTTAGTACGAGGATTACATCACATCACCGTTTGCGCCGCCGGCGCCCAAGAAGACATCGATTTCATGACGCAAGTCTGCGGACAGCGTCTGATCAAGCAGACCGTACTGTTCGACGGACGTTACGCTCACTATCATCTGTACTACGCCAACGCGG
>Ga0075522_10002894_pt1 | contig 12620 bp, 19 predicted proteins | sample NGEPerA_FD_74796 | JGI IMG/M metagenome (GOLD analysis project Ga0075522, IMG submission 74796) | Arctic peat soil microbial communities from the Barrow Environmental Observatory site, Barrow, Alaska, USA - NGEE PermafrostL2-A | ecosystem: Environmental > Terrestrial > Soil > Wetlands > Peat ... | reverse complement strand
CGCGGTACTGGCGCATCACCAGCTGCGTCTGCAGCTGTTTCATCGTATCCAGGGCCACGCCGACCACGATCAGGATTGCCGTGCCTCCGAGATACATCTGTTGACGCGGGATGCCGGAGATTGTGCCCGTCGCGATCGGCAGGATGACCGTGATGAAGCCGAGGAAGCACGCGCCGGCGAATGTCACGCGGTTCATGACGGAGGCGAGGTAATCCGCGGTCGGCCTGCCGGGGCGTATTCCAGGGATGAAGCTTGAATACCGTTTGAGGTTGTCGGCCACCTCGTTGACCTCGAAAGTGATCGCCGTATAGAAGTAAGTGAACCCGAAGGTCAACGCAAAGTAGAGCGCGTTGTAGGTGATCGCCATCGGCACGTTCGCGGTGTCGGGCGCAAAGTTGCCTCGAACCCAGGCCGCCGCCTTGTAGTACCAGGTGTCCGGCGGAGCTCCTGTGAAGTAGTTGGCGACGATGGTGGGCAGGAACATCACCGAGATGGCGAAGATGATCGGGATGACGCCCGCGTGGTTGACGCGGAGGGGCAGGAAGCTGGCCCGGCTCTGCACCTGCTTCAGACCGACCGTGCGCTGCGCCGACTGGATGGGAATCTTCCTCACCGCCTGTTGCACCTCGATGATCACCGCGGTCATCACTAGCGCGATCAGCCCGAAGAGGATGAACGGGACGTAGGCCGCAAGCCCGCCGCCGTTCGGGTTCTGGGCGCTAAAAACCGCGGCGATGCCCTGCGGGCCGCGCCCGATGATGCCGGCGAAGATGATCAGCGAAACACCGTTGCCGATCCCGTATTCGGTGATGAGCTCACCAAGCCACATCAGCATGATCGTGCCGGCCGTCAGGACCAGGACGATCTGCAGGCGCTGGAACCAGTCGAGCGGGCCGAGAATCGCCGGCGTGGTGTTCTGGAACAGGACCGTGAACCCGTACGCCTGGCCGGCGCCGAGGGCGACCGTCAGGTAGCGGCTCCATCGCGTGATGCGGCGCCGTCCTGCCTCGCCCTCTTTGGAGATCTCCTTGATGCGCTCGGAGATCACCGTCATCAGCTGCATGATGATCGTGGCGTTGATGTAGGGGTTCATGCCCATGGCGACCACGCTGAAGCGCGACAGGCCACCGCCCGAGAACAGGTCCAGCAGCCCGAGCAGCGCCTGGTTGTTGAACAGGTTGGCCAGGGCCGACTGGCTCGCGCCGGGCACGGCGACGTTGGCGAAGAGCCGGAAGACCACCAGGATCCCGCCGGTGAACAGGAGCTTGTTGCGAAGCTCCGGCAGCCGGACGGCATTGACCAACGCCTCGAGAAGATTCATCAGGCCGGTGCGTCCATCCTACGAGTCGGGGGGAGCGGCCTCCCCAGTCGGTCCGTTCTCCGCTGCAGGCTCCACGGCTTCAGTCGCAGGCGTTCTCCTGGCCGCCCTTGCGGGCGGCTTTTCAGCCGGCTGCTGCTCGGGTACGGCGTCCGGCTCTTCCGGCGGCGGCGTTCTCTTGGCCGTCTTGGCGGCGGTCCGCCTGGGTCCGATCTTGCGCGGCTCGCCCAGCACTTTGACGCTGCCGCCGCGGGCCTCGATCGCCTCCCGCGCGCTCAGGCTGAACGAATGGGCCTCGACGCTGAGCTTGCGCTTGAGGTCGCCGGTGCCAAGGATCTTGACCTCCTCGCCGTCGCGTGCCAGGCCCGCCTCCACCAATGCGGCGGCGTCGACCTTCGCGCCATCGGGGAATATGCGCAGCTTCGAGAGGTTGACCACGGCGTACGTCTTCTTGAATGGGTTCTTGAAGCCGGGCAGCTTCGGCAAGCGCTGCGAGAGGGGCATCTGCCCACCCTCGAAGCCCACGCGAAAGCCTTCGCTGCGCGCGTTCTGGCCTTTCTGGCCGCGCCCCGACGTTTTTCCTCGTCCCGAGCCGGTGCCGCGGCCGATGCGCCGTGACTTCCGGTGAGCGCCCGCCGCAGGTTTGAGATCGTGCAGCTGCATCAGTTGCCTCTTTGGTGCTTCTTGTTCGAGCGAGACCGCCAGATCTTGTACCGGCTCCGAGCAGGGCGCAGGTAGGGCTCGCCTTCAACCGCGACCAGGAAGTCGACAGCCTTGAGCATGCCTCTGACCGCGGGGTTGTCGGGCAACTCTCTCGTTTGGTTCATCCGCCGGAATCCGAGCGACTGGACCGTGGCCTTGATAGCGGGTTTGGCTCCGATCGGGCTCTTCCTCAGGGTGGCCGTCAACATCTTGGCGTCGCCCGACTTCGGCGTCTTGGCGTCGGTTGAGCCTTCAGCCTCGGTGCGTGCGGCCATCACTTGGTTTCTCCGGCGGGCTTCTCGGCGCCGCCGTTGGCAGTGGCCGCGTCTGACTTCGGGTCGGACTTGCGGTAAATGTTGGCCAGGCGCCGGCCGACGATCTGCTCGACCTCTTTGCCTCGAAGCTCGGCGATCTGTTGAGCGGTGCGCAGCTGCTGAAGCGCTGCGAGCGTCGCTCGCACCGTGTTGATCGGGTTGTTCGTGCCGTGCGACTTCGTGAGGATGTCCTTGATCCCGGCCGTCTCGATGACGGCCCTCATCGCGCCGCCGGAGATGACCCCAGTGCCCGGGGCGGCAGGCTTGAGCATGATCCTGGCCGCCCCCAATTTGAGGCGCACCTCGTGCGGGATCGTCGTCCCCACCATGGGGACGGTGATCATGTTGCGCTTGGCGACCTCCATGCCCTTGCGAATGGCCTCGGTCACCTCTCGCGCCTTGCCGATGCCCGAGCCGACACGCCCGTTCATATCGCCGACCACGATCAGCGCGCTGAACGAGAACTTACGGCCACCCTTGACCACCTTGGCCACGCGGTTGACGCGAACGACGCGATCGGCAAGCTCCGATCGCTCGCCGCTCGAATGCGGGTATCTAGATCCCATTAGAACTCCAATCCGGCTTCGCGCGCGGCGTCCGCCAGAGCCTTGATTCTGCCGTGGTACAGGAAGCCGCCGCGGTCGAACACCACCGAGCTGACACCGACCGCCTTCGCCTTGGCGGCAATCTCCTTGCCGACCTTCGCGGCCTCCTCGATGCCGTTGCCTTTGGCCTTGAGCGCCACTGTGGAGGCGGCAGCCAGCGTGTGGCTGCCCGCGTCGTCGATGAGCTGCGCGTAGACGTGATTGAGGCTGCGGTACACGGCCAGGCGGGGCCGCTCTTTGGTTCCACTGACGTGCACGCGCACGCGCCGATGGCGCTTCAGCCTGCTCACCTTGCGATCTGTTCGCTTGATCATCCGGCCGCCTTCGCGCCCTTGCCGGCCTTGCCGGCTTTGCGCCGGATCTTCTCGCCGCGGTACATCACGCCTTTGCCCTTGTATGGCTCAGGTGGCCGAAGCCTGCGAATGTTGGCGGCCGTCTGGCCGACGTCCTCGTTCGACACCCCCGACACTGAGAACTTGGTCTGGTCCTGCACGTCGATGGAGACGCCCGGAGGCGGCTTGAACTTGATCGGGTGCGAGTAGCCGAGGCTGAGCGTCACCTCGTCGCCTGCCTTCGCGACGCGATAGCCGACGCCGACGAGCTCCAGGTGCTTGGTGAAGCCGGTGTTCACGCCGGTGACCATGTTGGCGACCAGGCTGCGAACCAGGCCGTGGAGCGCGCGGTGCTTATAACCGTCGGAGGGACGCTCGAAGATGAGCTGCCCGGCCTCCTGCTTGACGACTATGTCAGCCGGCAACGTGCGCTCGAGCTTGCCTTTCGGGCCTTCGACCATGACGTGGCCCGGCGCAAGGGTGACCTTCACCGCGCCTGGTACGTCAATCGGCAGCTTTCCAATCCGCGACAACTCTTTCTCTTAACTCCTACCAGATGTATGCCAGCACTTCGCCGCCGAGGCCCTGGCGCAGCGCCTGGCGCCCGCTCATGACTCCCTCGGCCGTGCTGAGGATTGCGATTCCGAGTCCACCCAAGACCCTGGGGATCTCCGTCTTGCGCGCATAGACACGCAGGCCGGGGCGACTGATCCTCTTCAACCCGGAGATCACGCGCTCGCGATCGGGGCGGGACTTGAAGATGATACGCATCGTCTGGGACGCCCCGTCGGCCTCCACCTCGAAGCCGGCGATGTAACCCTCGTCCTTGAGCACCCGCGCAATCTCGAGCTTCAGCTTGGACGCGGGCACGCGAACCTCGGGGTGCCGGGCGCTGTTCGCGTTGCGGACGCGGGTGAGCATGTCCGCGATCGGGTCGCTGATGACTCCGATCGGCGCTCGCTTGACGGGTCTTGCGACTGCGGTTGCCATCACCAGCTCGACTTCGTCACGCCGGGGATCCGTCCCTCAGCGGCAAGGTTGCGGAAGCAGATGCGGCACATGCCGAACTTACGCAGGAAAGCGCGCGGGCGCCCGCACAGGCGACAGCGGTTGTGGAACCGCACCTTGAACTTGGGGTGCAGCTGGTCCCTTTTCCAGCGTTCTAGCGAAGCTTTCTTGGCCAAACTTTCTTTACCTCTTCCTGAATGGCATTCCGAGCCGGGTGAGCAGGCTGCGCGCCTCGTCATCGGTGCGGGCTGTGGTGACGATCGACACTTCCAGCCCGCGCAGTTTGTCGATCTTGTCGTAGTCGATCTCGGGGAAGATGACCTGCTCGCGCAGGCCGAGCGAATAGTTCCCGCGGCCATCGAAGCCCTCGGGGTTGACGCCTCGGAAGTCACGGATGCGGGGCAGCGCGACGTTGAGGAGCTTGTCGAGGAAGAACCACATACGGCGACCGCGGAGCGTGGCCTTGATCCCGATCGTTTGCCCCGCGCGCAACTTGAAGGCGGCGACCGACTTCCTAGCCTTGACGAGGCTCGGCTTCTGACCGGTGATGTTGACCACGTCGCCAACGGCGGCGTCAAGGGCCTTGTCGTTGTCCTTGGCCTCGCCGATGCCGATGTTCACGATCACCTTGGAGACGCGCGGCACCTCCATCGTGTTGGCATAGTCGAACTCTTTGGTCATTGAAGGCACTACCGTGTCGCGGTACGCCTTGAGCAGGCGCGGCGGCCCCTCCGCGCGGGTCGACGGCCCCTGCGACACCGCGGGCTTGCTTTCGGCCTTCTTCTGCTTGGGGGCGACCTTGGCTTTGGTCATTGCGCCTCCGTCTTGCGAACGCGCTCATAAGGCTCGCCGCAGTGGCGGCAGACGAGGACACGCGCGCCCGACTCGAGCACCGTGTGCTGCGTGCGCGTCGGCTTCGAGCACGACGGGCAGACGAGCATCACATTGGAGTAATCCAGCGGTGCTTCGAAGTCGACCACGCCGCCCTGCGCAACGTTGACTCCACCGCGAGACTGGCCCGCCTTGGTGTGGCGCTTGAGGATGTTGACGCCCTTGACCACGATCTTGTGCTTGTCCGGTAGGGTGCGAAGGACCTCGCCCTGCTTACCCTTGTCCTTGCCCGCGGTGACGATCACCGGATCGCCCGGTGCGAGCTCGAGCCATCGCCGCTTTGGCTGTGCCTTGTTGCGAAGCATGGTTAGAGGACCTCCGGGGCGAGGCTGATGATCTTCATGAAGTTGCGCTCGCGCAGCTCGCGTGCGACCGGTCCGAAGATGCGAGTGCCGCGTGGATTGTTTGCCTGAGCCAGCAGCACTGCTGCGTTCTCGTCGAAACGAATCAGCGAGCCGTCGGGGCGCCGGTACTCCTTGGTGACACGTACGACCACCGCCTTCACGACCTCGCCCTTCTTGACCTGCCCGCCGGGTTGTGCGGACTTGACGGTGGCGGTGATGATGTCCCCCACCGAGGCGTACTTTCGATAGTGGCCGCCAGCCACGCGGATGCACAGGAGCTCCTTGGCTCCCGAGTTGTCGGCGACCTTGAGGCGAGTCTCTTGCTGGATCATCTGGCCTTCTCGACGATCTCAAGTACGCGCCAGCGTTTCTCCTTCGAGATGGGGCGCGTTTCGGTGATGCGGACCAGGTCGCCGATGCCGCACTCGTTCTTCTCGTCGTGGACCTTGAACTTCGTCCGCTGCTGAACCGTCTTCTTGTACAGCCGGTGCGCTTTGGACGTACCGACCTGGACGATGATCGTCTTTTCCATCTTGTCCGAGATCACCGTGCCCAGCCTGATCTTGCGCTGGCCACGCGTGGACACCTCGGCAGCCGCCTGTGTTGGGCTCGACACGCTCATGAATCCTTCTCCGATTTGGTCTTGGTCGCCTTGGCGCGGGGGCGCTTGGGCTTGGTGTCTTCCTCGGGCTTGGTGTCTTCCTCGGGCTTGGTGTCTTCCTCGGCCTTGGTCTCTACCTTGGCTTCGGGCTTGGTCTCCTTGGAGGACTTCGACTTGGCCGGCGCGGCTGCGGCCACGCCGACGGCGATGGCTTCAGGGGCAACCGAAGCGACAATGCCGAACTCTCGCTCGTGGAGCACGGTCATGATGCGCGCGATGTCATGCCGCACCTTGGAGATCTGGCTGGAGTTCTCCAGCTGTCCCACCGCGTGCTTGAACCGAAGCTCATACAGCTCCCTGCGAGCCGCCTTGAGCTTGCCGCCCAACTCGTCCTCTTCGAGCACTCTCAGCTCATCGACCTTCATCGAGCTGTTCCCACGGCTGCGGAATCGGCGCTCACGAAGCGGGTCTTGATCGGCAGCTTCGATGCGGCGAGCTTCATCGCTTCCTTCGCGATCTCCGCCGTCACGCCGCCCATTTCAAACAGGACGCGGCCGGGCTTGATCACGGCCACCCAGCCTTCGGGGTTGCCCTTGCCGGAGCCCATTCGGGTCTCGGCCGGCTTCTTGGTGATCGACTTGTCGGGGAAGACCCGGATCCAGATCTGGCCGCCCCGCTTGACGTGACGTGTCATCGCGCGGCGAGCCGCCTCGATCTGGCGGTTGCTCATCCAACACGCTTCCATCGCCTGCAGGCCGAAGTCGCCGAAGGCGACAGTCGCCCCACGCGTGGCTATGCCTTTGCGCCGACCCCTGTGCATCTTGCGGTACTTGACGCGCTTCGGGATCAACATCAGCTCTTGTCCTTCGTCTTCTTGGCGGGCGGCTTCGCTGCCTTGGCCGCAGTCTTGGGCTTGGCCGGCTCGGCTGTCGCTTTGACTTCGGCCTTCGGTTTCGCCGGAGCCTTGGCTTTGGGAGCGGGTTTCGCCGGGGCGTCGGCCTTGGCCTTCACTGGGAGGGCCTTGGCGACCGCGACCGGTTCCTCGCCGGCCGGCTTCGCCGCCACCCGCGTTCGCTTGGGCGCTGTTGCCGTCGGCCCGACGGGGGCGATCTCCAGCGGCGCGGCGGCTTCGACGACGACCGGCGGCGGGGCGGCAGCTTCTGCGGCTTCAAGCTGCGGTGCCAGCACATCGGCGATCGGGGCGCTGTCGGCGATCGGGGCCAGCCGCTTCAACGGCGCGGCCACGTCCTTGTAGATCCAACACTTGACCCCGATCGCGCCAAAGGTGGTGTTCGCCGTGGCGCGGCCAAAGTCGATGTTCGCCCGAAGCGTATGGAGCGGAACACGGCCCTCGCGATCCCACTCGCGCCGGGCCATCTCGGCGCCGCGCAGACGGCCACCGCAGTAGATGCGAACGCCTTTGGCACCGGAGCGCATGGTGCGCAGGATGGCCTGCTTCATCGCGCGCTTGTAGCTGATACGGCGCTCGATCTGCGAAGCGATGTTCTCGGCCACGAGCTGAGCATCGAGCTCCGGCTGCTTGATCTCCTGTATCGAGATGCGCACCCGGTTGCCGAAGCGCTTCTCGAGGTCCTCGCGCAGCTGGTCGACCGAGGCCCCGCCTTTGCCGATCACGATGCCCGGCTTGGCCGTGTGGATGGTGACGGTCAGCTGCGCGTTCGACGAGCGCTCGGTCTCGATCTTGGCGATGCCGGCGTTGCGCAGGCGCGCCAGGATGACACGGCGCATCTCCAGGTCCTCGTGGAGCATCTTCGTGTAGTCCTTGGGGTTGGCGAACCAGTTCGCCTCCCAGGGCCTGAAGACTCCCAGTCGGAACGCGTTTGGATGAACTTTATGACCCAACTATTTCGACCTCTTGATTTGCGCGCCCTGCGCGCGCTCGGCGTCGGAGCGGTCTTCGACGACCGCTGTGATGTGGCAGGTGCGGTGGAAGAATTCGTGCGCCATGCTCCGGCTGACCGGCCGCCGGCGCTTGAAGGTCGGGCCCTCGTCGATGAAGACCTGCTTGAGCACCAGGTCGTCGCGGTTCAAATTGAAGTTGTGCTCCGCGTTGGCGGCCGCCGACTTGATCGCCTTGGCGACATCGCGGGCGGCATGCTTGGGAGAGAACTCGAGCTGCGCCAGCGCCTCAGACACCTTCAGGCCCTTGACGGAGTCGGCCACAAGCCTCGCCTTACGGGGCGCACGCCGCACAAACCTCTGCACTGCTGAAACTTCCATCGTCGCCACTCAGGAAGCCGCCGCCGTGCCAGCGGCGACAGCTGCGGTGGCCAGGTGGGTCCAAGCCGGGTTCAGGGTACGGCGGACTAGGAGCGCATTGCTAAATGCGTGACGACGGCCCACGGGGGCCCCTGGGCCCGGAATGGGCCCCCATGGGCGCCGCAGATCCGTCGATGGCATGGTGGTGGTTTCCATTACTTAAGAGCCGTTGATTTTTCGGTATGGGTGCCATGGCCGCGGAAGTGGCGCGTGGGCGCGAACTCGCCAAGGCGGTGGCCGACCATGTTCTCGCTGATGAAGACAGGAACGTGCTTGCGTCCGTCGTGCACACCGATGGTGTGGCCGACCATGTCGGGATAGATGACCGATGCACGTGCCCACGTGCGGATCACCTTCTTGTCCTTGGTCGCGTTCATCCTGTCGATCTTCTCCTTCAACGGAGCACTGATGAACGGTCCCTTCTTCAATGAGCGAGACATCTACTTCTTGCGTCCTTTCTTTTCGCGGCGGCGGATGATCAGCTTGTCGGAGGCCTTCTTCGGCTTACGCGTGCGGTAGCCGAGCGCTGGCTTGCCCCATGGCGTCTTCGGGTGGCCACCCGGCCCTGTCTTGCCCTCACCACCGCCGTGCGGGTGGTCCCTGGGGTTCATCGTCGAACCTCGGACGGTTGGCCGAACTCCGAGCCACCGGCTGCGGCCGGCCTTGCCCCCCGATTCGTTCTCATGCTCGATATTACCGACCTGGCCGACCGTGGCCTGGCAGCGCACGTGAATTCGGCGCAGCTCACCCGAGGGCATACGCACCACCGCGTAGTCGCCTTCTTTGGCGAGAAGCTGCGCAGATGCGCCTGCCGACCGGACTAGCTGACCGCCACGGCCCAGGGTCAACTCGATGTTGTGTATCGTCGAGCCGACCGGGATGCGGGAGAGCGGCAGTGCGTTGCCGATGCGCACCGGCGCGTCCTCCCCACTCTCGATCGGGTCGCCGACCTTCAGCCCGAGCGGCGCGAGGATGTAGCGCTTCTCGCCGTCCTTGTAGTGGATGAGAGCGATGCGGGCGCTCCGGTTTGGGTCGTATTCGATGGTCGCAACGCGGCCGGCGATGCCGTGCTTATCGCGCTTGAAGTCGATCTTGCGATAGAGCTTGCGGTAGCCGCCGCCCTGGTGACGCGTCGTGATGCGTCCCTGGTTGTTCCGGCCCGCGTGGGTTGGCAGCGACTCCAGGAGAGTCTTCTCAGGCTCGTCCGTGGTGATCTCGTCGAACCCGGAAATCGTCATGAAGCGACGTCCTGGGCTGGTCGGCTTGAACTTTCGCAGTGGCATGTTTCTATACGCTCCCGAACAACCCTTCAATCTTCTGGCCGGGGCCGAGCGTCACTATCGCCTTCTTCCAACCGGCCGTGTGGCCGATCGATCCGGCGCGGCGAAGGCTGCGCCGGCGCTTCCCGCGCATGCTCACCGTGTTCACGTCCTTGACCTTGATGCCCTGTGCTTCGTACTGCTCCTCCAAAGCCTTCTTGATGTCGGTCTTGGAGGCATGCGGCGCGACTCGGAACGTGTACCGGCCCTGGGTGTAGAGCTGGTAGGTGCGCTCGGTGATCACAGGGCCGATCACGATCTCGGCGGCGGCTCGAGTGGTCACTTCGCTGCCTCCTCGTCTTCTTGATCGTGATCGTGGTGCGCCCCGGCTTTCGCCTTCGAGCGGGATTCCGGGCGGCCGAAGTTTTCCTCGAGCAGCTCGAGGCAGTCCTTCGCGAGCAGGAGATAGGTGTGCGTGAAGAGGTCGCGGATGTTGAGGTTGCGGGCGAGGATGATCTTGGAGCCTTTGAGGTTCTCGAACGAGCGGCTGACCACGTAGCTCGGCGCGGGGAGAACGACCAGCGTGGTGTCGTCAAATCCGATCGCCGTGATGAGGTCGGCAGCCTGCTTGGTGCGAGGCTCCTCGAACCCGAAGCCGTCGATGACCCTTACCCGGCCTTCGATCGCCTTCTGAGATAGAGCCGAGCGGAGAGCCAGGCGGCGCATCTGCTTCGGCATGCGCTGGCTGTAGTCCCTCGGATGCGGCCCGAAAACCACGCCGCCACCCTTCATAGACGGTTCGCGAATCGAGCCGTGGCGGGCGCGGCCGGTGCCCTTCTGCCGATAGGGCTTGGCCCCTCCACCCGAGACCGCACCGCGGTTCTTGGTCGAGGCGGTGCCTTGCCGGGCGTTGGCCATCTGGCGTACGTAGGCCTGGTGCATCACAGGCGCGTTCGGCTCCTCGCCGAAGATATGCTGCGACAGGCGCACGTGGCCCTGGCTCTCGCCGGCCGAGTCGAACAGCGGCGCCTGGAGAGGATCCTCATCCTTCTCCTTCTCCCTGCGCGTGGCGGCGGCTGCGGCCTTGGCTTTGAGAGCAGTCTTGGCCCTCGACGTGGTGGTGGTCTTGGCCTTGGCCGTTGTCGCCGGCTTGGCGGTGGTCTTCTTGACCACGGTTTTCTTGGCTGCCATCAGACCTTCCTCCCGGTCGGCTTGCCGGCGGGGCCTTTGGCCTTCTGCGGCTTGGTCGACTGTCGGACCAGAACCAGGGCGCCTTTGGCGCCCGGGACGCCGCCCTTGACCAGGAGCAGGTTCCGCTCAGCATCGACGCGGACCACCTTATAAGCCCGTGCCGTGGTGCGCACGTTGCCCATCTGGCCTGCCATTCGTACGCCCTTGAAAACGCGCGCAGCGTCGGTGGCACCGATGGCACCCGGCTGCCTAACGTTCATTGAGCCGTGCGACTCGGGCCCGCGGCTGAACTTATGTCTCTTGATCAGGCCCTGGAAGCCCTTGCCCTTGGAGTGGGCGGTGACATCCACGATCTCGCCCGCGGCGAAGATCTCCACCTTGAGCTCCTGCCCGGTCTCGAGACCCTCGTAGCCACGAATCTCAACCACATGACGGTGCGGCTCGAACGCAGCCTTTTTGAACTCCCCAAGCTGCGCCTTGGTGAACTTGCGGTCTGGCCCGATCTCAAACGCGATGCGCGCAGCCGTATAACCGTCCTTCTCCGTCGTGCGCAGCCCGAGCACCTTGCACGGGCCGGCCTCGAGGACGGTGACAGCAGACGTCGTTCCATCTGGATTGAACAGCTGTGTCATGCCCAGCTTCCTGGCCAGCAAGCCCTTCATCTCAGCTCTTGATCTCGATGCTGACGCCGGCCGGCAGGCTGAGGCGCATCAGGGCGTCGACGACGCGCGGATTGGGGTCGAGGATGTCGATGATGCGCTTGTGCGTGCGCATCTCGAACTGCTCACGGGAGTCCTTGTCGATAAACGGAGAGCGGATGACGGTGAGCTTGGAAATTTCGGTCGGAAGAGGGATGGGACCTGCTGTGCGCGCGTTCGTACGGCGTGCGGTTTCCACGATCTTTTCCGCCGCCTGATCCAGCACCCTGTGGTCGTAGGCCTTTAGCCGGATACGAATCTTTTGCGCCACCTGCCGATCCTTCTCCCTTCTACTTACTTGATGACTTCCGTCGCGACACCTGCGCCGACGGTCTTGCCGCCTTCGCGGATGGCGAACCGGAGTCCCTGCTCGATCGCGATTGGCTCGCCCAGGGTGATTTCCATCACGACGTTGTCGCCGGGCATGCACATCTCGACGCCGTCGGGGAGCTTGACCTCGCCCGTGACGTCCGTGGTGCGCATGTAGAACTGCGGGCGGTAGCCCGTGAGGAACGGCGTGTGGCGGCCGCCCTCTTCCTTGGTGAGGACGTAAACCTGCGCCAGGAACTGGGTGTGTGGCTTGATGGAGCCGGGCTTGCAGAGCACCTGCCCGCGCACGACGTCCTCGCGCTTCACGCCGCGGAGCAGCGCTCCGACGTTGTCGCCGGCCTGGCACTCGTCCATATCCTTGTGGAACATCTCGATGGCCGTGACGACGGTCTTGGTGCTGTTCGGGTGGATACCGACGATCTCGATCTCCTCGTTGCGCTTCAGCCGTCCACGCTCAACCCGGCCGGTGGTGACAGTGCCACGACCCTCGATCGTGAACACGTCCTCGATCGGCATCAGGAAGGGCCTGTCGACAGGCCGCTCAGGCTCCGGGATGTAGGTGTCGACGGCGTCCATCAGCTCCATGATCTTCGGGGACCACTCGGGGTCGCCCTCGAGGGCCTTAAGCGCGGAGATGCGGACGATGGGAATGTCGTCTCCGGGGTACTCGTACTTGGTGAGGAGCTCGCGCAGGTCGAGCTCGACCAGCTCGATGAACTCCTTGTCGTCGACCATGTCGCACTTGTT